>Ga0316227_1002998_pt1 | contig 14136 bp, 9 predicted proteins | sample TBH18019metaG_FD_206012 | JGI IMG/M metagenome (GOLD analysis project Ga0316227, IMG submission 206012) | Freshwater microbial communities from Trout Bog Lake, Wisconsin, USA - TBH18019 | ecosystem: Environmental > Aquatic > Freshwater > Lake > Hypolimnion/Profundal zone | place: USA: Wisconsin... | reverse complement strand
AGTTCATCCTGCATATGCTTGCGCCACAGATCCGCTTTGGTGGGCTCCGCCTGCTGCCAGGTCTTGACGGTTCGCGCCCACTTGTTCTGCGCTCGGAGCATTTTTGCGGAACGTTCCGCAAAGAGTTGATAAACCGTCTCGGGCACGTAGAAGAATTGATCCTCCGGCAGGCCCAGGTTGCGCTTGGTCAGCTTGACTTCTTCCACGCCGAGCGGCGCGCCGTGGGATTCATGCGAGTCCACCTTGTTGGGGCTGCCTTGCCCGATGTGCGTCTTGCAGATGATGCAGACGGGCTTGCCGGTCAGGCGCAGCGCGCGACGAATGGCGGCATCGATCTGGTTGTAATCGTGTCCGTCAATTTCAATGACATGCCAGTTGTAGCTTTGAAAACGCTTTTTGGCGTCATCGCTCATTGCCAGGTCGGTGTGACCTTCGATGGTGATACGGTTGCTGTCGTAAAACATCACCAGACGGTCCAGACGAAGATGTCCGGCGAGGGAGCAGGCCTCATGGCTCAGACCTTCCATCAGATCGCCGTCACCACAAAAAACCCAGGTCCGGTGATCCACAGGCGCATAAGTCTCGGTGTTGAAGCGTGCGGCCAGCATGCGCTCAGCCAGAGCCATGCCCACGGCATTGCCGATCCCTTGCCCCAGCGGTCCGGTGGTTGTCTCAACGCCGTCGGTATGGCCATACTCCGGATGGCCGGGCGTGAGGCTGCCGAGTTGGCGGAAGCGCTTGAGTTCGTCAATCGGGAGCTTGTAGCCGGACAGGTGCAACAGGCTGTAGAGCAGCATGCTTCCATGTCCCCCGGAAAGCACAAAGCGGTCGCGATCAGGCCACTTGGGGTTGGCGGAGCAGTGTTTGAGGTGCTTCAGCCAAAGGACGGCTGCCACGTCCGCCATGCCCATGGGCATGCCGGGATGGCCGGAGTTGGCTGCCTGCACGCCGTCTATGGCCAGGCCGCGAATGGTGTTCGCTACAAGCTTCAAATCGTCTGTGTTCAACGTTGGCATGATGCGGTTCCTCAATGATCCCTTCCGGCTGGCGGTGTGCGCATTAAAACCTCTGATGCGTATTCGCTGTCTGGAAAGGAACTGTGATAATCGCAAAAACGGGTGGGAGGTGTCCAGTCTCGGCGGATGGTATTGAAAAAGAGGGGACAATGTCTTGCAAAGCGGTTTGGAAGAGAAACAGGAAGGATTTGCATCTAGGCTTGGGGCGGTTTTTGGCGTTCAGGAGGCGTTTTTCCGAGGCGATGCAGAACCTTCTTGAGATCCTCCCATGCGTCCCGTTTGGCAGGAGGAAGACGCAGCAGATAGGAAGGATGGTAAGTGGGCATCAGCGGGATGTTGGCGTAGGTGGTCCATGTGCCGCGAAGTCGTGAGATGCCGACGTTGGATTCCAGCAGACCACGCACAGCCGTTGCGCCGAGGGCTACGATGACCTTGGGCTGGATCATGGCAATCTGCTCATGCAAAAACGGCAAACAGGCCTGCATTTCCTCAACCGTTGGGGGGCGATTGCCCGGCGGGCGGCATTTGCAGATGTTGGCGATGAATACCTCTTCGCGCGTGTAGCCCATGGCAATGATCATTTTTGTGAGCAACTGGCCGGCTGCGCCCACAAAAGCCAGTCCCTGGGCATCTTCATCCACCCCCGGGGCTTCGCCAATGAACAGGATATCCGGCGAAAGGGCGTTGCCCTGGCCGGGGACCGTTTGCGTGCGCTTTCTGCACAATTCGCAACGCTCGCAAGCGGCAATTCTTCCGGCAATGGCCTTCAGAGTTTCAATTCGCTCCTGTGGCGCAGGACTGCTGGCTGCGGGCGAATTTGGGTTCTGCGTGAGTGTGCGTGAAGCGGGTTTTTGGCCTGGAGTTGCGCGTGTCGGTTGTTGGGCGGAGCTTCCAGGCCCTGCGCCTGCCGGCGCCATAGTCAGAAGCGCGCGCGCGGTTTCGGGCGGAAACATTTCAGTCCGCACACCGCATTCCTGCTGCCAGCGCAAGAAGGAGCTTAAATCATCAAGAATGGCGGTCCACTCACTCACGCCGGACATGTTCATCGTTGGAGGCAGCCTTGTCAAGGCTCCCGCTTGCCCTCGTCGGCCTCTCGCGCTATTCTAAAGCCATGGCTCGGTCTCTTGAACTTCGATGCAAGGCATGCGGGCGCGTGACGCTGGCCCGGGCTGAACCGGTCTATGAAGGCTTCAAAAAGGTTGGCGAGGCCTTTGTCTGTACCGGATGCGGACACCGCTATCCAACGGCTGAAGAGACGCCATTTACCGATGCGGCGAGTCGTCCCAAGGTTTTTTCAAACGCGGACAAGCCTGCCGCTGTGAAGGTGTTTGCGGCCAACGAACGCCGGCGCACATGCGGATGGTGCAAACATTTTATTGTCAACCCATTCCAGCAGCGCTGTGGAGCGACCAATCGTGAGGTTGAGGCCACGGATGTTTGTGCGCGCTTCGCGGCCAAGCCCGAAAAGACCGAAGAAGAATCAACCGATGCGACCCGTTCCGCCGAGGACCGGCTCGACGCGCTGTTCAGCAAGCCTGTTCGCGAGAAGAAACCGGCGCGAAAGCGGTCAGAATGAAGTTCGTTTTTTTGCTGCTGATGGCTACGGTTGGAATCGCAGCAAACAGGCTTTCTGCATCCGTTCTTCCTCAGGACCCTCTGCCGACTCAGGCTCGATGGGCTATCAATGTGAATGTACAGGCATTGATGGCGTCTCCGCTGGGAGAGACTATTCTCAAGAATCTTCCCGGCACACCCTTGAATGACGAAATCCGAGCAGGCGAGTCCGCTACATCCATTTGCCTGACAAGGGATGTTTCGCATCTGATCGTGTGTGGAAATGGGGATGCCCGGCAGGATCAGGTGGTTTATCTCAGGGGAAACGGGCTCGTTGGAAAGCTATCCGCATGCCTGGCGAACCCAACTCATTTTACAACCCATTCCTATGGCACACATGTGACGATGAGCTGGCTTGATTCAGAGGCTCCCTCCGGCTCCAGAAAAAGGCTTCGTCTTTTTGTGAACGGATGCATAGTGAGTGCATCTCTAGTGGTTTTCGCCACCAGTGAAACAGCCTTGAACCGGGCGCTGGATGCGCTGGATGGCAAAACGCCTGGTTCGCGTTGCCAACAACTGGCACCTATGAGCGAGCAGACTGTTCTGCATGTCATGGCTGTGGATATCCCCAATATCATGCCTGGCGATTCAGAGTCGGGCAACGGACTGTTGAGAATTGGATTGCAGCAGGCCGAATCTTTTCGGCTTGATGTGAAGATGATCAATCGGGACATGCAAGCCACGGCCATGCTTCATGCAAAAACCGCTGACGGCGCTGTACAGTTGCGCGACCTGATCCTTGGATTTCAGGGCATTGCCTTGCTCCAGGCTGGCCGGAATCCGGAGCTGGCCCAAGCCGCCCAATCCGTCAAAATGGTTGTGGACGGGGAGAATGTTCACATGTCAGTCATGATGCCCATAGACCGTGTCGAGCGGCTGCTTGGAATCGTGGCGCCGAGTTCACATGTTCTTCACGCGCAGGACCGTCCATAGATCACCCAAAAGCCATTGAAAAACAAGCATTTTCTTCTGCTTTTGGCGACCAAAAAACACCTCCTGCCAGCGGGTTCTTTGCTTGTATAACCCGCTGATTAGCCCTATAGTTATAAATGATTTCGCAAACGCGAATTTGAGTACCTTTTAACTGAGAATTGGCATGCTTGACGATACGACGACCGCATCATCTTCACCGACTCCTGACACGACATCCGGCAACGGCATTTACAATGCTGAGAGCATTACAGTCCTAGAGGGTTTGGATGCTGTTCGCAAGCGTCCGGCCATGTACATCGGCGATACCGGTGTACGCGGCTACCACCATCTGGTCTATGAGGTGGTGGACAATTCGATTGATGAAGCGCTGGCCGGCTATTGCAAGCACATCGAAGTGGTGCTCAATCCCGACGGCTCGGTTTCCGTGACGGACGATGGGCGCGGGATTCCTGTGGATATTCATCCAACCGAGGGCCGGCCTGCGGTTGAAGTCGTGCTGACCAAGCTCCATGCCGGCGGCAAGTTTGACGGCAACAACTACAAGGTTTCGGGCGGGTTGCACGGTGTTGGCGTGACATGCGTCAACGCGCTGAGCGAATGGCTTGAGGTTGAAGTCCGGCAAAAGGGGCGCATTCATCGCCAACGGTATGCGCGCGGACGCCCGGTGACCGAACTGGAGGTTGTGGGTGAAACGCAGGGAACCGGCACCCGCGTCACGTTTTTTCCGGACCCCACCATCTTCACATGCAAGGATTTCGAGTGGGACATCCTTGCCACTCGATTGCGCGAACTGGCCTTCTTGAATCGTGGCGTGGAGATCAAGTTTGCAGACGTGGAGAAAAGCCGCGAGGAAACGTTTCTTTTCGGCGGTGGTATTGTCGAGTTTGTGTCATTTCTGGTTCGCAACAAGGCAACGGTTCATCCCAGTGTGATCTACCTGTCGGGCAAGAAGGATGCCGTCGAGTGTGAAATTGCGCTGCAATACACCGATGCCTACAACGAAAACGAGCACAGTTATTGCAACAACATCAACACGGTGGAAGGCGGCACGCATCTGAGCGGCTTTCGGTCCGCGCTCACCCGTACCGTGAACAAATACGCCACAGACAGCTCCCTGCTTAAGAACAACGATGAGCCCATGACCGGCGATGACATTCGCGAGGGCATTGTGGCTGTTGTCAGCGTCAAGGTTCCCCAGCCGCAATTTGAAGGGCAGACCAAGACCAAGCTTGGCAACGGCGATGTTGAAGGCATTGTTGCGACGATTGTCAACGAGCAGCTCGGCACGTTCTTTGAAGAAAATCCAGCCATCGCCCGGCGCATTATTGAGAAGGCTGTGCTTGCAGCCCGCGCGCGCGCGGCAGCCCGCAAGGCGCGCGACCTCACCCGCCGCAAGGGAGCGCTTGATTCCGCCGCGCTTCCCGGAAAGCTCGCCGACTGTTCCGAGCGCGATCCTGCCAAGTGCGAGCTGTATCTGGTCGAAGGCGATTCCGCCGGCGGTTCCGCCAAGCAGGGGCGCAACCGCGAGACGCAGGCTGTGCTTCCTCTGCGCGGTAAGGTGTTGAACGTCGAAAAGGCGCGTCTGGACAAGATTCTCAACAACAACGAAATTCGGACGCTTGTTACGGCTATTGGCGCAGGCATTGGGTCGGACGAGTTCGATGCAGACAAGGTGCGCTATCACAAGATCATCATCATGACCGATGCCGATGTTGACGGCGCGCATATCCGGACGTTGCTGCTTACATTCTTTTACCGCCAAATGCCCCAGTTGCTCGAGCGTGGTTATGTTTTTCTGGCGCAGCCGCCCCTCTATAAGGTGACGCGCAAGCAGCGTGAGGAGTATGTCGAAAACGATGCCGACCTGACCCAAAAACTCCTGCAACTCGGCTGTGATGATTTGACGCTTCGCCTGGCGGATGGTCGCGTCCTGGCGAAAACCGAGCTGCATAATCTCCTCGATGTGCTGATGCCGCTTGAGGAAACATGCAACAGTATTTCGCGGCGGGGCGTGGATGTGCCGTCGCTGGTTCGATTGCGCGATGCTGGAACCGGCGCATTGCCCCGCTACATGGCGGTGATTCATGTTGGCGAGACGTTTACAACCCGTTTTGCCCGCAACGATGCGGAACTTGCGGCCATTCGCGCGGAGGCTGAGCAGACGCTCAAGACAACCATTGATTTGGCGGCTACGCAGGTTCGCGCGTATCATCGCAGCTCACCGCCGCCTTTTGCGTGGCTCGAAATTTTCCGCGCGAACACCTTGCGCAAGGACATTGACCGCCTGATCGCATCGGGCTTTTCCGCTGAACAGGTTGCCGGAACGGATGCGCCTTTTGCCTTTATTGTGGAGGGCGAGACCGAAACGCCTGTGTGCGTACTTGGCGAATTGATTGAGTCCATCCGCTTGCGCGGGCGCAAGGGATTGGCCATCCAACGCTACAAAGGGTTGGGTGAAATGAACCCCGAGCAGCTTTTTGAGACCACCATGGATCCAGCCCGCCGTCGCATGCTGCGCGTGGTGCTGGAAGATGCCGTCAAAGCCGATGCCATGTTTACGCTGCTCATGGGCGATGAGGTTGAGCCACGCCGTCGCTTCATTGAGGAAAATGCCTTGAATGTTCGCAACCTCGATGTTTAGGACTGGCGCTGCGCCAGCCCTCCATCACGAGCGGTTGCAGATTCGCCGCGCCTGGGCGATATCGCGTTTGACTTGAGCCATAAGCGCATCCGGAGTGGGATATTTTCGCTCACCGCGCAATCGGGCCAGAAAGGCGATATCCAGTGTTGCGCCGTAGAGGTCGCCGGCGAAATCAAGCAGATGCACTTCCAGAATCGGCACCTTCGGCCTGGCGTCTGGAAAAGTTGGTCTGAATCCCAGGCTGGCTACGCCATTCACCGGACGGTCTCCAATCCATGTGCGCACCGCATAAACACCAATGGGCGGGAGAACCTCAGCAGAAGGATGGACATTCGCTGTTGCCATGCCGAGTGTGCGGCCAACACCACGGCCACGGACAATAATTTCGCGAATCGAGTAGGGGTGCCCAAGCATGGCTGTCGCTTCCGACAAGCGTCCTTTCTGGATGGATGTCCGGATTCGCGTGCTGGATATCGGGCGGTTGGCATAGTGTGCTGCCGGAACAACCGTGACGTGAAAACCATGCGTGCGCCCCAATTGCTTCAATAAAACGACATCTCCTTGGGCATGCGCGCCGAAATGCCAGTTTGCGCCGCATCGGATGCTTGCCAAAGCATGATGCTTGGAGCAGAGACTGGCAACAAACACTTCGGGCGCCATCGCTGCAAATTTTCGGGTAAATGGAATCAAAAGACAGCCATCCAGATCGCAGGCGGCCATGCGCTCAAGCCGGACTTCCAGCGGTGTGAGCAGGGGGGGGTGTTGATGCGTTGCGAGAACAGCGAGCGGATGCCGGTCAAAAGTCAGCGCCCAGGCTTGCCCGCCCATGCGTCGTGCAGCCGTAACGGCACCTTTCAGAACGCGACAGTGTCCGAGATGAACGCCGTCAAAAAAGCCCGCTGCCAGTACAATGGGGCCGTGCAGGGCACGGAAGCGTTTTGGGTCAATCAGTGTGCGCATGATAAAGCATGATTCGAATGCCATGATCCGCAACCATTTATAGTAGTATCCTGTGTTCGGCTCCGAGTATCCAGCCTGAAAAACACCCTCGGCATGCTTTCCAGAAAACGCTCCAAAAACGGGATTGGTAAAAACAACCAAATTTACAGATGCGCTTATGGTCCATACATCCCCGATATCTTGATGCTCAGGGCTTGGTGGCGTTGTGGCGCGAGGCGTTGCTTGCCCAGGCTGTGCTGGCTGGTCTGACGCGCGGTTATACGCGTCATCCCCAATTGACACGGTTTCGCGAAACAGCCAACCCTCGGGGGCAGATTGCGGCCTATCTTGAGTCGATTCATGCCGAGGCTGCTCGGCGGGGATATCATTTTGATGGGAAGAAAATCAACCGTTGCGGGAAAACCCGGTTGTTAACCGTGACGCGTGGGCAGCTTGATTACGAGTGGAGGCATCTTGCGAGGAAACTGGTCATTCGCAATCACGCGCATTTTCTACAGATCAAAGGGATCAGAAGGCCTAAACCCCATCCTTTGTTTCGGGTCATAGCCGGGGAAGTTTCGCCGACGGAAAGAATCAAACCCGGTCTGCTGTCTGTTGCCCGGCGTCCGGCCAAGCCGCGTCGTTAGGACTTCTGCGAGGAGAGAAATCGTTGCGGCGGGAGAACGCGCGCGGCGAGCGCGTCCTTGGACAGTTTCAGAATTTCGCTCAGCGGCAGTGCGTCTTCGATTTTCAGCGAACCAGACGCGGTTCGACGAAGCGCTTCGAGGCATGCGCCACAGCCGAGCGACTGGCCGATATCATGGCAAAGCGTGCGGACATAAACACCTTTTGTCGAGACCACGTCAAACTCCACCAGGGGTGGCGCCCAGCGCAGGAGGCGAAAACGATAAAGATGGATAAAACGAGGTTCGCGGGGGACCTCCTGTCCTTTGCGCGCCAGCTTGTAGAGCGGCACGCCGGCTATCTTGATCGCCGAAACCATGGGAGGCGTTTGGAAACCGTCGCCGAGCCGCGCATCCATTTGCTTTTGGACTTGGTCGGCTGTAATCGAGTCCCACGGTTTTTCTTCAAGGGTCGCGCCATCAATATCCTGGGAATGGGTTGTTCGTCCCAGGCGCATGACACCTTCGTAAGTCTTGTCACCGCCCATGATCTGATCCGACAAACGGGTTCCACGGCCTAGAAGAATGACCAAAAGACCTGTGGCGTTGGGATCAAGCGTGCCGCCATGCCCAACCTTGTCAATACGGAACGTGCGCCGGATTTGGGCGACGATGTCATGCGAGGTCGGTCCAACCGGTTTGTCCACGAGCAACACCCCATCGAATGGATCCACAGGCGCTGGCCGTGTTGATGCGGGTGAAAAATGTGTTGGGATTGCAGACATGGGATAGTGAATCAGAGTGTTCAGACTCACGGCTCGTGGTGTTGCGCGGCGTTGGAATCCGTGTCATCCAAATGTGAAAGCACATCCAAAATGTGATCACCCTGAGCCACGGAAGTATCGAGATGAAATTCAAGCCGGGGGGTATACTTCAGTGTCAAATCGTGGTTGATCAGGCGCTGCAACTCTCCATGCTTGCGAACAATGGTGTGCAGCATGCTTCCGCGCTCATGCTCATGTCCAAGGATCGAGATATACACCCTGGCATTGCGAAGATTTCGCGCCACCTCGACCCGTGTGACGGTAATGGCGGCCATATCCAACCCGTCCGATGCAAAGACCTTGAAAAAGGCCTCTCCCAGTTCGCGTCGCAGGAGGGCATTCAGTCTTTCCAGGCGGTCAATCGGCACGTGATGGTTCCTTTATCGGGCTCCGTTCGGGGATCGGGACGGCCATCCCCTGGATGAGGAGCCTGATTTTTGTGCACATCCCAGATTTCAGGGCGTTGTCCTGTTCAGCTGCGAACAAAACGGTTGCATGCAATCGACAGGACGTTACAAGATGCGCGGCATTTCCTCAAGCGCGTAACACTCGATGTAATCACCCTCGGCAAACGAATCAAAATTCTCAAATCGCATGCCGCACTCGGAGGGCTCCTTGACTTCCGCCACTTCGTTTTGGAAATGACGCAAGGACGCCAGGCGACCGTTATAGACGACTTGCCGTTGCCGGAAGATGCGGATCTTGGAGTCGGTGCGAATGATGCCATCTGAAACCTGGCATCCGGCGATCTTTCCTTTTCGGCTCAAATCAAAAACGGTCTTCACAAGAGCATGACCCCGCACATTTTCACGGTATTCAGGAGCGAGCAGTTTCAGCATCTCCTGTTTCACGTGGTCAAAAAGCTCGTAAATAATCCGGAAGGTGTGGATATGGACGCCGTCGTGACGCGCCAGGCTCTGTACGCCGGATTCACAGGCCACCTGGAAGCCGACGATCATGGCATGGCCGGCTGCTGCGCGTTGAATATCGTTGGCCGTGACATTGCCGGTATGGCTGCTGATGATATTCAAGCTGACCTTCTCGCTCTTGATTTCCTTCAGCGAGTCCACGATGGCTTCGATTGAGCCCTGCGTATCGGCCTTGACGATGATGTTCATCTCAAGGCGCGCCTCATCCTTGATTTGGGACATCAGAGCATCCAGGGACGTCGCCTTCGAGGTGGCCAGTTCCAAGTGCTTGCGTTCCTCAGCCAGCTTCTCGGCCAAATCGCGCGCGCGCTTTTCATTCAGCATGACGCGAAATGGCGAACCGGCCTCCGGTACGCCGGAAAGCCCCATGCATTTGACCGCAATCGAGGGGCCGCAAGACTTCACCATACGCCCGCGGTCATCCATCAACGCGCGGATGCGGCCAAAATAATCGCCACACAGGATGATATCGCCGACGTTGAGTGTTCCCCCGGAAACGAGCAGCGTGGCTGTTGGGCCGCGACCCTGTTCGAGCTGAGCCTCGATGACATAGCCGTCCGCCCGGCGATTGGGGTTGGCCGAAAGCTCCAACACATCCGCTTGGAGCAGAATCATCTCCAGCAGATGATCAACGCCCTTGCCGGTGACGGCGCTGACTTCACAACAAACAACGTCGCCGCCCCAGTCTTCAGGTGTCAGACCCTCGGCCTGGAGCTGCTGTTTGACACGCTCGGGCTTGGCCTGGGGCAAATCGCATTTATTGATCGCAACCAGGATTTGCACATTGGCCTGTTTGGCATGCCGGATGGCTTCCTTGGTTTGCGGCATGACGCCATCATCCCCAGCCACAATGATGACTGCGACATCGGTCAGGCTGGCGCCACGCGCCCGCATGGCTGAGAAAGCGGCATGACCCGGGGTGTCCAGAAAAGTGATCTTGCGGCCATTGACATCGACTGTGTACGCGCCAATATGCTGGGTGATACCGCCTGCTTCTCCCGCTGCAACATCGGCATTACGGATACGGTCCATGAGGGATGTCTTGCCATGGTCAACATGGCCCAGAAAGGTGACGACCGGTGGTCTCGGAACGAGGTTTTCGGTCTTATCGTCGGGGATGGCATCATCCGCATCGTCGCGCCGGAGGACCGGCTTGCGCTCTGTTGAGCGGCGCGCGCGCTCAAGTTCAACGGTATACCCGTATTTGGCTGCGATGCGTCCGGCCAGGTCGAGTTCGACACGCTGATTGATCGAGGCCAGCACATTAAGCTGCATCAGGTCGGCAATCAGGCGATTGGGGCGAAGCCCGAGCATTTCAGCCAGTTCCTTGACCATGATTGCGCCCCGAAGCAGGAGCACGCGATCCGATGTCGTGGTGGCGGCAGATGGCTGAGCTGTCGGCAGCGGCGCGGGTGGGGCTGCAGAAACGAAACGCGACTGGGAGCCTCCTCGTGACGGCGGCTGAAAACGACCACGCGGGATCGATTGTTCCGAAGAGTCCTTGCGTGGCTTTTCGATGCGGCTGCTGGCTGCGCGTATGGTTTGCGGGCCGACATAAGCGACCATCAGCGCCTCATCCGGATCAATCTCTTCTTCGGATCCAGGGCGTCGCGGCCCTTTGACCCTGGGTTTGTCCGCGCGTGGTTTTTCCTGGGCGGCAGCCGCTGGTTTGACGGTTGATGCCTTTTGGGGTTGCGCAGCCTTGGATGGCTGCATGTCGGCAGCTGCAGACGCGGGCTGAGATGGCTTCTTGAGTGCGGGTATGGCTGATGCGGCGACTGGCGGGTTGACGACAGGCGCAGAGTGCGCCGCCACGGGTTCTGATTTTGCGACTGGAATGGGTGGAGTGGTGGCAGCAGTCTCTGCGGCGGAAGGCGCTTGCTGGGCCTGTGCTGGCGACGCAGGAAGTCCTTTTGCGCGCCGCTCAAATTCTTTTGCGCGCTCGGCATTGGCGAGCAGCGTCTCACGCTCTTTTTGGAACTGGGCATCCCGCCGTTGATTCTCAGTCTCAGTCTTGGCCTTCAGGCGGATTTGCCGTTCACGAGTCTGGCATTCGATTTCAGATGCGGAGCGGTTCTTGAAGCAAGCGCGAACCTTCGCGATTTCCTCATCAGACAACCTGCTCAGGGGCGAATGCGCATCCAAACCAAGGGCTTCTGCCTGGCGCAGTAAGTCCGAGCTGGTGGTTGTCAGCGCTTGCGCAAGTTCGAAGACTCTCATTGCTTAGGGGCGTCCTCTCCTTCAGAAGCGCTGACAGCGGCGGCTGCATCCCAAATACGCTTGGCAGTGGCTTCGTCAAACCCGGTGACTTCCTGAATATATGGAATTTCAGCAGCCAAGATGCCGTCGGAGGTCAGGAAGCCATTTTTGACAAGCGTTTCGGCTTCTTCACGACTGATGCCTTCAACGACAGCCAGATGTTCGATGGCATGGGTGACCTGTTCTTCAAAGGTTTCCGTTTCGTTCTTCTTGATGTTGATCCGCCATCCAGTCAGCTTGGCAGTCAGCCGAACGTTTTGACCATGACGCCCGATGGCCAGCGAGAGTTGATCAGGATCAACTGTAATCGTGACCGTATTGGGTTCATCAGGCGATATTTCAATGTCCGTCAGGCGGGCAGGGGAGAGTGCCTGGGTGATGTATTGGCGAATGTCATCACTCCAACGGACGATATCGATCTTTTCTCCTGCGAGTTCGCGCACGATGTTTTTCACGCGCGTGCCACGCAAGCCTACGCAAGCTCCAACAGGGTCAACCTTGTCATCATTGGAACGAACGGCGATTTTGCTCCGGAATCCGGGGTCGCGGGCAACGCCCATGACTTCAACAATGCCATCGGCGATCTCCGACACCTCAATCCGGAAAAGAGCCTTTACAAATTCCGGACAGGCGCGCGAAAGGATCAAGGCCGGGCCTGTCGTGCTGGGCTGAACTTTCAAGATATAGGCGCGCACACGGTCGCCGATGTTGTACTCCTCGGTTGGAATCCGCTCTTTTGCTGGGATAACGGCTTCGGCCTTGCCGATGTCAATGATCAGGTCACGGTGCAAAATCTGGCGTACGGAGCCATTGACGATATCGCCGATGCGGTCCTTGTATTCCTCGAAAACATGATCGCGTTCGGCCTGCCGGATTTTTTGCAGAATCATCTGCCGAGCTGTTTGGGCAGCTATACGGCCCAGTTTTTCCGGGGGAATTTGAACTTCAAGCATTTCGCCAGGCTGAATGGCAGGCTTGAGTTCCCGTGCCTTGCGCATGGAGATAAAGCCAGGCCCGCTATCTTCATCGGTAGCCAGAAGCGTGTCAAATGCGCGGATATCCAACGACTTACGATCAATCACAACCTTCACGTCATTGGACACGCCAAGACTCTTGCGCGCCGCTGAAAGCAGGGCAGACTCGATTGCTTGAATGATGACCTCGCGGTTGACCCCGCGATCACGCTCCAAATAGTTAACAACCGTCATTAATTCCGTGTTCATGGCGGTGCCCTGCCTTCCATACAAGCTGTTCGTTTGCCAAGCAACAAAAAAGAGTGGGTTACCCCACTCTCGCTACAGAATCCACTGCAAAGAGTAGATGGATAGTAGCGCATTACCCAAGATGTGTCAACGCGCGAGGCAGGCAGATTTGAGGGTTAGACCGGAAAATCGTTAACATAATTCAGATTGGTATCACGCGCAGATAGTCCATGCCAGAAGCAGATCCCGATCGGGGCGATACACAACGCCGGTTACTGGGGTGATTGGCGAGGCATGAAATTAAGGGGAAGATTGGATGAGCCTTCCCAGGATTGTGGCTTGTTCCACGGAAGATCGTTATCGGCTGGCGCAGCCATGCATCCAGAAAGCATTACTGCGCACAACCCAAACAACACCCATGCGAGGAACCGCATAAGACGAATCCTCAAGCCAAATTAGAAGAAAATGACATCATTCTTCTCGATTGGGGACTGCTCCCAGTCGATCAGAATGTCGGCCACAACCAGATTCTGTTGGCGCAGGGCTTGCCGCAGGCGGATGCGTGTCACAAAATCGCCGGATGAGCTCTTCAAGCCTGGGCGGCGAACCATCAACTCAACCTGGGGCAGCGAACCTTCCCGATTGGGGCCGAGGAGTTCTGTCATGAACGAATCTGAAAGCTCGGCCACTACAAACTTGAGGGTGTTGTCCATGGCGATGATCTTGCCTTTGTCGCCAGGGGTCAGCTTACCAAGGAAAAGATCGCTCGCCTGAACCGGCGCGCTGATGGCGCGAGGCATTGGTTCTGGAACTTCCAGTTTTTTGGTCAGCGACTTAACCTGCTTGTCGAGCTCATCAATCTGGCTCTTCTGCTTGGACACTTCATTCTTTTCTTCCGCCACCTCGGCGTTCAATGCACGCTTCTCGCCTTCCAAGGTGTCAATCTGGCGCTTGGCTGCTTGCGCTTCATCGTTCAGCTTGGCAATCTGAGCCTGTTTTTCTTCAACAGCCTTCTTGTCTGCTCGAGCGCCGGTCTTGATTTTGTTGTAGTCATCAATCGTGGTTTGAAGTTCTTGGCGAATCTTAAGCAATTCTTCACGCGTCTTGTTGAGTGTCGCCTGCTGTTTTTGTGCGCGATCAAGCATTTGATCCATCA
>Ga0316227_1002996_pt1 | contig 14142 bp, 11 predicted proteins | sample TBH18019metaG_FD_206012 | JGI IMG/M metagenome (GOLD analysis project Ga0316227, IMG submission 206012) | Freshwater microbial communities from Trout Bog Lake, Wisconsin, USA - TBH18019 | ecosystem: Environmental > Aquatic > Freshwater > Lake > Hypolimnion/Profundal zone | place: USA: Wisconsin... | reverse complement strand
CAGACGTAGCCAGGCGCACTGCCAAAGCGGTAGAGGACTACCCGCACTCCAAGACGCTGACGCGACTGCCGAGCCCCTCCCGACTTTTCGCGCTTTGCCATCGTCCAGCGATCCGAACTGATCACTGTTACAGCCTACTAGAGCAATTCTCGAAAACTTTTCCGATTCAGAGCCTGTGGAACCCTGAGGGTTCCCCGCCTGTAACCGGTGTGTCGAGGCAGGAACGAGCGAGACCACCGGATCGCGTTCCCAGACCTCCTGACCTCTGCCTGGAATCAACCTGAGACCATTCGCTGCGGCAAAGCCGGGGTACGTTGTGGTCGCGCCAGCGGCATGGAGCGCGGCGCAGCGTTCTTTCCACTGTGGGCAATGGAAAGGGAGCTTAGCAACAGGTTCAAAATACCGATGGCAATCAGTGTCGCAGCTCTTTTCCTCTCACCCTTGCATAAGGCGATGAAGCCGACTGCGATGCCCCAAAAAGGAATCAAAATTGAAAGGAGGATGTCACCGGGCGTGGCCATCAATAGTCGCCTCTTTCCATTTGGTGTGATTTCATAGAAGATCGGTTGAAGGTTGGTATCAGGGGTGATGCCGGTTCGGAAATGAGTGATTTGTCTTCTGAGATCGTGACTTCCACGAACTCTATTTCAGCTCTCTGCCCCTCTTAAGCGTGCTTGTCCTTGCTGAATCCCTGCACGCGGATCCTTCGCACAACAAAACGCTGACCATCCGCCTCCACCCCTTCCCCTCCGGTGGCCACTTTGCCGAGCGCAAATACCGGGCCGATCAGCCTGCAACTTCATGCGGCCCCTGGTGTTTCGATATTGAATTGTTTTGCATTGCTTTCATGAAATTTCCTTCATTATCTCCGTTGTTCGCCGCAGGCGTTGTTGCCGCCGGAATGCTGTGCCGTGCCGACGCTGCCCCCGTATTTGCGACTGGCCAATCCGGTCTGCGAGACGCCAGGGCTGCGGGCGCCGAGGCTGCGGGAAAAGCCAAGGCGGCCCTCGGTGCAAACCCTGCAAAGGTCGTTCTTGTATTTTCCGCCCGGCCCCAGACGAATTCCCAACTGATCGACGGCTTGTCGGAGGTCTTTGATAAGTCGCTGGTATACGGGTGCGAAGGGTATTCTTCGCTAACTCTCGATGGGAACTTCGCCGATCGCGGTCACAGCATCCCCGCAGGAGTCTCGGTGATGGCGATCGGCGGCGATGTGAGCATCACCCCCGTTTCCGCCCAGGTTGGCGCGCCCTCAGCCAATGCAAACGCCGCAAGCGTTTATCGCCAAAACGGCAAGGCCATCGGAGCAGCCCTCAAGGAAGCGTATGCCACCGCGCTTCCCGGCAAGTTGATTCTTACGTTCGGCAATCAGCATGTCGGAAACAATCAACCGTTCGTGACGGGAGTTCAGGACGTGCTCGGAAAGGATATAAAAATGGTCGGGGCCGCAGCCGGCGGGAGCGAGGCTGCCGAGATCGTTGGCGGCACGATCGTCAAAGGGACAAACATTGCGCTGCTTATGGCGGGCCACTTTAAGGTCAACACCGCAGCAGGCACTGGAAAGCAGCACGTCAACGCTGCCAACGAAACCTTTAAAGAAGTGCTCAACACGGGCGCAGAAAAGGCTTCCGTCATATTCGTATTCGACTGTGGCGGACGGCGGGCCGATATGATCAAGGCCAACACCCTTGGACAAGAGCTTGACGCGATGAAAGCCAATGCCGGTAAGACGCCCATCTTCGGGTTCTACGGCGGCGGCGAAATCGGCCACCAAACCCTCGAAGGCCCCTGCCAGGGTGTGGGTTACCATGTCGCAGCGGCGGCGGTGATCCCACAATAGTCGCCGTTTGCGCGTGATAAATACAGGGCAGACTGTTTTCGGATTGCGAAAAGGCAAATCTGCCATTCTGGCCTGGATTGCCGGGGCATTATTCTTTGCTTTCCAGCCCATTCCCTCGAACGCCGAGGCTTATGTTAAGAGGGAGAAGTGGGCGGACACCGTTGCTGCAACCGCGAGGGAGCTCACTCATGCGGCTCCGGATGACGTCGCCTCTGCCCGCCGCTCCATGCGGCGGGATTTCACAGCCATCTCCAACTCCTTCTTTCAAAAGGAGAACTCGTTTGGGGAATGGCTCAGAAATCAATCGCCCGACTACAACCGGGGGATGCTTGGGCGAGTCCTGGCGGGGTTGGGCGCCAACAAGGAAGTATTTGAGAAACGGCGGGACGCGCTCGTTCAGGCAAATACCCCATCTCTCGATGCCGCATGGCTGCAGCTTTACCAGGACGCCTATGAAGCTCTGCGGGCCGAGTGCATTGCGCGCACCCCTCCGTTTGCCTGCATCCAACGCGCCCCCAATTCTCGCTTCAACACCAACGCCGTCATGTTTGCCACGCGTCAGCATCCGGTGGGCTCCGCGCTTTGCATTTACGATCCGGCCCGCCCTTGGGAGAAAGCGCGGCGTATTTTTGAAAACCCGGAGGGCTACGTGTTTGATTTGAACCCGTCCTTCGACGGGAAGAAGCTGCTCTTCGCGTATAAGGAAAAGCTGCTGCAACCGTATCACGTCTGGGAAATCGGCGTCGACGGGGCCAATCTCAGGCAGGTGACCTCAGGCAGCGACTGCCATGACTTCAATCCTGTCTATTATCCTGACGGGCGAATCGTGTTTGCATCGTCCCGAGTCCAGTCGTTTTCACTTTGCCAGGATTTCCTTGCCAGTGCCCTCTACGTCTGTAACGGCGACGGCAGCAATATTCGCCGCTTCGATTTCACCACGCTCTGCACCATGACCCCGGCGGTCCTGCCGGATGGCTCCCTCGTCTGCACGCGCTGGGAATACAACGACAAGAACATCTTCTCATGGCAGGGGCTCTGGACGATTCAGCCCAATGGCAAACAACTGAAACTCTACTACGGCAACACCCTCACCGTTCCCAATTCCCGGTATGGTCCCAAGCCGATTCCCGGAACGGACAACGTCGCGATCACCATGGCGGGGCATCACCACCCGCCCGTGGGCGATATCGCCATCGTTGACCGCAGCCTGGGCCTGGAGAACCCCGACGGCTGCCGCCAAATCACCTTCGAGACCCAAGCCCGTGTCACCACCGGAAAGACTTGGCGCGATACGAATTGGGGCTCTGGAGACAAGTTCTATCCATGGTCCTATGGGGATCCGTGGCCCATCGACAAAGACCTCCTGTTGGTTGCCTATGGCGGCCCTTCCCCTGACGAGGGGGGGCCGCGCCAGTTCCGCATCTGCCTGCTTACCGATCAGGGGGTCCTCTTCGAACTGTATCGGGAAGAAGGGCTGTCCTTCTGCTTTCCGGTCTCGCTCAAGGCCCGTCCGCTGCCCTCATCTGTGCCCGGCGAAGTTCCCACCGAGGCAGGCGAAGGCACCTTCTATGTTCAGGACGTTTATCAAGGACTGACGTGCCAGGGCGTCAGGAAGGGCCAGGTCAAGTCATTGCGCGTCTGGCGGCAAATCCCCAAGAAATACAATACCGAAGGCCGGCGTTATCACGACCACTACCCCGTCGTTGGGTTTGGGTCCTATTATGTAAAATGCAACCTGGGAACTGCGCCCGTCGATGAAAACGGTTCGGCTTATTTCAGAGCGCCCTCCAATGTCGAACTTTACTTCCAAGCCTTGGACGAAAACGGCAAGGAAATCAGCCGCATGGGCTCTGTCACGCAGATCACCACCGGCGAGACCGCCAGTTGCATCGGTTGCCATGAGAACCGCAACTCGCCCCCGATTCCTGCGCGGAACAAAGCCGGCCTGCGGCTTCAACGTCCGCCCGACGCCCTTCAGCCGCCGCCCTGGGGAGCGGGGAACGTAAACTATGTCACCCAAGTGCAACCCGTGTTGAACCAATACTGCACCCGCTGCCACAGCGGCCCCGAGCCCGGCGGCGACCTCGATCTATCCGGAGATAAAACGCGCTTCTTCAACATGTCCTTCGACAACCTCTGCCAGAAGAAGTTGGTGGAATACTACTTCATCGGTCACGGCCCGACAGGCGTTTTCCCGGCGCTTCAGACCGGCTCATGGGTGAGCCGCCTCACCAGGATTCTGGAGGATAAACACAAGGGCGTGGACGTCGATCCCGTGGGCCGCCAGCGCATCTACTGTTGGATCGACGCCAACGTTCCCTATTACTCAACCTGGGACATGACCCGCCCCCATTCCATGGGCGGGCGCGACACATGGGGCGACACAAAAGGCGGGCTCCTGCCATGGATGCAAAAAGTCCTCGAAATCGCGGAGAAGCGCCAGATTCGCACGGGCTCCGAAAGGATGCACCTCGAGATCAACCTGACCAACCCCAAGTGGAGCCGCCTGCTCATCGCGAACCTCGCCAAAACCGCAGGCGGCAGTGCGCCCGATGGCACCGCTGTTTTCAAGTCCCAGAAAGACGAGGATTTTCGAGCCATGCTGGCAGCGATCGAAGAAGGCAAACGCCTCCTCTACGAAAAACCGCGCATGGACATGCCGGGGGCGATCCCGATCCCGCAGGAACGCAACTTTGGCAGGGTGTTTTGATCCGAAAGCTTCTCAATCGCTCGATTTCACTTCAAGTATACCGTCAATCTATGAACAAACGCGCATTTGGCAAAACCGGTTTCGCTACCGGAGAAATTGGGCTCGGCTGCTGGCAGCTTGGAGGAGCGGATTGGGGAAATCTCGATGAAGAACGAGCGTTCGAAATTCTCTCCACAGCGGTCGAGGCAGGGATCAACTTTTTCGATACTGCCGACGTGTATGGATCGGGCCGCAGCGAAACGTTGATCGGTCAGTTCCTCAAAAGGCGTTCCGAACGCATTTTCGTCGCGACAAAACTCGGCCGTCTGGGGGATCTCTACCCGGCCAACTACACCGAAGCGGGGCTTCGCGCCGCCACGGAAGCGTCGCTCCGCCGGCTTGGCGTGGAAGCGCTCGATTTGACGCAGCTCCACTGCGTCCCCACCGAGGTCATGCGCCGGGGAGACGTCTTCGACTGGCTGCGCAAGTTACGCCAAGAGGGAAAGATCAAGAACTTCGGCGCCAGCGTGGAATCAATGGAGGAAGCCCTCCTCTGCCTGGAACAGCCGGATCTCGCCTCCCTTCAGATCATCTTCAATGTCTTTCGGCAAAAACCAATTTCCACCTTGTTTTCCAAGGCGATCGCGAAAAATGTGGGCATCATCGTTCGACTGCCTCTCGCCAGCGGGCTTCTGAGCGGAAAGCTGACCAAAGACGCGCAGTTTGCACAGAACGACCATCGCAACTACAACCGCGACGGCCAGTTCTTTAACGTCGGCGAAACCTTTGCGGGAATCCCGTTTGAAAAGGGCGTGGAGTTGGTCGATTCGCTCAAGGCATGGGTTCCGGAAGGCTGCACCCTCGCGGAAATGGCCCAGCGGTGGATCCTGGATTACGACGCAATTTCCGTCATCATCCCCGGGGCAAGCCGTCCGGAACAAGCCAGGGCCAACGCAGCCACCTCCAACCTGCCTCCCCTCCCCGCCGAATTGCACGAGCGCCTGGCCGAATACTACAATCGCGAAGTCGCCGCATGCATTCGCGGCCCCTATTAAACATAAACTACTGGGTGCTCCTGCGCCTCGGGCTGCGCGAGCCTCTCCGCCCACTTGAAAACCGTGAATTCGCATGAATCCAAGGGTGTCTCAACAATTGCGGACAGCGACATCCTTGGCGTCCCTGGCGCGAGTTCATTCCGATTTTTGGCGGAGGGAGTGGGATTCGAACCCACGATGCCTTGCGGCATGCCGGTTTTCAAGACCGGTGCAATCAACCGCTCTACCATCCCTCCTTTGCGGCATTTTAAACCGCAGAAAAACGCGCATTCCGCGCACAGCTGCGAAATCCGCGGTTCCAACCGCTTAGTGAACGTGTATCGCCCACTTTGCCGCTTTGGCAAGTTCATAAGTTTTGACGAACCGGGCCGGCGGGCGTAAAAGAAGGTTTTTCCTATGGCTGACCAAATTAAGTTCCTCCTTCAAGAGTCCGACATTCCAACCGCTTGGTACAACATCGTTTCCGACCTGAAACAGCCGCCGGCTGCGGTGTTGCATCCGGGGACATTGCAACCGATTTCCCCCGCCGATCTGGCGCCGCTTTTCCCCGAGGCGATCATCGCCCAGGAAGTGGCTTCGGCGCGGGAGATTCCGATCCCCGAGCCGGTCCGCGAGATTTACAAGCAGTGGCGTCCCGCGCCGCTCTTCCGCGCGCGCCGACTGGAGCGCGCTCTGGATACCCCGGCGCGCATTTACTACAAATATGAAGGCGTCAGCCCGGCTGGCTCGCACAAGCCGAACTCGGCGATCGCCCAGGCCTACTACAACAAGGTCGAAGGCGTGCGCCGGTTGGTGACGGAGACGGGCGCCGGCCAGTGGGGTTCTTCGCTGGCGATGGCGTGTAATTTCTTCGGGCTGGTGTGCGAAGTTTACATGGTGCGGGTGAGCTACGACCAAAAGCCTTACCGCCGCGCCCTCATGGAGACCTACGGCGCGAAAGTCACTGCCAGCCCAAGCAACGAAACCTGCTGCGGAAGGGCTATTCTTGCCAAAGACCCCACCTGTTCCGGATCCCTCGGCATGGCCATTTCTGAGGCAGTGGAAGTGGCCGCCCAGCATGCGGACACCAAGTATGCGCTCGGCAGCGTGCTCAATCACGTGCTCTTGCACCAGACTGTGATCGGCCTGGAGTCGATCGAGCAAATGAAGTTGGCCGGCGATCAGGTGGACGTCGTAATCGGTTGCACGGGCGGCGGTTCCAACTTTGCCGGGATCGCGTTCCCGTTCATCGGCCAGCAACTGCGCGGCGAACGCCAGGGTCTGCGCGTGGTGGCGGTCGAACCCGAAGCCTGCCCCAGCCTCACCCGCGGGCGCTACGCTTACGACTTTGGGGACACCGCCCATCTCACGCCGCTGGTGAAAATGCACACGCTCGGAAGCACGTTCGTTCCGCCCGGCTTCCACGCCGGCGGCCTGCGCTATCACGGGATGGCGCCGCTGGTAAGCCTGGTGGTCGATCAGGGGCTGGCCGAAGCCACCTCGGTTTCACAACTCGAAGCGTTTTCCGCCGGCGTGCAGTTTGCGCGCGCGGAGGGGATCGTTCCGGCGCCGGAAGCCAACCATGCCGTCGCCGCGCTGGTTCGCGAGGCGTTGCGCTGCAAGGAAGAAGGCGTCAGCCGGGCCATCCTCGTCAACGTGAGCGGTCACGGCCATTTCGACATGCAGGCTTACATCGATTACTTCGGCGGCAAACTGGTCAATTACCAGTACCCCGCCGAGGAGATCGCCATGGCTCTGGCGGGTCTTCCGTCGGTGTAAAAGCGTTCGAGAGGAGTTCCGAAAAACGCGCCAGCGTCTTGGAGTGCGGCAGTCCTGTGCCGCCTTCGCAGGCCGGACCGATTCAGATGTCCACTGGAAACTCTGTCCGTCACGAAAGGCTCCGGCGTATCTCTTCCGCGCAAAAGAAGTGCAAGGGGTATAGCGGGAGCCGTTCTGAAAGGCGCCCGTCGTGACGACGCTTCATCCGAAGGCGGCACAGGACTGCCGCACTCCAAGACGCTGGCGCGACTACCAATGCCCCAACGGTCTTCGAAGCCGCTGCCTATCCGGGCGGCGCAGTCGGGACGCCTGTGTCACATTTGGGCCGCTTTTTCCACATGCTCCCGAGCGGCCTGAATCTGCGCCGCAGGTGTGCGGAAGAGCAGCGCGACGCTTGCGGTTACGAGCGTGCCGATGGTGATCCGCCACGGAAACTCCACGACGGGCAGCCAGGGGATGTCCCAGTGGCGGTACGGGAGGTCCGGGTGAAGGCGCATCCATTGCACAAACTCCGGGGCGCTGGGATGAAGCAACACCCACAGGTCGTTGTAGAGGCCGCTCATGAAGAACACCGCGACAAATCCGCAGGTCATCGCCAGAAGATTGCCCCGCTCGCTGCCGCGGCTCCGCGTGAGCATTCCCACCAGGAACACCCCAAGCATCGAGCCGTAAGTATATCCGAAAATCCCCAGCACGATCGGAATCACCCGCAGGCTTTTCATGATCAGGGCGGCATAGGCTGTGGCGGAACCGATGGCGACGAGCAGCACTGAAAAGAAGACGGTGCTTTTCCGCGCGGCGGAGACGACCTGCGCGGGCGTGGCCTCGGGGCGCACGTAGGGCAGATACCAGTCCTCAGTAAAGCTGGTGGCCAGAGCGTTGAGCGCCGTCGAGAGCGATCCCATGGCGGTGGCAAACACCCCGGCGATCACCAACCCGCGCACTCCCGGCGGCATTTCGTGCAGGATGTAGAACGCATACGGGTGCGCCTTCCCCGGATCATGATAATGCGCCCAGAGCAGGACGCCGACAGTGATGAAGCAGAGCACAATCGGCAGATCGGCCAGCCCCGAGCAAATCAGCGCCAATCGACTGCGAACGTGGTCTTTCGCGGTCAACATCCGCTGCACCATGTCCTGGTCGGTGCCGTGGGTGGCCATCGTCAGGAACGTCGCGCCGAAAATGGCCGCCCAAACGGTGTATTCGGTCTCCAGGATTCCGCGCACATTGCCGCCGAACGAGGCGCGCGGATCGATGTGCCAGTCCCAGAAGGAGAGATCGCGCGGGCCGGTGAGATACGGGAGCGCGCCATGCCAGCCGCCGGGGATTTGGTGAAGCAGCGAGCCGATGGTGAACGCGAGCGCGCCGAACATGATGCAGGCTTGGATGACATCGGTCCACACCACCGCCTTGATGCCGCCGAGCGCCGTGTACAGCGCGGTCGCAGCCGTGAGGAAAATCAGCGCGCCGATGTAAATCCACACCTGCTGGATCGGCTCCAGTTTTGTGCCGGAGAACATCTCGTAGCCGAGCACCAGGATCACGGCGGGGACGTAGAGGCGGGTGCCGCTGGCCAGCGCCCGGGTGATCAGGAACACCGCCGACGCGCCGTTCTTGGTGCGTTTGCCGAAGCGGACGAGCAGGAATTCATAAATGGAGACGACCCGGTAATCGTAGTAGGGCTTGATGAAGACGAACGCAACGATGATCCGGGCGAGAATGGTGCCGATGGCAAGCTGGGCGTAGGTGTAGTTACGCAAGGCATAGCCTTCGTTCGGCACGCCGAGAAACGTGGCCGCGCTGATTTCCGCCGCGAGGATGGACGCAAGCACCGCCCACCATGGAATGCTGCGGTTGCCGACAGCGAACCCTTCCATGGTCTTGCTGCCCCGGCCCTTGTAGAGGCCGATTCCGATTACGACGATAAAATAGGCGAAGAGAACCCCGCCATCGAGCAGCCAATGCATAGCGCAGAGAGTATCGATGAAATCGGGCCGCCCGGCAAGGGCATTGGCGGTTGCATGGAGCCGCAAAGCAGTGCTGCGCCCCCGGTTATCGCGAGGCGCTGGCGGCCTTGGTCACGGCGCTTCGAAAGACGGGACGGCTTGAGGAAGCGGTTGCCGTGGCGCGTTGTGGACGCGCCAGCATCTTATAAAACTGCGGCGAGGCCTGTTTGCCTCCACAGCGACGAGTCGATAGGCGCAGGAAACACTTTGGGTAATTCCTGAGACCCAATCGCATCGAAAGCGGTGGAGATTCCTTTTCATCACCCACCAGTTTGCAGATCGGGCGCAGGAGTGAGAACGGAGCCCCGAGCGTTGTCATCCTGAGCTTGCGAAGGATCTCACGAGGCGATCCCGACGTTCGTTTCAGTCGGCACGTAGTCGGAACTAACGGCTCATCGGGCGGCGCTGTCAGCTTCGAGAACGGTGAAGGGTGACGTAACGCTGGCTGGCCTGCCGTGAGATCCTTCGCAAGCTCAGGATGACAAATAATATGGGCCGCTCCGGTTTCCGTGCTCGGCTTCCGTTTTGTGGTTAATGGAAAGGGCACTTCACCGCAGTCCACGAGCCTCCTCTGCCGTTTTGGGGTCATCCATTTCGGACCGTCCCGAAGTTGGGCTCATTTTCATTCTCCAATCCGGCCGTTCTTTCCAGAAGAGGTCAGGAGGTCCCAACCTTCGTCTGTTGCCGTTTGGAAATTATTTAATATTTTATCGACCGCTCGAGAATGGCGTGGAAATCGCGCGTGTGATTCACAGCGCGCACGAGTATGGGCCGGACTGGTTTTGAGCCCTACGCACCCGGTCTTGCGCCGCACTTCGGGTACCCCGCTTCCACGCTCACGCGAATCCCGCCTCGGGGGGCGAACTCGCCATGCACAAAAAGCTGCCGCGGCTTGCAGGCCGTTACCAGGTCGGTCATCACGCGGTTGACGACTTCCTCGTTGAAGCTGCGGGTGTCCCGGTACGACGCGAGGTAAAACTTCAGCGACTTGGTCTCGATGCAGAGCTTGTCCGGGATATAATCGATGATCAGCTTTGCGAAATCGGGCTGGCCGGTGATCGGGCACAGCGAGGTGAAATCGAGGCTCTCAAAACGAATCCAGTAGTCCCGAGCGGCATGCGCGTTGGCGAAGGTTTCCAGCGTGGAGACGGCCGGTTGCGCCGGGAGGATTTGGGTGCCGGCGCCGAGAAGCTTGAGGCCTTCGGCTGCTTTTCTGTCAGACTTGCTGGCCATCGCCTACGCCCCCACCGCCATTTTCCGCAGCGCGTTGGCCGCAAACGTGGACAGCCCGGCGATGGTCGTATTGTTGCCGTTGCAACGGATCGCCTTCACGCTTCGCTCCACCGAACCGGCAAACTCCCCTTCGCTCTGGGCGACGATGACGATGGTGGAGAACTGCTCGGAGAGAACCCTGACCGCTTTCACCAGCGCGTCCTCTTGCGGCGCTTTGAGCGGGGGCGCCGGTTGAGCGGGCTGTTTCGGCTCGCCAAAGCGGCGCGTGATCAAGTCCGACGCGTAAGTAATCAAGCCGGTGGCCGTCGTGGAATCGCCGTACCAGCGCAGCAACTGGGAGCAGGCCGGCTCGCCGGTGGGCGTGAGAAACTGGGCCTCCGCGGCGATGATGACGTGCGGAAATTGCTCGGAAAGAGTTTCGTGTGCGCTTTGGAGCGCCAACTCACGAGGATCGGTTGACATGGAATCCTGTTAAGAGCTTCCGGCGCGGAAGTCAATCTTTCGTCTCGGCAAACCGCGTTAGCAACGAGGCAGTCCAAATCAGCACTGCGAGCAGGAACAGCACGACGAGCAGCAACAGCATGCCCATCGGAAGCCGCGCCGGATGGGACCGATTCGCAAGCACTGTTAATCCATGGAGCCCGCCAAAATAAAGCGTCAAAAAGCTGAGCAGCCAGGCCAGCCGGTTGCGGATGATCGCCGCCGTCAGCGCCCGCCGCTCCGGCGCCAGCCAGAAGGCCCGGTTCGGGATGTTGATCATCCCGGCCGCCAATCGCGAATGAGCCATGCGCACGATGCCGGCAAAGACCAGGGCGATAACGACCGGGACCGCGCCGGTGAGAATCAGAAAGTTGTTGCGGCTCATCCAGCCATTTGCAACTCCCTCGAGTCCGAAGTGAGACGCCACCCGGTTCGGCAGCCACGAAGCCGTTCCGATCAACGCAGCCAAGTATGCCGCGTAGCTGAGACAAACGGCGATCAGAGGAGCGCGGCAACCCGGCGCTTTGACGGCGTGCGAGCATGGCCCCCCCGGTGGATGGCCAAAAGCCATCCCGGTGCCGGGACCGGCCTTGAGCCGGCATTCGGGGCACAACCCTTCGAGGGCATTGGCCGGCAGCGGTTTTCCGCAAATCGGGCAAGGGCTTTCGGTGTTCATGGCGATGACTAACAGCGGAGGAAGGTTACAGGGCTCCGTCATCGAGGTGAAGCCGGAAGTGCATTTGTTAGCCCGCCTCTTTACGCTTGCAAAGTTTCGCGGCGAATGGTCACTTCAACGGCTCTATGAGTCAGCCCGCTGTCAAACAAACCGAACGCATGGAAAAAATCGTGTCGCTGTGCAAGCGACGCGGCTTCATCTTTCAATCCAGCGAAATCTACGGGGGTATCAACGGTTTCTGGGACTACGGTCCGATCGGAGCCGAGCTCAAGCGCAACGTGAAGGAACTCTGGTGGAAGAGCATGACCCGCCTGCGCGATGACATCGTGGGCCTGGACGCCAGCATCATCATGCACCCGACCGTCTGGCGCGCCTCCGGTCACCTCGACACCTTCGCGGACCCGATGGTCGATTGCCTGCTGACCAAGAAACGCTTTCGCGCCGACCAGATCGAACCGCAGAGCGGCGTCGCGTATTTCTACACCGGCGCCAAAGACGAGGCATCCGGCAAGGAAATCAAGGAGACGTTCTCGGTGCTGCTGGCCGCCGGCAAACCGCCGGAGAGCGCCCGCAAGGTGGCCGTCCAGTTCTACGCCCAGCGCGGACTCCAAAACGTGGCGCTTCTGGGCGAACAGGCTGAGAAGATCGAAAACACCATCCGCTACAGCCCGGAGAGCGGCGCGCTTCTCACTGAGCCGCGCATGTTCAACCTCATGTTCAAGAGCCACGCAGGCCCGGTGGAGAGCGAGGAAAACGCCGTCTTTTTGCGCCCGGAAACCGCGCAGGCGATTTTCGTGCAGTTCAAGAACGTGCTGGAGACGAGCCGCCAGAAGGTTCCCTTCGGCATCGCGCAAATCGGCAAGGCGTTCCGCAACGAGATCAACCCGCGCAATTACACGTTCCGCTCCCGCGAGTTCGAGCAGATGGAGCTGGAGTTCTTCATCAAGCCGGACGAAGTGGTTCAGAAACAGACCGGCTCGCTGGCGGCGCTGCCTGAATCGGGCATTCCGGGAGAACCGCAGCCGAACTGGGGCTGGGAAATGTGGCACAAGTACTGGGTCGAACAGCGTATGAGCTGGTACGAGAGCATCGGCCTGAGCCGGGACACCCTGGAGCAATACTGGCAGAAGAAGGAGGAACTGGCCCACTACGCCAGGGCGACGGTGGATATCCTCTACAAATTCCCGTTCGGCACCCAGGAACTGGAAGGCATCGCAGCCCGGGGCGACTACGACCTTTCCCAGCACCAGAAATTCTCGGGAAAAACGCAGGAGTTTTTCGACCAGGATGCCTCCGCGAAGTATGTCCCGCACGTCATCGAGCCGTCCGCCGGAGTGGACCGACTCCTCCTGGCGCTCATTTGCAACGCTTACGATGAGGAGACGGTCACCGATGAAAAGGGCAACTCGGAGGTGCGCACCGTCATGCGGTTCCACCCGCGGGTTGCGCCGATCAAGGTGGGCGTCTTCCCGCTGCTCAGGAACAAGCCGGCCCTGGTGGAGAAGGCGCTGGCTGTCCGCGACCTGTTGCGCCCGCACATGAATGTGTTCTACGACGATGGCGGCGCCATCGGGCGGCGCTACCGCCGCCAGGACGAGGTCGGCACGCCGTTTGGGGTTACCGTGGACTTCGACACCATCGGAGAAAACGGCCCCGAGCTTGAGGGCACCGTTACTCTGCGCCATCGCGATTCGATGAAGCAGGAGCGGGTGAAAATCGCCGACCTGCCGGGCATCCTCCTGCCGCAGATTCAGTAACAACCACCGCGGCCTGAAGGCTTTGTTCGGCATCGGTTATCTTCCGGCAATTCCTGTCACCGCGGACGAATTTTCGGATGCGGCCAACCAGGAACTGTGGCGAAAGGAAAAGAACATGCTGGTGCTCAAACTCTGGAGCGACGTTCATCGTCGCACGCTGATCGATGTCTTTGTACTAGTAGCCCCGGAAATCGCACAGTTTTGCGAGGGTTTTTCTGCGTCCACGCGGTTCGATTCCGAAGAAGCGGAGCGCTCTATTAGCTGTCATCCTGAGCTTGCGAAGGATCTCACAGCACGCCAGGCAGCGCTGTGCCAACGTTCATCCTCCTCGAAGCTGATGGCCCCGCCCACGACGCCATCAGTTCCGAAAAACGCCAAAGAAAAAGTTACTCTCGTCCGGCCTCGCGAGATCCTTCGCAAGCTGCCAATGAACCTCCCGCTTGCAGGAGGGCGACATCCGGCGTTTGCCGTGGGGCGTTCGTCAACGCGACAGCGTCGTGGAGTGCGGCAGTCCTGTGCCGCCTTCGCGAGCCGGACCGACTTTCGACCCACCGGAAGACGTGGCAGCAAAGGAGGTCTTCGTTCGGAGTGTCTCATACCTTCAGAGAGCGTTAGTCGCTGACGGCGTTTTCTCCCAAGGCGGCACAG
>Ga0316227_1002986_pt1 | contig 14168 bp, 25 predicted proteins | sample TBH18019metaG_FD_206012 | JGI IMG/M metagenome (GOLD analysis project Ga0316227, IMG submission 206012) | Freshwater microbial communities from Trout Bog Lake, Wisconsin, USA - TBH18019 | ecosystem: Environmental > Aquatic > Freshwater > Lake > Hypolimnion/Profundal zone | place: USA: Wisconsin... | reverse complement strand
CAAATGTCATTAATGTCACCAGCACGTTCGTCCATGTCGTAGTCGGGTTCACTTTCAAAATCTTCCTCGGAACCTTCTGCGTTGGGCACAATCATTTCAAATTCCATGCCTGCTCGAGCATTGATCTTGCTGGCCAACTGACGCAGGCTAGTGGGACTCATGTTGACTTCGGTTAGAGTCTGTTCACTGATGGGTTTGATTTGTTTATAACGCATAAAAAAAGGGTATATTTTACTATACCCTTATTTATGCTGCTATGACGGTAGCAGGTTAATCAGTGCTGGCGTTAGCGCCGCATTTGGCACGTTTTGCGTTGGTCAGCGCACCAAAGTCCACTTTCCATTCAGCGCCTGGAGCAAGTTCTTTAGTTCCTGCTGGCAGTGCGTAAGCAACTCCTGCTTGTTGTTCAATCTGTTGGATTGGCATACGGAACTTGGTCAAGTCATTGCCCAGGTTGGGATAAGGAGCTGTGTGCGGGAACATCCAACCAGCTGCTTCGCCAGTTTGATTGTTTACTACGATCTTGTAGAAAGCGTGTGGAACTACAACACCTTTACCAATTGTTTTGTCGCCTGCGCCATAAATGCCACCAGCTACAACCCAATACGATTGGTTACGTTGGAAAGCCCAGCCACGTACTGACGTTTCAAGCAGTTTCCAAATACCACGATTCAATGAACCAGCTTGTGGGCTCATGTTGGTCATCAAGAACGATTCAAACTCTACTTGAACATCCCACGATAAGTCGCCATCGGGAGCCATGTGTCCTTTGTCATATCCTGTAGCGGCGTAGTCGCCAGGTACGGCTCCATTAGGAACAAACTGATTGGCAGCAAAAGCGTTAGTGCGAGCCACACAGCCCAGAGCATTTTGAGGAAGTAGTTCATACATTACAAACCTTGGTAGTTTGGCAGCGGCATCATAGCCAACTAGATATGCCTGTTGACATAGGGGTTGGATCTGACCCTGTACTTGTGGGAAACCGTAGGGTGCGTGTGCTTGACACTGTGCTACGGGGAACGGGGCACGTTGGTTCCATGCCATCGCGCCTGATGCGAAGCCAAGGGTCAACATGAATATTGCAAATAATTTTCTCATCGAAAATCTCCTTTAAATGTACATTTATTTATGGTAGGGCACAAGTGCAGGAATACGTTTAATGCCCGCTGCTCGTGCTGCTGTCACACGGTGATTACCGTCCAAGACCCAACCTTGATCATCTGCTACAACAGGCTTGTTCTTGATGTCCTTGCGTGTAATGTGACTGATATGGTCCCAGTCAAGATCAATAATGCGACGATAGCGATCATCTTGATCATACTTTTCAGGACTGCTGAGATCATGTGTAGGCACCATGCGTAAGACCCAGGCCTTGTGATCCTTAATAGGCTTGTCTAGACTATAGCCGTCGACGTGTACACCCTTAACATAGTCAAGTACATCTCGGCTGGTGTAGAGTCGTTTAGTTAGATCCAGTCCGTGATCGTAACTTTCATCCATGTTCTGCTCAAGTTCTCGTTGTAGAATGGCCAGTGGCATCTTATAAGTGCGTCTAAATTTGCCGTGTAGGGCAGCATGTAGTTGTCTTAGCGCACGATCACATTCCGCATCACTGTATAAGATACCAATGCCACCATTGGCTTCCCACAGGTGAATATTGGTTTCGTAATCATCAATCAGTATGTTGGGAGTACCGTCTGCCTGTTTGGCAAACTTGAACTTCTCGTGATCAAACAGTACTGCACGTGGTGCGTTCTTTCGCAAGTGTTTTTGTAACCACTGGCTTTTTTCACGGCTGCTTTGTTCTACACAACTCAGCATGGGACTGCTTAGTATGTTGTACTCGCCGCGCAACTTCATTACACCGTTGATCAACCGGCCTGCGTTGGGCAAGGGTTTTAAGTGTAGGAAGTAGCCAGGCTTGCTGGCAAGTTTATCAATTTTGCCGCCACCTGCGGCACGTTGTCGACGGGCCTTGCGCCAGTTGGTGACGCCGTGGTGTTTGGCTACAGGTCCAAAAAAGTCTGCAAGCACACCGTCCATATCTAAATAGATCTCGGGCTTGGCGGCGTAGCTATTGCTGACTTCAAATAATTTCATTATGTATTATTTATGTGGTCTATATAAATAAGAGTGTAGTTCGCGATATTGGCGTATCCAACTACTCTAACGCTTTGATGGAGCATCAGCAATGTATTTACACTATTACGTCTACGCATATCTGAGAAAAGATGGCACACCCTACTATATCGGCAAGGGCAAAGGCAAACGAGCCTTTCAAAATCACAGGTCACACAAACCTCCCAAGGATCCTAATAGAATCATTTTCTTAGAAACACAGCTAACTAATGTCGGCGCTTTAGCATTAGAACGACGGCTAATACGTTGGTGGGGACGTAAAGACATAGGCACTGGTATACTACGCAATTTAACTGATGGTGGCGATGGGTTATCTAACTACAACCCTCCGGCGCATGTAAGACAAAAATCTTCTCAACCGGGCGAATTAAATGGTATGTTTGGCAGGAAACATTCTGATGCAGTTAAACGAGCATCGAGCATTCGTAGAGCTGAGACTAACAGATCACGTAAATGGTATAATAACGGATCAGAGAGTAAGTTTTTAACAGAATGTCCCGACGGTTGGGTTCCGGGTCGAATCAATAACTATACCACAAAATACCGTTGGTACAATAACGGTATTATAAACAAATACTTCAATGTCGCTCCAGACAACAGTTGGGTACTTGGATATTTAACTAAGAACTAACCGTATACTTCGTCTAGGAATGGCACCATGCGCTGTAGCATCATGCGGTACACATTGCGATTGCGTGTGATGACTTCTTCGGTCAAGGTGTGTAGGTCTGCCAGAGGTAGTGGCAGCTTGGTTTCGGTCTCGCCTGCTTCGCTGTGCAGTTTCATACCGTGCTTGGCACACAGGTGTTTGATGGGCTGATTCCACTGTAGGCAGTGCATGTACAGGCTCAGATAACCACGGTTACGTGCCCATAGTACAGCCTCTTTGAGCATACGATCAGCAATGCCGCGCCCACGATGTTCTCGATCAACAATGACCCCAAACTCAACTTCGTCTACGGCAGTTTCAGCAATGTGGATTGTGCCAATCCATGCACCGCGATATTCTGCTACTAGGAAATTGTGTTCGGTGGGCTTGTTGGTGATTCCTTTGACCAAATGATCGATCCCGTCATCGCTTTGCGGAATGCCAAAGTAGGTCTGACGGGTTTCAAAATCTAACTTTTTGAGCCAGACAGCATACTGTGCATACTCACTGGTGTGTAGGAATCGTGTGGTGATCATGCGGTCATTACAAGGTAAGTGACTACCAACACAATGCCCACCATGGCCAGTTTGGGTCCTAAATCTTGCGTGTTAAACATATCAATACCAGTAGTGGCCTCGTTTGATTATGGCTCGGGCCCGCATGTCTTGTACTTCTACAAATACGTCCCAGGCTGCTCGTAAGTATTTAATCATAATGCCCACTCCTTGCGGTGTTGGTCATAATGACGTATCCAGTACTCAACCTCGGCAGTGCTTTTTGGATTTTTGCTGGACACATAATATTCCACGCTGTCTTGGTAAGACCGGTCCTCAAATAGACTTTTGATCCATTCAATTAGTGCTGTAAACATAGTTTCTCCTTTGTGTGTATACTAGTGATTATACTAATATATTTACCAAATGTAAAGAGAAACATCATGGTTTCTACTGAGTCACTTTAGCCATTTCAAGTTGAGGTATGTAACCAAGTGCTCATCGTGGCATTCAAAGACGGCATAGGGCCCGCCTGGATGCCAAGACCAAGTAAAATCTCTATCCATGACATAGCCAAGACTTTTTATGTCCTGCACTATGTCAAGAATGTCGTTCACACTGTTCTCGTAGATCACAATACGGGTCACGGACGTTTGGCAACAACCTGATCAGCCAGCCCATATGCCACTGCTTCTTCGGCGCTCAAGAAAGTGTCAAACTTCATGTCGCCAAACAGTTCATCGTAGGTTTTGCCTGCTGTGTTGTGCTTGACATAGAGTTCAGTCAGGCGTTGATTGATACGCACACTCTCATCAAACGCACGTTTTGCATCTTCAAACTGTAGTTCTTGCACATGAACTGAACCACGTGTACCAGGAGTACCACTACTAACACGGTGAATCATTGTACGTGATTCTGGCAAGACTAGGCGTTTGCCCGCTGTGCCTGCTTGGGCAAGGAAGCTGCCCATGCTACAGGCCTGCCCCAATACAATGGTGCTGACATCAGGGCGAATGAATTGCATAGTATCATAGATTGCCAAACCAGCAGTGACTGAGCCACCGGGGCTGTTAATGTAGAATAGAATATCGGCATTGGGGTCTTCACTTTCTAGAAAGAGCATTTGGGCAACAATGAGGCTGGCTGAATGTTCGTTAACATCTGTGTCCAGCATAACAATACGATCCTTGAGTAGTCGACTGTAAATGTCGTAAGCACGTTCACCGTTTGATGTTTTTTCAAGGACTGTGGGGACGAAATTGGGCATTGTTTTCCTTAAATGAGTTTGACTGATTGTACCATTTGTCTACTAGCAACTGCATCAAGGTCTAGCTCGCCTTCCAAGTCTGCCAAGGGTAGCTTGCCATTTGTATAACAGGCTTGCCAAGAAGCAAATTTAGCTCGATGCTGTTGGTAATATGCGTACATTATAGCATGTCTTGCTGTGGCCTGTCTAGCAGTTCGACTACCAAAGTTGACCACAAAATCTGCGCTGTAGTGTCTAAATGGCCGAAACGCATCGGCCCCAATGTATTCATCTTGATCGTCAGCCAGTTCCTCTAGTGTTTTACCAATTTCGCAGTAGTTCAAAAATACCGTGCCTGGTTGCCAAGTGTGTTCGGCCCAGGCATAATCCTCATCTTTGAGCACATGATCTTTGGGTAAACCAAACCATGTAACCACATGGCTGGGCGGACGACCTCGTGTCACGCTTTCGCATCGGTGTACTGCAATGTTTAAATCAGCCAGGGCCTTGCGTACCTGTTCGGGCGCACGATTCCAAAAACTGTCAGTCTGTTGGTCCAGTAACCCGTGGTAACGTTCAAAGATGCTGTGCAGATAATTTAGTGTGTCTTGATCACCAATATCAGCCAGTTGACGATCCAATATGGGTTCAAAACTATTAATAAGAGCAATACATTTATTGATAGATAACAGTGCCTGAGCTGTTTGATCTGTGCCAAACCCATAGAATCGTCGGGGATCATCAATCTCATACTGTTGCTGGGCCAGCCGTACCCGTTCGACCCAACGCGGCACAATGGGGTTATTGCGTAGTCGATATCGTAGAGCGATGGGATCCAGTACGCCTTGCGGGTCGGCGTATTCTATCAGTAAATATTCCATGCTTGATTATAGCAGAACTATCAGCACTTTGTAAAGTCTTGGTAAAGGAACCATTTGCGCTGTCTAAAGAAAGTTTTGAGATTCAGCCCATAATAGTCAAATTCTTCGCGCCAAGCAAAGAAATTTGGACCATGGCCGGCGCTGACCACATTCATTTCTCTACCGTACTCATCTAGGTGATCCCAACGATAAACGTCCCACTGCCACTGATGCACCATTTCATGAGCAAGTGTGTTCATAAACCACTGTGGGCAAAACCATTTGTCGGCCAGCCAAATATCGCATTGTGTACCGGGATTTTTCTCTCCATAGTACCAACCACATGTGCCCCAAGCTGGGCCCAAACGTCCAGTGGTGATTTTGGGTTTGCGTAGTTGATTGCGAAATACGTGTCTGTTGATTATGTTGTAGGCGTATGTGATGTCAGCACTGCTGGGACGGAACAGTTTGCGGCGTTGATAGGTAATACTAGGAAGTTCAGCCTCCATTATTGATCGAATTGGATTTGGTCTCGCCATAGAAAAACCCTCGCTACAGTATTTAAGTACCGCAGGAGGGCTGGTTAAGTACGCGGTTTATTGCGCTTGGAGCGTGGTCTGCCCAATCACAGCACCTGGCTTTTGTAAGGCTGCATCACGTTTGGCCTTGTAATCAGCATTGTCAACGTCCAGCAATTTAATGCCTTCAACACGACTTTGTGGTGCTGCATCTGTTACAGGAGCCTTGTTTTTCTCAGTCAAGTCATCAAGTTCTTTGAATTCCTTGGCTGCACCGCCTGCTGCACGTTCACTGATCTTGTCAGCTTGCTTTTGGCGTGCCAGTGTGTTTTTCTCGCCCATGGGCAAACTGACCAAGACAAATGCTCGGAAGCGATTGCCATCTTGGATCACCTTGCGCTTTTCAACTACTGCACCAGTAACGTCTACGTCGGGACAAAGATTGCGAATTGCTGTGGTACTGAGGCTAGTACTGGAGCTTTCAGTATCTTGGCGGTAGATCTTGGTTTGACTACGCACAGTACCTCCAGCGCTTTGGCAAATACCTTCAAAGGCATTGGCACGGGCATTGCCCAGCGCACCACTGATGCTGCCACTGACGCCGTCGCCTACGCTGTGAATAACGCCAGCTTCTTTGGGCACATCCACAAACCAATCAGGCACCTGGTCCAGAGTGTTTTGCACTGAGTTAACAGGTGCAACGGTCATCTGCACAGGGCGAGCTGGCTGTGGTTGAATTTGAGCAGCGGTATCTGCTTTGGGGGCTGTGGTACAGGCAGCAAGACCTGCTACAGCAACTAAGACTAACAAGTTACGCATGATTTCTCCTTGGCGTGTGTTACAAAAATTACAGTTTAACATTGATTTCATTTCAAGTCAACCAATGGATCCCATCGGTTAACAACAGGACGTTCTACAGGGCCCAGTCCGTGTGGGTTGCTGTTACAGACTGTGGCCTGGCCTGTACCATTTCGCATATCCTCTCGCACATTAACGCAACCAACAGGTCTTGGTTTTTGTTGTGGGCAGTAGGTACGGATTTCGTTTAGGTTCTTGTAGATAATAGCACGACGATTTGCATCAGACGGGAACGGTGTTGTGGTTGCCAACTGTCGTTGCAAGAACACTGTCTGTTCGGCAGCATGTGGACAGTCCCATTTGAAGTGGTTCAAGTCCCCAAAATCCATGCCTTGGTCCGGCGGATTGTAGAGTGCTGTATTGTTAGCACAGGCAGCAAGTGCAAGTGCCGCAACCACAATTAACGATCTTTGCAGTACCATTGGATTCTTTCAACGTAGAGATCAATTGCACGATTGTATTCTTCTACTGTGACGCGATCGCCTGTACGCATTGGCAAAGGTTTCAAACTTGTCAAATAGCTGACATGACGATCTCGGTTGATACAGTCCGGAGTGGGCCCATACATGTCCCATAAGGAATCATACATGGGCCTAGGGTCCGGGGGTATACAATCCCAATGCAATAGGATTGCAATCAAGATGCACATGATTAGTGCCGATGGAATGTTACAGTCTGCTTGATGGCCTGCACTGCTTGGGCCTCTGTTGCGCCAGCATTGCGCTGGACATAACGCACAGCATCGCGGCTGTTGAATTGAAGAACAAAAATGGCTTCGTTGGCGAAGCGCTCGATGGTTGCGTTCATGGTAACTCCTTACTTGACGCGGTTGATAAACTCTAGAGCCTGTGTACAATCAATGCCTGCTTCTTCTTGCAGACGTTCTTGTATTTCCATCAGCTCGACATCTTGTTCAGTACGATAGCGTTGGATCAGTTGCACAGCGTACATGCGGTCTTCTTGATCCAGGCTCTCGGCCCACTCATCAAACTGGTCATCAGTTAAGCCAATGATGTAGTTGAGATTGTTGCGATCATAATCATTCATAGTCGGCTCCTGGGTGCTTGGGTTTACGTTGGTAACGCGGTCGTGCGTTTACTACTTTGGGTTTGAACGGAGTGTCGTTGCGAAACAGTACCCTGTGCGCTCTTGGCTCGGGGCTTCGATTTTTGAACTGTATTTTTATCTTTTCGACTGCCATTTCCAAACTCCTGTTCGATATAGTAGGCCAGCATCTTGCTGTTGATGTAGCTTACTAGATCTTGGTCCAGTGCTTCGGCCATAAACCGCACAGGACACCGACCCCATGTTCTGTATTTAACAAAATCCGAATACCATTTGCGGTGATCAGGATTGTCAACATCAAATGCAACAATGGGACGACTTCCACGAAACAGTATACTCATTGTGAGTCCTTATTTGATGTCGTTCAACTTTTTCAAAGACTCGGCCATTTCCAGTTTGCTGACTTCCATCTGATAAATGCAGTAGATGCAAAACACAAGACATGAGCCCGAAAATACATTGATCAAAATGTTTGCAGGCACATACATGAGTGCAAAGCAGAAAGCCATTGCGGCTACCAGCATGACCACGAAGGTTTTAAAGACATTGACTGCGGCTCGTTGTTTAAGTGTAAGTGACATTGTTTTGTTCCTTGTAAAACTGTATTATAGCACCATTGCCATTTGGGGTCAACTTTATTCGTCGTCACCTTCGTCGTCGTATTCGTCAATCAAGCAACCATCAAACACAGATTCCAGCGCATCGCCGGCACCGGGTTGGGAGTTCAACTCGCCCCAAGCTGTCAATAAATCATCTGCCAAGTAGTCTTGGAATTTTTTGGAATCCATCATTGCATACAGTTTTTCTTCGTCAACCTTAAAGCCAGCTTCTTCCAAACTGCCAATCAAAAAACCAGCGGACACTTTGATTGTCATGGTCATTGTTTTTGTAGATTTCTTTGATGTCATTTCCAACTCCTTTTGTTTCAACATGTATGTATTATAGCACTTTGTCCATTTCTGGGCAAATCAAGCTGTCAAACGTGCCAGGATGAGATTTTGCAATTCTGCAACATCCGCCTCAGCAACGTAGAAATCTGTAGTAGGATCGTAGTACTTTCCCTCCTTGGGATCGTAGTACAAAGTAGCACCATTGGGATAGTGGAAAGGACCTTCAAGTCCTTTACGTGGACCAAAACGTGCATCATGTTGAAAAACGGTGTAGGCCATTGTGGGCTCCTTTTGTTGCTATGTTGTTATTATACTGCCAAAGTCATTTCTGGGCAACCAAAATCAAAGAAAAAATCGTTGCCCAAAAATGCGTTTGAATTCTGTTTTGGAAACTGATTCAATTGTTGGGCTGATTTCGTTGAAAATTTTTAATGTTTTGGCAACGTCAAACACATCACTGAACCCAAAGTCCCAGAAACGATCCGAGTACATGCCGTTCATATCAGTGGCGTACATGACTGTCCTGTGATAACCTGTTTTGAAGTCAACAACTCGATACAAGGTGTAGTCTGTGTAGCGCATGATTTGCTCCTAGTGTTTGTTTGTATGTGTTAATTATACAACCAAAACCATTTTTGGACAACCAAAAAGAAACCCGCCTCGGCGGGTTTGCAAGTAGTATTTGAGTATTACTTTTTGACGTTGAACGACTTCATTGCGTCTTCTGCTGCTTTCCAGTAGTTAAACTTTAGAGCGTCTTGGGTCAACTTGGTTGCTTCACTGGCAATTTGTGTGGCCGAATCTGTACCGGCTTTCATTGCTCGTTTGGTGTATTCGGTCTGTGCATCAACGAAACCGTTCAATGCGTCAGCGATGGTGCTGTTGTGTGCGAACACTGTGTTAACGAAGTTCTTTTTGCCTGTTTGGATCAGGTCGATTGCGGGATCAAGTGTAAACATGGTTTTCTCCTTAAAATAAGCGAGTTTACTATACTGTGGGTCCAACTATTGGCACCCTACTGAGTATTTAGTTATTATAATGCTGCGCCGCAGCGAAGTCAAGCGGATTTTGTAGTGAGCTGTCACTAATTTTATTTTTACTGTAATATTTGCAGGTGTAAATACTTTACCATTCAAATAGGAGATCTCAAATGGAATTGGATTTTGGAACATGCGCTGCCATTGCGCTGGGTTTAGTTATTTTGGCAATACTGATGACCGGTCGCCGTAAAAAAGAAGAAGTAGAGGAAGAAACAACCGCTGTACCTTACAAAGTGGAAGCACCAGTTGTTGCCGAAACTGTTGAAGCGGCACCTGCACCTGTAGTCGAAGCTGCTCCAGAAGAGCCCGCCAAACCAGCACGTAAACCACGTGCCGCTAAAGTTGGCGTTGCTACTGCTGCCAAGGCCAAGGCTGCTGACAAAAAGCCAGCTGCTACAAAAGCAAAGGCACCTGCTAAAAAGCCAGCTGCCAAAGCACCTGCTAAAAAGACCAAGTAATTTGTGTCTGTGATACGAGTCACCAATGCTGGGGTCTACCATGACCTCAGCAACGAATGGTTGGCAAATCAATTTCACTTTAATCAGCTGTCTAACCACAGCTATATTTTTGATCAAGCCGACTACTACAGTGACATTGATCAGTTTGTGCAAAGTACGCATGAACTAAAATTTGCCACATACCATGTACCATTCCCTGAATCATCCTCTTGGGTAGACAGATTTCTTGCTGTGTACCCGCACGTGGATCACAGTTTCATATTCTGTAGCGAACTACATCAAATCACGTTAGATCAAATGCGTCAGCTTGATCTTGACCGTGTTACCATATTTGCCTGCGGATTTGTTAATGTGCCTTTTGAGCGGGCCAAAGTATTGCAATGGATGGACTGGATTGACACTACTGGTTATTTTTATAGGTCCGTACAGCCCACCTTGCTAGATACAGCTCTAGTGCCCCAGTCTAGCAAACCCAAATATTTTGACATACTGTTGGGATGTAGACGTACACATAGAGATCATGTGTTTAATTATGTACACAATAACGGACTAGCTGATCAAGTCATCATGACCTATCATCGTTATTGGAATCAAGACCTACGCGAATCCGCCGAATACATTATGGAACGTGACAACGTTGAGTTCATTGAACCTTTGCATCACACCATACATCAAGTCAAGTACTACGGGCACCAGATCACCATGAGTCAAATAGTGCCCTTGACTATCTACAATCAAACTTATTATAGTTTGGTAGCGGAAACCAATGCTGTAAACGAATTCAATTTCTATACTGAAAAGATTGTAAAGCCCATGTTGGCCAAAAGACTGTTCATTGCCATAGCAGGGCAAAACTTTTTAAAGAATCTAAGAAGCCTGGGATTCTGCACATTTGACGGCATCATTGACGAAAGCTATGATCAAACTGCTGATGATGCTGCTCGTTGGACACAGGCACTGGATCAAGTCCGTGCGCTGTGTCAAAGGGATCCTGTAGAAGTCTACAGTCAGGTGCAAGACATAGTCGACCACAATCAAGCACTATTACTAACGCATGATTGGTATCGAGACTTTAGTCTTGAGCTTGCTGGCGAGCTTGCACCTTTTTTACAAACTCCGCAAACGCAAAACTAGCCAAGTTCTTGGCCTTGCTTTCGCACATGATGTCAAAGCTGTCAGCAAAGCCTGCGGCCCACTCATTTACGGCTGTGTTCCAATAGAAGTCACTGTGTGCCCGCATCTTTTGCTTTTTGTAACCCTGTGTCAAAAGAAGTCCAAAGTCCGGAGCAACTGTGGGTGAATGGCCCACAAGTACATCCTCACGGCTGACACTATAGTGCATAGTAGGACGCTGACCACGCCAGCTATCAATAACCTGTCGCACCATAGGATCATCGGGTTGGATGTAAACACCTTCCCGGCACCAGTGATGATGTACGTCAAGAACGATAGGAACCAAATCACTAATAGTAAGGCAATCAGCAAGTCCATGACTATTCTCCTCGTTCTCGATTGTTAAGCAGTTACGTGCTTCAGGGCTAAGACGGCCATATACATCTCTAATGCCTTGGGCGCCACGTTTGCCGGAGATGTGTACATTGATCTTAATATCCTGAAATTCTCGGCCGTATCCCATCCAGCGAGCCATATCGACATGGTATTCAAATTCTTCTATTGAACGTGCAACAATGTTATCGGATTCTGAAGCAAGAACAACAAACTGCCCAGGATGAAAACTAAGGCGCACTCCACGGGCGCGAGCCACAGCACCAATCTCGTTAAAGCCGTTTTCGCAAAACGACTTAACTGCTGGTTGATGATAAAATACACGATAAGTAGGTTCAGTGTACATAGGCAGGATATCACTGCCAAGGCGTACCATGCGAAGGCTGTCATCAAGTTCTCCTACTCGTTCAACGAGTCGTTTGGTTGCTGAAAGGTTGTGGCGTATGATAGACCACATCTTGTCATCGGCTACACTGGCAGTCTGACGTTTAAGCCAGGCTACAGTAGTGCCCATTAGGTTGAGTTCCTTTGCTGCATCTTTTGGGCCAATACCGTCCACTTGTTCTGGGGTATCAATCCACTTGCAGGCAAAGCCGATGCGCGGAATAGAATGTATAGTCATGCTGTATTATAGCACATCTATCATTTAGGGTCAAGTATAGATCCAGCCCAAGTGCTCTAGCTGGTGTATCCAAGTAAAAATGGGCGTTTCAAAGTGCAGGCACCAACGTCCGTTCCAGCCCAAGTAGGTCATGCTGTTATGCACCTTGGGTAATACTTCTGTTTGCTGACTTGCCCAAGGCTCGGGATATACTGGTGTGTAGGTACTGCTCCACTTGAAGCGGTCCAAACGCATACCTTCAAACTCTACCCAAGCAATTTCTACAGCCTGCTCAGGTGTGGCATTGGTCTTGCTGTAAAAATCTATGTAGAATTCGTGTGCGCCACTGTCTAGGTCCAGATCAAAGGATAACTCACAGGGTTCATGTATAGTCAGACCGTTGTTAACCGCAACACCATCTAGTCCGTAGTTGATGCAGGGAGCACCATACGGTACAAGCCCAATTTTAAACTTGGTACTGTATAGCATCTAAAAACTCTCGATACTCAGGATAGTAGTCGTGTGCATTAAATCCATATTCACGATCCCATCGCTGTAGCCAAGTAGACAATTTGATTCTTAGCTCGTCGACATCATTGGGCTCGGGAGCATTCAACATGTTGATTATGGCATCGCATTCTCTACGTAGAGCTTGAGCTATGGTTGCAGGATTACGCCCAGTTGAAAGAGACTGCATGTTAGGTTCAGTTATTGAGTTTTTAGTGTCTTGATACTTTGGTATAAGTGATTGACGCAAAGATAAAGGCAATACTGAGATTTGTAAATAATCAGGATTCAAAACAGGGACACCCTGTACAGGCAACTGCTGTTGCCAGGCCCATAAAAGAAATTGATTATAATTATTGATACTGAGCAACTGTGGTACACTACGCAACACTATATTAAAATTTTCTGTTTGTTGTAGAACAAGTTGTTTGATGTTTTCTAACACCTGCTCTGTGTTGCTACCTTGTCGTATGTAATCGTTATTTTTATCTATGCTTTCGATACTTACTTCTAGGTCGCATTTGCGAAACTGTTTTAACTTGTCAATAATGTCTTGATCATAGATAGTACCGTTCGTAACAAAACTTATTGAAATATCTGTGCGTTGCTTTTTGATCAGATAATCTAATAGCTCTAGGAAACGTTTACTCAATAAAGGTTCGCCACCCATAAAGTGCAATCTATTTAAATTGGTCACTGCATCTATGCTGTCCAAGAAGTTTTGCCAGGCCACAGGATTCAGCGTCCAGTTGTTATTTTGTTGTTCGCTCCAGGCAGCAGGATTTTGTGTCCAACTGTCGTTTGCACGTTCTCTTGGAAGTTGCCACTTGATAAAATGCTGTGTAATTTTACTGCTGTACCACGGCAAACACATTTTGCAGGCAAGGTTACATTGATTGCCCAAATCCACATGCCAATCAATTGGGGCTCCATCAACGGTGTCATTTTCAAACTTTGAGCGCATGGGGCTTTGTGCATAACTGCGATCAAACGCCTGCTCTGTAAAAATTACACTTTTAAAATTCTCTTTTATGCGTTTACTTTCGTACCCGTGTTGTTCTTCTTTGTAGCATCTTTGACACTCAGACAAAGCATGGTCTCCACGAATCTGTTTCCTAACATTATCCATTGGTGCGGATTTAAACCATTGAACAATGTTCATGTTGGCAATATTATACTGGTCAGGCTGGTTGTGTGGAGGATCTTTTTCGCTGCAACACATTCCAAGGTTGCCATCCCAATATATGTGCGTATTGGTCCAAGGCACATTGCAAAATATTTTCTGATTAGGCATGTTAGTCTATTATACCAAAGTTAGCCCAACGTGCATCACCTAG
>Ga0316227_1002981_pt1 | contig 14189 bp, 7 predicted proteins | sample TBH18019metaG_FD_206012 | JGI IMG/M metagenome (GOLD analysis project Ga0316227, IMG submission 206012) | Freshwater microbial communities from Trout Bog Lake, Wisconsin, USA - TBH18019 | ecosystem: Environmental > Aquatic > Freshwater > Lake > Hypolimnion/Profundal zone | place: USA: Wisconsin... | reverse complement strand
GCGCGATTACGCCATTCGTGGCTACGTGCTCGACAAGGAGCGGTTGAAGAACGGTGCGCTGTTCAACAAGGCGTATTTCGAAGACCTACTAACCGAAATCCGGGAAATCCGGGCGAGCGAGCGCAGGTTTTACCAGAAGATCACCGACATCTATGCCACGGCGTTGGATTACGACCCGGAGGCGGAAACCACCAAGACTTTTTACGCCACCGTGCAAAACCAGCTCCACTTCGCCATTCATGGGCACACCGCCGCCGAGTTGATCGTCGAGCGGGCGGACAGCAAGAAGGAGAAGATGGGCCTGACCACTTGGAAAAAGGCGCCCCCGGGAAGATCCTCAAGCCGGATGTGGTCGTCGCGAAGAATTATCTCCCCGAGAAGGAATTGAAGTCCCTCGACCGGTTCGTGACGATGTATCTCGATTATGCCGAGGACCAGGCCGAGCGGGGTGTCCCCATGACGATGCAGGATTGGGCGGGCAAGCTGAACGCGTTCCTTCAGTTCAACGAGCGGGACATTCTCGATCATCCGGGCCAGGTGAGCCAGGAGGTGGCCAAGGCCTTCGCCGAAAGCGAGTTCGAGAAATACCGGGTGGTGCAGGATCGCCTGTTCGAGTCCGACTTTGACCGCCACATCAAGAAAGCCTTGGAGGGTGGCGAGGATCAGCCATGAATGAAGCCGAGACCCGAGCCGAGCCTATCGATCCCGCCCTGAAAGCGGCGGGCTGGGGTGTCGTTGAGGGCAGCCGCATCCGGCGCGAGCATGCGATTGCCCCCGGCCGGATCGAAGGCCACGGGAAACACGGCAAGCCGCTCACGGCGGATTACGTGCTGGAATATACGGAGACGCCCCGACTCGGGCTTACGCCCTCGGTGGCAGCTTCTTCTCGACCTTGGTTTTCTCGAAGAGGGTGTACTTGGGAAGGCTGCCTCGATCGGGAAGACCGCTTCGCCTGCCACCAAAGGTCGGGCGTATTCGACGAAGTATCAGGCTGGAGAGCGTGCGGGTGAGGGGCAACCAGCACCCGAACGCCGCTGAATCTCTGGGGTCCGGTCTGCTACGGCGCAATGAGAAACGACCGGGCTTGCGCCCGGTCGTTCTCGTCCTGGGCTTTAACCCAGGTTACCGATAATGAGTCAGAGGCTTACATCTGGACCCGATAGAACTTCTTGCCGGCACTTGGCGTCAACTGGTAGGTCGGCGCACTGGCGCCGGAAACCGGCGCCCAAGGCCCGGAAAGGGCATCGGCCGACAGCAGCGTGCCCGCCTGCCAGATCAGGAGAACACCACTGACCGACCGTTGAATGGCGATCTTTACCGGCCCAGAAGTGTCGAAGCTCTTGGCCTGATTCTGCCCGACCACGTAGATGGACTCGGCTTGGGACTGGGTAAGCGCGTGGCGCCAGATCCCGACATCGTCCAGGGTGAAGTTCCCGTTAACGCCGTAGCTACCGGTTGGATCCTGGCCGAGGGTCAGACTGCTACCGGTAATGAGCGTGCCCAAACCGGCTATCGGCCAACTCCCGGCAAACGCGCCGTCCACGTAGACCGAGGACACCTGCAGATCGCGGTCAACGACGCCCACCACGTTGTGCCAGGCACCGTCGCCGATCACCGGGCTGCCCGCGACGGGATCCGCCACGTACGCACCGCTGTTGGCGGTGCTCACGAGCGAATACTCAATCTGGCCGCCCTCGTCGGTGAACACCCAGCCCAACTGGTAGGTCGAGTTGACGGCATTCCCGATAATGGGCAGATCATTGAAGCGGTCATTGTAGGACACCCAAAAGGACACCGTGAAGCTGTTGGTGACATCAAACAGCAGGTCACCGTTGGGGTCGTTCACGGTCAGGAAGTTGTAGCTAGTGGTGGCCGTGGTTGAGCTGAGGTGGACCGCCTGGCCGAATTTGCCGGCGACGAGCGTGGGGAAGCCCAGGGCGTAGGCATCGTTCCCTCGGCCGGAGCTGTCCGTGTAATCGCCATCGAACTTGAGGTGCAAGACCAGGTCATTGGTCAGATTGCAGAAGACCGGCGTTGGTCGCACGACAACCGTGGCCACCGAGCTGGTGGCGCTGCCGGCGGCGTTGGCTACGACGGCCTGGTAGGCGCCCGCGTTCGCATAGGTGGCACTCGGGATGGCATAACTGGCCGCGGTAGCGGCGGGGATGGTTTCGCCATTCAACGCCCACTGGTAGGTCAAGGGCGAGCGACCGACGGCCGCGAGGCTAACCGTCGTCGGGTCACCCACCAGGAGGTCGCGCGAGATGGGTTGTTGGGTAATTATCGGTGGGTCGGTCGGGGCGAACCGCCCCCAGGCATACAGGTTCCCAATCTGGGCCGACGACAGGGCCTGGTTGTAAAGTCCCACTTCGTCGATGAAGCCGTTGAAATAACGCCCCGTCGCCTGGGCGTTCTCGCCTATCCGCACCGGGTAAGCATTCTGCGCGAGCGTTCCGGTCACCGCCACCGACGCGTCCAAGGTGCCGTCTATGTAAATGTACTTATTCGTGCCGTCATAGACCGCAGCGAGGTGATGCCATAGACCGTCGTTCACGCTCCGCGCGCTGCTGAGGTCCACGTTGCTCAGCCCGGTGGTGCTGAAAGCGACCGTGCTGCTGGTGCCTGACCGATGCAGGCGCCAGGAGGAGTCGCCCTTGGTCACAATGGCCTGCCAGGTTTTGTCGAAGGCGATGACATTGATCCAGACCGAGATCGTGAAGGCGCTGGGGTTGACGTCCAGTGTCAGCGGGGCTTCCACATACGCACTGGCGTCGTCGAACTGGAAGCACGTGTTGCCGGCGTCAAAACCGGGGAAGAGGGGCGGTTGGGGTCCTGTAATCCCGAGCGTCATGTTGCCCATGATCGTCCCGTCGTAACCCACGGCGTAGTCGAACGCGGTCGTCCCGGTGGTCTCATTCAGCCGCCAATAAGCCGCCGGCACGACCGCCACCGCCTGGATGGGGTAAGTGCCCGGCGGCGGCGTCAACAGCGTGAGGCTCACGAGCGCATTGGTGCTGCCGATCGCATTCGTTACGTCCAACTCGTAGCTGCCCGTGTTGGCCGCGGACACGTTGGTGACCAGCAGACTCGTCAGTGTGGCCCCGGGGATATTGGTGCCCGCGTGCTTCCACTGGTAGGTCCGCGGCACCGACCCTCCGACCTGGTCGCTAAAGAGCGCGGTCCCGCCCGCATAGCGCAGGGCCGATTGCGGCGTCTGCACGAAGAACGGCGCGCTCGGCGCGTAGGCGTTCGAAGCCCCCGCGTCGTGGATGGCCGTAATCTCATCCAAGGACAACGCCTTCGTGTAAACCGCCACTTCATCCATGCTCCCGTTGAAATCACGCCCACCCGCTGAATCCGAACCAATCTCCACCGCCGCCCAAGTCGATGCGGGGTGCGAAACGGAGTTGACTGCGGATTGCAGGCCCGAGCCGGTGAAATTATCCAGGTAGGCGGTGGCCTGCGTTGGTTCCACCACGAGGGCCACGAAGTTCCACTGGTTAGTGGTTGGCACCAATCCTGATCGCCAGTTGTAGGTGTTCGCGTTGTCGTTCCAATGGTAGCCGATATTCTGCAACTGGGTGATATCCAGGCCGGAGGTGTCGCTGCCGGTGCCGCGGGTGAAAACCAGGCCCGTATAATCATTCTGGTTCCCGTTGGGGTTGATCCAGGCAATAATCGTCATCGCGGCATTAATCTTGCCGAACGCCGGCAGCGTCACGTGCCCGCCAGACCCGCTGAACCGATAGGCCTTGTTGCTCGCGTCAAATCCCAGGAAAGCCGGCGGCACCGGGCCGGCGGTATTGTTGGTCACTCCGCTGTTGAGGGTCCCGTTGAGGACGCCCCACGAATCGATGGCGGTCGTACCGTTGGTCTCATCCATCCGCCAGTAGCCCAGCGGTTCATGGTCCACCACCGCCCCCGCCACCTTGGTCGCCGTGACCACCGTCAGGGTCGCGGTCGAATTGGTGGTCCCATACGCGTTCACCGCCTGGAGGTTATAGCTGCCCGCGTCAGTGAGCTGAAGCCCGAAGATCGTCAGCGTGGTGTTCGTGGCTCCGACAATAGCGGTGCCGCCGTGCGACCACTGGTACGTGCGCGGCACGCTGCCTCCGATGGTGGCGGAGAACGTGGCTGTGCTGCCCGCAAGCCGCGTGATGGACTGCGGCGGTTGGAAGATCAGCGGCGGACCGGCCTGGACGTTGAGGGCGACTATCGAACTGGTGACCGCGCCGAAGGAATTGGTGACCACCAGCGCGTAGTTGCCGCTGTCGTTGGTGGCCACATTGACCTTGAGATATGCGGACGTTGTGCTTCCCGTGAGGTTGGTTCCGTTCTTGGTCCATTGATAGTGCAGCGGCAGGCCGCCGAGGGCGGCCGCGCTGAAGGACACCGTCATGCCTTCGTAGATGTTGCCCGTCGGGGCTAGCGGTTGTTGCGTAATGGCGGGAGGAACCTGCGCCGCATTGTAGATCTGCTGAACCTGCGCACCGGTGAGGCCGTTCGTGAAGATGGCCACCTCGTCCATGCCGCCGGCGAACTGTCTGCCGGTCGACTGGGCATTTTCGCCGATGAACACATTGTAGGTGTTGACGGCGAGCGTGCCCGTCACCTTATTGGACACGTCCAGCGTGCCGTCCACATAGATGTACTTGGCCGAACCGTCATAAACGGCGGTCACGTGATGCCAGAAACCGTCGTCGACCACCCGCGTCCCAGCCTGATCTTGAACACTTAAACCCGTGGTGCCCCACCCAACGAAACGGGTGTCGCTGCCGGAGGAGTTTCGGTGCAAACGCCAGGAGGAGTCGCCTTTGGTCACCATGGCCTGCCAGGACTTATTCCAACCGCTGACCTTGATCCAGGTCATGACGCTGATAGCGCCGTTATAGGTGGCCAGGCCTCCCGGTTGGCCGCAATCGATATAGCCGGCGGTGCCGGAAAAAGTACACCCGTAGTTGCCCGCGCCCAGTCCCGCGTACGGTGGCCCAACCGCCATCGTCGCCGTGCCCAACTGGTAAGTTCCGTCACCGCTGGTCCCCAGCGTGCCGCTGTCGCTGGCCGTAGGCAGCACCGGCGCGAAGGTCGGCTCGTTCAGCCGATAAAACGCCACCGGGTTGTCGGCCAGCACCACCTGCGAGTAGGGCGTCGACCGCGCGATATTGGTGCCCGTCTGGTAATGGGTTAAGACCTGTCCCGCGCTCAGTGCGTTGGTATAAATGGCCACTTCCCCAATGCTCCCATTGAGATTCCAACCCCCGTACCCGCGCTCGCCGATGAGAGTCGGGGCGGCAAAGTTGGTGAGGACGGTTACCGCCGCGATTTGGGGGGGCGTCAGCACGGCGCCATTATCCTGCCGGGTTACGGTCAGGGTCGCCTGGACTCCATTGACATATACGCTGAAGTTGGCGCCGTCGTAAACCGCAACCAAATGCTGCCAGGCACTAGGAGTGACTGCCCCGACGGCGCTGAAGTAATAATAGAACGGAGCGCCGGTGGTGGTCCCGATGACAAACTGCACGTCGGTGCCGTTTTCGCGCAGGGCCCAGCCGCTGCGATCATTGGCGTTGGCGGCATTCTGGCCCTGGATCATTGAAAGGACAAGTGTCTCAGTGCCGGATCCGGCCGTGTTGGCCCAGCACTCGACGGCGAACGGGCCGGGTTGGTTCATCCCGGCGAGCCACGGAATGATGACGTGTCCGCTCCCCGGGACGCTGGCGGCCTGATCCGTCGTGATGCCGTCAGCGTTGGTAATGGCGCCTTCCACCGGATGCATCGCCGCCCCGACGTACACGCCGTTAGCCACCGACCCTAACATGCCCGAATTGATGGCTGCATTGACCGGCACCGGCGTCGTCTCGTTGAGACGATAATAGAGGATGGGGTTGAAGCTGGAAACCGTACTCGGGTAATCCGCTCGGGCCGGCACGACGGCGGCCAAGCCCAGCAGGCCGGTGACCGAGGCCGCAAGCATGCGGTGTAAGGTGGGAACTCTTCTTTTCATATTTTTGGCATGGTTAGACTTTTGTGGATTTGACGGATGGTTGGTTTGCTGAACTGGTTTTGAAGAAATCGGCGAACCCCAGGTTACTGCCCTGCGGCAGTAGCAGTTGAACCCCTTCCGTACGGCGTGCGAACTCAATGGACCTGCATTGAACATACCTAAATTAAATGGGTGTGATTAGCATACACCATTCGGGCGGTTGGTGGCAACAACTATTTTGCACCTATTTTGCGGCGGCGCCTCAGTGCGTTCTGCGCCAAAAAGATCGGTACGCGGGAAAGGGTCGTTGTGCCAAAAGTCGGTGTTACCGCCCGTTTCCCTCCAATTCCCCTTGCTAAACAGCCCTTGAGAGCCCCTTTGACATGGCTCAGATTACCGCCGTGGATCACTTGTCGCTAAAGTCCTTGTTTTGCGCGAAATTCGGCTGCTCGCCCACCGAATATGAAGAACGCGCTTTTCGGAAGTGTCTGTACTGGCACGCCCGATTTCCTGCCCCCTTTTGAGGACCGTCAATGCCCAGTTCTTCCAGGCGGATTTCAAGTTCATTCGCGACAGTTCATTCGCGACCTGGGTGACTCCGTGAGTGCGCGCCAAGGCACCATGGAACTTAAGAACTACCACGACGCAAACTGGGGAAACCGCAGTCTCCTAAGGATGGGCCTCAAGATCCGCGTTTCAGGGAGGAAAGCCAACCGACGGTCCAACACTGATACTCTCGTGGCTTCCTTTGAGACGCCACGGCGGGCGCTTACGCCCTCGGTGGCAACTTCTTCTCGACTTTGGTCTTCTCGAGGACGGCGTATTTAGGCAGGCCGGCCTCGATCGGGAAGGCCACTTCGCCCTCCACCAGGGGTTGGGCGTATTCGACGAATTTCTCGTTGGGCAGGAAGCCGTCCTCGGAGAGCCAGTCGCGCGGGATGAGGCGTTCGACGTTGGCGGTGTCGGTCAGGGATTGGAGATCGGTGGCCCACTGGATCGAGCCGTCGGGCTGGACCTGGCGGACGATTTTGACCATGTAGCCGCTGTGGCCGGCGATGGCGGCTTTGACCGCCGCTTCGCCGCAGGCAAAGGCATTGGCGGAGTCGCGTTGGCTGGCGAAATGCCCGGCGGCGCGCTGGGCGTAGCCCACCAAGGCCGTGCGCGCCTTGAGGTGCAGTTTGCCCTGGATCAATTCCTTGAGTTCCTCGGCCGCGCCGGCCAGCACGGGATGTCCAAAGGCATCCAACCGGGTCTGGTCCGCCCCAACGGCGTGACCGGCGGCATCTTTGATCCCTTCCCCGACCACGACCACGCAGTGCTTGAGCGCGGCGACGGTTTCCTTCACCTTGGCCAGGAATTTGTCTTCCTCGAATACCAGTTCGGGCAGGAGAATCACGTGCGGCGCGGCGGTGGCCGACCCGCGTTTGGCCAGGACGGTCCCGGCCGCAATCCAGCCGGCGTGGCGTCCCATCACCTCGATCAGGCAGCACGAGCCCTCATCCGTAGCCATGCTGGCGACATCGAGGCCGACCTCGGCGACGGTGGTAGCCATATACTTGATCACCGAACCGTAGCCGGGGCAGTTGTCCGTATGCGGCAGGTCGTTGTCGATCGTCTTGGGGACGCCGATGACGCGCAACTCGTAGCCGCGCTTGATGGCCTCCTCGCGGATCTTGAGGGAGGTATCCTGGGAATCATTGCCGCCAATATAAAAGAAGTAACGAATGTTGTGGGCCTGGAGCACCTCGAAGAAGCGGTCCATGTCCTTGGCGGCCTGTTCGGGTTTGTGCTTGAAATCGACTTTATAGCGGCAGGTGCCCAAAGCGGCCCCGGGCGTATAGCGCAGTCCCTGGATGGTCCGCGCCTTCTCCTCGTTGATATCAATCAGTTCCTCATTGAGGATCCCGAGAATCCCGTTGGCCCCGCCATAGATCTCCTCGATGCCATCGTGGTGGCCCGCCTGCTGAATGACGCCCGCGAGACTGGCGTTGATCACCGCCGTCGGCCCCCCCGACTGTGCGACTAATAAATTACCGGACAAATCTGCCATAATGCCTGTGTTGGTTTCCTAACTTAAGAATCGGGGTCCCCACTCCACGAGCGGCCCGCGTCAAACCTGTGGTGGAACCTTGCCAATCCCAGCGCGGGAAGTCAAAGCGGAAAAAAAGGCGGATTGTTTGAACAGTTTTGATCGGGCGGGCGTCTCATGTCGGTAGTGGTAGCGCGCAGCGGCTCGGGGATGGTTCAGAGGTTCCCCCGCTGAGGCGCTGGCACTGGTTGAGTTGGAGTTCATGGTTTGGTTCAAAGCGGTCCGGATAGCCGGGCCGCTTTTGCTGTACGGCTCGATTCTCCTGGAACAAAAGCCGAGCCCCCCCTAAATTGCGCCCCATGCAGGACTTGATTGCCAAAGCGGCGACGCTGCTCGAAGCGTTGCCTTACATCCAGAAGTTCAGCGGCGCGACGTTCGTCATCAAATACGGCGGGAGTTTCATGGACTCGCCCGACCCGGAGGTGCGCAACGGCGTGGTCCGGGACCTTGTCTTTCTCGAAGCGGTCGAGGTGAACCCGGTGGTGGTCCATGGGGGTGGCAAGGCGATCACCCGGGCCATGGAAAAGGCCGGCCTCCAGGCCCAGTTCATCCAGGGTCAGCGGGTGACCGACGCGGCGGCGGTGGCGATTGTGGACCAGGTGCTTTCGCGCGAGATTAATCCCGAGGTGGTCGCCGCCATCCGGGGATTGGGCGGCGAGGCCAAGGGCTTCGCCGGGCCGGACATCTTCACCTGCCGCAAGGCGCACCTCGAGGGAGCCGATGGCCAGCCGATCGACCTGGGCTTTGTCGGTGAGGTCATTGGAGTCAATACCGCCCCCCTGATCGAGTGCCTCCGGCAGGGCGTCACCCCGGTCATCAGCCCCACCGCCCGCGGCGAGGACGGCCGGATCTACAATTGCAACGCCGATGTCGCCGCCGCCCAAGCCGCCATCGCCCTCAAAGCCCGCCGGCTGGTCTTCATGAGCGACGTGCCCGGGCTCCTGCAAAACCCGAAAGACCCCGATTCGGTCATTCCCCACCTCAAGATCGCCGGCGTCGCCCGGCTCAAGGCGGAGGGGGTGATTGACAAGGGCATGATCCCGAAGGTGGACAGCGCCGTGGCCGCCATCCGGGCGGGCATCGAGAAGGTCTCGTTTGTAGACGGCCGCGCGCCGCACTCGGTGCTCCTGGAGATCTTCACCGATAAGGGAGTGGGGACCGAAGTGGTTTTATGCTAGCATGACTATGAAAGACCTCGTTCCCACGCCCCCACCGGTCGTCCGTAACGACGCCGCTGCCATCCAGGCCCTGTTTCAGCAGAATGTCATCCCGAGCTATGGCCGTTTCGACCTCGTGCTGACCCACGGCGCGGGCAGTTATGTCTTTGATGTCGCCGGGAAACGGTATCTGGACCTGGGGGGCGGGATCGCCGTCTGCGCTCTCGGCCACGCTCATCCGGCGATGATCGAGGCGATGGTCGAGCAAGCCCGCAAGTTCATCCACATCTCCAACCTGTATTACCAGGAACCCCAGGGTCGGCTGGCGCAGGCATTGGTCGGGCGGATCGGTCCGGGCAAATGCTTCTTTAGCAACAGCGGCGCCGAGGCCAACGAGGGTCTCTACAAGCTCGCCCGCAAATTTGGCCACGACGAGGGGCGGTTTGAGATTTTGACCACCTTCAATTCGTTCCATGGCCGCACGCTGGCCGGCATCGCCGCCACCGGGCAGGAGAAGGTCAAGAGAGGCTTCGAGCCGATGGTCGCCGGATTTCGCCACCTGCCCTACAACGATCTCGAGGCCATGCGCTCGGCCATTTCCCCGTCCACAGCCGCCATTCTCATCGAAGGGATCCAGGGCGAAGGCGGCGTGACCCCCGCCACCGTCGAGTACCTGCTCGGGTTGCGGGCGTTGTGCGACCAGCAGCGCTTGCTGCTGCTTATGGATGGGGTTCAATGCGGCCATTTCCGAAGCGGCCGGTTCCAGAGTTTCCAACGGTTGCTCGAGGGCGTGCCCGGCGCCGAAGGGTTCCTGCCCGATGGCCTCTCGATGGCCAAGTCGCTCGGCGGCGGGTTCCCCATGGGGGCCTTCTGGGTCCGCGCCCCTTACGCCGACCTGCTGGGACCCGGCACCCACGCGACGACTTATGGGGGGTCTCCCCTGGCCTGCGCGGTGGCCCTGAGAATCCTGGAAGTGATTGAAAAGGAGAAACTGGCCGACAACGCGCGAGCGGTTGGGGCGTTCCTCAAAGCCGGCCTCGAGGAGCTGGCCCGGAAGTTCCCGAGCGTCGTGCGCCAGGTCCGGGGCGTCGGGCTGATGATCGGCTTCGAGCTGGCGCCGGGTATTCCGAAACTCTCCACCGACCCCGCCAAGGCCCCCGCCATGCGCTTCGTCGGGCTCCTGCACGCCGCCGGCTTGCTCACCATCCCCGCCGGCACCCACGTCATCCGGCTCCTGCCCGCCCTCAATCTCCGTCCCAGCGAGGCGCAGGAGGGTCTGACCCTCATCGAGGGCGTTTGCGCTCAACTGGCTTGATGGTTCCGACCGTGCGTTTTGCCCCGCCCCATCGTGCATTTTGCGTGAAACCCACGCACCCCGCGTGAAGTTCACGCTCCAATCCCGGGGAAACCAGCGGAACCTCTACGGTTTCCCGGGGAATTCGCCGCCTATTGGAAGTGGCATGGATAATGCTTTGTAAAGGCTTGTATCAAGGAGGTGGGGATGGGTTTTCCGACCCAAGTTTTTTTAGTTTTAGTCTCCTAGTCTTTTGCCGCACTGCGGGATAAGATCGAGACCCCATCAGATCATCAGGGTGGCACGGTTTTCAGGTTCAACCTTGCCCCTCGACACTCCCGGCGGCACCCGGCACACTGCCCCCATGATGAACGCGACGGCGCTTATTACCCTGGGACGGTGCCTCTTACCCTTAGCCCTGCTGACTGTCGCACACCCGGCTGCGGGTGCGGCTCCCGGAGCGGGTCGGTGGTCCTGGCAGGAACCCGAGGCGAAGGTGTTGCCCACGGGCGATCTGGAATGGACCCCGCGCCCCTTCGAGTTTAAGGCGGGCAAGTCGATCCGCTATCTGGATTTCGACTCCGGCAACGACGCCAACGACGGACGGTCGAAGAGAACCGCCTGGAAACACCACCCCTGGGACCCGAACGCCACCGACCAGGCCAAGGCCGGTCGGGGCGCGCACACCTACGTCTTCAAGCAAGGCGTGGATTACCGTGGCGAGTTGAACGCTGATGAGTCCGGCACCGCCGACGCCCCCATCCTCCTCACCCGTGACCCGTCCTGGGGCACGGGGGCGGCCGTGCTCTGCGGTTCGGAGGCGGTGACCGGCTGGGAGCGGGGAGCCGCTAACCCGCTCATCCCGGACCCGGAAAAGGTGTGGCACGTGGACCTGGATTGGGCGCCGCGCAATGTCTGGATGGTGGGCGAGGGCGGGGCGGTGAGCCGCATTGCGCTGGCCCGCACGCCCAACTGGAACATCACCGATCCCGACGACATCAAGAGCGAATGGTGGACGTGGAAAAACCCCGCCAAACCCTTCGACAACTACGCCACCATTAACGGTCAACGCCGCCACCTGGCGTTCGACCTGGAACAGGTCAACACCAACCGGCCGCAGGACTACTACCAGGGCGCCATCGTCTGGACCACCAAAGGCTGGGTCATGGGCAACCCCTTCCCGGCTCGCGTCCTGGCGGTGGACCGCGAACACGGTTCGCTCACCTTCGCCGGCCAGTGGGGGGGTGAACCCAGCTACAAGATCATCCGCGGCTGCCAGTATTACCTGGAAGACAAACCCCAGTACCTCGACAGCCCGGGCGAGTTCTGGTTCGACAAAAAAGGCGACGGCGGAAGGCTTTACCTCCGCCTGCCCGGAGACCGGGACCCGAACACCGTCCGGGTCGAGGTCGCCAAGCGCATCCACTTCATCGACAGCCGGGGGATCAGCCATGTGCAGGTCCGCGGGCTGACCTTCCGGTTTGCCAATGTGTATTGGAACCTGGTGGCCGCGCCCTACTGGGTCTCGCACGAGAGCCTCGATGTCCAGCCCGGTTGCGTGCGACTCTTGGGCAGCGGCACCGACCTGGAGGTCAGCCATTGCCTCTTCGAGCATGTCCACAAGGGCGTCCGCTTCAAGGCCATGGGCCGGGAGGATGCCATCGATCGGGTAACGATCGCGGACAACGTATTTTCGGACACCGACTCCGGCGGGGTCGAGCTCGGCGACAGCACGACGTATGGCGACGTGGCCGGGCCCATGGGCCGGCTCTACGACGTCCGTGTGTTGCGCAATCGGTTCGACCACATCGGACTGCGCCCCGACCTGTTTGGGCAGGGGGTGGCCTTGTTGGTGGATTACGCCCAGACCGCCGAGGTGGCGGGTAACTTCTTCGATCGGATCTGTGCCCAGGGCATCGATGTGCATGGCGCCAAGGCCAGCGGGGCCGCCACCGATCGCCCCTTTGTCCGCCTCCTCATCCACCACAATAAGGCCGTCGACACCTTGATCAACGTGGACGACTTCGGCGGCATTGAAACCTGGCAAGGCGGCCCCGCCTACGTCTATGACAACCTCTCCGGCAATCCCGGGGGCTACCGCAGTTGGGATCACACGCTCAATCCCGAGGCCGAGAGCCGTTTCGGCCACGCCTATTACCTGGACGGCGCGTTCAAGAACTACTACTTCAACAATATCGCGTGGGGCAAGTCCAAGGGCCCGACCGGCAAACTCGCCAACACCTCGGCTTTCCAGGAGATCATCAGCTACCAGAACACGTTCTTCAACAACACGCTCTACAACTTTGTGCGCGGTTCGCGCCGGCAGGACCCGCAGGCCGGCCGCGTCAAGTTCCTCGGCAACCTCTGGGAAAGCATGGGCGAGCGCGTCTTTCGCGATGCCGATCCCGCCCGCACCGCCAAGGCGGGCAAGGAGGCCGCCGCCACGCACAAAAACGACTTCGCCATCGATACCGACGCCTACGCCCGCAACGTCTTCTACGACATCGGCGAGGACTTCGCCGTGTTCGAGCCCTCCGGCCGCTGGCATCCGACGCTCGCCGCCTTCCGCACCGCCCTGGAGAGCTATCAACCGCTCGCCGCGGAAGTGGGCCTGATGGCGGCGCGACCGCTCCTGCGCGACGCGGCGGCTCACGACTTCCGGCCCTCCGCCGGCTCCGCCGCCCGCGGCCTCGGCGCCAAGGTCTTTGTGCCCTGGAGCCTTTACGAAACCGTCGGCGAATGGAACTTCTGCCCGCTCCCCGGCGACCCGGCCCGCATCCTCGACGAGCACTGGTGCATGTCTCCCTACTACACCGGCCGCGATGATTACTACAAGTTCCCCACCTATCCCCTCCACGGCGTGAACCTCTCGCTCCAGGACTACCAGGCCGGTCCCTTGGAAAACTGGACCACCGGGGCCCTCCATTTCAACGGCGTCGACCAATATGCCGTCCTGAAGCAGGCGGACATCGGCCGCGCGGTCACCCTCGAGGCCCATGGACGCAACGAAAACCTCAAGCGCACCGTCACCGGCGCCGAACTCAGCAGCCCACAGATCCACACTTCGAGCTTCCTCATCGAGATCATCTTCAAGACCGCGCCGGGGCAGACCAACGCGGTGCTAATCCAAAAGGTCGACGGCGTGGGGTGGGCTCTGACCCTAAACCCCGCCGGCGGCGTGGAGTTGATGGCCAGCTCAACCCATACCACCGCCTACCTGGACAGCCGCACCGCGATCAACGACGGCCACTGGCATCACGTCATCGCCGAAGTCGACCGTAAGGCGGGCACCGCCACGCTCTACCTGGACGGCCGGCGCGACTCGACCGGCCCCGCCCGGTTGGAGGCCGAGGCCTCGCTGGCCAACGAGGCCGACCTCTGCGTGGCCGGCACGCCGCAGGGCCGCTGCCTCAACGGGGCCATCGACTTCCTGCGCCTGGCTCGCGGCACCCTCGCCGAGGCGAAGACCACGATCGAGGAACTCTACGCCTGGGAATTCAACGGCCCCTTCCTCGACGACTTCACCGGTCGCCCCCGCCCGTCGGACGGCGGTTGCGCGGGGGCCCTGGACCAGTAAAAGAAGCCATTGTCAGCCGGGCGGTGGAACATTACCTTGATGACCTCGGATCGATCGCCCACCGCCGCGGAGCGCGGAGCGAGCGGCCG
>Ga0316227_1002972_pt1 | contig 14258 bp, 15 predicted proteins | sample TBH18019metaG_FD_206012 | JGI IMG/M metagenome (GOLD analysis project Ga0316227, IMG submission 206012) | Freshwater microbial communities from Trout Bog Lake, Wisconsin, USA - TBH18019 | ecosystem: Environmental > Aquatic > Freshwater > Lake > Hypolimnion/Profundal zone | place: USA: Wisconsin... | reverse complement strand
AATCCAAGGCGGCGGGAGCGTCGGCGCGAGCCGGGGCGACCAAGAAGAAGTCGACCGCCAAAAAGAAGGCTGCAAGGAAAAGCGCCAAGAAGGCCGTGAAGAAGACGGCAAAGAAAGCCGCGCCGAAGCCGGCCAGGAAAGCCAAGAAGAAGGCCCCGGCAAAGAAGAAGCCTGCGCGCCGCACAAAGAAAGCCGCGCCCGCCCCGGCGCCAGCGCCCGTGATGCCCCCAGAACCCACCGGAATGCCGTAAAGGCAGAAGGCACGTGACAGGCCCGCCGCACCCCAATGCGGCGGGCCTTGTGCTTTGCAGCGGAACGAACCCCGTACCCGCCCGTTGCCGCCCGAGTACCCCAACGAGGCTGGCGAACTTCCCGGAGAGATCAGATGGCGAAGAAAAAGAAGACAGGAGCGTCGGCGAGAGCCGGAGCGACCAAAAAGAAGGCTTCCAGGAAGGCCGTGAAGAAGAAAGTCGCGGCCCGAAAGGCCGTCAAGAAGACAGCGAAAAAGGCCGTGAAAAAGACGGTGGCGGCCAAGCGGAAGGCCCCGGCCGCCGTGAAGGCGAAGAAGAAGGCGCCCGCCCGCAAGAAGAAACAGATCGTCGGCGAAGGCGATTATGCCGCTACCCGTGCCTTCGATCAGGACCAGGCCAGCTTCGTGAAGAAGAACAGGGCGAAAATCCCCGCCATGGGCAAAGCCGCCGAGGCGGCGCTGGAAGGACCGGAAGGCGATGCCCTGCGAGAACCCGAAGCCACGGCGGCGGCGCGATCCCGCGACACATTCTGATCCGAACCCTTTGCCATGGCCGGGTCAAACCCGGCCATGGGCGTCCTGGGGCTAGGCTTTTTCTTCAGGCTTGAAGTCCAAGGCGCACCCATTCGTGCAGTAACGCAGGCCGGTCGGACCCGGGCCGTCATTGAAGACATGGCCCAGATGGCCGCCGCATTTGGCGCAATGGAATTCCGTGCGGGCCATGCCGTGGCTGGTATCGGTGGTGGTTTTCACTGCCCCCGGCAAGGTGTCATAGAAGCTGGGCCAGCCGGTGCCGCTTTCAAACTTGGTGCTGGCGTCGAACAGCTGGGCGCCGCAGCCGGCGCATTCGAATTCGCCGGGGCGCTTTTCCTGGTTGAGGGGACTGGAGCCGGGGCGTTCGGTGCCCTGCTCACGCAGGACGCGATGCTGTTCCGGGGTCAGTTGGCGCTGGGTCATGAGGATGTCCTTTCGCCACCCAATATAGGTGCTCATGGCAATTTTGCCTCCCCCGCGCAGGCACGAGCGCGCAAAAAGGGTGTGGCAATTCAAGGGGCGGTCGATATCACCATACTCAGCGTCTGGCTGAGCAGACCGCTATTGCCGAAGGCGAAAGCGCCCTTATAGGCGATATCGTCCACCTTCCAGGCCCCGCCCGCCTTCACCAGCAGGATTTCGTCGGTCCAGTCGACCGGCGGGTTATTTTTTTGTCCTCCCGCGCCGCTGCCGGACGGCAGGCCCGGTTCGCCATAGTGCAGCTGCACGCTGCAGCCCCCCGCCGTGGCGGAACCGCTGCAGGCACCAACCTTGTAGGTCTGGAAGCCTTCGAACTGGGACGAGAAGATGTCACCCGCGATCAGGGGCGGCGCGCTCTTCACCTTCGCCCGGAACCGCACCTGTGCCGCGCTGGCCTCGTTGATCAACTTCAGCAGGCGCGGGCTGAGCAGGGGCAGGTAGCGGCCCCGCGCCGCGCCTTCCGGCAGGCCGCCATGCTGCGGCTGGGCGGCATAGGTGGCGTAGAAACGGTTCGCCGCCGCCGCCATGTCGACGGCGTCGTCGGCCCGGGCGGGCGCAGCCAGCATCATCAGGACGGCGATGGCCGCGCGCTTTTTCATTTTTTCAGGCTATCGCGAATCTCGCGCAGCAACAGCACATCTTCCGGCGTGACCGGCACCGCCGGCGGGGGGGGAGGCGCCAGCTTGTTGAGCTGACGCACCAGCATGAACAGGGCCGCCGCCACGATCAGGAAGTTGATCACGGCATTGATGAAGAGCCCGTAATTGATCGTGACGTCCTTGGCGGCAATCGCGGCGGCCAGCGTGTCGGCCGGCTCGCCCTTGATGACCAGGAAGAAGTTGGAGAAGTCGACGCCGCCCAGCGCCAGGCCGATCGGCGGCATGATGATATCCTTGACCAGCGAGCTGACGATACCGCTGAAGGCGGCGCCGATCACGACACCGACCGCAAGGTCGATGACATTGCCGCGCATGGCGAATTTCTTGAATTCTTCGAACATCGCAATCTCCTCACATCAATCGGGAGAAGTTAGTCCGTCATCACCGCACTATAAAGGGAAATGGTCCGGCTGCTGCATCAGGACACTGTGCCGCCCGGCATGTTCGAAGCCGGGACCGACAGGCGGAACGAGAGGCCCAGCGGGCAGGAATGGATTTCCAGGCTGGCCCCGATTTCCGCCGCCAGGCTGCGGATGACGCGAAACCCCAGCCCGCCGCCCTGATAGGGGTCGAAGCCGTCGGGCAGGCCGATGCCATCATCAGCCACGGTGATCATCAGCCGACCGTCGACGGCGGGGCTGCAATCCACCGTCAGCGTCAATGGCACGCCGGTGGGATGGGCGTATTTCATCGCGTTGATGAAGACCTCGCAGAGAATGAGAATGACCGGCTGGACCTGGCGCGTCATCACCATGCAGTCGCTGCCGGTGTGCGCCACCGTCACCAGTTGCTCGGGCGAGGACAGGGCCGCCAGCAGGGCGTCACTGACTTCGCGCAGATGCGGGCGCAAGGCGGCGCAGCCGCCCTGTGGGGCGTGACTGAGCAGCCGGTGCAGCTGGCCGATGGTGCCGATGCGGGCGGCGATGCCTTCCAGCAGCATACGAACTTCGGCGTTGCTGAGGGGTGCAGGATTCTTTTTCACGGTCGCGGCCTGCAGCCGCACCATGCCGACCAGCAGGGTCAGGCTGTTGGCGATACGGTGGTTTGCCTCAGCAACGGTGTCCTGCGCGGTGGTCGGCTGGGTCATTTTTTCGGCAAGAAGGACGGCATCCATGGTGGGCCTCCTTTCATTTACGATTGTGCGCTTGTTTCCGCGCCCTTGCCAAGAAAATTATTCAATAGAATCAATTAGTTATATAGGTATTTGTCCCATTTGGCACCGAAAGAGTGCTTGCTGCAGGGAACAAGTTCCCCTTGAAAACAGTTTCCTAGGAGCAATGTGCATACTGCGCTTCTTACTCATTGTTAGTCAGAGTCATATTTTCCACCTGATCGGAATGCGAGATAGCGGAAGACCCAGCCATGAATGACCTGACGCGCGGTGAGCGCCTGCAAATAATGCTGACAAAAGAGGAGCTTGAGGCACTGGACAGCTGGCGCTTTTCCCGCCGCATGCCCAGCCGGGCGGCGGCGATCCGCGAGCTTCTGAAGCGCGGCCTGACAGCCGAAGGCTTTTCCACCGCCGATGGCGGCAGCCAATCCGGAGACTTTGGCGTCATTGACAGATCCGGTGCATCTGGCGGGGACGGCGGCGGCAATCCCAACCGCTAGTTTTAATGGGCACCCGCTTCGCTGCGGGAGCCCAGTGGCTTGCTTTTCGTCCATTTTTCCTTTTAAACGCGCCCTCTTTCGAGTGGCCCGGCCGGACATGCCGTGGCGGCTCTTAAATAGCGACCGCCCGGAGCCAGCTTCATCTGGACCCACATGGGCATAAAAGGAAAAGCAAAATGTCCAAGATGAAGACGAAATCGGGCGCTAAAAAGCGCTTCAAGATCACGGCCAACGGCAAGATAAAGACCCATCAGGTGGGCAAGCGCCACAGGCTGATCAACAATTCGCCGGCGCGGACCCGCGACCTGCGCGGCATGGACACCTTGTCCGAGTCCGAGACGCGGCGCGTGAAGCGCTGGATGCCGTATGGCGGGGGAATCTAAACCATGAGCCGTTCACCCCGTTCCGTTCCCAGCCGCGCCCGTCGCAACAAGGTTCTCAAGCAGGCCAAGGGCTTCCGTGGCCGCCGCAAGAGCAACATCACCACGGCCAATGCCGCGGTCGATAAGTCGCTGCAGCACAATTATATTGGCCGCAAGGAAAAGAAGCGCAATTTCCGCGCCCTCTGGATCCAGCGCATCAACGCCGCCGTGCGCGAGCATGGCCTCACCTACAGCCGGTTTATCGCCGGGCTCGCCGGTGCCGGCATCGAAGTGGACCGTAAGGTTCTTTCCGACCTGGCCATCCACGAGCCCGTCGCCTTCAAGGCTCTGGTGGATCAGGCGACCAAGGCCTAAGCAAACTCCATCCGAGTGAATCGGGAGGGCAAGGCCCTCCCGGATCCTTTCCTTCGGAGTTTGTATGTCTGACGCCGCCGCCCTTCAGTCCGAAATCCTGGCGCAGGTTTCCGCCGCGGTCGATGAGGCCGCGCTGGAAGCCGTGCGCGTTTCGGCGCTGGGCAAGAAAGGCAGCGTCAGCGAATTGATGAAGACGCTGGGCGGCATGTCGCCCGACGAGCGCAAGGTCCAGGGGCCCCTGCTCAACGGCCTGCGCGATGCCGTCACCGCCGCCATCGCCGCCCGAAAATCGGGCTTGAGCGATGCGGCGCTGGATGCGCGGCTGGCGAACGAAACCATCGACGTCACCCTGCCCGCCCGTCCCGAGAACAGCGGCACGGTGCATCCGATTTCCCAGGTGCTGGAAGAAGTCACCGCCATCTTCGCCGGGCTGGGTTTCGCCGTCGCCGAAGGGCCGGACGTCGAATATGACGATTACAATTTCAACAAGCTGAACATTCCGCCCGACCATCCCGCCCGCCAGATGCAGGACACCTTCTATGTCTCGCCGCAGGCGGACGGGTCGAGCCACGTGCTGCGCACGCATACGTCACCGGTGCAGGTGCGCACCATGCTGAACACCAAGCCGCCCATCCGCATCATCTCGCCGGGCCGCACCTATCGCGTCGATTCCGACGCCACCCATTCGCCCATGTTCCACCAGGTCGAAGCATTGGCGATCGACGTTGGCCTGCATCTGGGCCACCTGAAATGGACGATTGAAGAATTCTGCAAGGCCTTCTTCGAAATCGACAGCATCGAACTGCGGGCCCGCCCCAGCTTCTTCCCCTTCACCGAGCCATCGCTGGAATGGGACATGCGCTGCGACCGCAGCGTGCCCGGCAAGATCACCTTCGGCCAGGGCAATGACTGGCTGGAACTGGGCGGCAGCGGCATGGTTCATCGCAAGGTGCTGGAGAATTGCGGCATCGACCCAACCGTCTATTCCGGCTTCGCCCTGGGCTTCGGCCTGGACCGCATGGCGATGCTGAAATACGGCATCCCCGACATTCGCAGCTTCTTCGAAGGCGACGCCCGCTGGCTGAAGCATTACGGCTTCGCGGCGCTGGATATTCCCTCGCTTGAAGGGGGGCTCAGCCGGTGAAGTTCACATTATCGTGGCTGAAAGAGCATCTCGACACCGACGCGACGGTCGAACAGATCGCTGACAAGCTGAACAGCATCGGGCTGGAAGTCGAAAGCGTCACCGACCCCAGCGCAGGCCTGAAGGATTTCATCGTCGGCGAGGTCGTCACCGCCGAAAAGCACCCCAACGCCGACAAGCTGCGGCTTTGCAGTGTCAGTACCGGAACGGAAACCCTGCAGATCGTCTGCGGCGCTCCCAATGCGCGCGCCGGCATCAAGGTGGTGCTGGCGCGGCCCGGCACCGTTATCCCCGCCACCGGCGATGCGCTGAAGGTCGGCGCCATCCGCGGCGTGGAATCGCGCGGCATGATGTGTTCGGCGCGTGAATTGCTGCTGGGCGAAGACCATGACGGCATCATCGAGCTCAAATCCGATGCCGTGGTGGGCGCGCCCGCCACGACTGCGCTGGGAATCGTCTCCGATCCCGTCATCGATGTCTCCATCACCCCCAATCGCGGCGACGCCGCATCCGTCCTGGGCGTGGCGCGCGATCTTGCCGCTGCCGGTCTGGGCACCCTGAAGACCGGAAAGGTCGTGCCAGTGGCGGGGAAATTCCCGTCGCCGAAAACCATCACGCTGGACTTCACGCCGGAAAACAAAAATGCCTGCCCGATCTTCGCCGGGCGCCTGATCCGTGGCGTCAAGAATGGTCCCGCGCCGAAATGGGTACAGGACCGCTTCAAGGCCGTGGGCCTGAAGTCGATCTCGGCACTGGTCGATGTGACCAATCTGATTTCGCAGGATCGCGGCCGCCCGCTGCATGTCTTCGACGCCGACAGGATCGGCAACCTGCAGGCCCGCATGGCGACGGATGGCGAGCAGCTGCTGGCGCTGGACGACGCCACCTATACCCTTGACCCCAACACCATCGTCATTGCTGACGAGACGCACGCGCTGGGCATCGCCGGCGTCATGGGCGGCAAGGACAGCGGCAGCTATGACGACACGGTGAATGTCTTCATCGAGTCGGCCTATTTCGATGCGGGATACATCGCCCGCGCCGGCCGCAAGCAGGGCATCATCAGCGACGCCCGCTATCGTTTCGAGCGCGGCGTCGATCCACAATTCGTCCTGCCGGGGCTGGAACTGGCGACGCGGCTGATCCTGGGATGGTGCGGCGGCGAAGCGTCCGATGTGGTGATCGCGGGCGCGCTGCCGCCGCCGCACAAGCCTATCGTCTTCGATCCCGCCATCGTCGAGCAATTGGGCGGCCTGGCCGTGCCGCGTGACGAGATCATCGGCATTCTCGGCCGCTTGGGCTTCGTGGTCGAAGACCATGGCAGCGCGCTCCAGGTGGTGCCGCCGTCCTGGCGCCATGACGTCGATGGCACCGCCGATCTGGTCGAAGAAGTCGTCCGCATCTATGGCCTGTCTTCGGTCAAATCGGTGCCGCTGCCGCGCGATGCCGGGGTGGCCAAGCCCGTTCTCACCAGGTCGCAGCGCCGCGCCAAAGCCGCCCGCCGCGCCATCGCCGCGCGCGGTTTCAACGAAGCGGTGAGTTTTTCCTTCATCGCCCGCGAACAGGCAGCGCTGTTCGGCGGCGGCGACGAGGCCCGCCAGTTGTCCAATCCCATCGCCTCCGACCTCGACGCCCTGCGGCCCACGCCGCTGCCATCCTTGCTGGCGGCGGCGCAGCGCAACGCGGCGCGCGGCCTGGCCAATCTTTCACTGTTCGAAATCGGGCCCGGTTTCGCCAGCGGCATGCCGGAAGCCCAAGCCACCATCGCCACGGGTCTGCGCACCGGCAACGCGCTGCGCGACTGGGACAAATCCAGCCACGCCGCCGACGTCTTTGACGTGAAGGCCGACCTGCTGGCGGCGCTGGAAGCGGTCACCGGCGCGCCAATGTCGGCACCGGTCACCCGCGGCGCGCCGGGCTGGTATCACCCCGGCCGCAGCGGCGTCATCGCGCTGGGCAAGACCGTTATCGCGCAATTCGGCGAACTGCATCCCCGCGTGCTGGCGGCGTTCGACCTGAAAGTCCCGGCGGCGGCGTTCGAGATTTTCCTGGATGCGTTGCCCGAGGCCAAGAACAAGGGCAAGGCGCGGCCGCTGTTCGCGCCCTCGCCCTATCAGGCCATCGAGCGCGATTTCGCCTTCGTGGTGACGCGCGACATCGCGGCGGGCGACATCGTCAAGGCGGTGAAGCTGGCCGAACGCAACCTGATTGAAAGCGCCCAGGTGTTCGATGTCTATGAAGGCAAGGGCGTACCCGAGGGTCACAAGTCGGTCGCGGTCGCGGTCCGCATCCAGCCGAAGGACAGGACCCTGACCGACGCCGAGATCGAAACCGTCGCTTCGGCCATCGTGGCGGGCGTGACCAAGGCGACCGGCGCGACGCTGCGCTCTTAGCCCCGATTGTCATTCCAGGCCGAGCATGGCGAAGCCGTGCGAGGGGGAGGGAACCCAGGCTGCCAAAATCGCGCCTGTTCCTTCCGGTCTGGGCCGTTCATACGCTACTGCTATGAACTCCCTCACGATGCTGCGCATCGTTCGCCGGGGATGACAATCCGGAAAAGCCACGCCACACTCCACCCCCCCAGGGCAGGAGACGCGCATGGTTCAGCGGTTCGATCTGGCGATTGTGGGCGGCAGTTTCGCAGGCCTGGCCTGTGCCCGCAGCGCCGCCTTGCGCGGCCTGAAAGTGGCGGTGTTGGACGCCAAGCCCGAACCCGGCGCCCGCGTCCGCACCACCGGCATCATCGTCAAGGAAGCGAGCGATGAATTCGACCTGCCCTCTGGACTGATGCGCAAGGTGCGGGGCGTGCGGCTCTATGCGCCGGATGACCGTTCACTCGACCTCTCGGCCCCCGGCTATTTCTTCCAGGCGACCGACATGCCCGGCCTGATGCGCTGGATGGCGGAGGAAGCCGCCCGGGCGGGCGCGACCCTGATGTATGACCGCAAGTTCGCAGGCGGCCTGGAATATGCGCGCGGCGTGGCGATGGGAGACATTCACGCCTCGTTCCTGGTGGGCGCGGATGGCGCCAGGTCCCGCGTGGCCGAAACATTCGGCCTGGGCCGCAACGTCAATTTCGTGGCCGGGCTGGAAATCGAATGCGAGAAGCTGGCCGGCATCGACGACCGCTTCCTGCATTGCTTCGCCGACAGCAGGATCGCGCCCGGCTATATCGCCTGGATGGTACCGGGCGTCGACGCCACCCAGATCGGGGTCGCCGCGTCACGCCCGCACCGGCCCGACTTGGCAGGCCTGCTGCGGCGGCTCAAGGCGCATTTCGACGTCCGCGATATCCGCGTCACCTCGCGCCGCAGCGGGCTTATTCCATCCGGCGGCGTGGTCCGCAAACTGGGTACGGCGCGCGTGATGCTGGTCGGCGATGCGGCGGGCATGGTTTCGCCCGTGACCGGCGGTGGCATTCATACCGCGCTGCATTTCGGCCGCCGCGCCGCCATGCTGGTGGCCGACCATCTGGATGATCGCGGTGTGCATCCCGTGGCGGCGATGACACGCGAGGCGCCGCGTTACCGCGCCAAGCTGATGCTGCGCCGCTTGCTGGACCTGGCGCCGCCCAATGCCCTGATCAACGCCGCCCTGATGACGGCGCCGATGCGGCGTCTGGCGCAGCGGCTCTATTTCCACAGCCGGGGCGAGAACGGCGAAAGTTTCGAGGCCTGGAGCCAGACCCTTGCGCAGGGTGAGCCGGACGCCAAGCCGAATTTGCGGCTGCTGACCTGATCGCGTTGTCATGACCCACGTAAAGTGGGCCATGACAGTTTCTCTTAATTGTCGAAGATCAGTTGCTTCGGGCTGACGCCTGTCTCCGCCACCAGTTTCTCGAATTCCACCCGGGCGCGCGGGTTGCCGCGCTGGTGTCGCTCGGCGAAGATGAATTCATTCTTCAGCGAATGTTCCAGCCCGGTCAGTTCGGTCACCCGCACCTTGTAGCCATGCGCTTCCAGATATAGCGCCCGCAGCACATTGGTCAGGTGGGCGCCGAACTCGCGCCGCTGGATCGGGTGGCGCCACAATTGCGCCAGCGGGCCTTTCACCGCTTCCAGGCTGCGCGCCACTTCCGCCTGGCAGCAGGGCACCAGCGCCACATATTTGGCGTCATGGCGCAGGGCGAAAAGAATGGCCTCGTCGGTCGCCGTGTCACAGGCATGCAGGGCGGTGACGATATCGACCGGTCCGGTTTCGGCTGACGCGATGGCGCCTTCGACAAAATCCATCCGCTCGAAGCCGCTTTCGGCGGCGATCTTCCGCGCCGTGGCGACCAGGTCGGCGCGGGCCTCTACCGCCACCACCCGGCCCCGCCCCGCCGGGCCAAAATAGAGGTCATAGAGAATGAAGCCGAGATAGCTCTTGCCCGCCCCCAGATCGGCCAGCACCGGTTCGGGCTTTTCCGTCATGGCGGCGTCGATGGCCGGTTTCACCAGCCGGGCCAGGTGCTGCACCTGTTTCAGCTTGCGGCGGCTGTCGGCATTCAGGCCGCCATTCTGGGTCAGGATGTGCAGGGCCTTGAGCAGGGGCACCGACTGGCCGGGCCACAAATCTTTCAGGGGGGCCTGCGGGGTTTCGGTCTTGTCGGTTTTGGGGGTCATAAGCCCATGATCGCACGACCAAACCCCCGCCGCAAAAGTCCCATTGGAGCCGGGGGCCGGGTCTGCTAGTACCCGCGCAAATGACCGACCTGTCGAAAATCCGCAATTTCTCCATCGTCGCCCATATCGACCATGGCAAATCCACCCTGGCCGACCGGCTGATTCAGTTCACCGGTACCGTCTCCAGCCGCGAGATGACCAACCAGATCCTGGATTCGATGGATATCGAGCGGGAACGCGGCATCACCATCAAGGCCCAGACCGTGCGCCTGGACTACAAGGCCAAGGACGGCCAGGACTATGTCCTCAACCTGATGGACACGCCCGGCCATGTCGATTTTGGCTATGAAGTGTCGCGCTGCCTGGCGGCCTGCGAAGGCGCGCTGCTGGTGGTGGATTCCAGCCAGGGCGTCGAGGCCCAGACCCTGGCCAATGTCTACCAGGCCATCGACGCCGGCCTCGACATCGTGCCGGTGCTCAACAAGATCGACCTGCCCGCCGCCGAGCCGGAACGCATCCGCCAGCAGATCGAGGATGTGATCGGCATCGACGCCAGCGAAGCGGTGCTGATCAGCGCCAAGACCGGCATCGGCATCGACCTGGTGCTGGAAGCGGTGGTGGCGCGCCTGCCCGCGCCCAAGGGTGAAGTGAATGCGCCGCTGAAGGCGCTGCTGATCGATTCCTATTACGACGCCTATCTGGGCGTTGTCGTGCTTGTGCGCATCATCGATGGCGAACTGAAGAAGGGCCAGAAGATCCGCATGATGGCCGCCGACGCGGTCTATCAGGTCGAGCAGATCGGCGTCTTCAAGCCCAAGAAAGTGGGCGTGGAACGGCTGGGCCCCGGCGAGGTCGGCTACATCACCGCCCAGATCAAGCAGGTGGCCGACACCAAGGTCGGCGACACCATCACCGACGAGCGCAAGGGCACGGCGCAGGCGCTGCCCGGCTTCAAGGCCGCGCAGCAGGTGGTGTTCTGCGGCCTCTTCCCGGTTGATGCCGCCCTGTTCGAGGATCTGCGCGAGGCATTGGGCAAGCTGCATCTCAACGATGCCAGCTTCACCTATGAGACGGAATCCAGCGCCGCGCTGGGCTTCGGCTTCCGCTGCGGCTTCCTGGGTTTGCTGCATCTGGAAATCGTGCGCGAGCGGCTGGAGCGCGAGTTCAACCTCGACCTCATCACCACCGCGCCGTCGGTGATCTATCACATCTACATGAATGACGGCTCCATGAAGGAGCTGCACAATCCCGCCGACATGCCCGATGTCACCTATATCGACCACATCGAGGAGCCCTGGATCAAGGCAACCATTCTGGTGCCGGACGAATATCTCGGTTCGGTGCTGAAGCTGTGCGAGGACCGCCGCGGCCGCCAGATCGAACTTACCTATGCGGGCAACCGCGCCATGGTGATCTATTCGCTGCCGCTGAACGAAGTCGTGTTCGACTTTTATGACCGCCTCAAGAGCGTCAGCAGGGGCTATGCCAGCTTTGACTATCACATCGAGAAGTACGAGGAAGGCGATCTGGTCAAGATGTCGATCCTGGTCAATGACGATCCGGTCGATGCGCTCTCCATGATAGTCAACCGCCAGCGCGCCGAAGGCCGCGGCCGTTCGATGTGCGAAAAGCTGAAAGACCTGATCCCGCGCCACATGTTCAAGATTCCGATCCAGGCCGCCATTGGCGGCAAGGTCGTCGCCCGCGAAACCCTGAGCGCCCTGCGCAAGGACGTGACGGCGAAATGCTATGGCGGCGACATCAGCCGCAAGCGCAAGCTCCTCGACAAGCAGAAAGAGGGCAAGAAGAAGATGCGCCAATTCGGCAAGGTCGAGATTCCCCAGGAAGCCTTCATCGCCGCCCTCAAGATGGACGATAACTGAGCCGTCCGCCTATGGTCGCCCCGCTTCGGGAGGGCGCGCCAAGACGGAACAACCGGCAGGCCAGAAACTTTCCTTGTACGGATGACCATCGGGCTGGCGCAGGGCGCGACCCTCTATCTGCTCTCTCACGCCCAGGACGCGAGGCCTGGCTGCCACCAGCGGGATGGTCTTCGGCCCCCTGCTGCTGGCCTGGCTGTTCATTCCCCTGATGCTGATTGCAGGCAACGCCATCACACTGTATCGCCGCCTGGCTGGCGCCTGGCAGAATGATGGCGGCTTCACCTTGGCTTACAGCTGCCCGGGGCTGGTGGAGGGGTTGCGGCATGGCGATTACAAGCTGACGGCCGATCCGCATCCCTGGAACGTCACCGAAGTCGCCGGCCTGCGCATGGTGCCCCGCGCGCAAGGGGAAATGCTGCCGGACTGCCCCAAGGGCGCGGATTAACCACGCCCCTTGGCGCCCGGCGACAGCGCGCGGCCCGCGCGATAGGGTTAAACCATGTCGCCCACTTCCGATAACGACGTGCCGGGCTGGACGGATGATGGCGGGGCGTTGCGCTGGTCGCCGGAGCGCGAACTGGCCTTCACCGCGCCGGTGACACCCGCGCCCCGCATCGGTCCCTGGTCGCCCGCACCTGTCGTCGAAAAAGCCGAACCCGTACGCGCCGCGCTGTACTGGCCTTGGCGGCTGGGCCTCGGGCTGGCGCAGGGTTTTGCCTTCTATCTTCTCTTCCATGCCCGCAGCCTGGGCCTGTGGCCGGGCAACGATGCGTTCCTGTTCGACGCCATTGCGCTGCCGCTGCTGTTCATGCCCTGGAGTGTGATGGCGGGTCTTGGCGGCATCGCCCTGCCCCGCCTTCTGGCATTCGCCACCCTCGCCACTGCCATCCTGGCCGGGCTGGGCTGGTATCACCGCTGGCGCATCTTCGGCCTTGAACACGGCCAGCCCGGCATCTCCTTGCTGGTGCTGTCGGCGCTGGCGCTGATCATCGCGCAGACCTTCCTTGCGGCTCACAAGGACAGCCGCATCGCCTACGCAGATCTTTTCCACGGCGGCTGGACGCTGGCGGCGCGACTTCTGATGCTGTTGCTCGCGGCAGGCATCGGGCTGCTGCTGGTGCATTCGCCGCTGCTGCCGCGCCCGACGCTGGAAAATGGCGATCCTCTGGCCATGCCGTTCCTGGGCCTGTGCGGGGCGCTGGCGTTCCAACTCACCGCCGCCCTGCCCCGCTTCACTGCCGCGCTGACAACCGCGCTGGTGGCGACCGCCACTATTGCGCTGCCGCTGGCAGCAGCGGCGGCGCTTTTCGTCCTTTGCGCCGCGCTGGCCGATGGGCCGCCAGCCCTGATCTTCCTGCTGGCGCTGATGAGCGGACTGGTGATCGCCATCAGCGCCGCACACCATGATGGCATGGGGCCGGTCCCCGCCTGGCGCGAAGGTTTTGCCGGGCTGGGCGCCGTCCTGCTTCTGGTGCTTGGCGGCATGGCGGTTTGGGTGCTGCAGGCGCGTGTCGCGTCACTGGGCTGGACCAGCCAAAGGCTGTTTGCCGCCGCCGCCGTGATGCTGCTCACCGCCTATGGCATCGGCTACTGCGCCGCTGTCATTGTCGCGCTGTGGCGCGGGCGCGGACTGAAAGGGCTGGAAACGGTCAACATCATTCTGGGCGTCGCCACGTTGCTGGGGGTGCTGGCGCTCGCCTCGCCGCTGGCCGATCCGCTGCGGCTGGCCGCCGCCGCCCAGGCGGCGCGGCTGGAACAGGGTCGGGTGACGGTGGAGCAATTCGATTTCGCCAACCTGCCGCGCGACGGCGCCCGCTTTGGGGCCACGACGCTGGCCGCCCTGTCGCACAGCCTTTATCCCGACATCGCCCGCGCCGCCCAGATGGTGCGCGGGGCCGTGACCGATCATCTCAATCCCAGCGAGATCGGCGCCAATATCGCGGTGCGCACCCCCGGTGCGCGCCTGCCCGCCACCCTGCTGGCGCGGGACTGGAGCCATGTCACGGGCGTGCCGCCCTGCCTGACCACCGCAGCGGAAACCTGCGACGCCTTCTTTCTCGATCTCAATACCGATGGCCGGCGGGAAATTCTGCTGGTGACCGGCGGCGAAACCCGCTGGTGGGGCGCGGTGATGGCGGAAGACGCGGCGGGGCGCTGGGCCGTGGCCGGACGGCTGGCGGCGGGCTGCGGCGCCACCTTGTCGGACCTGCGGGCCGGGCGGTTTTCCAGGCTCCCCGCCCTGCCCGGCTGGAGCGACCTGGCCGTGGGTGGCCAGCGGCTTTCGGTAACGCCTTCGGGGGCGGGCTGTTCGCATTACTGACTTTGCCGGGCACGGTGGGTACAAGGCCGCATGATT
>Ga0316227_1002970_pt1 | contig 14273 bp, 13 predicted proteins | sample TBH18019metaG_FD_206012 | JGI IMG/M metagenome (GOLD analysis project Ga0316227, IMG submission 206012) | Freshwater microbial communities from Trout Bog Lake, Wisconsin, USA - TBH18019 | ecosystem: Environmental > Aquatic > Freshwater > Lake > Hypolimnion/Profundal zone | place: USA: Wisconsin... | reverse complement strand
ACTGCTATCGCTGATTGAGCATTTAGCTTCATCAAAGTTAACCCTGCAAACCAACCAGCAAGAATAATCCAATTAATAGCAAATTTTAATACGATTTTCATGTGTAGTTAAACGCAATCATGCGAACACTTACACCTTCTGAATTGCTAATCTCCTGAAAACATAAACTCTACGAACAGGGATGTTTATACCAACGAATTCAATTTTGCTCTCATCAAAGCCCTTAACTTGATAGTCGCAGCACGAGCTAGCGTTATTCGTTCTTCACAGCCTTTTATAGTAACCTGTGATTCATTTCTTTCAATCCGGTCAAACTGAACTACTGCTTTTATATTTACTAAATGAAAACGACCAATCCGATGAAACTGTGCCTTGGGAAGTAGCTTTTCCCAATATGATATTTTCTGAAAGAGCATATACTTTTTACCTGTAGTTAGATAAAAATAGCAAAATTCCCTATCTGGCTTAATTAAAGCGATTTCAGCTACAGATACACGAATCAGTGATTTTTCTGAACGTATCACTACATCTGAATGATAGCTTAAAGATACTGAGTTTGGTTTGAGCGGCTCTAAAACATCAGCTTTAGACTTAAGTGAAATCAGACGCTCAATGGTCTGTGCTATGCGTTCAGGACAGAAGGGCTTTAAAAGGTAATCACATGCTCCTATGTGAAAAGCGTTTACAGCAAATTCACTATAAGCCGTAACAAACACAATAAGCGGATTATTTTTAAGTAAAGGGATAAGATCAAAGCCTGTCTTTTGAGGCATATTGATATCTAAAAAGATAACATCTGGGCTATGCAATCGACAGAGCTTATCTGCATCATCTACATTTCCAGCATCTCCTATAACAGTGATTTCCGGATGAACCGCTAAACTGCGCGCAAGCAGTCTTCTCGCTGGTCCCTCATCATCTACAATTAGTGCCGTGAGTGATTTCATGTATTCACAGGCAAGGCAACCGACACACGCACTGAATTTGTAAACTTATCAACAGTGATTTTAGCACGGTCTTGGTATTCAAGCCCAAGTCTATCTTTAAGATTTGAGAGTCCCAATTGCGTTCCAGGCTTGGCAGGCACAAGAGGTTCAATCCAAGAACCAGTATTCTCTACTGAAGCAGTCAAATAACCTCTATTAACATTAGCCTCGATATTAAGTAAAACTCGTCCCTGTGTAGTTCTAAAACTGTATTTTAATGCATTTTCAATAAGAGGCAAAAGCAACGGTTGAGGCGTTTTAACTCCCCTCGCCTCGTCTGATATATTCATTTTAATTTCCAAATTATTTTCAAAGCGTACTTTACTCACGCGTAAATAACTTGAGATCACATCCACTTCTTCAGAAAACATAGCTGCATGTGCAGTTTGACTTAAATTGTAACGTAAAACATTAGCCAACTCACGGCCAATTTCCTCAACTAGTTTAGGGTCATGCGACTCGGAAATAATTGCATTTATAGAATTAAATAAAAAATGAGGATTTACCTGCGACCTGAGCCTTCCCATTTCTGACTCAAGAGCAGCAAGCTCGTATCTTTTTCTATCTTTTTCTATTCTATCTTTTTGATGTTTAAGAAACCAGAAATGGTAAGTTAGAAGACTTAATACTAGAAATAGATATCTCATTGCTACACGAATATACACAGCATTCGAACCAAAATATTTAAGGTTATTCTGAGAGTATAAAGCTACGTTTGGATTATTAACATTCTTTCGAATGACATAATCTATATAAACATGCATAATAAATTGATCGAAATATAAAACTAATAATCCCAAAAGTGATCCAGTAACTACTATTATTAATATAAAATTTTTGACGTATAATTGAGTAATATTGAATAAAATGATTAAAATGAGAAAAGTGATCGGGAAAAGTAACGCTTTAAGTAAATTAGTACCAATCGAGTAATCGTAACCTATACGCATTGTCTGCATAACACCCATATTTATAAAAAATACAGCGAACACCATCGAAACTGCTATAGACGCGTAAATACGCCAATCTATGTTTAAAAGTGCTTTTTGCATGAGTCAGTTATCCAAAAAATCTCACCATTAATAAGACAGATTAACCATTATACCGAAAACTGTAATGTTTTTACTGTATAAGAGATAAATCCACTGATCTAAATTTGATGTAAATTTTTCCATTAATTACCTAGAAGACTTATTTTAGCAGTACTTGAAACAAAAACTCATCGAAAAGGGCGATTTACTCCTACGAATAAAATATAAAGGGTAAAAACTGCTCTTTTAATAAAATTAGCGTGTTTTTTGATAATAAGAAATATTATCAAAGTTTATAAATAAACATTTATAAACTTTTTAGGCAACAATTCAAACATCATCCATTTTACCTTTTAGCAATTTAGTTCACCAAAAAATGGATTACATTTTAAACAGAGTATCCACTCGTTTTATACGCACTCAGTATCTTACAATTATTTCACCAAGAATGATGAATTTTAAAGTCGGAAAATCTAACAAAACTAAAACTTTGTATGCAGCAAATTGGAGTTCAATAAATTCAACTCATTATGCTGCAACTAACATAGCCCTATTCACTAGATCCAAGTCCAAAACCCTTTTTTTTATTTTAACTATACTACTTAGTTAGATTTGTAGCATTTATATTCACCAGTTTATAGACTAAAAAGGGAGGACATAAATAAACAACAAAGCCTTCCTAAATCGTTGATTCAGAAAGGCTTGAAGTAAAATGGAGCGGGCGAAGAGACTCGAACTCTCGACGTCCACCTTGGCAAGGTGGTGCTCTACCAACTGAGCTACGCCCGCAAACTGAAGGTAAGAGAGTTAAAGTGTTCCTAGGCTGCGTCAACCTGATTTTTATACTTATCTAAAGACTTATGAATCAGTGACATCAAGCTCTGGCCACTGAGTAAGCTTACGGTGCAAGGTTCTACGGCTAATACCCATAAGTTCTGCAGCCTTAGTACGGTTTCCACGGACTTTAAGGAGAGCCTCTTTCAGAAGACGCTTTTCATTCTCTTCTACGGATAACTGCTCCGCTACCCCATTAGGTGAACTTAAAGACACAACCACAGACCCACGGTACTTAGGATCTAAGTCATATTCCGTTAACTTGCCACCCCGGTGAGTTACCACGGCATTTTCACAGAAGTTTCTTAATTCACGTATATTTCCTGGCCAGCGGTAGGACTGCAGGGTGTGTAAAGCACCTGGTTCTAAGGTCAGTGGAGGTAAACCATTTTCTTCTGAGAACACTTTTAAATAATGAACTAAAAGAAGTGGAATATCTTCCGATCTCTCACGAAGTGGCGGTAAAAGAAGCCTTACAACATTAAGCCTAAAGAATAAATCTTCTCTAAACTTACCCTGACGACATAACTCTTCTAAATTTTTATTTGTTGCAGCAACCAAACGTACATCGAGCTCTATCGGTTTTGATCCACCTACTCGCTCAATCGAACGCGTTTCTAGAAAACGTAGTAACTTTACTTGGGTAGATAATGAAATTTCACCAATTTCATCCAAAAATAAAGTTCCCGTATCTGCTGATTCAAAACGACCAATGCGTTTGTCAGCAGCTCCTGTAAATGCTCCTTTTTCATGACCAAAGAGTTCACTCTCAAGTAAATTTTCTGAAAGTGCAGCACAGTGAACCGGAATAAAAGGAGCTCTTGAACGTGGACTTGTTTGATGCACAGCTTGAGCAATCAATTCTTTACCTGTACCACTTTCACCTTCGATCAAGATCGTTGCCTTAGAACTTGCTACTAATTTCACCTGATCAATGACTGCTTGGATCTTTGGTGAATGACCTAAGATTCCATCAAATTGATATTTTGCATCTAATCTTTCATGCAACTGCTTTACCTCTACTTCGAGCGTCTTTGCTTTCAAGGCTCGCTGAATTAACACCTCTAAGCGTTCAATGTTAACCGGTTTCGTTAGAAAATCTACAGCACCGCGCTTCATTGCCTCGACTGCACTTTCAATCGTTCCGTACGCCGTCATCATTAAAACAGCAGGCTTATTTGCTTGTAGAAGTGCATGATCAATCACCTTCAAGCCTGACTTACCTGGCATTCTTAAATCCGTAATAATCACATCAAAGGGCTGACTCTGCATTAAGTTATAAGCCTCATCTGCATTAGCAGCGACACTTACATCATAGTTGTCCGCGAGCGCTTGCTGTAAGCCTTCACGTGTATTTTTCTCGTCATCAACTATAAGTACGCTGGGAACCATAAAATGATTTTTTAAATTATTAAATTACTTCAAACTTACTTAGAATTTGAAGTTTGCGAGGCCTCAACCGGTTTTACGATACGTTGAATATACGGTGCTAAACGCATCAGTTGCACAGATGGCGGTGGAGAGCTATCGATTAAAGCGAGTACCTTTGCACGTCTTACTTTAAGTAAGTCAGCCGTATGCGATTTTTGCTGATCATCTAATTTATATTCACGGGTCAGCATATCTAAACGAAGCGGTAAAATAACATCCCCTATAATACTACGAGCAGGTGCTTCCCACATTAAGTTTTCAATTTCTTGATCAGAAATAGGTTGATCAAGCTTTGATCCTTTAGGACGAGCTTCACGTCTTTTTGTACGCTCTTCATAGCGTGCAATCTGCTCTTTTGTTAAAAGTTTTTTAAAATCTGCAGAGAACGCTTGATCTATCGCAATCAATTGAGACCTAAATTCTTCAAGTTGAGGCTTGAGTGCTTCAATACGGGCAACGAGTTCTTTACGATTAATCGCATGGTCGTGTCTACTCGCATACGGATAATTTAATTTAGTACGACTAAACTCTGCTCCAATACCAGAAGGAGGCGGTGGTAGCGGACGATTATTTTCATGCCACACCCCAACTAAGTAGCCGAGGATAAATACTACAGCAGTAGAAATTGCTACAAGCAGGCGACGGTTCATTGCATTGAAAGAGAATCTTCATCTACCGAAATCACTTGCTGCCAGTCAGAAGCTTGACGCGACTGATCCTGACTAACAGACACATGATTTACATAAGTCAGTGCAAAAAAACAGACAACTAGTGTTGCTGCACTGAGAGTAACATAGCTCAGTAAGGAAGGAACAACCTCAACGGTACTACGCGCTGCGCGCAGGACATTGTTTGCGAATTGGGGATGAAGCTGAGCAGCAGCCTTACCCTTAAGCTGATTCCAAGCATTTAGTTCAGTTTTCATTTTCGGAATTATAATGTTCTCTTAATTGCTCTCTAGCACGATGAAGCCGTGCCTTAACCGCTGCAACGCTGGTTTTTAGCGTCTCTGCAATTTCAGCATGACTTCTACCTTCTTGCACCAAGGCGATTAAAGCTCTGTCTTGTGGACGCAGTTGGCTTAAAGCATGACGCAGTGCATCCAACTCTTCTGTATCAACTGCCCCCGCAGGTTCAGCAACATCCTCATGCTCAGGCTCAAAAGGCAAAAATATACGTCTTAATTTTTGTCTACGTAAATGATCAATACAGGTATTGCGTGCCAACCTAAATAACCAAGATTCAAATTGTGCTGGAGCCTGAAGGCCGGGAATTGCTCGGACCATTTTAATGAACACCTGCTGCGAGATGTCTTCTACTAAATCACTTCGATTCATCATGGCGTAAACGAACCCAGCAACCCGGTTTTGGTAGCTAACAATAAGGTCGTGGAGGGCAATCTCATCACCCCGCTGAGCGCGGCGGACAAGATCGACCAGCTCGGTCGTTGGACTATTCTCCATGTAAAGGGCATTTGGTTACTTTGGGCTAGACGCACAAAATAACGTAAAGATTCGATTTTCAATAGGCTTAGGCACCCTATTAAGGCAACCTTTCCTTATAAAAATGGTCATTCTAGGTCTGTTTTGACCTTTAATATAGCAAATAGGTCATAAATTAGTACATTTAACCTCCTTTATAACTCCTAATGAACCGTTTCAGCCCATTTTTCATAGCTCATAAGTCTATCGTTATTATTGCTCTAGCCAGTTTCGTACTTTTAGCAGGCTGCCAAGAACGGCGTCCTACCGATGAATTAGCTAAAGCCGTGACTATGGGTGAACGCCCTGTAGCTATGAAAGGGACAACAAGTTTTTTTAACGGCAAACTCGTAGCAACCGTTACTATCAGTCGAGGTATAGGAAAAGGTAGAAAAGCAGCTGCAGCCAAAGAAGCTGAAGAAGCAAATAAGATTAAAAAATCAGATTCGAATGAAAACGCTTTTCTAGGTGGTGGAGATGGTACAGGTGGCGGTTCTAATCCAGATCAAGTTGATCAACACCGTGGAATTTTAGGCTCACTACGTGGTGGCGGAGACAAAAATGAAATGGCTGACATTAGCAGCATGGATAACGACGAAGCTATGGCATACTTAAGAGCTAAAGCAGCAGTCGGTAGCCCAATGCCTCCCGTCACCATTCGCTTAAGTATTGAAAATACAAGCACTGAGGCAATTTCTGTAAACATCATGGATTTTAATTCTGATCTAGGTAATTTCGCAGTACATCCTGATGTGCTCAAATTAGCTGCAGGACAAAAAATTTCTCCTGATCCTATGATTTCACAGCTCGGTGTTACATCAGACGAAATTCCAGTTCAGATTCGTTTAAAAATTGGAACTAAATCAGATACACAAACAGTTCTTGTAAAAAATTTATTAGCCACTTCTAACACGGCTCAAGACGGAAAGTAATCTATCCACCGTGTAGCATGCGAACACGCTTGTCTTTACGCGGAAACTGAAGGGTAACTACGGTACCTACACCTTCCTTACTTTCGACACCAACTTGACCTCCATGAGCACGCATAATGCGCTGCACAATCATAAGGCCTAGGCCATGTCCTCCGACTTTTGTCGTATGATACGGCTGAAAGAGTTTAATAATATCTTCTTGTTTAATGCCACTCCCCGTATCCGCAAAAAGAACATAGACTCTTTCGTCATCAACACCGGTTCTAATCTTTAATTTACCCCCTGGCTGCATAGCCTCCATGGCGTTTTTAGTGAGATTAAAAAAGACCTGCTTAATTTGATTCTTATCTGCCAAAATAACCGGCAAAGCATGTGACGTTTTAGCCTCTAAAATGATACCTCTATCTGCGATTTCTTGTTTTTGTACCTTAAGAACATCCGTAAGGACGTCTTCGATATTCGTTTCAACTAAATCAGGTTCTTGAGGTCTTATCGCTTCTAGAAAATTCTTAATAATGCCATCTAGGCGTTGCACTTCGTCTCGGCAAATTTTTACCGATTCCGTAATCGATTCACTATCCGCACCTGCTTTTAATTTCTTTAATTTGCGCTCCATGAGCTGCAAATGAATCGTGAGTGAATTTAGCGGATTACCTAATTCATGCGCAACACCCCCTGCTAAAAGTAGCAGGGACGATGTTTTTTCGTCTTCAATTAATTGACCGGTCGCTTGTTTTTCACGCGTTATATCCGATAAAATAACGACATACCGTTTTTTTAATTCCTTAGCACCCGCCTTAAACGGAACCATGTTTAAACGCAGAGTACGTGGCTTAGGATACGTTAATTCAAATTCACGGGACGCAACTACAGGGGCACTTGTTTCATCGTTATCGAGTGCATGCACTAAGGAGGGCTTTAGACCAGGTACATACTTCCACAAAACGTCTCCCTCTAAATCATCTTCTCTTACACCAATTAAACTGTGTGCAGATTCATTCGCGTAATCAATAATTCCATCTGGATCGATGACGAGAACCCCCTCTTGAAGGGTGTTAAATATTTCCTCAAATAAGCCACGTTCCCGAGCAAGACGCTGCACAAGATTTGCTAAATTAACAGAATCTAGCGTATCAAGACGTCCCAAAACTCGGTCGAGTGATGTATTTTTCTTTCCTGCCATGGAGTAAATCTAAGTCTACTTAAAGCGTTGTTAAGGTCAACTACGGGCCTTAGGTACTCTCACTCCCTGATAGAAAATCCATCTGATCTGGGTCCACGCGCTCACTAAAGAGTTTACGTAAAAACATTTCCCGGTGTTCCACACTTTTCCCTAATTTAAGCAGAGCATTTCGGTGCTCTTCCGTACCATAGCCCTTATGCTGTGCGAAACCGTAACCCTTATGTTTTTTATCTAAAGAAATCATGAGTCTATCTCGTGTTACTTTAGCTACGATCGAGGCCATGGCGATACAGAGGGACCGTGCATCGCCTTTAACGATACCTGAGTGAGGGTAAGGAAAATTTCGAAGCGCTAAACCATCCACTAATATTTTGCACGAGACACTTGGCTTAAAAGCTTCTCGCTCTTTAACCGAAGAAAATAAATCTGGCTCCGTTCTTTGAACAAAAACTTCTGGAGGATAAACCCCCTCAAGTGCTCGCTTCATCGCTAACTTAGTCGCACCTAAAATATTTAAAGTTTCTATTTCAGCAACGTTTGCGATCCCGTAGTTAATATGGATAAGTCCATGATTTACGCACTTCTCCAATGCTTCCCAAATCTCCTCACGCTCTTCTGAACTCAGCTGCTTTGAGTCATTTACTTTAGAACCTTGAGTCGAGGCCCACTTACTTTCTAGAAACGCTTTATTTACAAGCACTGCACCCGCAACCACAGGCCCAGCCAGTGCACCACGTCCTGCTTCATCCACTCCAAGCAAGCCCTCGAAGCCTTCAATTTGCTTCAGATCAAATGCACGAAGTTGACGGCGCTTCGGCATCTTATCTCTCCCACTCTGTTTTTTCTTTAGGCTCCTTCAGTGGTAAATCGCCTAATTTACCTTCACTCGCCACCACCTCATAGGCCGTTCTAAAATGCAGTTTAGCGAAATCTTTTAATGCTTGAGCGCCAAAACGGCGAATAATGTCAGCGGCTTGTTCTTTAACGAGTGGCCCTGCACCTTTTTGTAATTTTGCACCAAACTTTTTCGAAAGCCCATGCATCTGCCTAATAAATTCTGCACGGGCAATGACTGAAGCCGCAGCAACGACGGGATCTTCTTCAGCCTTGGTACGCATTCTAAGTTCAAAATCTTTTACGCCTTTTGTGACTAATTCTTTTTGTACTAAAGGCTGCTCCGTAAATTGATCGAGTAGACCCCAAGGAACTGTTTTTTTAGTCAGTGCTTTTGCAAGTGCCGTAGCATGCTGCCATGCAAGTAACCGATTTAAATTCGCATTCGGCTTAAGCATCAGTTCGTTGTACTTAGGCATTCCACAAAAACAGGTCTCAACAATAACCCCAGGCGTATTTAAAATAATTTTCTCAAGTTGAACGATTTTAGTGTCTGCAATTTTCTTCGAATCTTTTACCCCTGCCTTAATCCACGCATCGATCGCTGCTTTATCGGCAATCACCGTTGCAGCAATGACAGGTCCAAAAAAATCGCCCTTACCGCTTTCATCGAGCCCTGCATGCGCTTCAAACCAGTCAGGATGCAGCACCTCATCGTAGCCTAGTTTAGGAGCCTTGGTTACTTCGGGTTCTAAAACATTAATAACAAAGTCTTCTGTTCCTTTACCCGCTATCACTACCTTACGGCTCTCATAGGCCGTTACATTGCAGTCTAAGCCTTTATACGCATAACGCGCATAGGGTACCTCAAAACTTTCCCAGCACTTTGCCTTCAAGATAGCATGCAAGGTTTCCATCTGCTTATCATCGAGCTTAAGCGTATAGATCGCTAACTTCTTAGGAGCTTCTTCTTGCTCTGTTTTTTTCTTAGGCATGAACCCTATAATAGCCTCAAAATTAGATGAAAAGGGCAAGCATGGAGCGTAAGCTAATATAAGCTAATTAGAGACTTGCATGAATCCCAAGAAATCACAGCGATAGCTGTACGTGATCGCAAAGGATACCTCCAGTGAACTCATCGCATCTAAAAAGGCATTTCAAGAAGCCCTTTTAGGCTGGTATAGCGTACATAAACGGGATCTACCGTGGCGCACAGAACCTACCCTCTATAAAACGGTTTTAAGTGAGTTCATGCTTCAGCAAACTCAGATTAAAACAGCCTTACCTTACTTTCATCGGTGGCTAAAAGAACTCCCTGATTTTGAAGCTCTCGCACAGGCAACTCCAGAAAAAGTATTAAAACTCTGGGAAGGTTTAGGCTACTACACGAGGTGCAGAAATATTCACCGCTTAGCTAAGGCCTTGGTGAGTTTGGATAAGATTCCGCAAACCGTTGAAGCATGGTTAGAATTACCAGGCGTAGGACCCTACACGGCAGCAGCGATTACGAGTATCAGTTTTCATGTACCCCAAGCCTGCGTTGATGGAAATGTGGTGCGCATTTTATCTCGGCTTACAGCAACAGACAAAGAATTTACCGATAGCGCTACGGCTTCAAAATATTTTAATTCCTTAGCTCAGGATTTAGTAAATTCAAAAAATCCTGGGGATCATAATCAAGCGATGATGGAATTAGGAGCAACTCTCTGCTCGAGAACAAATCCTCAGTGCCTTCTTTGTCCTGTAAAAAAATTCTGCAAATCTTCAAAAGAAAATCCTGAAGTGTATCCACGTTTCACAGCTAAAAAAATTGAGAAAAAAGAAGTCGTTCGGCTGTGGTGTATTAAAGATAACAAAATTCTACTTCATAAAATTACGGCTAGTGCAAAACGCTTATCCGGAATTCATGAGCTTCCTAGCCTAGAAGAATCCAAGCTTTCCAAAGACAGCCTAGTAAAAAGTCATTTCATTAAGTCGAAGGTAAGAACGATTACTCGATTTCAAATTACGGAAGCAATCTATCGCCATACCTGGACAACTAAAACACTGCCTGCAGACTTTGTCTGGGTACAGCTTGATAAAATTTCTACGATTACCTTATCCGGACCTCACAAGCGCTGGATTGTAGAACTGCTCAAACAATAAAAAATCCCCCTGCGTTTAAACAGGAGGACTTAGGACTAAAGTGATTGAAAGCTAGCTTAGCTATCGTAGCGGCGGCGTAGCATCGCGGTGAAGGCCATAACCTTCTCTTTACGGCGACGCTTTTCGCATGGCTTTTCATAGTAACGCTTTGCGCGAACACCTTTGATGATGTTCTCGCGGTCGAGCTTCTTTTTCATGCGGCGTAATGCGCGGTCGATTGGCTCGTTCTTACGAATTTTGATTTCGATGGACATGGTTCAACTGGACGATTTCAGGTGTTAAAAGGTTCATTAGGTAGCCCAAAAGCGACGCAGTCAAATGGTTTTTATTAGTGTGGTTTAACACTTGCACGGCTCTACTCTCATGCTTGGCTGGTAGATGTGTCGTCCGTAGATAAAAATTTCGTCCATCTCCACGTCCATAGCGACTACAGCTTACTAGACGGGGCATGCCGAATTGATAGGCTAACTGATAAAGCCGTTCAACTCGGAATGAAGGCTATTGCCTTGACGGACCATGGTAACTTGTTCGGAGCCATAGACTTCTACAACACAGCTAAAGCCAAAGGAATTAAGCCCATTATCGGCTGTGAGCTCTATTTAGTGGAAGGTTCTAGGACAGAACGCCATGGAAGAAGCGATGAAGGTAAGTCTATTTTCCACCTTGGCCTAGTCGCCAAGAACATGAAAGGCTACCAAAACTTACTTAAGTTAGTGTCAGACGCTCACTTAAAAGGTTTTTATTATAAGCCCAGAACCGATTTTGCCACTTTGTCTCAGTATTCTGAGGGTTTAATTGGGTTCACCGGCTGCCTAGCCTCCCTCGTTCCCTATCATTTAATGAATGACCGCTGGGATGAGGCAAGGAAGGCCTGTGCTAAGTTTGTCGATATCTTTGGCCGGGAAAACTATTTTGTCGAAATCCAGGATCACGGCATCAGCGAGCAAAAGAAAATTATCCCGCTTTTATTAAAACTCGCCGAAGAATTTAAATTAAAAGTCGTTTGCTCAAACGATGTTCACTACGTCAATGCAACGGATGCAGGTCCGCATGACGCCATGCTATGTATTCAGACTGGCGCTAAGCTCGAAGACAAAGAGCGCATGCATTTCAGCACGGAGGAATTTTATCTTAAGTCGCGTGAAGAAATGGAACGCCTCTTTATTGAGGTACCTGAGTCAGTCATCAACACGCAAGCAGTCGCAGAAATGTGCGACATCTCAATTCCCTTTCCTAAAGGAAGTGAACGTTACCCTAAGTATCCACTGCCACCAGAACTGAAAGGTGATCGCTTAGATTACTTACGTACGCTTTGTTTAGAGGGATTAAAAAAGCGCTACAACGTAACCTACAACAAAGAGGCGGCAGAAGGCAGTTTACAAAAAACCCTCTCTGATCGTTTAGATTTCGAACTCAGTGTTATTTCTAAAACAGGGTTTATCGACTACTTCTTAGTCGTTTGGGATTTTATTGCGTGGGCTAAATCTCAAGGCATCCCTGTCGGCCCTGGTCGTGGTTCTGGTGCTGGCTGTATTGTTGCATACGTTTTAGGGATTACCAATCTTGATCCCCTCCGGTTTAAATTACTCTTCGAGCGTTTCTTAAATCCAGAGCGTGTATCACCTCCTGACTTTGATATCGATTTTTGTATGCGCCGCCGCGGCGAAGTTATCGATTACGTACGTAAAAAATACGGTGACCAGTGTGTAGCTAATATTATTACCTACGGCACCATGGGAGCGAAGATGGTAATTCGCGACGTTGCACGCGTACACAATGTACCCTTTGCAGACGCAGACCGTTTAGCAAAAATGATTCCGGATGAGCTGAACATTTCTCTCACCGATGCTGTTACTAAATCCGCAGAATTAAGAACGGAAGTTACCAATAACCCCGTCGCAAAGAAAATTTTTGAAGAAGCAACCGTACTCGAAGGTATGGTGCGTAACACCGGTAAACACGCAGCCGGCATCATCATCACGGACCAACCGCTTGATGAATTCGTCCCGCTTACACTTCAAGAAGGAGATGTCACCGTTCAGTTCGATATGAATGCAGTAGGTAAATTAGGCCTACTGAAGATGGACTTTTTAGGACTGAAGACATTAACCGTCATTGCTGATGCGGTTGATAATATACGACGTACCGTAAATCCCCAATTTGATATCGAGACAATTCCCTTTGATGACGCAAAGACCTTTGCCCTTTTAACATCGGGTAAAACAACGGGTGTATTCCAATTGGAATCTGGCGGTATGCAAAATCTTTGCCGTCAGTTAGGTCTCTCCTCAATTGACGAAATTATCGCTCTCATTGCTTTGTATCGTCCAGGTCCTATGGACTGGATACCGGATTATATTCGCGGTAAAAAAGATCCTAGTACGGTTACTTTCCCACATCCACTCTTAGAAGAAGTCTGCCGTGAAACATACGGCGTCATGGTGTACCAAGAGCAGGTCATGGAAGCAGCTAAAGTCATTGCAGGCTATACCTTAGGCGGTGCAGATATGTTACGTAGGGCCATGGGTAAGAAGGACGCAGACGCCATGGCTAAGGAAAGAACCAAGTTCGTTGAAGGTGCAGCTAAGTTGCACGGCATTGATAGCAAAGTAGCGAACGCGATTTTCGATATCTTAAATAAATTCGCGGGTTACGGTTTCAATAAATCGCACTCTGCAGCCTATGCTATTTTAAGTTATCAAACTGGATTTTTAAAAGCTAACTACCCTGTTCAGTTCATGGCAGCAATGCTTAGTGCCGAACTTGGTAACGCAGATAAAGTGTCACACTTCGTTGCCGATTGTAGTGCAACGGGCATTCAAGTGCTAGGTCCCGATGTTAACGAATCACGCGAAGCCTTTACTCCAGTTGGAAATAAAATTCGTTTCGGATTAGCGGGTATCAAAGGTGTAGGTGAATTAGCAGCAAAACGTATTATTGAAGAGAGAGAAAAAAATGGTCCTTACAAAGACTTTGATGATCTGCTCTTACGCGTAGATGGCCGTGCAGTAAATAAGCGCGTTTTAGAAAATTTAGCAGCAACAGGTGCATTCGATTTTAGTAAAGAGGACCCATCGCTTCTTTTTAACCGAATTGATGACGCCTTAAATGCGCTCAGTGAACTCCAACGTAAATACCCTGCACTGAAAAAAGATTCAGGAACACAAAAGACAGAAAAGAAAGTAGAGGCTATGCTTTTTGATTTTGTCGATACGCCTGCTGAAGCTCCTGAACTTCCTCGTCTTGCCAAAGAATACGCAGAAATTTTAAAGCACACAAAAAAGAATGTAGACCGTGGTACTACGGCACGAAGCGAGGATGATGCATTCTTTGGCATTTCGGATGGACCATCTAAAAAAGCTAAAAATGTAGCGACTCCTACCCCTGAGCGTAAATTAACTCAGGCAAATCGCCTT
>Ga0316227_1002968_pt1 | contig 14293 bp, 12 predicted proteins | sample TBH18019metaG_FD_206012 | JGI IMG/M metagenome (GOLD analysis project Ga0316227, IMG submission 206012) | Freshwater microbial communities from Trout Bog Lake, Wisconsin, USA - TBH18019 | ecosystem: Environmental > Aquatic > Freshwater > Lake > Hypolimnion/Profundal zone | place: USA: Wisconsin... | reverse complement strand
CAGGTGCCGCGGTCCCAGAGCAGCACCACCCCCGCTCCGTAGCTGCCGGGCGCGATCACCCCCTCGTAGTCGGCGTAGTCCAGGCCGTGATCCTCGACCTCGACGGCGAGCCGGCGCTCGCCCGCGACGAGGCTCGGCCCGCGCGTGACGGCCCAGCTTTTCAACACGCCGCCGAGCTCCAGTCGGAAGTCGTAGTGCAGCCGGCGCGCGGCGTGCTTCTGCACGCGGTAAATCAAGCTGCCACCGTCAGGCATTGCCGGTCCGCTCGACAGTTGCCCCGCTGAGGCCGCCGAGAGCGCGCCCGACCCTGGTCGCGCGGACGGAGCGAATCCCGATTGCGGCCGCCCGGAGCACGAGCAGGATCGAGGTCGCCAGACGGGTGTGGGTCGGGAGTTCCCGCGGGCGAAGCGGGCGGTAGACAAGGTAAGGGCTCGCGGCCTCCACCGCCGCCAGGACAGCGCCGACCGCCGGCAGCCCAACGATAGCCTGCGCGTCGCGGGCTCGAATGCCGAGCCACGGAGCCCACAGCCGAGTGCGCTCCAGTCGCCCCGAGGCCTGGAGACTTCGGACCCTGCATCGCCAAACGTAGCGGAACACGGCCCGCGGCAGGGGCTCCAGACGGGGGTCACAGGGGCTTTCCGGCACCTCGCAGCGTAGCTTCATCGTGTCGGCCGCCCCGCCCGGCGCACGCCCATCGAGACGCCCCGAGGTGACGACGAGGATGTCCGGATCGTGTCGGACCCGGGCGTCGCTCGACAGTAGCGAGGAGACAAATGCCTTGTCTTCGCCGACCGCGAGAGGCGGCATGCCCCCGACCCGACGGTAGGTCGACAGCCGGACCGCGAGCGTCGCCCCCGAAGTAGTCCAGTGGCGGGGCCAGGGGTCGTGCGGGAGCGGGTCGATAATCGCTTCAAGCTCGGTGAGCAGCGTCTCGTAGGCACCTTCCAGACTGCCCCGGGCGTGCAGGGCAGCGGGTAGGCGCGCGGCATCCGCCTCGTCGAGCGCGATCCTGCCAGCCACGGCGTCAACCCCATCCGTGATGGCCGCGAGATTGCGTGCGACCCAGTCGGGCGGAACGCGGCTGTCAGCATCGGTCGTCAGGATCACGCCGTCGTCGGTGCCAGTTTCCTCTAACCACGCGGCGGCCGCCTCCATGGCCTCACGCCGGGCCCAGCCGGCGTTGGCTTCGGTGAAGTCGCGCTCCACGATGCGAACGGGAACGACCAGTGACGGCCGCAGGGCTGCGACCACGTGAGCCGTGCCGTCTGTGCAGTTGTTGAGGAACAGCAGGATACCCAGCCCGCTTCCCCCAAGACCTTCCTGCTCGTTGAGGGCCCGCAGGCAATCCTCGATACGCTCAGCTTCGTTGCAGGCTGGGATGGCTACAACGGCTTTCAGGACCTGAGATGGCTTTCCCTCGACTTCGATGGAAGCTGGCGTCTGTAGAGTATCGGACAACGTGTAGATCTCCGACCGGTCGCATCGCGACTGCTGGCGACCCAAGAACAACGTAGGGCAATGCTGCGCCTCCGCCTCGGGCTGCGACATTTCACTCAAAGGCCGGAGAACTGACACCATGCAGCCTGCGGCCAGCCTCGGGGCCCTCAACTTCGCCTTGGCCGGCGCTCGCGAGGGCTTCGGGCCGTTTCTTGGCGTCTACTTGCAGAAGCAAGGCTTCGACCCCGCCGCGACCGGCTTCGCCATGGGGCTTGCCGGCTTTGCGGGCCTCCTCGCCACGACGCCAATCGGCGCGCTGATTGATCGGACCCCGTACAAGCGCGCGGCCCTGGCGGCCGCCGTCCTTGCCATCGCTCTGGGTGCGGTCGCTCTAATCGCCACCAACAGCCTCTGGTTGATTGGCCTGTCGCAGCTCGTGATCGGCGTAGCCGACACTAGCATCGCCCCGTTGGTCGCGGCCGTGACGCTCGGCATCGTCGGTCAGCAGGCCTATGGCCATCGGGTCTCGCGCAACGAGGCGTACAACCATGCCGGCAACGCCGCGAACGCCGCGCTGTCGGGGGTGCTCGGCTACACGCTCGGGCTGGGCTACGTCTCCATCGCCATCCTTGTCATGGCAGTCGCCTCCTGCGGGGTCCTACTCACCATCGACAAGGGCAGCATCGACCACGGAATGGCGCGCGGCGGTGAGCAGGACGAGCGCTCGACGGTGCGCGTGCTGTTCCAGACGAAGCCGCTTCTGATCCTGGCGGCCACCGTGTTCGCCTATCAGACCGCCAACGGCGCGATGTTGCCGTTCCTGGCGCAGGCGCGCACGGCAGCCGGCGCCGACCCAAGCCTGACGACGGGCGTGATGACCGTCGTCTCGCAGGCCACGATGGTTGGGGCAGCACTGCTCGCCGCCCGTGTCGCCAAGGGGCGCGGCCACGCCGGCGTGCTCTCCATCGAGCTCGGACTTGTCGTCGCCCGCGGCATCCTCGCAGCCTTCGCGACCTCGTGGTGGCTGGTCATCCCGGTCCAGGTGCTGGAAGGCTTGGCGATGGGCCTGGGCGGCGTCGCCATACCGGCACTCGTGGCTGAGATCATGGAAGGTTCGGGCCACACCAATGCCGGGCTTGGCGGCGTGATGACTGCCTACGGCGCGGGTGCGACCGTGAGCCCGCTGCTGGCCGGCTTCGTCGCTCAGTACCTCGGCTTCCCGGCTTCGTTCGTCGCCCTGGCGGCCGTCGCGGCCGCCGGGCTCGGCGTGTGGACGGTGGGTCGCCGGCTCCTGGGCAAGGGCGCTGCCAGGGGCCAGACTGATCGACTGTCGGCCGAGCCGGCGTGACGGCTCGGAGCGAACGGCATGGATGCGCGGACTGGACACACAAGGACCGCGTCCGGCATCTTGGCGAGTTCCTTCCCCGCCTTCGTGCTGCTCCAGGGCTCCCTCTACGCCGCCTACGGTACCGAGTCGCCGTTCCTCCCGAGCTTCCTCGGCGAGCGGGGACTAACCCCCGGTGAGATCGGCGTCGCGCTCGCGGCTGGAACGCTGATGCGGCTCGCTGCGGGCCCGGTCGCCGGCCATGTTGCCGACCGTCACGACGCGACCCGAGCGGTGCTCGGGATCGCCGCCGCCACCTCCGGCCTGATTTCCTTCGCCTACCTCGCCGGCTACGGCTTCTGGCCGCTGCTAGCGGTGAGCGTGCTGCATGCCAGCGCCATCGCGGCTCTGGCGCCGCTCGCCGACGCGCTCGCCCTCACCGCGGCGGAGCGGGAGGGCGCCTTCTCCTACGGCTGGATCCGCGGCGCCGGCTCGGCAGCCTTCGTGCTCGGAACCTTGGTCTCGGGGCTGCTCGTCGCGCGCGCCGGGCTGGCGAGCATCATCGTGTCGAGCGGCCTGTTGTTCCTGGTCATGGCGGTCGCGGCCGCACGCGTCCCACCCGCCCCGGCGCGGGAGAGGCTGCCGAGCCTCGGCCTCGGCGGCATTCGTGAGCTTCTGGCCATGAAGCCGTTCCGGCGGATGCTCCTCGTGGCCTCGCTGGTCATCGGCAGCCACGCCCTGAATGACGGTTTCGCGGTGATCCGCTGGCGCGAGGCCGGCATCGGCCCGGGTGCGATAAGCCTGCTCTGGTCGGAGGCGGTGGCGTCGGAGGTGCTGGTCTTCGTGCTCGTGGGTCCCTGGCTTCTCGCGCGCCTGGGCACCTCCCGGGCCGCGTTGCTCTCTGCTGGGCTCGGCGCCGTGCGCTGGGCGGCCATGGCCTCCACGGCCTCGGTACCGGTGTTGGCCGCCATACAGCCCATGCACGGTCTTACCTTCGCGCTCCTGCATCTAGCGGCCATGAACCTGGTCGCAGCGGTCGTGCCGGAACGCCTCTCCGCCAGCGCGCAGACGCTCTACGGCACGCTCGGCCTCGGCGTGGCCTCGGCGGTCCTGACCGCGGCCGGGGGCGCGCTCTACGGCCGCTTCGGCGCAGGCGCGTTCTGGCCGATGGCCGGCCTTTGCGTCCTGGCCCTGCCGCTCGCGACGGGCTTGCGGCCGGACCGTCCGTAAGCCTGAATTGCGGGCAGCGCCCTGTCGGTCCCGGTCCGGGCCCTATGTCCCGAAGCGCGCAACATCGCGCCGGGAGACGCCCGACATGTTCATGAAGCTCGACCGCCTGCAGGCCGAACTGCCGCAGCCGAAGAAGCCAGACCCCAACGCGGCCGCCGCGTTGCAGGAACTACTCGGAGGCAAGTACGGCGAGATGTCGACGCTCGGGAACTACATGTTCCAGAGCTTCAACTTCCGCAATAAATCGAAGCTTCGACCGTTCTACAGCTTGGTGTCCAGCATCTTCGCAGAAGAACTCGGGCACGTCGAGTTGGTCTCGACGGGCATCGCGATGCTCAACAACGGTCCCGGCGACGATACCGAGGAGGTCGATTTATCCAAGGCGCCGTTCCACGACATGCAGGACATCCGGCTCGCCGGCAGCTTCCTCAGCAACGGCGGCGGCGCGACGCCCATCAACTCGAATGCCCAGTCGTGGAACGTCGACATGGTCACGACAACGGGCAACATCATCATCGACCTGCTGCACAACTTCCACCTGGAATGCGGCGCCCGCCTCCACAAGCTGCGCGTCTACGAGACCTTGAAGGACCCGACCGGTCGGGAAGTCTGCGGCTACCTGCTCGTGCGCGGATCGGTCCACGCGCACGCCTACGCGCTGGCGCTCAAGAAGCTCACCGGTGTCGAGATCGAGAAGATGCTTCCGACCCCGAACATCGTCCTCGACAAGATCCCGGAGTGCCAGAAGTACCTTCAGGAGGGCTCGCACCGCCGGCTCTACCGCTTCAGCCCCGACGACTACAAGGAAGCGGCGGGCGTCTGGTCGAACGACGAGGTGGCGCTGCCGGGCGACCCGCCCGGTAACCTGGAAGTGGTCGACGGCCTGCCCGAGGGCGGAAAGATCCCCGAGCTCGACGGCAACTACGGCGCCTTTGCGCCGAACTACGCGCCGGAGGAGATCTTCGAGATCGCGAGCAAGCTCTACAAGAAGAGCCGCTAACCACCATCGCGGGCGGCGCTTTCGCGGCGTCGCCCAGGCTTGGCCGGGCGCTTCCGCCGCAGGATGCTGCCGGAACGGCCATATGCTCCTCACGTTGGCCGGCCAACCCCGACATAACTAACCTGGAGCAACAGCGGCATGGCCAACACGGACATCGGCACGATCTACGCGGGCGCACTGCGCAACACCCGGGCACTGGAGAAGCAGGGCCTGGAACAGATGGAGCGGCAACTCTCCGGCTTAGAGCGCTACCCCGACTACGCCGCCGTCCTGCGCCGCCACGTCGAGACCACGAAGGTCCAGATCGACAGTCTCGACCAGGCGCTGGAGGCCGTCGGCGAGGGACGCTCTGCGATCAAGGAGACGGTGACCAGCGTGGCCGGCACCATCGGCGCCGCGGTGCACGCCACCGCTCAGGACGAGACGCTGAAGAACCTCTACGCGGGCTACGCCTACCAGTACGATCAGGTCGCCGCCTATCGCTCTCTCGCCGTCATCGCCGAGCGGGCTGGCAAGTCCGACCAAGCCTCCGCCTTCCGTGCCGCTGCCGACGAGGAAACGAAGGGCGCCGAGGAGATCGCAGCGCTGATCGAGCCGGTCACCAAGACCTACCTCGACCTGACGCTCAGCGGCTCGAAGGCCGATAGCTGAGGAGCCGGAGCCGGAGCCGTGGACGACCCGACCCGATTGGCGTCACGGTCGAGGCGTGCGGCGTTAGCCACGAGCGATTCCATTGGCACCTGACCGACGCGGACGGCGTCTCGATCCGCGTCTCGCCGGAGTCATACGGCTCGCCCGAGGAGGCGGACGAGGCAAGCCAGGCCGTTTTGAATGCCTTCGGGGCGGCCCTGAACGGATAAGGTACCTGCTGGCCCCCTAAACACGACACCAACAACCGACCGACAAGCGCGAGCAGGAGCCGACGCAATCAGGCGCCGGCTCCTGCTCAGGCATGTTCCGCGGCGGCGAGACGCTCGACCTCGCGCACGTAGCCGTCTGCGTCGAACTTCTTGAGCGTCGCGGCACCCAACGAGCGCACGTTGCCGTAGACCGGCCGTGGCCCCCATGGTCTGTCGTGCAGGCCAAAGAGCCAGGTCACGTTCGTGAAAGAGTTCGCGTCGCGCCCATCGATGAAGAACTTGTTGTTCAGCCGCAGAGCCGTCCCGAACGCCTCCTCTGGCGAGGCCGACCATTCCAGGATCTTCTTGCCCCAGTACATGCGCATGTGGTTGTGCATGTAGCCGGTCTCGCGCATCTCCATCATCGCTGCGTTCCAGTAGCGGTCGTGTGTCTCCCCACGCTCGAACTGTTCGGGCGTGTAGAGGTAGGGCCGCCTGTCGCCCCGGTGCGCGTCCAGCGTCTTGCGCGCCCAGGCCGGGACTGCCTCGTAGTTGTCGTAGTTCGGCTCGTAGAAGATGTGGTTCATCGCGAGCTCGCGCCGGACGATGAGCTCCTCCAAGTAAGCCATCTTGTCGTCCTCGCCGCCGTTCGCGGCAGCCTGCACCTTGAGCGCGATGGCGACCGGCGAGATCTGGCCGTAGTGCAGGTAGGGGCTCATGTGCGAGGCCGCCCCTGCCTCTGGTCGCCCCCGAACCTGGGCGTAACGGTTGAAGCGAGCGTCCAGGTAGTGGCTCAACGTCGCCTCCGCCTGCGCCGTGCCACCCTTGAAGCGGCGCACTGGCCGCACGCTATGGTCGGCCTTCAGGGTGGCCACGAGCTTGGGCACGTCCGAAAGGTCGAGCGTGCTCTCGAAGCCGAGGTGGTCGGCACGATAGGCGACCGGCCGCTCCTCCAGCGGCACGAGGTACTCGGGCAGTAGCCGCCGGATCTTGGGCCGCAGAGTGCGGGCGGCGACCTCATGCTTAGGCGAGGCGGTCTCGACCGGCACGACAACCTCGCCCTCGACCTGAATCACGCGGCAGGGTGCCTGGGCGGCGAAGTCCGCGTAGAAGCGGCGCACCGGTTTCTGGTAGTTGCGGTCGCAGACGACCAGGGCGGCGTCGGCCGCGTAGAGCAGCGCCGTCTCCACCGGTGGCTGCCGACGCGCGACGAACGCGATGCCGCGCTCCGCGAGCGCCGGTCCGATCTCGGCCAAACCCTCAAGCAGGAAGGCCCAGTGGCGGGCGTTCGCCTCTGGGATGCCCTCGGCGATGCCGTAACAGACCAGCACCGGCAGCCCGAGCCTGTTGGCCTCCTCGACGGCGAATTCCAGCGCCGGGTTGAAGCGGGCGCGCTGGGACAGGCCCATCCAGTACAGGACGTAAGAGGCGCCTCTCTCCCGCACGGGTTGGTCGTTGAGCGGCTTGATGCGGGTCGGCTGGATCATGCGCGGCGAGTTCCGAGGGGGCAGTGGCCGGATTGCGGTCTGCCTCAGTCACATAGGGCAGCCCTCCCGCGCGCCTTCCGCATGCGCGGCCCCGCTCGGTAATCCACAGCGGAGACGAAACGACGCGTGTTGCCCACATGTTCTGGTGGGTTGTCGAAGGCGGCCAGTATGGCGGAGCCGCGCGTGCGCAGGTGGTTAAATGCCCGAGATCGGAAGCCGAGGACCCGAGGAACGTGCGGCGGCCCTGGAGCGGCAGCGGACCCTGAAGATGGCGAAGTCGGCTTATGCCTACGTCCGCGGCAACACCCTACAGTTCTACGAGTGGCTCGACGGCCTGGCGCGCGGCACCCTGCCGGAGGGGCCGCCGGTCTGGATCTGCGGCGACTGCCATCTCGGCAACCTGGGCCCGCTCGCCGACGCGGACGGGCGCGTCGACATTCAGGTCCGCGACCTCGACCAAACGGTCGTCGGCAACCCGACGCACGACCTCGTGCGCCTCGGCCTGTCGCTGGCGAGCGCCGCCCGCGGCTCGGACCTCCCGGGCGTCGTGACCGCGCGGATGCTGGAGGAGAGGGTCCGAGGCTACGCTCAGGGGCTTTCAGGTCCAGGTGCCGGCGAGGCCCCGCCCGAGCCGGACGTGGTGCGCACCGTCCGCCATCGTGCACTGGGCCGGCATTGGAAGCACCTCGCCCGCGAGCGCCTGAAGGACGTCGAGCCCACCATCCCGCTGGGTCGCAACTTCTAGGCACTCAACGAAGAGGAACGCGCCGCCCTGAACGACCTGTGCGAGGAGGAGCGGGTGCGTGGCTTGGTGCTGTCGCTGACCGGGCGCGGCGAGAAGGCCGACCTCCGCCTGATCGACGCGGCCTACTGGATGAAGGGTTGCTCCTCGCTGGGCTTCCTGCGCTACGCCGCGCTGGTGCGGATTGAGGATTGCGGCAAGCGGCGCCTTGCGCTCGTCGACCTGAAGGAGGCGGTCGAGCCCGCCGCGCCGGCAGCCCCCGGCGCCGAGATGCCGGCCGATCCAGCCGAGCGCGTGGTGGCCGGGGCGCGGGCCCTTTCGCCGAACCTGGGCGAGCGCATGCTGCCTTTGCGCCTACTGGGCAAGCCGGTGGTCATGCGCGAGCTCGCGCCGCAGGACCTTAAGCTCGACGTCGACCAGTTCACCCGCGACGAGGCGGTGCCGGCGGCTCATTACCTCGCCTACGTCGTAGGCAAGGCGCACGGGCGCCAGATGGACGAGGCTACCCGTGCCAGTTGGCGGCAGGAGGTCCTGCGGGGCACCGACGGCGAGGAGCAGGCTCCGAACTGGCTGTGGTCGAGCGAGGTCGAGCTCGCCGGCCGGCACGAGGTCGGTTACCTCCAGCACTGCCGGCTTCACGCCACCGCGGAAGCCGCGTGAGCCCCTGCGTCCCCGGAGACGAGGAGTCTGTCGGGAAGGGTGAGGTAATCGAAGCGGCCGCTCGGGCGTCTGCCGGGCGCCAGTAGCCCCAGGCCACGCACGGCGTCCTTTCCGCCCGCGGCCCAGCGGTCGCGGATTGAGGAGGGCGAGAAGTCGAAGCTCTTGGCGGCGAGCTCGTCGGCGCCGGCCTGGTAGACGAGGTGGAGCAGCGTCACCGTCGGTCCCGTTGGATCGAGCCGCTCCCGCAACTCGTACTCGCGCCTTAGGCCCGCAATCGCCCGGCGCGGCGGGCTGGCAAAGATGAGGTCGTTGGCGCGCTCCAGCACGGCGTCGAGCGAGGCGGGGCGCGGCGCCCGCAGGGAGAACAGGTCCGAGGCGATGCAGAGGAGGTCGCGCCCCGGCTCGGTCTCGAAGAGCGGGTCGAGAGGCAGGTTGTTTGTGTAGCCCGCGTCGCACAGGACACGCCCGTCCACCTCCACCGGCGGGAAGGCGGGCAGGATGGCCGTGCTGGCGAGGATGTGCTCGGGGCGGACCTCCTGGCGGGCGGTGTCGAAGTAGACCTCCTCGCCGGTCTCGATGTCGACGCAGCCCACCGTCAGGCGCGTGTCGCCTCGGTTCAGCCGCCCGAAGTCGACGAGGCGCTCCAAGGTCCGGAGAAGCGGCCGGTTGTCGAACAGGGCGACGTCGTTCGGCACCCACGGCAGGGCCGACCACAGGCCGGGTAGCCGATGGCCGAAGATGCTGGGGCGTCCCAAGGTGAGTGCCAGGAGGGCGTGCAGGCCGTTGTAGACCTGGCGCGGCTTGAGCAGCCCGGTCGGGCTCGGGCCCGTGGCCTGGGTCGCCTCGTCCCAGAACGCCCGGAGCTTGGCGACCCTGTCCTCGGGCGCGTTGCCCGCCACGATGGCGGCCGTCACCGCGCCGATGGAGGCGCCGACGACCCAGTCGGGCCTGAGCCCGTGGCCGTGCAGCGCCTCGTAAGTCCCGGCATGGTAAGCGCCGACGGCGTTGCCACCGGCGAAGACCATGGCGAGGTCGCGTGTGTCGTCCGGCATCAGTGCCTTCGCGTTTAGGGGATCTGCTCGCCGTAATCGGACGGAGTGCGCGGCGCCATCCGATCCGGCGAGGGGCTGGCAGGCGTCCGCCGCACCCCATACAGGCGGGCATTCATCCGTTCGGCACGGTTCGGCGTCAGCCGTGCGGCTTGAACACGACCTTGGTGCAATTGTCCTTCTTGTCCCGGAACATGTCGTACAACGCCGGGCCATCCTCAAGGTTCGTGGAGCGGTGGCTGATGATGAAGGACGGATCGATCTCGCCGTTCTGGATGCGCTCCATCAGCGGCTTCATGTACCGAACCATGTGGGTCTGACCGGTCTTCAGGGTCAGGCCCTTGTTCATCAGGACGCCGAGGGCCACGGGACCGACCGGACCCGCGAAGACGCCGGGCATCGAGACGTTTCCGCCGGGACGGCAGGCCAGGATGGCCTGGTTGAGAGCGAAGGGCCGCTCTAGGCTGACGGTGTGCTCCATGATGGCGGAGGACACCTTCTGGAGGGTCGTGTCGGCCCCGTGGGACTCCATACCCACCGCCTCAATGACCGAGTCCGGGCCGAGGCCATGGGTCATCTCCATGAGCGTGTCCTGCACGTTCTCCTTCGATAGGTCGATGGTCTCGGCCCCTGCCTCCCGGGCCAGTGCGAGACGCTCCGGGACGCTGTCGATGGATATGACCCGCTTGGCGCCCAGCATCAGGCAGCATTTAACCGCGAGCACGCCGACCGGGCCGCAGCCCCAGATCGCCACGGTGTCCTCCGGGCCAATGTCGCAGTGCTCGGCGGCTTGGTAGGCGGTCGGGAAGATGTCGCTCAGGAAGAGCACCTGTTCGTCGGTGAGGCCCTCAGGCACGACGATGGGGCCGACGTCGGCGTAGGGCACCCGCAGGTACTCGGCCTGGCCGCCGGCGAACCCCCCGGTGATGTGCGAGAACCCGAAAAGGCCGGCCAGCGGGTAGCCGTAGATCTGCGCCTGCAGCTTGCCGTTCGGATTGGTGCGCTCGCAGCAGCTCCAGTTGCCCCACTTGCACTGGCGGCACTCGCCGCAGCAGATGGTGAAGGGCACCACGATGCGGTCGCCGACCTTGAGCTTATGGTTGTCACGCCCGACCTCGATGACCTCGCCCATGGTCTCGTGGCCGAGGACGTCGCCGCACTCCATGGTCGGCATGAACCCGCCCATGAGGTGCAGGTCGGAGCCGCAGATCGCGCAGGCGGTGACCTTGATGATGACGTCGCGTCCGTGCTCGATCTTGGGGTCCGGCACCGTCTCGCAGGTGATCTTACCCCGGCTCTGCCACGTGAGTGCTTTCATGGTCGGTCGCTTTCGTAGGGTTACAGGGTCGAGGAGGGACGACGGGCGCGATCCGGGCTTGGCCGCGGCGGTCCCGTAGTCAGCGCCGTCGAGGCTTGGGCCGCGTGCCGAGGATCACGGCGGCCGTGGCGGCCAGGCCGGCGGCGAGCACGCCGGCAGTCGCGAGCGGGTGCAGGGTGGCTCGCGTGTAGGCGCTGGTGCGCATGACGTAGACCGGCGGGTCGCCGCGGACGGAGCCGGCATGACGCGGGGCATGCAGGGCGCCCTTGGGGTCCCTGGGCTTCTCCGACCGCTTCTGTAGGGCGATGATGGCCGGGGCGAGCTCGTCGTAGGCGCCCGGCGCGAACTCCTTGCCCATCACGAACGCCTTGCCGCCGCCGCCCACGAAGATGTCCCGCTGCGGGTGCACGGCGGCATGCAGGATGGCGTTGGCCACCTCCTCCGGCGGGTAGATCGGCGGCGGCAACGTCGGCTCGCGGTCCATGTAGTTGCGGGCGCGCTGCGGCAGGGGCGTATCGATGGAGGCGGGCTTCACCAGGGTGACCGAGACCGGCGCGCCCTCGGCGATGAGTTCCATGCGCAGGGTGTCGGTGAAGCCCTTCACCGCGTGCTTGGAGGTCGCGTAGAGGCCCTGGAACGGGAAGGCGAGGTCGGAGGCGATGCTGCCGACGTTGATCAGCGCGCCGCCTCGTTCACGCAGGTGCTCAACGGCGACCAACGAGCCGTTCACCGTTCCCCAGAGGTTGGTTTGGATCAGGCGCTCGTGGTCCTCGTGGGCGATTTCGCGCAGGGGACCGTACACGGTAAGGCCGGCGACGTTGACCCAGGTGTCGAAGCCCCCGAACGTTGCCACGGCCTTCTCGGCGATGGCCCGGACGTCCTCGCGACGACCCACGTCGGCCACGACGTAGGCAGCCTTCGGGCCAAGCTCGTTGGCGACTTGCGCCAGGACCTCCCCGCTGCGGGCGGCGAGGACCACCCGAGCGCCGCGCTCGGCGGCCATGCGGGCGGTAGCCAAGCCGATGCCGCTCGATGCACCCGTGACCACGATGACCTGCTCGCGCAGGGGCTTGTGCGTCATGCCCGGTTCGCTCCTCGCCAGCCCTGGGTGGGGCCCGCTGAGGCTACGCGCCAAACGCCGAAGCGTTGCGCCCGTGGACGCTTTCCGCGTGCTCGGCGCGCCCACCATCTTGCCGACGTGCCACGTTCCCCTGGCGCGGCTCGACCTGCTACCCGGTAGCGGGGGCGATGCACGGTCCATCCCCAACACGTTCGACTGACAACCTTTGACAGCCATCGGGCGCCATGGAACGGTCGGACCATGCCCGGCACGCCGACCCGCAACGTCGCCCTGACGCCCGTCCTGGAGGAGTATATCCGGGCTCAGGTCGCGTCCGGGCACCGCGCCAACGCCAGCGAGGTCGTGCGCGCCGGCCTGCGCATGCTCATCAAGCGGGACCCAGCCGTCTCGCGGTCCGCCGCAGCGGGGAAGGGCCGCCCGACCCGATGAGTGCGTCCCTCGTCGAACAGCACCGGGCGCACGACTTCCAGGCCGACATCGACCTCATCAGCAGCATCGAGGCGGTACCCACCATCCTCGACGTGGTCTGCCGCATCACCGGCATGGGCTTCGCCGCCGTGGCGCGCGTCACCGAGGACCGCTGGGTGGCCTGCCGCGTCAAGGACGAAATCGCGTTCGGGCTGGAGCCGGGCGGCGAGCTTGAGGTCGCCTCAACCATCTGCAACGAGATCCGCCAGAGCCGGACCCCCGTCGTCATCAACCACGTGGCTAAGGACGCCGCGTACTGCGAGCACCCGACGCCCGCGCGGTACGGCTTCCAGAGCTACGTATCGATGCCCATCGTGCTGCCCGACGGCAGCTTCTTCGGCACGCTCTGCGCCATCGACCCGAAGCCCGCTGAGGTCGACCGCCTGGAGGTCGTCGGCACCTTCCGCATGTTCGCCGAGCTGATCGCCTTCCACGTCGATGCCCATCGGCGAGTGACGGCGGCCGCAGAGATGACGCGAAGCGCGGCGTTCATCCAGGGCATCCTCGCGGCCACTCCCGACTGCGTGAAGGTGCTCTCCGCCGACGGCAAGCTCGAATATATGAACGAGCGCGGCGTCGCGCTGAACCAACTCGGCTCGCTGCAGGACGTGCTTGGCCAGGAGCTCGCCGGGAACTGGCCCGAGAGCGAGCGCGACAAGATCCGGGAGGCGGTGCGACGCGCCGCGGCCGGCGAGACCATGCGCACGGAGGGTTTCTGCCCGACCGCCAAGGGCGAGCCCCGCTGGTGGGAGGCGAGCTTCGCGCCGTTCCGGGTCGAGGGCACCGGCGAGCTGAAGCTGGTGGGCGTCTCGCGAGACATCACCGAGCGGTTGAAGGCCGAGCGGGAGCGGGAGGCCGCCGCCGCCGCCTTGGAGTCCTTGAACGCCAGGCTCGCCGACCAGGTTGAATCCCGCACGCACGAGCGGGACCAGATCTGGGAGGTCAGCCGCGACATGCTCGGCGTGGCCGACACCGCCGGAGTGTGGCTCAGCGTCAACCCGGCCTGGACGATGATCCTCGGCTGGGAGGCCGAGGACGTCCTCGGCAACACCTCCGAGTGGCTGGAGCACCCGGACGACCGCGAGAGGACGCGCGCCGAGGTTGCCCGGCTCGCCGCCGGCCAGCCCACCCTTTCGTTCGAGAACCGCTTCCGCGCACGGGACGGGAGCTATCGAACGCTGTCGTGGCGGGCCGTAACGACGGACGGCCGGATCTACTGCGTCGCGCGCGACGTGACCGAGCAGCGGGAACGCGCCGTGCAGCTCGAACAGGCCGAGGAGGCGCTGCGCCAGTCACAGAAGCTGGAGGCGGTCGGGCAACTGACCGGCGGCGTGGCGCACGACTTCAACAACCTGCTGACCATCATCCGCTCGTCGGTCGACTTCCTGCGCCGCCCGAACCTGCCGGAGGAGCGCCGCGCCCGCTACATGGACGCGGTCTCCGACACCGTCGACCGCGCCGCCAAGCTCACGGGCCAGCTCCTCGCCTTCGCGCGGCGTCAGACGCTCAAGCCGGAAGCGTTCGACGTCGGGCCCCAGCTACGGGCGATGGCCGAAATGCTGGACACCGTCACGGGCGCGCGCATCCGCGTGGTGACCGAGGTGCCCGACGCTCCCTGCTTCGTCCGGGCCGACCTAAGCCAGTTCCAGACGGCGCTG
>Ga0316227_1002966_pt1 | contig 14302 bp, 23 predicted proteins | sample TBH18019metaG_FD_206012 | JGI IMG/M metagenome (GOLD analysis project Ga0316227, IMG submission 206012) | Freshwater microbial communities from Trout Bog Lake, Wisconsin, USA - TBH18019 | ecosystem: Environmental > Aquatic > Freshwater > Lake > Hypolimnion/Profundal zone | place: USA: Wisconsin... | reverse complement strand
TCCATAGCGGAGCCTTCCCAGAGGATTAGGACCTCGCGGTCTGTGAGATCCTGGATGAAGGACCAAAGCGCCAGCATGAGGTCGAGCGCTGTGTGTTCGTGCCAGGCAGCCACAACGATCTTGTTCAGACGCTCAAGTCGGCGGAACAGGGCCTGCCGCTTGGTCGGCGTGAGATCGGCGAACGGCTCCATCCAGGTGGTTCGAAGATCGGCGCGCAATGCTGCGATATCGGCGGCAGCGCGCTCGGCCAGTTCCGGACTGGCCGGCTTAAATGCCTCTGGCGCACCCGTGAGCACGTACAAGAGGGACGCCGGGAGGGCGAGTTCTCGCCTCTGCCGGTCGGTCAAGCTGGGCATTGTGAGAAGCGCCCACCGGACGCCCGATTGGATGCTGAGCGTGCCTGTACGACGGAGAAGCGACGGCGCCGACGAGGCCGCATGACCATGCTGCTCTGACGGCGCTCGGGAGTGTGTTTAGCCCCGGCCGCTGCTACGTAGAAGCAACAGCGAGGTTAAGGATCTCTGAACCCAGCTCGCAACGCTGCGCCCTCCACCCTCGCCCCTGATTTATCCGAGATGCCGCTCAGCTCCTCGACCGTTGCCGATCAGCGCAGGGCCGGCAGGACAGACCAGGGCGAACCTGCCCGCAGATCCATGCTGAAACATGGGTCATATTTCATTGTGACGGGCGTCAGATGTCCGTCACCAGCCTGATGGACTTCTATGCCGGCTCAGCGCGATATGAAGCAACGATGTTTGAGGTGTAACCTTAGCAGTTGTCGCCCGGCTTCACGGGCTTACCTTCCGGTGCCTGTTTCGTGCCATCGTCTTTCGTGGCAGCGCCGGTGTTGTTCATTGCACCGACGGTACCAGGGGACTCAGCCTTTGCCCCAGGAGAGACTTTAGCAGTCGAACCACCATCGACATTTGAGCTGGTGTCCTTGGAGGCCCCGGCCATATTCGTCGTTGTGCCGACATTGCAGGGTGCGGCCATAGCGAAGCCGGTTGATAGAGTGGTGAACGCCACGATGGTGCTGATCGCTAGGATCTTGGACATGTTTCCTCCTCGAGTTATCCGAAGGGAAGGAAATTCGACGATCCAAGTTCCCAAAATAGCCGTGCGGCAACTGCTCACGGCAACGCCTCACACCTTCGAGCCTGAGGCTGTGGTCCACCGCCATTCGAATTAATTGAAGCGTTACGTCTTGAATCGGCAAGATACACATATGTTGCTTGCAAGCGAAGTATCATAATACAGTTCAGGGATGAGCGAACCCCGCTACCCGGCTCAAGCCTTCGCGGCAGGGCAGGGCGATCCGGTCCCGCGTTGGCGCCGTAACCCCCGGCGAGCCTATGACCGCGAGGGGCGCGAGATCCGGCCGATGGATCTAGCGAACGCGGCAAAAAGTCTTCTAGAGCTCACTGATGATCTGCTTACTCTCTAAGCATCGATCCCGTGTTTTAATCCATGTTAGATTACTGATTTGATACTAATACAAGTTATGTATTTTTTGCTTCAATCCGCCGCACTACCAATGTTTGACTGACTCATACTATTTTCCGTTAGTGCAGAGGGTATTTGTAGATTTCTATGGATTTGGCACGGCATGTGCTGATGAGAAACCTTGCTCATCAGGCTGAACCCGCACGTCGGAGAATGGCTCTTACGTTGGATGCCGTCAGTTATCTCACTGGCGTGCCGTTACCGACACTGATAGCTGTCGAGCAAGGAGATGATGCTGGGCTTAGTTTAGATGAGCTTACAAATTTAGCAATATTCTTCGGATTAACAGCTATTGGCAATCCCAGACCGAAGCATCCTGGCGCAAACTAAGCTATCTAACCCGCATCAATTGCAGAGAGCTGTTCGGCCTGCGGCCGGAAGGCCCCCGAGATCGAGCCGGTATAGCCTCGGTGGGGCTGAGCCGCCGACCCGGCCTCTCGCGGCTGGAGACGCTACTAAACCGGGCCGGCGCGTCCCTTCAGGAGGACGGAAGGCCCGGTGCAAGACGCTCGCCATTCGTCGGACGGTGTGCTTGCCACGCCGGCACTCACCTGCCAGCGTGCCACCCGTCATGATCGATCCGACAACTCATCCTCCGCTGCCGCCTCATCAGATCGGCGTGCTCCTAGTCGAGGATGATGCAATGCTCGCCATGGACATGACCGAGAAGCTGGAGAGCTTCGGCCTGATCGTGTTCGAGGCGCGCAACGCCCAGCGGGCTATCCGTGTGCTGGAGGCGCGCCAGGACGTGCGGGTGATGATCACCGACGTGGATTTAACCGGCGAGCCGATGTCCGGGTTTGATCTCGCCCACCTCGTCGCTAAGCGCTGGCCGGGCGTAGGGATCGTGGTCACTTCCGGTCACGCTACGCCGACAGGGAGCGATCTACCGCCAGGGGCACGGTTCTTTCCCAAGCCCTATCGCGAGTACCAACTGCGCGGCGCGGTTTACGCCATCATCGAGCAGCAGGACGAGGCTAGAGGCTAACGCAGAGGCAACCTCTATCGGGAACGAAACAGAAAGTTCACCCCGCTGTGAAGCGCAGGTACACCGGGTTGAAATGAGCCATTTTGGCCAGGCCAGTCAGATCATGGATCGTTAGCTGTCGGGCTCGCAGAGAGACAAGCCTAAGCCCACGGAGTTCCTGCAGGGTCCGGTTGATGTGAACGCTGGTCTGTCCGAGCATGCGGGCGAGATCGTGCTGAGTGAGCGGGAAGGGGCACGTCGTCTCGGTCGCTAAGCCGACGGCCTTAAGCCGGCAGTGAAGTTCGCAGAACAGGTGGGCCAACCGTTCGATACCGCTGCGACAGCCGAGGCTGACCGTCCACTCCCGCTGGACCGCGGCGGTGGCGAGGCCCTCTCGGTGGATGGCGAGGCCGAGACTGGGGTTGAGCGTCGTGACCTCACGCAACATGGCGCCGGAGATCCGCGCGACGGTGACCGGCGTAAGGGCGCTGATCGTATGGTCGGCGCGCTGAAGCAGAAAGGCGTTGGGGTCGCAGAGATCGCCTGGGAGAAGCAACGAGACGATCTGCTTGCGGTTGTCGCCGATCTGCCGAGAGCGGCAGGCCCACCCAGATAGGATGGCGTATACGGCGGAGGGATCGCCACTCTCGGCAGGGATTTCTGTACGCGCGACGATGGTCCGTTCACGGCCCAAGGCTCGCCTCAACTCCTGTCGGTCATCGTTCGACAGGGGCGTGTAGCGCGACAGTTTCTGCTCAAGCTCACATGACATCGCGTGTGGCGGGCTGAGTAGGGCTTGTCATGCCGCAAGTAGATCAGATCACGCGTCATTGACAACATGTCGCAGGTGGGATGCGTTGCAAATATTCGGGCAATTTGCCCGCTGCCGTGTCGGCATGAGGGTGAGGTGCTGCTCGACTGGTTCCTGGCTATGATGATGGTGCGCGTTGCTCGTGCTGAACGAGGGTCATGCGTCTTTCTTGGCGCGACCGCGCCTCTGACGTCCCAGACCCGCGCTGTGAGCCAGGGCGGAGCGCCGCTCGCTATAGGACGGGGCCACCATCGGATAATCAGCCGGGAGGCCGTACCGAGCGCGATAGCTGTCCGGGTCCAGCCCGTGCGTACCCAGGTGCCGCTTCAGCGTCTTGTACGGCTTGCCGTCGATGAAGCTGATCAGCGCGTCGGGGGTGATCGATTTGCGGATCTGGGCTGCACCCGGCTTCTCGGTGGCCTCCGCAGGAACGCCTTGTCGTCCGTTTGCCATTCCCGCGAGTGAGGCATGCACGGAGGCGATCAGCGCCGGCAGATCACCGCGCGCCACGTGATTGTTCGAGACGTAGGCGGCTACGACCTCCGTCACACAACTCCCAATCGCGCTGTCGCGCCCCTCAATTTCAACGGACATCAGCCCCCCTATATGTCGGCTCTCACGGTTCTACCGATGCAAGAAGCGCGCGTCCTGCATCGGTGATCGTCCACTCTGCGCGCCCCGCTTCGTCCATCCGACCTGTCGAGCCGCCTAAGCGCCAGCCGTTCAAGGTCGCGTTGCACAAGCCTCTGGTCAAGCTTAGGACGCCGCCGCGGACAGATCGGTGCCGTGGGCAGACCGGAGGTGTGAGTGACAGAGCCCGAACAGGGTAGCGCGGAGGCGGTCTACGTCTCGGCCATGGTCGGCGAGATGATGCAACGCGTCCTTCAAGATGCCCTCGTTGACCTCGCTCGAACCAAGGGGGCGGCCTACCTCGATATGTTCAGAGATCGCGAGTTGGCCCGCTATGCCGACCTGTTTCGCGAGCGGGTGGACGATACGCCTGAGACTACGAGCATGCTGCGGGCCTGGTTCGCGATGGAGGGCAACGCGGCGCTACAAGCGGTCGTTGAGCGGGCGAGCGTAGAAGCTAAGCGCGACTGACGGATGTGGCCTTTCCTGCTTACTGCAAAAACTGAGGCCGGAGCCGGTATGGCCGAGGCGCGACGGGCTTTAGCGCTCAACCTCCGGTTTTCTTCGGGCGGCGCAGCTCCTTCACGGCTTGCATGGCGCTCGCCAGCGCCGCTGACCGGCGTTCCTCGCTGATATCCGGCTGAACTCGTGGTCGAGCTGAGTGGCGATTGCGCTCTCTCCACTCGCGGACCCATCGCAACGTGGTGATGACGCGGCCAGCGAGACGTTCGTGCTCAAGATCGCCACGGGAGGCGGCGTTCCGTAGCGCGTTCCCGGAGACAACCCCGTCAGGGAAGGCCAGGCGCGCAGCCGTATCCAGACGCAGAGGGGTGTCGTCCGTGATCTCGGACCTGTCTGGGAGAATTGATGCCCGCTTCGACCTGCCCCCTCGCGGATGGCTTTCGCCCTCGCGCATCGCATCAAGGTCATGTCGGAGGCTGTCGAGGATCGGGGCGTACTGCTGCCCGTACTTCTTCACGACGTAGGTCATGAACTCGACCGCGCGCTCAACACGGGCGGCGGTGATGGCTTCTGATCGATCCGGCAGAGGAGGATGCCGCTTCATAATCTGATCACCCGCATCGGGTCGGGGAGCCGCTTCCCGCTTTCCGGCACTGGCTCCACGATGACGGTGCCTTCTCGCAGGACCACCCGCACGTTGGGATAGCCCGCATTCTGCAAGGCCCGGATCGCCCGAGCGATGTCAGCCTGAGTGACGGACGCGGGGGTGCGAGGCATCGTCTCTGCCCTTCAAAAAATGGGGGCGTGGTCGCCGCCACCGACCGTAGGGAGGTGGCATGTGCTCCTACGGGGATAATCATCCCCCCTTGATCTCCCTTGGATACTCCTTTGATCCGTCCTTGATGCCCCTTTGATGTTGCATGGGCCTGCGGTTCAGGTCTTCCCCAGCTGGTTGTAGGTCCGCACCCACTCCGCCCAATCCGGGGCATTCCCCATCCAGTCGGCCGTGGCCGCCGTCTGTGCGCGGTGCGTCGTCCGCAGCAGGCCGACTACCGTCGCGTGCCCCCGATGCCTAGGAATGGGGAGCATCAGCGTGGCATTCAGTTCCTCGGCACGCCGGATCTGGGGCTCCGTGAGCATCGCCTCCGCCGCTTCGAGTGCCGCGATGCCGACCGCGACCTCCTGCGCCTCGCCGCCAGCTAACGGGCAGGGGTGGATCACCTCGCCCTCGTCAGTGTCGGCGTCGATCAGATGCGGGACGAGCTGCACGAGGCGGAGCGCCCGCAGATTGCTGAGCGCCTTCGCGACGGCGGAGAACCCGGTATCGCTCTCGCCGTCCGCCCCGACTTCGCCTGTCAGATGAGGCGCGACGAACGGGGCCGTGTGCCAGCACGTCGTCCCGAGTGACCGGAAGCCCCAGACCTCGTGCACCCCCTGCTGCCCGAGCCGGATCTTCTCGTACTCCTCGCGAGCCATGCGCCAGTGCACGCCGCCGTTGAAGGCGAGGCTCTGGCAATGGAACAGGTCCACGAGGAGATGGAGGGTCAACCGGTCCTGCGTCTGCCGGATCTGCTCGACCGGGGACTTGTGCCTATCGACACCATCCACGAGGCTGTTCGGCAACCAGATCCAATCCGCTGCGGGGATCAGATCGAGGTCGGGATCGGTGACGTACTCACCCCTGTCAAGCGGCAGGAGGATTTCGCGACCCGCGAGATCGGCGGCAATGGCGGCCTCGCTCCCCGGCTCGGCGGGATCGCCCGAGGGTGTTGTCGCCCCCTTCCCGGCCTTCACCTTGTCGAAAACGGCCTGCTCCTCGCGGGAGAGCGCCTTCCCCGGCGCGTACATCCTCGCGGTCTCGGCCGCAGTCGGCAGATAGTACAGGGGCTTGGTGCCTCCCCGCCGTTGGACAAGCCAGCCAGCCTTCAGGAGCCCTTGCAGGGCGGTCTTCGCGCGGGCACGGGCGATGCTGGTATAGCGCTCGATGGCGTCCACCGACCACGCCGAGGTGCGGACGCCGAAGTTGGAGCCACGGGCCAGCACGAGATAGGCCACCGCCTCGTTGAGGCTGGACTCCCGGCAAAGGGCCATCCACGCCTCACGCTGGACGGCGAAGAAATTCCCGCGCCCGTCGTCCTTCTTGGGTCCGCTCGCCTTCGCTGCCATGGCCCTCGATCAGCCCGTGCCCCTCGGAAAAGGGGGCTTTTAGGGGTCGCGCAAATAGGCCGCCCTGCTCTGTGGCGCCCCTATTTCCGAATAAAAATTGGGTCCTTTTAAGTGTGCCCGACCGCGCCCCGGCAGGCTGGCAGAGGATCGGTCATAGCCCAAGGCGGCGAACTGGCCGGTGAAGGCTCAGTGCTCCTCGCGAGTGCCGTCCTTGCGCAGGCGGACACGGACCCCGGCTCCGCCCCCATTCTCAGGAATGAATTCGAGGCCGGCGGCCTCAAGAGCGTGCCGGATAGCGGCCTCGTTCGCGACCGTGATGCCGAGGGCACCTTCCTGCATTTCCGCTCGGCGCACGGTGGCGACCCCAACGCGAGCGGCATCAGCGACCTCTTGGGCGGTCCAGCGCAGGATGGCGCGGGCGGCGCGAAGCTGTTGACCTGTGATTGTCAAATTATCACCTGAGAGCCCATTGACCACTGATTGATCGAGTGATATCCAGAATATCACACGGTCACTAAGCGATCAACTCTATGTCCAACCGCAAGCTCTCCTGGAACTCTGCCCTCCGGTCCCTCAACTCCGACCGGGCCGCCGTCCCCGCCGGCTTCCTCGCCGCCCGCAACCGGATCTCGGCCTTCGCTGGCTTTCGCAAGACCCCCCTCGTCGTCGCCGGCCAGTTCAATCGCTCCGCCATCATGGCGCTCGCCGCCGACGCAGCCCGCGACCACCAGTCCCGCTACGGCACCACCTGGGCCGAGGCGATGTCCGTCTGCCTCAAGGCCGCGTGGCAGGCCGCCAAGGTCGCCCGCAACTCCGCCGCGCACTGAGGCACACCATGTCTCACCCCCTCATCCGCACCCCCGCGCAACGCCTCCTCGACGCCCGGCAGGACCATGCGCGGTGCCTGCGGCTCGCCGCTTGGTATCGCGGGCGCCTGGCCCTCGGCGACCTCACCATGCGCGACCGCCACGCCTGGGCCCTCGGGCAGGCCCGCAAGCTCCGGGGCCGCTTCCCCGGCCTGTTGAGCCAGCCGGCTCCCTGACCCCCGCGCCGGTCTGATCCGGCCCGCGCTCCCTTCCACCGCCGACCCACCGCCACGAGCCCCAACAGGAGCGCGAACGATGTCCTATGCCCGCATCCCCGATTTCAGCCAGCCCGTCCCGACACGCAGCGACAGCGCCCGCACCGGTCGCCGTTGCCTCTCAGCCGATGGCCGGTTCCTCAACCTGCCGAACGAGGCCCCGCCCGGCGTCATCGAGCCCTGGCAGGCCGTCGCCCCCGTCCGGCCCGACACCGAGCACAGCCGCGCCCCACGCTTTTTCGACGTGACGGGCGAGTTCCTGACCGCCGTCGTCCTGATCGCCGGGGGAGTGTTCGCCTACGGCTTCATGCCGCCGCTCTGACCCGCCGCCACCGCGCGGTGCAGACCCGCCGCGCCTCCCCTCGGTCCCATCCCCTCGGAGGTTGCCATGCCCCTGTCGAACCCATTCCGCCGGGCCGCTGATCGCCCGACCCTGCGCGAGCGCGCCGCCGACCTGAAAGCGGGCCTGTCCCGCGCAATCCGCCAGCCCGCGCCGGAGCCGGCCAGCGAGCCGGAGGCATTGCCCGCTGATGGCCCCGAGGCGTTCGCACAGATCGAGTTCGGCGCCTACTCCTTCGACTTCCCGCTGAAGACCCCGCAGGAGTGGGCGGCCCGGCTCGGGCAGCGCAGCTTGGCGATGCACTTGGCCGACCGGACCGTCAGGATGACGAAGCCGGAGTTGATCGCGTTAATCCGCGAGGAGGGCGAGCGGGACGCTGAGATCCCTACTGACATTTTCCACGCCCTTGACGCGGCGGGGGAGACGTTCGAGGGCTGGGGCAACCTGCTGAAGCTGGCGCGGGCCCGGTTCATCGTCGCCGGATCGGCCGAGTTCGTTGAGGCGGGGGCGGCCTCGCAGGAGGCGCCTGCTGATACCGCGACGGCTACGATGCCGGCGCCCGGTAGCGAGGAGGCGGTAGCTGCGTTCCGTGCCGCTTGCCACGAGCACACCATCCGCACCGAATTCGCGAATGGATACCCGGACCTGAAACGCACCCCGCTGGAATGGTGGACGTCCGACACCCTCGCAAAGGCGATGGAGACGGGGGAGATCACCCCGGCCGAGTGCGCCCGCCTGTACCCGCTCGCGACCGAACGTGAACTGCGGATGGCCGAGATCGAGCACGAGTTGAAGCTCGGCGCCCTGCACGCTCTGGCTTTTGCGGACAGCTATCCCCTGCCGCAGGACGAGGCCGGTGAGACAGCCCCCGCAGCCCTCAGCGGCATCGATTTCGGTCCCGACGCCCACATCGCCGAACTAACGAGCGAGTTCTGCCGGGCCTATGCCCGCAATGCCGAAGCCGATCGCGCCATGATGGACGGCACGCTCCCCGAGGCGGAGTGGGAACCGATCTATTGCGCGACCACGGCGCTCATGGATCGGCTCGAAAAGGTCGAGCCCAAGACCGTGCTCGGCATGGCGCTCAAGTGCCTCGGGCCGATTGGCGCCGCTGCCTGGGATGTCCCGAGAGATGGTGACCATAGCCGGCTGGACCGGTGGGAGCGGCTGGGGGCACAGTTTGAGGCCGCACTGATGGCCGGCAGGTTGGTGCCGCTGACCCCGATCAGGCCGACCCTTGCCGGGATGATCGACCTCACGTCCACGACAATGCGCGATCTGCGCTCCCTCCACGACGTTGCCAATGACGTTGGGAGCGTCGCCTACGCCATGGCGTCGAGCGGGCGAGGAGAGGGCCGTCGCGCGGGCCCTGGTCTCGGCTGCTACTTTAATGCCGCAGGCGAGCTGATGCAGTGGCTCGGCGATGAACTAGCCTACGTCGAGCACGCCGCGATCTGCGAGGCCCGCCGTCGCACGCCGGAGACGGACAACGACCGCGAAATCCGCTTGCAGATCCTCGCCCTCCCTACCCTTCAGAATGACGACCCTGCCGAGACTGCGGCGTTCGCCCGCGAGTTGCTGGCGTCGGTGGAGAAGTGACCATGAGCAACGTGATCGCCTTCACGCCCCGGCCTCGCCATCCCGAGCCAGAGGCCCCGCCGCCTTTCGCCGTGGTCGATCTGCGCACCCACCTAGAGGAGGCGGCGCAAACCGCCCTCGACGCCGCCGACAGGATCATCGCCGCCCTGGATCTGATGGAGGACGCCGGCCCGGCACTCATGGCGATGGCGGCCCATGCCGGGCAGGTAGTGACGCTGCGCGAGCCCGCCACGCCCGTCGAGGGCGAGCTGACCCCTGAGCCAGAGCCAATCCCGCAGGAAGTGCCTCCGGCCGAGCCTGCCCTGGCCCCCGAGGAAGTCGCGCCCGAACCCGCGCCCGAGGCGATCATCCTGCCCTGGCGCGGCGCCGGCAACGTCGTGTCAGCCGCCGGGTGCGCGGTCTTGGCTCTTGTCGGGATGCGGGCGTGATGCCGGTCTCGCTGCCGACCCGCTCACCGCGCGCTCAGCGCCTATCCCTGCCCGAAACCATCCGGTTCTTCGTCCTGCTCGCCCGGTCTCGCTGGCTGCTCCGGCGGCTGAACGCAGCTCATGAGCGGGTGAGTCGCCTCGGCGATGACGCAGTCGGGGATGCCCTGTTGCTCGCGGCGCGTAGCTGGCTGGCCTGCCACGAGGAGATCGAACCCTTGCTTGGCCTGCCGCCGCCACCGCCCGTCGCGCAGGTGCGCGCTGTGCTACGTCGTCCGGCTATTGAGGAGGTCTGCTAGTCGCGCTCGAACTTCGCGACAGGCTTGGTAGATCGCATCATGCTCTGGATGGGCCGTGGCGTCCGGCCAGCCTTCTCAGCGATCTCGGCCTCTTGCTGCTCTAAGAGCTGACGGGCTGGCTCGTCGCCGTCCAAGCCCCCCAGGATCTCCATCGGTACGCGTCGGTTCGAGGCACGACTGCCATCCTCAAACACGACATCAAACAGGATCATACCGCGCTCCTGCGGGATCGATTTCACGCGCTTCGCCATGTGGGTGCTGATAGGCCGGTCGCCGGAGTAGCGCTAGGCTGGCTTACGTGCAGGCTGGTGGCGGCGCGAGCTTAGCTATGCGCTGAGAGTTCAAAGCTGGACCGAAGAACGGAAGCAGAGCCTCACGGCGCGCCTAGTTCAAGGGCCGTATTGTTATTAGGCCTATCTTTATCCTCTCAGGAAGCGCAGAGTTCCAGCATCACCGGATTGGCTCAAAACAGGCTCCGGTGGCTGAGGGCCTGTGCCCCCGCCTGCAATGGACAGGCGCACATGGCAGACCTCATTTCGTTTCCCAGCAGATCCCACTCACAGAACACGCGCCGAGCCTATCAGGTGCATCGGCTCGCTCAGAGCGGCGGCGTACTCACATCCTGCAGCATCTCCGCCCGCGACGACGGTGACGCCAAGCGGCAAGCGAAGAGATTAAGTGTGGGACACCGTGCCGAACTCTGGGCGAGCAATCGCCTCGTTGCCGAATTCGGCTCGTTCAGGAGCCCGATAGCAACCTGGATCAAGCTGCTTGAGGAACGGCCGGTAATTGACTGGTGAATGGCCTGCCTTCCGGCCCGTAAAGTCAACTCAGGAGCGAGATCATGGCGACCGAGAAGAAGCGCGGTAATCGCGAGACCAAGAAGCCGAAGAAGTCAGTACCCAAGACTAACGCGGCGGCACCTTCAACCAAGGGCACGGTTGCAGGAGCCATGAAGACAGCCGGTCGCAGCTAAGGCGATGGGAGATTTCCGAGGCGGGCTGGCATGATAGATCAGAGCAGACGTCCGCCATGCCCGGTCATGCGGAAGCTGATCGCGATCGTTGCCCAATCATCGCGACCTCCTGGCTTAAAGGAACGCGGGCAGATCATCGATCAGCTCACAGACCTTGAGGCCGAAGGCGTAGCCCAGGACGCCCCGCATCAGACCTTGGAAGCCATTCGGGCCACGCGCTTCAAACTGCGTGTCGAAAGTCTTATGCCGCGCCTACCTGCCATCCGTGGCCACTGAACGAAAGCGGAAGGTGATCTGCTTGGCGGGCCGAGTGGTATCATCGAGCCCGATGTGGTCAGCGGCGTCGGACCATCATACAGCGCCGTCAATGATTAGACCGGCGGCTCAATTTTCAGGCTCTTCGCCGTCGCCGAAAGCTCGCAGGCTGTCCCGCAGCGGGAGTAGTTCGAGTAACTCTTCCTCATAGCATGCGATGGCTTCTCGCTCGCGAGCCCTTCCGGCTTTCGAGAGAGATTTCGTTGCGAGGTCGAGCCAGCCTTGTCGGATGCTCTCGAGGAGCACGCCGATGGAGTCGTTGACCCGTTCGAGCTTCGTCATAACCGAGCTCTCAACGTTGACTTCACCACCGCCCCCGGCCGACATGGGCGGTCACGGCTGCGCTCGCTCGGCGAGTCGTGAGCCGGATCAGGAGACCATCGCCGCGAGATAGACCCTGAAACGACAACAGCCCCGACCCGGCAAGGTCGAGGCTGTCGCAAAACCTGAGGCCTTGTGAGGCCGGAGTTGAATACCCCTCACAAGCCATGATCTCCCCCTGGGAGTCAAGCTGAAACGTCAGTTTCGGCAACAGGGAAGTCGTGCCTGGACCCTGGATCGCGGCCCGTGAGGGACCGTGAACGATGAACTATGCCGACGCGATCCGCCGACAGGCGGAGGATGCGCCGCGCGCCGCGCTACCGGCGGTGACGGCGGCCCTGTGGCGTGCGTTCGCCGAGGGGCATGTGACGGAAGCCGAGGCCGAGGCCCTGTCGGCGCTGATCGAGGCGCGGCAGATTTCCGGCACACCCGCCTCCGCACCTGCGCTCCAAACGGACTATACCGGTCCCGCCCCTGGTCCCGTAGGATCAGCCCAGAGGGCTGTCGGCTCGCGTCCGCGCACGGGTGCCTCGATGGATCGCCGCCGCCGCTGGGCCGCTTCGGGGCGCCTTCCGCCGGGGCTCGCGGCCCGGTTCACGCTGGCAGAGCAGGCGGCCCTCGCATTGGTCGCCGCCGAGACCGCCCGGCGAGGGGACTGCCGCCTCTCCATCCCCCATCTCGCCGCCGTGGCGGGCGTGGCCGAGACGACGGTGCGCAACGCGATCCGTGAGGCCCGCAAGCTCGGGCTGCTGACGGTGGAGGAGCGGCGCCTCACCGGCTACCGCAACGACACGAACGTAGTCCGCATCGTTTCGCCCGAATGGACGGCCTGGCTGCGGCTGGGGCGGAAGGGGACGCCGCCACGGCATCCCCTGCGTCAGGGGGGTGGGTGCAAATCCCCGAACCGGACTCCTACTCAGATTTCAACACAGGGGAAAACGAGGACGGAAGGGCTCACGTCGAGGGTGCCCGCAAGAGCGGAAGCGTCACAGCGAGGAGCGTCTCGGATCGCAGGCGCATGAGGCCGTCGCTGTGCTGTGGAGGGCGTAGCGCCGGCCACATGCTCATGATGGGAAAAGCTACCGAGGGGTAGCGAGCGGCATTGATCGCCAGCCAGATCGGCGACCGTATAGCGCGAACGGTGCACATGCGTTCGGCCTACGACATCAAGAGGAGCGAGCCCATGAGAGATGAGACGGATGACGCCTCGGATGGCCGGGCAGTCGCGTGAGGGTCGGCGCAACGCGGGAGACCTGGACACCGCAAGCGCCGGCTCACGGCCCTTTCTCATCTTGGAGCAGACCAGCTGCTTGCGACCCAACCCGGACGTCGCGACCGCCGTCAGCGCTTCCCGAAAGCGGTCGTTCGGCAGCTTCGGCTGAGGGTGGTGAGCGGTCTTCATCTCAGATTGGGAAAGCGGGCCTGGCTCCGCTCCCGTCATTTGAAAACTCGCTCGTCGGTCAAAGCCCGGATACCGCGGCGCAAGTGCTACGTAAGGTTCAAACCTCCATCTGAAAGCAAGATCTCCCCGGTGAGATAATCCGACGCTGCCAGCAGTGCGACGGCTTGGGCGATGTCCTCCGGCTTGGCAGCCCGGCGCATGGGCGAACGCTCTCGCCACAGCGTCTGGGCGGCCGTCCAATCCGCCGTCAGGGGGGTGTCCACCAAGCCTGGGGCGACGGCATTCACCCGGATGTCCGGGGCCAACGATACGGCGAGCAGACGGGTCATGTGGTTCAACGCTGCCTTCGATGCGGCATAAGGGATCGATGCGCCCTTGGGTCTGACCCCGGCATGCGAACTGACGTTGACGACGCAAGCCGGCCGACCGCGCCGAGCGGCATCCCGCAAGGCGGTTTCCGCTTCTGCCACGAGGCGGAACGGCGCCACCACGTTGACCTCGTGCAGCTCGTGCCAGATTGCCGGCGAGGCGGCCTTGAGGTCGGCATGGGGGATGACCCTGCTGATGCCGGCGTTGTTGACCAGAACATCGAGACGGCCCCAGCGGGCAATAGCCTGCCGCACCAGCCTGACCCTGTCGACGTCATCGGCAAGATCGGCCTGGACATAGGCGGCGTTCCCGAGTTCGGCGGCGAGCGCGTGTCCCGTGCCCACGGAATTGCGCGAGTGCAACACGACCGCGTAGCCATCGCTGGACAGCCGACGCGCTATCGCCGCCCCGATGCCGGAGGTGGACCCGGTCACGAGGGCAACGGGCGGGTCATCATCATGGGCCTGGTTCAAGGGCTATCCTCCATTCTGCGGCCATGCGGTCTTGGCCCCAATGGTCCAACGCGCAGCGCAGTCGTCGGCGTCGGATGACAGAGTTAGCGCGCCCGGAGGCAGACATTCAGGGCGGCCGCTTCGAAGTCGGGAGCAGGCAAAGAGACGGCGTCCGGTTCCGTGC
>Ga0316227_1002958_pt1 | contig 14334 bp, 21 predicted proteins | sample TBH18019metaG_FD_206012 | JGI IMG/M metagenome (GOLD analysis project Ga0316227, IMG submission 206012) | Freshwater microbial communities from Trout Bog Lake, Wisconsin, USA - TBH18019 | ecosystem: Environmental > Aquatic > Freshwater > Lake > Hypolimnion/Profundal zone | place: USA: Wisconsin... | reverse complement strand
CCAACTGATTTTAACAGTATGTCTATTTCGACGGGATATATTTTAGTATCCATATTCTTTAAATACCTGTGCTAGCTCTGGATACAGTTCAATTGCATTAAATCCAAATACATCATCCCATCGACGACACATTGCCACTAGGTCACTTAGTCCAACTTTCTCAGGTTGGTCTAATAATTTTAATGCCTGCTCTGCTTGCATTTTAACAGACCTTGTGTAATTGTTAGGGTCACTTTCATTATAATCCTGACTAATATCAACTTCTGCAATTTTATCTAAGATTGCATGATATTTTTCTTTATATTGATCTTTAACTTCTTTGGGCAACACACCTACATCCATGCAAGTAGGTCCAGTTACTAACAGACTCTTAATTAACAATTTTTCTTCTAGACATAACTCTAATAGAGTAGGGTAATAGCCAATGGTCAATGCGCTGATAGCTGTGCGTAAGGTCACTGACATGGTTATCCGATCGGCATGTTCCTGATATCGTTTGATATTAGCCAATACCAGCTTGGTATCTGTTCCTTGGCGCACATAACTATTGTGTGCAGTAGTTGTTTCTATACTAACTTCGATGCCTATTCTGTTGAACTGTTTTAACTTAACAATTAAATCTTCATTAAACGTGGTTCCGTTAGTGACGAAACTCAATGAAAGATCAAAACGTTTATGCTCAATTAGAAAATCAACAAACTGTTCAAATCGTTTGGTTAGCAAAGTTTCGCCACCCATGAAGTGTATGTTTTTTAATTTAGGAATTGCCAACAATTCATTTAAGAATCTATCCCAAACCTCGGGATCTTTAGTCCAATCAGTCTTTAGGTATTTTTTGTCTTCTTCGTGACCCCATTTGACCATTTGGGTAGCAATACTAGTGCTAGCGCCACTCCAACACATCTTACAGGATAAGTTACAATAATTGCCTAGATCAACATGCAGGTCGATGGGCATGGTATTAGTAAATCCATCCATGCCTTCACTGAACTTGAAATGATCATAACCTGGACTCTGCTCAAAACTTTTTTGGAATGCTGTTTTAGTAAAAATCACACTCTTTTGATTGCTGCGATGTCTACGACTAGTTCCAGAATGAGATTCTTCGTTGAAACATCTACTGCAAATATCCGATGACGTAGTTGTTGCTAATACATCGAGACGAAATTGTCTAACAGGTTCGCTGTTAAACCATTCTGCTAAGGTCATATTTTTTATGTTATATTTGTTGTCATCTGTGTGTAGCTTACGACTTTCTTGACAACAGATACCAAGGCTACCATCCCAATAGATATGAGCTTCATACCACGGAGTATTACAAAATACGTGCTGATTTACCATTATCGTTTGGTAACTATCTCATCTGCTAGCCCTGCATCAACTGCTTCTTGGGCTGACAAGAAAGTATCAAATTTCATAGTTTCAAACAGTTCTTCATATGTTTTGCCTGCGGTATTATGCTTAACATATAATTCAGTCAGACGTTGATTAAGATATTTGCTTTCGTTGAAGTGACGTGTTGCGTCTTCGAACTGTAGCTCTTGCACATGAACTGAACCACGGGTTGCAGGTGTACCAGAACTAACACGGTGAATCATAGTGCGACTTTCTGGTAAGACTAAACGCTTGCCAGGTGTGCCTGCTTGAGCTAAGAATGATCCCATACTACAGGCCTGGCCCATGACAATTGTTGACACATCTGGTTTAATAAACTGAATGGTATCATAGATAGCCAAGCCAGCAGTAACACTACCACCTGGACTATTAATATAAAATAAAATATCCTTGCTTGAATCTTCTGACTCTAAGAATAACAACTGTGCCACTAACAAACTAGCTGAATGTTCGTTAACATCTGTGTCTAACATTACAATACGATCTTTAAGTAATCGACTGTATAAATCATAACTGCGCTCACCTTGCGATGTGCGTTCTATAACCATTGGCACTAAATTTGGCATACTATTCCTTTATATTAATTTTACTGATTTTACCCATTGACGATTTGTTAACTGCGGTATGACATCAAGATCTTCATCTAAATCTGCTAGTGGTATACTACCACTTGTCAAATAAGGATGTCCCCACGGTAAGTTTTTTTCTGCAAAAAACTCTAGATTTTTATCGTAATACTCTTTTATTTTAGCACGTTTTTGATCAACTTGTCTACTGTCATCGGTCCAAAACTTAACATTAAAGTCAGCTGAATAATGGCGAAATGGGCGGAATGCATCATCACTGATGTATTGGTCATTGTCTACTGCTAGGTCATCCAATGTCTTGCCAATTTCTACATAGTTCAAATAGACTATGCCAAACTGCACAGTATCTTCAAATAGCGCATAATCTTGTTGATCTAACTGTTCTGTCTTGGGCAATCCATACCATGTTACTACATGTCTTGGTTGTGCGCCTCGATAAACACTTTCACAACGATGCACTAAAATGTTTAAATCTGCCAACGCTCGACGCACAACCTCTGGAGCACGTTGCCATAATTCATGAGTCTGTTGATCTAATAATCCATGATATATCTCAAAGGTATGATGTAGATAATTTAATGTATCTTGATCATCAACTTGGACTAACTGTCGATCAATAATAGATTCAAACGAATTAATAGTGTTAATGCAATCATTGATCAATTGCAATGCATGTTGCTGTTGCTGTTCTATAGACCCGATTCCATAGAATCTACCTGGATCATCTATATCGTATTTGGACTGTGCCAAGACCAATCGTTGTGCCCATTTGTCAGATACTGCATGGCTACGTAACTTATAGTGAAGAGTAACAGAATCTAAATGATTGAATGGATCACAATATTTAATCTGTAAATCTGACATTAACGGCGTTCTTGTTTTTCTTTACAAAATACACAAAGTTTGCAACCTGGTATTGCTAGTCGACGTGCTTCTGGAATCTCATCACCGCACTCTTCGCACTCAGATAAACTTGGTTGTGCTGCTTGTTCGGCTAGCTTACGGCGCACATTAGCAACTGCATTTAGGTTATTGTGAATAGCATGAAGCTGGCCCATTTCTGCCTCTTCTTCATTATTATACTGCCAGTCGTCTTTTAAATCAAGTTCTTTCATTAGTATGCACTCTTTATGTTTTTAGGTAAAATCGGTCTGTCAACTTCAAGCATATTTAACCTAGTATATAGTATGCTCAACAAATTCTTTACTGACTGTTCAGTTCTAGCACGATACTCATCAGTGATACCTGGATTAGCGACCATAATGCGTCCAAGTTCATGTGCTTCTGTGATGGCTCGTTGTAGAGTTTCTAGTTCTGTCATGCGAAATAATGCCAAAGTAGGCCAGCAACGGCTGTGGCTGTCATAATACTGTTGACTACGATTAAGCTAGGTTTACGCCAGCGGATGCTGACTGTTAACCAACACATTCCACCAAAACATAGAATGATTGCACCCTGTGGATAGTAGCCCAAGCTGTTTACGGCTGTACCTACTACAAGGATAGCAGTACCTATCCATTCTAACCATTGATTTAAACGATCATTTTTCATTAGGCTGCTACCGCACCTTCCTCAACATATTCAAGTTCTTCTAAGGCTTCTTGTTCACTGTCAAAGCCACATACATCATAGCCACTAGCATAGTGCTTGACATACCAACGACCATTGCCCGGACTCGCTTCAGTATCGATACCAACTTCGCCAACACCTTGAATTACTTTCATTGCCTTATCCATGTCGCTTACTCCTTATTAAGTTTACAAGTGCTATTATAGACTCTTTTAACCAAAATGTCAAGCTCTTTTTTTAGGTTTACTTAACATGGCCATAGTAACCATGCCCCGGTTGCCTTCATCTTTAAAGTAGAGTCTACCATCTTTATACTGCCATACCGCATCTTCATCTACTGCCCAAGGCTTGTATGCTATCAAATGATATTGCCCAGTGTGCTACCACTTTTTCTGCCAACGTGGACACCGACGATAGTAACACTTACCTAAAACTTCGCGACATAGTTTTTGTGCGTGTGTTTTGAACCCTTGCGGTACAGCAATTGAATAGGGTAAGGCCTTTTCAAGTTTTTTAAGTGTTGGTTCGTATGCGTAGCGTTTCATTTATATCGAACCCAAGCATATTTGTGCTGTTGCTCTTTATGACCACTCATGAATATACCATATATAATTGCCGGCGCAGCCGCAATAAACAAGGCAGTTGAAAAATCTATAGAAAATAATGTAATTGCGTAGATTAACACACTTAATATCAACCACACTACTATGCTAAGACCTAGTGCTTCGGTACCTGAATAGGTTACTGTGGTTGTTTTGCTTATTTCTTTTTCTGCGCCACATCCACGGCAGACAGTTGCTCCATCGGGGATAAATGTAATACAATACGGACAATATTCTTTCATAGTTTTTCCTTACCAACTTGAGTTGTAAAATACACGTAGGCCTAAGAACAATTGACTGCGTGCTTCCTTGATAAACTTCAAGTCATCTTCGTAGTAGTAGTCATCTTTTGGATCACCCCAGAAGAACCCTGTTGCTTCAACACCTTTAACACGACCACGTTTAAGATCCTCTTCAAGTTGGTCAATGTCTTCCCAAGTTAGTTCAAGTTCATCACCATTGAACTCACCTTCATTACCTTTGCTGACCCAGAGATTATACATCCAACCATGTAGGTTAGGATGCTTGCGCCAGTAGGCAATTTCAAATGGTTTGGTAACTTTGGAATTGGTATATTCGCCAGTTTCTTTATCGAACTCGCAACTATCCCAATATTCTTTATCTTGCCCAGCACGTGCAGCAACATAAGCATACATGTCTAAACCCATGATCGACCTTTCCTAATTTCAATAAAATCATTATACATTCATTTAACCAAAATGTCAAGTAAATAGTTGTATGAACAATTTAGTACACGTATATGCTGATACCGATGTCAGCGAATGGAACATAAAAAAATTAAATAATCCTTTGGTTAATATCTATAGAGATATAAACGAATTCATCGCAGTAGTTGATACAAATAAACATGCTGTATTTCATGCTTGCTTTCCATATTATCAAGACCAACATAATTCATTTGACGACACTGTTACTTTAATGTTAAATCACTGTAAAACTATTTCAGTGTTAATATCAGAGGTGCATACTCAAATAGTTGATTTTATGAATAGATTCTCCCAACCTCAAATGCGATACTTAATCTGCGGATTTGCTGTAGGTATAGATACCTATCATTGGATGGATTGGTTTGCTACTACCAGTAGTTATTATCGTCAAGGTGATATATTATCACAATTAAATCCCTACACAGTAAAACCTAAATATTTTGATATTTTATTAGGACAACCTAAGCCACATAGAACTAGAATATATGACTACGTTCGCAATAATAATCTAACTGATCAAGTTATAATGACCTACTTGACAGAATTCAACACCAAATCTATAGTCAATCACGGTACAGAAGGATTTATTGTTGAACCAGAAATGGAATTACCAGAACATGATTTTAATTGGACTGTTACTGGAATAAAATATTGTGACAGGCGTATGAGCCTAAGTCAGGTTGTGCCGATTAGCATTTACAATCAAACTGCATATAGTATAATTGCTGAAACTAATATTGAAAACCACTATACGTTCTTCACTGAAAAAACATGCAAACCAATCATGGCAGAACGTTTGTTTATTATGCTCGGTGGACGTCACTACTTAAAAAATTTACGTCAATTAGGGTTTCAAACATTTGATGGTATCATTGACGAATCATATGATTTAGAAATAGACAATAATACACGCTGGTCTATGGCTATAATGCAAATGAGATATTTAATGAGTCAACCCCAGGAAGAAATCTTAACCAAGATCAGACCAATCACTGAACACAATCGTCGAGTGATGATGGAAACAGATTGGTCAGGGAATGTTAGCAATTCTTTAAGAAATTTTTTCAATAATTAAATTAAACTTAAATACATTACAAGGAGATTAATCAATGATTAAATTTATCAAAAGAGTACTTTTTGGTTCTGCAGAACCAACTAAGACACAAGAAACAGTTAGAGAAATTCTAACTCCACAAGCCAAGGCAGTTGACTTTGTAGTAGCCACTGCTACAAGTAATGTGCCTACTGTTACTACACCGACAGCTACTTACATCGAACCAGCTAAACCTGTAAACAAGGTCAAGGCCATTGGCGAAACAGGTGCTAAAGCAGTTGCGGCAGCTACAGCACCAAAACCTGCTAACAAGAAACGTCGTCCATATCACGGCAACAAAAAAGCAGGCGGATCATTGGCTAAAGTTGGTGTATCACCATCTAGCGTCACTGAAGGTGCTACTAAAGGTGGCAATAACGTAGTTAAAGCTCAACAACCAGCTAAAGCTAAACCACAAGCACCTAAATCATCAAAACCAGCTAAGAAGTAATTAACTATGAAGGGTAGTAGATTATCTACTACCTTTTATTCTGATTAAACCTAAGAAATTGAACAATCTAATATACAAGTAACCACAATCTAATTCCCACCAGTTGACAGCAAAATTGGCACGACTTGGATAGGTGTGATGGCCTGCATGTAGTTCTTCGCCACCCCATAAAAATCCAATTGGTAAAAATTGCTTTGAATGATCCTTATTGTCCTTGACACTATAACCAATCTTATGCTGTGCCCAATTACCTATAATAACAATTATAACACTCATCCAAAACCAAGCGATAATTGCATATATAACCCCAGGCAATCCAAAAAATAGTATTAAACTAAAACAAACAATACTTAACCCTAGGCGTGGATATTTTTTATATAAATTAAGTTCTATCCAATCATTATGATTTTCTATATTCTTACCGTATTTTTGTATATCTTCTGGACTGATATAATTAGCCTTGCCTGGACTTAGTGGCCACCAAGTTAATAATTCTCGTAAAGAATAATATTGCGGACTGTTTGGATCTTCTGAGGAATCCGAAGTGGCATGATGTTTTCTATGGCTGGCTGACCAACGCTTGCCCCAACCATGATCAGCATGCAACCACAACCAAAGTCTAAAGAATTGTTCTAACGGAGGTTTGACATCAATTATCCTATGTGCTTGATAACGATGTACATACAATGACCAAACTGTAAGACTAAAGTGTAAATCGTATATAAAGAAGATTAGACCAGCTAACCAATGTTTAGAACCGACTAATCCAAATAATATTTGCATACTGTATTTAAGACTCTGTTAATAGCATTTCCCAAGTAAACTCTTCTGGAGTTAGATACTTGCGTATAACAACATCATCGCCCGGTCCACTGATTCTACGTTGGCCTAAATAGACTTCAGTGAGCCAAACCCATTTACCAGTTGATGCTAATTGTCTAGGTAACCAAGCAAATAGTTTTACCCAGGTAAAGCCTGTAACAGGATAGTCAACATATCTAGGTGGTGTCCATGTTGCGCCCATTATACTAATTCCAATTCTTTTGCACGCAATTTCAAAATATTATTTAATCTGCTATTAAAGCCCAGAATGCAGACTTCTCTAAGTTCTGCTCAAACTCCGGGTAGACTTCATTTAGCTGTTCCTTAAAAACTTGTCTGTAGCCTTTGTCGAGCTTTTTCTCAAATTCATATCGTGCAGTCGAATTTGTGCCTTGCCAAATTTTGGTTTGCAATTTGCCTCCTCGCCTTCCCCAAAATGTCAGATATTTAGGCCACTGGTACTCTGGCATCTCGCCTTGGGGATCAGGTCCGCCAAAGTATCCATTAACTGCTTCCTTCAGAAGAATAATGCCCCAGACTTTATCACAGTTACCTTCGTCACACCAACCAATATATAGGTATTTCATACCAACTCCAAGTTTTTAGCGTATGTTAGTATTATAGCATAGAAGATGATGAATGTCAATAGAAAGGTGTTTTTCTTGCCAAAACACTAAATACATATATGAACAGCTATTATGTATACCAATTAGTAGATCCAAGAACAAATAAACCCTTTTACATCGGTGAAGGAAAAGGAAAACGAGCTTGGTCACATTCATCATTTAAGAGCGGTTGTATCAATCCGCATAAAGATCGTATAATCCAAAAAATACAAGCATTAGGGTTGGAAGTGATTGTGGAATTGCTACATATTAATCTAACCAAAACAGAATCTCAACTACTTGAAGAACAAATAATTAGCAATATTGGATTAGCTAATTTAACCAACATTACCCCTAATGCTCATCCACCTGTGTTGAAAGGAGAGGACAATGGATTTTACAACAAAACACACACCAAAGAAAATCGAAAGAAGTGCGGCGATGCTAACCGAGGCAAAAATAACAAAACTCCTCGAGGCTTGGCTGCCATAGCACAATCGATGGTCGAGCGTTGGGCAGACCCTGTACAACGAGCAAATCAAATTCAATCTCTTAAGAACCGTAAAGGTGAAAAGCGGAGTGATGCGGCTAAAGAATCATATAAGAAAGGTGCCGCTAAACGTAATGCTAACATGACAGCAGAACAGCGTTCAGCAAGAACTAAAGCTGGTGTTAAAACTAAAAAGATCAAATACGCAGGGTTAAAACGTCAACGATATACAGATGATGCTGGTGAGATCCGTTTTAGATGGATCCCTGCCATTGATTAAACAATTGTAGTGAAGCAAGGTTCTTACCTTTGCTTTCTGCCATTATGTCTGCCCACTTTAAGTGAGTCAATGCCCAGGTATTGATGTGTATGTTATTGTAGAAATCGCTGTGTGCTCGTAGTTTAGCTTTCTTAGTATGCTCTAATAGAGTAAACATTTCTGGAATACTGTCGCTGTAATTGCTAATATATTCTTCACGCGATTGGCTGTAATGTATCACAGGGCGCACACCTCTCCAACTGTCGATAATATGTTTAATTCTATAGTCGTCAATAGTAATATATTCGCTGTCACTAATCAAATGATGGTGTATGTCTAAAACAATGGCTACTTTATCTTTGAGTTTGATTAGTTCGTCGATGTTCTTTTGATACTCGTCGTTTTCTAAAGTTAAACAATTTCGTAATTCGGGTGTCATTTGTTGCCAGGCAGCATCAAATCCATCAACTCCTAATCGACCACTGAGATGAACATTACACTTAAAGTCCTGAAACTTCTGCCCATATCCCATCCAGCGAATCATATCTGTGTGGTATTCGAGTTCCTCTATACTTCTGTGAACAACTTCTGGGTTATCACTGACAATACAACAGAATTGACCCGGATGAAAAGATAAGCGCACCCCAAGTCTACGAGCACTGCTACCCACTTGACTGAACGCTTGTTCACAATAATTGCGGACGTCAGCCAGTTGCCAATAATAACGCCAGCTAGACTCAGTATAAACAGGAAGAAGATCACTTGACAATCGTACCATTCGAAGGGATTCATCTAGATTACCTACTCTTTCAATTAGTTTGCGTGTGCTTTCAATGTTTTGTACCATCAAGTCCCACAAGCGTTGTTCAGCTACATCGCGTGTCTGCCGATTGAGCCAGGCCACTGTGGTGGTGCCAGTATTGTACTGTTTAGCATCATCAAGAGGTTTGATGCCTTCAACCTGATCTGGCCTGTCGATCCACTTGCAAGCAAAGCCTATGCGTTTTGTAGTATTCATAAGGCTATTATAGCAGTATATTATAGTTTTGTCAACTGTTATTGCAATATACCGAACTTAGCCCAACGTACTCCGCCAATACATACCCAACCAACAGGACTTCCTATGTCGGGTGATTCGTTCCAAGCAATTTGTCCTAATTTACCTTCATAATTTGGTGTAGAGGTAGCTGAGATCATTTTAGTTTCATTAATTAAAACACTATTAAATTTAACACTACCATCAGTATTCAACGTAATATTGTTTTTATTGTTACTGCCTAAAACTACAGTTTGATGGCGAGCAGTGCCTATATATGCTAGATCTTGTCCACGTTTACCTATAGTTATTTCTACTTCTTCGTCCCATACTGCTAACGCTGAACTAGGCTCCATGGTATTAACTCCAACTCGTCCTTTAGTTGCATATAAAGTTTCGCATAAGTATGATTCGCCTGTAGTTTGCAAATCTCTAACAATACCTAAACGTTGTATGTTAGTATCTGATATATGATATCCAAGTTGATTACCTGCTACAATAGTTTTACCACCTTGTGTGATTCGGTCTAGATCAAGGCCATCATTCTTAATCTTATCGAATATAGTATTACTAAATCCAGTAAAAAGATCAGTATTAAGTTTGCCCTGTACTGCTAGACTTGTTTCTTCTATAAGTTTTGCAATTGCTGGACTAGAAGTATCTATATCAGCAATAGATAATGTACCCGATATTAGTACATTGCCAGTAACTTTCAGTGAAGGAGCAAATACAGGTCCTTCAAATGCGCTGGCATGATCCATTAGAGTTAATTGCACAAAGCTGGCACGATCTTCAATACCAGTGCTGCCGAACTGTTCTATAATACCACCTTTGATATTATCACCGCTGATGCTTAGTCCAGTAAAGTTAATACTTGTCTGCGGAATACTGTTAGGTGGAAAAACCTGTGTTCGAATAAACCCGGCAATTTTACTGTCTACTAGGCTGTTAATAATACTAGATAGATCAAGTTGTGCTAATTTCTGACTTACATAATCATTGACCTGTACAGATGCATTGTTCATCAATGATTTAGTCACTGTGTCAGTGACCTGTGCTACAATACCATCTAATTTATTATCAGTGACATCAACAAAATTATAGTCTTCAAATCTCTTATTAATCTGTGCAACTACCTGTTGATTAATTAACGCATCCAATTCTGCGCTGGCAACTTTGTTAATAACTTCGGCTGTTACTTTGTCTTGGAGTTCTTGCTCAATAGAAACCTTAAGGTTATCTATTAGACCGGCGGCGATTGATTGTATTTGTTCGTTGATATCCATAATCTCTTTGAAAAACTAATTAAAAACTAATTGATATTACATGCTCATAATTCTTTTTAATGAGACTTTTATACATTAGATTCTTATGTACATAAAAATTCTTAGCACCTGCATCAATACTAAATTTTGCCAACTGTTTAAAAAACATATTGCGTCTAGCAAATGGACCATATGTTGCTAGAGTTTTATCTTGCAATTCGTATACTGTAGTATCCCAGGCATTTTTATCATTAAAATCATAATTATTATATTCTAAGAATATCTTATGATCTTTTTGATTATGTACTGCTAATGGTTGACTAAATTCACGCTCTTTAAAGTCTTGATTCTTATAATCACGTAGAGTAGTTAAAATCAATTCTTTAGCTAAATCAGCTAATGCTTCTACACCTGCACGCTGTTCTTCTTCGGTTCGAGCAAAAGTGAAATATTCATCACCGGCAATTACCCAACTGAATTGTTTTTTATATTTTACCAAATCCTTAGGTTCAATATATGTGTATTTAATACCTGCCTTAGTAAGGAATTTTTTTGTTTCATCTGTGATATGCGTTATAAAGATTTGTTTATACGTTGTACCTAAGATAGCTGGACTGAACCCAACAAACAGAATGTTAGTGGGATTGGATTTATAGTGCGTAGATACAGCAGATATAATCTCTTGTTTTTTATTGATGATATCTTGACTGCGTGGATTAAATTCTAATGCAGTTACAAATATATTTGTATAGGTCGCGAACGTATGCGGCATAATGTTTCCAATTGTTACAAATATTTAGTTATTCTCTAACTAAATCAAGCGTAACGCAGTGGAACCCTCCGCCCAAGGTGCGGGCGTGCCGCATCTGCATAGGTATTACTGTAAATCCACTGCGATCTAAGTCATCCATAAGTTGATATTGTTGTTTGTCAACAATAACTGTATTAGGATCAACACTCAACATGTTTAATCCAATCCACTTGCTGGCATAGGGATATTCATAAAAACTTTGTTCAGTTACATCGCTGACCCATAACTTTTCCCAGCCATTAAAGGCCTTGGGGCAGTTGACCTGATTAACACGGCTGGCATTCAATACCACATATCCTTCACGCAATGGCACTATAGTAGAATCGATATGTACTCCACTGTAGAAGTCGCATGCTTCAATTGTGATATTAGGTAATTTTCTACGTAGCCAATCTAGGGCTAATTGATTACCACTGGCACTTAATAGATATAACCAAGTGTCGCCTAAACGACATACATTAGCCGCATCCATTACGTATCCTTGATTTCTGGGCATAGGACAAATAGTACGGGCAGCATCTACTACAAAATCCAGAGCCTTAATCTCTTGATCACGACAGGGATACATCATAGCAGGATCAATAACACAGTCACCTGCAATTAACAATCTATCACGTGGACAATAATTGTACATACCGTTAAGAGCAACAAAGTCCATGTCTTTAGGGCGGTATACCTCTATTCCTAATTTAGTCAATACATTGGCTAGATCTTGAAGATCTTCGTTAGCTTCGTCTATAATATGTTGAGGTACTGCACCGCTAGGTACTGATGTTTCTTTCCAAGTGGTCTTTAGATGTTCCTGTGAAAACACAGGATCAGTAGTTGGCCAATTGGCGTGTGTAGCTGATCCCACTACTATGCTACGCAATTTGCCCCATTCATTCTTAGTACTTAAAATCATACGTGTCCTGTAACTTGTAGTGTGTACCTAGGAGTATATCCCATATTGGCCGCTAGATGTGGAGTATCATACCACCAAGAGACAACATCACCAGCTGACCATTTTGTAACAGGTTCACCTGCTACTTCCAGATAATGACCACTGGCCCAATTTTCTAAAAATACAATAGCACGATAAATGCTTTGCTGTGTATTTTCTAATTCGAATACTTCAATATAACGTTGGTAAGTATCTTGATGATTAGGAAGTATAGTACCTGGATCCATACGATAGTAACTGGTACATACATCTTTCCACTTTAGCTGTTCTTCAAAGTAAGAAATAATACGATTATTCCACCTAGGCTGTGTCTTGCGCATATCACACATGGCACCTACAAAGTTGTCAGCAAATCCCATAGTAGTCCAACGTGCGGTGTCGCTGAGGTTGTTAAACGGTTCTTTACTATAGTCCAACTGCTGATGTTCATTACCCCAGACTGGCTCTATATTAAATCTGTCCACGTGTATTCCCATAATGAATAACTTTGATTGTGGCATTGTCTGTTTTAAATCTACGCCATGGATCTACAATGACACTGCCAGAACCTGGAGTAAAATATAGCTGTTGTTCTGGTAATTCACCTGTATATCCATAGGTAATTTGTCGATTATGTGCCAACAATACAATGGCCACAGTATCATCTTTCACAACATCGCCTGTCAAGGGATCTGCATATGAATAGTCGGCACCAAACTCATCTAAGTAACTGCCAATTAATAAACTGTAACTACCATCTAAAAAATCCACGTCTGGCTTATAGGCTTTGCCGTGAATGATAATTGGCAATTTTGTATTCACTTGATATTTGTGTAGGCATAGAGCCATGTTGCGTGCCTGTTGTTCACGTGCGTGCATGACTGTGTCAAAGATATCGTAGCCTAGATTTAGATTTTCAGCTAACCAACGTAGGGCAATGTTATCTCTAGGATGACAAGGACCAGCATCACCCATACCAGCAGTCATATACTTGCCACTGATAATACGTATAGTGGAATTGATTAGTGCATCAGTGACAACATCTACATTCATGTTGCCGTTTTTAATAGCAACATCTTGTATCATATTAACTAGACCAACTTTGGTTGAAATGAATGTGTTATAGAAAATCTTAATTGCTTCTGCTTCGTCCCAAGTACCTATAGCATAGCGTGGATCGTTTTCCATAAGTGGAGCGTAGAAGTCTTTAAGCAGTTGTGCATCACCAGTTAGTGATCCATCTTCTGTGCCAATGATAATCATTTCAGGATTGACCATATCCCACTTAACTGAACCCATGGCAATTAAGTATGGATTGTAGATAAAGCGTGCATTGGTAATATGCTGGCGTAGTTCACGACGAGTGGTACCTGGTAATACAGTAGATATTAACACAACGATTTGGTCTTGTGTTACGTACTGGTTGATATCTGCCAAAACTTGATTTACAATAGTATAGTCGAAGTCCTTATTAGGTAAATGGGTAATGGGCTGACTACCATCATAAATTGGATCGTGAGGTGTTTGTACTGCTACAAAGATAACATCTTTATCCTTGACTGCACCTTCTAATGTATCAGATATCTTAATCTTGTCTGATGTGCGTGGGTAAATATCATAGCCAGTAACATCATATGATTGTGCCATTACTTCAGCACAGGCTAGGCCAAGTTTACCGATTCCAATGAATCCTACTGTT
>Ga0316227_1002953_pt1 | contig 14341 bp, 10 predicted proteins | sample TBH18019metaG_FD_206012 | JGI IMG/M metagenome (GOLD analysis project Ga0316227, IMG submission 206012) | Freshwater microbial communities from Trout Bog Lake, Wisconsin, USA - TBH18019 | ecosystem: Environmental > Aquatic > Freshwater > Lake > Hypolimnion/Profundal zone | place: USA: Wisconsin... | reverse complement strand
ATGCGGGGGGAGCGTCGAGGTCCATCGCGACCCGGAAGCCGCTTTCAAAACTGAACTGCATGTCCGGCTCACGTCTATGGCGTGCCGCGGAGCGGCAGTAATCCACACAGTCCAGCCAGTATCCGCCCCGCTGAACACGCTCGGTTCCTTGGTCGGGGCCAACAGGGTCACGCAGGGGTCCCTCTGGGTACGGTCCGTACCAATCTAAACACCACTGCCTGACGCCGCCGTGCATGTCGTGAAGGCCCCATGCGTTGGGCCTGAAACTCGCGACCAGAAGCAGCGCGCAGTCCTCGTCTGGGCAGGTTCGATTGCTGGGAAAGTAATGACCCACGGCCCAATTGGCCATGTCCCTGGTCAGCTTGCGTCCGGTGTTGAACGGGGTGGTCGTGCCCGCCCGACAGGCGTACTCCCATTGTGCCTCGCTAGGAAGGTGAACTCTCCTGCCGGTGCGACGGCTTACCTTCTGGCAGAACGCCACCGCGTCGAGCCACGAGACCGAATTTACCGGCATGTTCGGTCTCAAGTAACTGTCGTCGCTGGGGTTATTCCCGATGATGGCCTGGTATTGCTCTTGTGTCACGCTTGTGACGCCCATGTAGAAAGCCTTGCTGATAGACACCTCGTGCAGGTTTTCATCGTCATCGCGCCTATCTTCCTGTTCTGGGGAGCCCATTGTGAACCGGCCAGCGGGGATCAATGCAAATTGCATCGTAAGAACTGGGCATAATCGAAGCTCTACCCGCTTAGGCGAATGCCCTGGCGAAAAAATGGTGTTGGCGCCTATCTCCACTAGCGGCTCTGCGCCCTGCGTCCCAACACGCACGAGCCAAACAAGTACCGCCACCGCTCCAGCGACACTGGCGCAGACCGCCGGCACGGAGGATCGTACGCGACGGGGTCGCGCGGCTGGCTTAGGTCGCAACTCGGCGCGCAGCTGGCCGCATTCAGAGCATATGGGCCCGGATGCCCGCAGGTCATACCCGCAGTACAAGCACTCGCCGTGTTGACGGCGCCGGCGCAGCACCCATTGCCTGCGAGCCGCCCGTAGCGGCTGCCAGGCAAGTGCCAGGAACGGCACCCAAAGCGGTATCACAAGCATGCTCAGCGACGCTGGATAGCCTTCAAACTCCCTGTGCTGAAAAGATAAGTTGAATCCTCCCCAAAGCCATCGAGGCTCGTTGGGGGCACGAGAAAACGGCCCGCGCCAGAGCGCTGCGGCGTAAAGTTCCGGTAGTGCTGTGCTCCGCAGGATCAGTTCTTGCGGATCCCCTGCGTACTTGGAGAACCCGAAGCGAACACGCTCCGTGGCAGCGAGAAAAGCTCCGCCCTTGTACACCCCTATTATCACACGCGAGTCTACACCTTTATATGGAGGCTTTGGCGACCAGCTGCAGTAGGCAACCTCATTGCTCCGCCAGAAGCTTCGCACTGCCAGTACTATCGTGCCGATCGCCAGGGCGGCGCACACCCAAACCAGGCCGCTGCGCAAGCGTTCGCCGAGCGTACGCCGGGAAGAGAATTCGGCCATAACTGCACCAATCTCAGTGCCTGCGGCGAAACGGAGCAGAAGGCGCCCCTGTCCGCGGGGTGCCGGTGCCTTTACCGTTGCCGTGACGCATTCACGGCTGGGTGTCCACCCCTCCGCCGGAGATCACCGCCTTCAGATCCTCCGAGGGGATTATGTCGAAGCCGCTGTCATTATAAACCTGGCCCTCGAAGCAGCGGTGTACGAGAGCGCAGCCGCCATCAGTGGCAGTGTTGACCATATTGGCAATCGCCTTCCAAGCCGCGGCTTTTCCTGCTCTAAACGGCTGCTGGAAGCCAACTTTCTCGCCTTTTGTAAAGTTCCACCCGTTTTTCGGGTCGTAGGCCGCAGTCCACGACGCCGTAACAGCCGCTGCGTCTTCAGGCCCTCTAATAACATCGGTGTACATACACAGGATGCGGATTTTGACGGCGTTCTTTATCAAGCCGAGTTGTGTATACGCGGCGTTTGTCGCGTTGCCGGGCACTCCAGTCCACACAGCGGCCTTTGTACGGCCTATGAGGTCTATCTTACCCTTGTCGCCCAAGGCCGAGTTACAGCTAGTGAGCTTCTTGCCATTCGCATCTTGCGACAAGACCACCACCTGCAACGAATCGTGATCGCCCTGATCATATGATCCATCAAGAATCTCCACAAATCTCTCCGGATCCCGGCCCTGGTCAGCAATGTCGTCGTTGCACATTGGGCCTTTTTCTGCGGTGATCTGCACGCTATCCCCTGTGACCCTTACCGTCGATACGAGGTCAGTTTTCTGAGTGATCTTGATTTTCGGGTACCCTTCCGCAGTCGGATCTGTGGTGACGGGCTGCGAAGTGGGAAAAGGTTGGGTCGCGCTTCCCGTCGAAGGGTCTAACTTCTGGTCAGCGTATTGCGACCCTGGTGGGTCGGCGACCACGTCGAAGTAAGTGGAGTCAGACGCGGTGCCCGCTGGGACCGTGTAACTGGTTCGGGAAGAAACCGAGGCTATCCACGTCCAGTTCTCGCCGTCGGCCGAGCCCCACACATCATAACTGGTCGCGTTGACGGAGTTGTTCTGCCAGGATAAGTCTATTGAGCCATCGCTGTTGTCCACCGCCGTCAGGTCGCTGGTGGGCATGACATCGGTCCAGTTGGGCTGCGGGATGTCGTTCATCGACAAGTTGCGGATGACGTAGGCGTTGCCGGTGCCGGGGTCGTAGCCGGGGGCGGTGGCGGGGATGCTGAAAAGGCACGATCCCCATGGCCTTATAGTCGAAATCGGCCTGGAGGGTGTATTGGCCGGTGACCGCCAGATCACCGCCGCTGGTCTGCTGGAGATATTCTTCCGTCCAGGAGTTGGCGATGGCCACGCCGCCGAGGAACGTCGCCGGGTTTGAGTTGGTGTTGGCCGACAGGCGGGCGCCGGTCGGGTCGTCGGTAGTGCAATTGTAAGTTACTGCGCCGCTCAGGTCGACGGCGGCGGCGCTGCTGCCGGTGGTGCCGGTGGTGTCGGTGGCGCTGCTCGAAGCACGCCGTCTTGCCTTCCCTGCTGCACACCGCCAACCGCCAAGGTAAGAACCGACTGCGCTTCCTCAACACCCTGCTGACCCAGTCGCCCGAGGTCGCCCAAGCAGCGTTGTTTGCCCAGTCGCTGTAGCCAATGCCTTATGGACTACACCCTGGCTAACCCCAACGATCACCGCCGTGATTCGCCAGCAGGCGTGCCATTACGCTTGCATAAACGCTAAACTGTTGCCATGGCCAAATGATTTTGCCCTGCCCCTGGCGGGCCAGAACACCAGAACACGAGGGTGCTTTCACCTTTCACGTTTTTCCCCTATCTTATCCACATGCGCCGACCCAGAAAACACAAACTAAAACGCCACTGGAAACGTCGCGGTCTTCTTCTGGCTATCGGATATCTGGCCTGCGCATCATTTATGATCTTCGGCGGCTGTGCCAGCAAACTCGTCCTATTCCCCAGCACCGATCGACGGATGGTGGTCGGAGCCAAGACCATGCAACTGCCTTGCGACCACGGCGCCGTGGTGGAAGTCTGGACCCATGACGCCGAACACACCAGTGCCCCGGCGAATGCTTTCGTGCTCGAATTCGGTGGCAACGCCGAGCGTGCTGAAGACCTGGTAGCCATGTCCGCCCAGCGTTGGAGCTTTGCCGCCGCGGAGGTCTGGGCGGTGAATTACCCCGGTTACGGCGGCAGCACCGGCCCGGCCAGCCTGCGGGCAATCCCGCCGGCCGCACTACTGGCCTATGATCAACTGGCCATACGCGCCGCCGGGCGGCCCATCTACGTGAGCGGGGTGAGCATCGGCACCTCCGTGGCGCTTTATGTCGCCGCCAATCGTCCGGTCGCCGGGGTCGTATTGCAGAATCCGCCCCCGCTACGCGAATTGATCCTGGGCCGGTTTGGCTGGTGGAATCTGTGGCTGCTGGCCGGACCGGTGGCCATGGGAGTGCCTTGGGAACTGGAAAGCCTGAACACGGCCCCAAAAGTCACGGCGCCAGCGGTATTCATTCTCGCCGACTGCGATACAGTCGTTCCCCCGCCTTACCATCGTCGAGTGGTGAATGCCTACGGCGGCCCCAGGCAAACCATCACCCTCGAAGGGGCCGATCATAATGATTCGGTCACCGTGGCTCAGGAAAATGAGATTGAAGAGGCGCTTGGAAAAATGATTAAGGAAGGGAAGAACGCCAAGCGATAAACGCCGCACCCCAAGGCTCCCGGCAGACCGGGAACCGTCCTCAAGACTCAATCAATACATCGTCAGACACGCCAGAACCACAGAACACAGTCTGCGCGCCCCACGACTACGACGCCTCTAATTCAATCGCCCGTGGAAACAGAATACTGTTCTCTTTGTGGATGTGCCGGTGCAGATCAGCTTCCAGTTCGGCCAGGCCGGCCATGGCGGCTCGGAAAGTGTTGCAGGCATCAGCCGGGGCCTTGTATCCATCTGTCAACTGGCGCAAGCGGGCCAGCGCAGCGCCGGCATCATCGTGCTCCATCACCATGACACGAATGGGGTTGGCCACAGAGCCGCAGTGGGATTCCACCGTATGGCCAGTATGGCGGGCCTGATCCAGGCTACGGCACAAGGGAAAGAGAATCTGCTCTTCCTTCATCAGGTGATCGGTCAGCTCGGCCTTGAGGCCGACAAAGACCTGGTGTACCTGGAGCAGTTGCGGGTGTTTGGCCCCGTGCTTGCCGGCAATCTTGGCCAGCCATGTCTCCAGATGCGGCAACTCAGCCTTGAGGTAGGCGTGATGTGTCGCCTCGATGTGATCGGCCAGCTCGGTCAAGGTGGCGTGGGACCAATCCTGTTCGGGCGCGGTGACATTCTGGTCGGAGGCCAGGAGCTCTCCCAACACCGCCGCCACATCCAAACCCTTGTGAGTACAGGCGTCAGCCAGCGGCAACTTCCCGCCACAACAGTAGTCGATCCCCATCCGCTCGAATACCCGTGCCCGCGAGGGACGATTGGCAACCAGCTGCCCAACCGTCTGATCCACTAAGGAAGAATCCGCATTCTGAAGCTGAACACTCATGATAATACTCCAAAATAATACTGCCGGATGGCCGGGAGAACATAGATGGCCAAACGGTGAATTCAGTCAAAAGAGAGCAAGTAATCTCTTTATACTATATATAGGACTGTTTAGATACGTTATCAAGTTGTCCTTGTTCGGGCCATCACTAGCCGGTACATTGCCGTTGGCGTTTTTGGCGGCGTATTTTCTTTCTTGCTCAGAGGATTTTGTGGACCGAAAACCGAGGATGTCGCGTGGATGAACGCAAAGAATTGAGCGGGTATGAGCGAAAATAATGAAGTTCAAACATGGCTGCATCAGGCCCTGGCCCTGCAGCAAGAGGGGAAGTTGGCGGAGGCGGAGACGCTGTACCGTCAGGCGCTGAACATCGAGCCCAATAATCCCCATGCCATGCACCTCCTGGGCGTGCTGGCCGGCCAAGCCGGCCAGCGGCAGGTAGCGCTCACGCTTATCGGCCAATCGCTCACTCTCGATCCGGATAACGCTACTTTCCACAACAATTACGGCGAGGCCTGGCGGCAGGCGGGCAACATGAGCCAGGCTATTTCCTGCTGGGAAAAGGCCATAGAACTGCGCCCGGACTATCAGACAGCCCGGATGAACCTGGGAACGGCCCTCGAGGCAGCAGGCGACCTTAACGCCGCAGCGGCCCAGTTTCGCGCGGTCGCCGACCGGCACAGCGACAACGCCATCTCCCGCGACGCCCTGGCCCGGGTCCTGGCGGCCGGCGGCAAGTTCGATGAAGCCATCGCCCGCTGGCGGCAGGTGATCGCCCTGGTCCCCAACGCCACGACGCCTCACATCAATGCCGGCGCCGCCCTGGCCAAGAACGGCCGCCTCGACGAGGCGCTGAACCTGCTGGACCGCGCCGTGCAACTGGCCCCCGCTTCCGTCGAGGCCCGGCGCAATCGCGGCATGGCCCTGTTGCAGTCGGGGCGTCTCCTCGAAGGCCTCGTCGAATTTGACTGGCTATGGCAGAACGGTCCACGCCTCAAGCCGCTGCGAACCTTCACCCAGCCGGCCTGGGACGGCGCGATCATGCGCGGCAAAACCATCCTCCTCTACTGCGAACACGGCTTCGGCGACGCCATCCAGTTCGTGCGCTTCGTGCCCGAAGTGCTGGCCCGCGGCCTCAAGGTGGTGCTGGAATGCGCCCCGGAACTGCTGCGTCTGTTCAAGACCATCAAGGGGATCACGGTCATCGCCACCGGCGCCATCCTGCCGCCATTCGACGTGCGCTGCGATTTACTGCAACTGCCGGTGGCCCTGCAAATATCCCTGCATAATCTACCAACCCACGTGCCCTATCTCCTGCCCTACCGGGCCACCTACGATGCCTTCCACGCCGACGTCGCCAGGCTCGCTCCGCGCATCAAAATCGGCCTGCGCTGGGCTGGCAACCCGGCCCATGCCAACGACGCGAATCGTTCCATTCCACCGGCCGCCTTCACCACCCTGCTGCAACGGGATGACCTTCTCCTGTTCAATCTCCAGACCGATCTGGCCACGGCGCAATGGCAGCAGATACCGCACAAGGCCAAGCTCATCGACTGGACATCGCGCATCAAGGACTTCGCAGATACCGCAGCCCTGGTGGCCAACCTGGATCTGATCATTTCCGTGGATACCGCCCTGGTACACCTGGCCTCGGCCCTGGGCCGGCGCGTATGGACGCTGCTGCCATCCAGCGGAACCGATTGGCGCTGGCTGCTGGGACGGCAGGATTCGCCATGGTATCCACGCATGCAACTGTTCCGCCAACGTCAGGACGAGTCGTGGGACAGCGTGCTGTCCCGTGTCAGCCAGACGCTCAAGACCAACTAATCATCCGCAGCGTGAAGGATTGTCTCCATGTCATTTCTGCTCGGCATCGACATCATGGAAATACTCGCGGAAATGGCCATCCCCATTCCCCATGTCCATGGTCATGCCCGACAAACAAGCCTCGCGCTACGACGACAGATACTACGAAATATATAGCCAACTCTATGGCGATTTAAAAAGCCGCTTTGCCGAAATGGCCGTATTGGACGAATAGTGTTTCCCGCCAGACCAACCGCTGAGGGCATGGCACCGTTCACCAGTCCGCTTTGTTTTCGATCATTCCCAAGGCAATGCGCGCCGCATTCATCGATGCCCCGGGCTTGTCCAACGGCGTCACGAGTTCACGTAGTTTCTGCCGTTGCCGTTCAAGTTTTTCAGGACAAGTTAGCAACTCAACGGCCATGTCCGCCACCGGCCCACTGGACCCATACCAGGGAATTATTTCCGGAACGAGATCGATATTCCCGGCGAGGATATTCACCAGAGCGATCTTGGGCGTGCATAGCACAAGGTGACGCGCCAGTTTCCATATCCAGCGATTGAAGCGGTAGACAACGATCATGGGAACGTGGTAGGCGGCGACATGGAGCGTTGAAGTGCCTGATTTGCAAAGACACAGATCGCTTTGGCTGATCAACTCATTGAAGGCATTGGGGGCGATCTGTATGTCCGCAGCCGCCCCCGCCAGCGCCACCACTTGTCCGTGGGTAGCCTCGGTGGTTGGTATGACAAAGCGTGTGCCGGGGAAGACCTGTCGCAACCGCTGCATCACCTCCAACAAAGGCGGGAAGTTGGCCGCCACCTCCGATTTGCGGGAGCCGGGAATGATCCCGATAACCGGCGGACCGTTGGGAAACCGACCCGGCTCCGTCCGCAGACGCTGCATACGTTCCAGACGATCCGGCGGCAGTTCATCGAACAGAGGGTGGCCCACGAACGTCGCATCGACCCGGCGGCCGCGATACCACTCCTCCTCAAAAGGCAGGATGCAAGCCACCCGGTCGACGACCCGGCGAAGTTTCCGTATGCGCCACGGCCGCGAGGCCCACAACTGCGGCGCGATGTAATAAAGCACAGGCACGCCGTTCCGACTGGCGAGTTGGGCGAAGGGAAGATTCATAGACGATGAATCGATGCAGATGTGCAGGTCCGGCCGGTTCTGCCGGTAATAGTTCCGCGTCCAACGCAACAGCTTGTACATTTCCATAGCCCGGCCAGCGCCATGAAGACCCATGGCGGCATTGACGACGGTTTCCCCGTGGATCGTCGCCCCGGCGTCGCGCATAGCCCTGCCTCCGTGCCCTTCCACCAGAACCTGCGGATCAAGCTCCCGCAGACGTCGGATCAATTGGGCCGCATGCTGGTCGCCGCTGACTTCCGCAACCGTGATGAAGATACGCCTGACCATGGTTGTCGCTAACTGCAACGCCAATGGCGGGCGGTGTCAAGAGCATGGGTCGCGGCAAAGGTCGCGGACCGGAAACTCTGTTACAATCATCTGGTGATCGAAAACACTTATGTATCCAGCGCCAGGCCGTCCGGTTGCGGATTCCGCTTGGACAGTGCCCCGGGTCTGCCGTCTCCCTGGAGTCGCTGGTCGTATCTGCCCCAGCGTCCGATCCTCCACCTTCGCGGGGATGCTTCCGGGGCCTGGCTGCGGTCCTCACGCGAGGTAATACGGAGTTGGGCGGACCCACTTGCGGCCCTGGCCTGGATGGAGCGAACGGCGAAAGAACCGCCAACTTCCGGGCCGCCGTTCAAGGGTGGATGGATCGGATACCTCAGTTATGACCTGGGCCGCCTTTTCGAGCCTATCCGCCCGCTTGCCGCCGCGGATACCGGGTTTCCCTTGTTCGAGTTTACCTATCATCCCGGCGTCATCGCCTGCGGGCCAGAGGCATTGTCCGTCCGCTCCACTCATCCCTTCGATCCCACCCCGCTGGAATTCCCCGCTGTTTACCGTCTGACCAGCCGCCAAGCGGTTTCCAATTTCAGTCGCGCCGGCTACCAGGCCACCGTAGCCCGCGCCATTGACTACATCGCCGCCGGGGACATCTTCCAGGTTAATCTAGCGCAGCGGTTTACCGTCGGCTTGCCGCAAAAACCCGGGGATATATATCACTCCTTGCTGCGCCGCTGGCCTGCCTGGTTCGGCGCCTACCTGGACTATGGCGATCACGCAATACTCTCCAATTCCCCGGAACTCTTTTTCCGCGTCACCCCCGATCCCGCCACCAGGAAGCGCACCATCGTCACCCGCCCTATCAAAGGCACGCGCCCTTGCGGCCAGGGCATGGAAAACAAACTGCGCGACAGCATTAAGGACCAGGCGGAATTGAACATGATAATCGACCTTGAGCGCAATGACCTGGGCCGCATCTGCGCTCTCGGCTCGGTCCGGGTGACACAACCACGAATCATTGAGCAACATCCCACCGTCTGCCACGGCGCCGCCACCGTCGAAGGAGAGTTATCCCAAGGCGTCGGTCTCGTCGAATTATTCCGCTGCGTCTTCCCTGGCGGCAGTATCACCGGAGCGCCCAAAATTCGCGCCATGCAGATCATCGAGGAACTCGAACCCTGCCGCCGCGGCCCCTACTGTGGCGCCATTGGCTATCTCTCAGTGGATGGCCACATGGCCTTCAATGTCGCCATCCGCACCATGATGATCGAAGTAGATCATCTCCACATCGCCGTAGGCGGCGGCATCGTCGCGGACTCGCTTCCCGCTGACGAATATGAAGAAACATTGGTCAAAGCCCGCGCCCTGTTTGATGCCCTTGGTTGCCAAGAACGCTCAGGAATGTTTATCATGCCGCCATGAGCGCTATCCCCTTTCCACGCCTCCTCCGGTAGTTCGGGCCATCACGTCCATCGCCCTGGCCCATGATTACTGACTATGCTCATTTCTGTGCATCATCCGGCACTGCATGGCGCGTGGTCACGGGCCACTCCGCCGCATCGCCACCGGGTAAACCGACGGGCGATGGCGCCGCATCCGGCTTCTGGGCCGGTACTGTGGCCGACGGAACCTCCGCCGGCGCCGTGGCCAGATGGCTTGCCGCCGGGGTAGATTCGGGCTCATTAATAGGCGACGTTACGGCCGGACCTGTGGTCGGCGGCAGAACCGGCAACGGCAGCGCCGGTTGCGTGACTGGCTCGGACGCAGGCACCGCCACCGGTTCACTGGCAGGCATTGCCGCTGGCGAGGCCGTCGGCACAGTCGTCGGAACTGTGGCCGGTTGCGTCGCCATCGCCACCATCAAATCCTGCATGGCCTGGGCGACGGCTTTAACGCGGGCATCAGGCTCCATAGCCAACACCACTTCCAGCGATTTCCTCTGTTTATCACCCGGCAGTCCGCCGCTGCTGAGCACCAGCAAACCCAGCACGCGCTTGGCCCAGTAGGGATCACCAAGCATGTGGTCGACCACCTGTGCCCGGTCCGCCGGTGGACTGCGCACCCCCAGCGTCCATTCCGCCCAACTGGCCACGGCGGGACTGGCATCGTGGGTGGCGGCCACAATCAATTGATTGAGTTTTTGCGCCATGGCCTGTATCTGCTTTTGTTGATCCGCCGGCTGGGCTTGCTGGTTGGCCAAAAGGGTACGAATCAGGGCGTCGGCCAGATCCAGATCCTGTATTCGTACCACCGCAGATCCGCTGCCGCCCATGGCAGTGGCCAGGGCCGCGATGTTGTTAAGGTTGAAGGCATCACGCTCGATCATCCGCGATTCCGCGGAATATCCAGCCGGACCGCAGCCGCTGGCCGCATTCGTCGCCGGGTTGGTGCGTACGCGCACGCTGAACTCAAAAGGCGGGACGGGGTTGCTCTTCAGCACGTCGGCGAACTGCCCCTGATCGATGCGCACCAGTTTGCTAGCCACCTGCCCAGGATGAAGCACCATCTGCTGATCGAGGCGATCGTAGGCAATGGCCGGCACGGGCTGGGAGGCTATGCCCTGGAGTTGCCCGTCGAACCACAGGTCCGGATGCAGAACCCCATCGTTGCCGATGGTTATGTCCATGCCCCCCGCCTGTTGAATATTCTGCACGGAAACGCGCACGATGATCGGCTCTCCGAAAGGATGGGCGACGTGCAGCGGTTCCACCGTCAGCCGATAGAACGACTGCGGCGTATCGATAATGTGCAACCAATTCGCCGGGAACTTGTTGACTTCCGCCTGCAGTTGCTCCGCCTGGGCCTGGGGCACGAGCTTTACTCCCATCGACGCCAATCCGTCGTTGAGGATAGCGCCGATCAGTCCCGCTGGATACTCACTCAGCAGTTTTTCGCCTTGATCACGTGCCTGAGCCTGGGTCTTGAGGTCGGCCCCATCCAGACGTACCATGCCCAGCCGGGCCAGCACCTGCGCCACATCAAGCCGGGGCAGTTTTTGATCCACGACGGCCGACAATTTCACCCTGGCTTCCGCCGGAGCATCGCTGGCGAGCTTGCTCCACCCCTCCAGATTGGCCACCATGATGCTCTCCGGCGGCAGTATCTCCCGCAGCGCCGCCATGGCCGCGGTGGCATCGGCCGGTCGCTTCAGAAGATATATTTCCGTCCACGCCAGGTCATTAAGCACTCCGACATAAATATCCTTAAGCTTATCGTGCTTGGCGAAATCTTCCTTGGCCATGTCCGCCAAACGTTGCCGGTCGCTGTCAAAATCCCCGAAATCCACTGGTTGTTGGGAGTTAACCGGTCGCGTTGTCGCCCGCGCATCTCCCAACTGGCCGCGCACCTGGGCAAGGTTGTTCATCACTATGTTCTGCAATTGTTGGACGAATGCTTCGGGGTGCCCCTGGTTCCCCATGGCCTTTTCCACCAATACGCGGATGATGACGGCGTCGTGATCATTGGGGTCGCGGGCCAGCATGGCATCGAGCAATTGCCGGGCCGCCGCCGGTTGATTACCCAGATACAGTTCGGTCGCATACTCGAACGCCACGTCGCGTGACACCGGCATCCCGCCTGTCTGCGTTAACTGCATGTAAAGGTTGAACATAGTCAGCGACCTGTCCACAGCCCCAACCGACGCCAGCAGCGACGCCAGTCTTTGGACGACTGCCGGCTGAATCGGATTGCTGCGCAGCATCTGCAGCAGAATCGGCACCTGATCGCCCGCCCCAAGGGTACTCTCTATCTGCTGGTAATGGATGGCCAATGCCGCCAGATTCAACGGATTCAAGGCCAGGGCCTTTTCCACAAAGTCCAGCGCCTGGCGATTCTGCGACTTCTCGAAGCAGCACTGGGCCGCCTTCAACGCCACGTGGCTCTTGACCTCCGTCGGCACGTTCGCCGCCAACAGTCCCTTCAGATACTCAAGCCTCTCGTTAGGGCCCTCCATGCGCGCCGCGTACAGGTCGATCAGGTTCGCCTGCACTACGCGGTCATCGCTGTCCAGGGACCGAATCATCTTAAATGCTCCCAGCGCCGCCGGGTAGTTCTGTAGCTGCAACGACGCATCCACCAGCAGGTGCGGGTAGCGCACATTGCCAGGATCCAGATCGTGCGCCGCCGTCAACAGCGCTGCGGCCAGGCGCCAGTGGCCCGGCAGTATCTGCCGCGTGCGCAGCGAGGCCCGGGCCACATCTGCGATCCGTTCAGCCAGCGCCGCTTCAGCCGGATCCAGGTGCGACGCAGCGTTCGGCGGCGCCTGCCCGCAGGCCCGCCCGTTGCCTGATCCCGGCACCAGTGCCCACGCCGCCAGCATGCCGGCCAGGACAAGCCCGCAGGCGATCCGCGCCGGACGCCGCGCCGCCGGGGCCTTCGGCTTCGTTGGGCTCTTTTTATTCATCACGCTGATGGTGCAAGACATCGGTTTTCTCCTGTTGCTAGGGGACGTTCCGGCGGCGCCGTCTGCCTGCTCCAAACCTCCCACAGCATGGGACGCAGGCGGCATAGCTCTTCGACATCGGCCAACAACTCCACGCGATCGGCCAACCACTTTTTCCAATCCTCCCGGCCGCACTTCATGGCCGCCAAGGCCAGCAGGCCCTGGGCGCGGGCACTATTGCCAGCGGGCATAAGTTCCGCCAATTGTACCTTATCGGCCACGCCGCTCATCATCGCTTGCCAGGCCCCTATGCGGGCCGAATAGTCCAGTTGCACCAGCATTAGTTCCATGGCCTCGGCCAGCGTCAGGCGGTGGTTGTACAGACTCGCCATGGCCGCGTAGGCACCACCCAGGTCGCCAAGTTCCAGCAGGGCATCGGCCAATATAAGCCGGCTCGGCTTGGTCAGCGGGTGCGATGCCCCCAGCCGGTTGCCCAGCACGGTTCGGCTCAGTATGGCGGCATCATCCCAACGGCGTTCGGCATGTCGCAGCAAGGCCAGGTGATGCAGTGTGCGCAGCTTCACGGTTCGGAATAGCGAAAAACTGCGCAAAGCCATCTCCACGTGCGCCTCGGCCTGATCGAACTGCCCGCTGGCAATCACCGATGGCGACTGCGCCGCAAGCCTCAGTCCCCTGGCGCTGCGATAACTTAGCGCCAGCCAGATCGCCGCTATGACGACCAGGATCATAGTTCCGTCAACCCGTCCATCTATGGGGGAAAGGCTCAGCAGCAACGAAAACGCCGCCCCCGCCAACAGCAAAGACCGCAACAGCGTGCCGAAGGTCATATCCCGACGGAACCGGCTTATGGCATATTGTGCGCTTATCACCTGGCCTCCGCGGGCGTTTCCGCCGGCTGATACTTGGCGATGAGCGGTATCACTTCCGCGTACCTCCGCCGCAGTTCCCCAGCCGGGCACAACAGCGTCGCCCGCCGCCAATTGCTGCAAGCCTGGTCGTCAAACCCCTGCATGTCATAGGCCCGAGCCGCCAGACCATAGGCATCAGCCAGACGATGGGCTAACTGCTGGCGCAGAATCGTCCGTTTCTGCTCAAACATGGCAATAGCCTCCGCCGGGTGCCCGGTTTTTACGTCGCGGTAGATCTCGATCAAGGCCAGGCCCGCCGATTCTCGGCCCTCCACACTCCCACGCCGCAAATCGCTTATAGCCCGGTCGGCATCGAAAAGGCGGTCCTCGTGGAGCAGTCCCATGGCTCGGGCCAGCAGCAAGGCATATTCCGTCCGCTCGTCCAGTTGCAGATTGTCCAGCAGATATTCCTCCACGGCTATGGCATCACCGAAGCGGTGGTAGCGGGCCAGAACCGACGTCAGGTAGAGCAGGGCCTGAACCCGTGTCTGTTGCGTTCGCATAGGCGCTGACAGCATCAGTCCCAACATCCCAGCCGCCTGCGGCCAACGACGCAACTGCACCAATTCTTCGACGGCCTCGATCCGGCGTTGTTCCTCGCGATGGCTCCGCACCGTATTCCACGAAAACACGGCCATTCCCGCCATCAGCGCCAGCATGGCCGCACTGGCCATGGTGCTCAGCAATTGTTGCTGCGGTCGGCCGGCGTGCGCGCTTCCGTACCC
>Ga0316227_1002948_pt1 | contig 14366 bp, 24 predicted proteins | sample TBH18019metaG_FD_206012 | JGI IMG/M metagenome (GOLD analysis project Ga0316227, IMG submission 206012) | Freshwater microbial communities from Trout Bog Lake, Wisconsin, USA - TBH18019 | ecosystem: Environmental > Aquatic > Freshwater > Lake > Hypolimnion/Profundal zone | place: USA: Wisconsin... | reverse complement strand
TAAGCACGAAATAAGTTTTTGCTTTTTAATTTAATCATTGTGAATTCGCGAGGATCTACATAGCCGCGATAGATGGCCCAGGCTGGTTTGATCAAGTAAATGCTGTTGGCATTTTCCAACCAGACACGAGTACTACTAGCCACATATTCGTCGTGTACTTTGAAATCCATGTGTCCACCTTCGGCAGGTGAACAGTTAGGCATACACCAGTACTGCCACTGCTGTTCCTTATACCGGTTGGTCCTGGTATCTAATTCGTAATAGTAGTTCATATTAAATCTCTAGCTTTTAGTTTAACTATTAAAAATTCTTGTTCGTCGTAGGTTAAAGGACCTGGTTCATCATAGCTAAGTGCGTTATAGTTTTTAATAATTCTAACGCCATCTGCCGCTTCTTCCCAAATACGAGTAGCATGTCTCCAGGCCGCTTCAGCTAGGTTGCCACCCTGCTGATTCCTAATAACATAGTATCCACCACCTTTTCGATCGAATACAGAAACAGTTTCAGGAAATTCGTAGTAGTAATTCATTCAACCTCTTCGCCAAATTTCATCTTGAACCAAGCAAGTTCTTCGTCGCCCTTTAAATATAACATATAGTGATTAAACTTCATGAAAAATGACCAATACTCATTAAATTTGACATTGACATCTTGATCAAGGCCTACGCAATACCCGTAGCTTTCTGCTAACCACTTTCTAGCATCATGAAATTCAAGCATTTTAAACACTTGAATACCATGTTTATATAGTTTATTTTCTCTAGTTTCGTGTACGCTGTATCTCATTAATCTCTCAACGCTTCGATAATAGCATCGACACCGGTGCCATATTCATACCCCTGGTGTGGATACACAGCAATATTCCGCTCTCTGCGATAAATGTGACTTAACCAATGCCACTTACCGTGTATATCCTTCTTAGGCTTCCACGCAAAATATGATTTCCATGGACCTTCGGGCCCTCTAAATTTTATCCCCATTTGTTCTCGCAATTCTCTAATTTTCATCAGTGTGCTTTAGAAAAGGTTGGAGGGCGGTGCGAACACAGCCCTGTGTAGTACATACACCACCCTCCGGGCCTAACGGATTAGGCCGAAGCTGACAAAATGTACTTGCCGAAGCGTTGATGGAATTCATCAAAGTTTTTCAGCTTAGTAGGTTGGAACGGTAAGTTATAAGTAGTCAATGCAATACGAGCACCCATAACAACCAACTCAGTTTCAAAGTTCTTCATCATGTAAGCAAAGAAGTTATCTGCCATTTCATGGAACTTCTTGTCGTCTACCTTCTTCTCAACAGCGTCCTTGAGCTCATAGCACATACTGATTACCAAACTGTACATAGCCGATACTTCTTTAACATTAAGTTCTTTTTCTTTGCCACTCAAAATGTCTTCGGGCTTGGGCATACGACCTGCTACCTTACGATGACTCATAAACTTAACAGCAAGTCCTTCGCCTACAGTACCAGCAATAAGGTTAGTCAAGGTATCGTCATCGCTGTCTTCATCAGACAATAATTCACTGACAAATGACCATGAGCGTGGAGTTGCGAATGCACGACTAGCTGATTTAGGATCAAAGTCATTCAAGTCCTGTTTAGCAAAACTCAAGTAACCTACCACATCCTTGTGGATGTTATGATTAACTGCCCAATCCTGCCAACTAGCAAAGTCCACCTTCATCTCTTGGTGAATGAAACGATTTGCCAGCGGAGTTGGCATACGATATGTAACACCTTTATCGCTTTCACGATTACCTGCGGCTACAATAACTACATTGTCTGGCAACTTGTATTTGCCAATACGACGGTTAAGAATTAGTTGATATGCCGCCGCTTGCACACTAGGAGCCGCCGCATTCATTTCATCTAAGAATAATACTACGATAGGATACTGTGATGACAGTTCTTCGCTAGGCAAGTCAATTGGCTCAGCCCAATCCATTTTACCTAAGTCTTTATTATAAAACGGAATACCACGAATATCTGTCGGCTCCATTTGACCCAAACGAAGGTCAATCATGTAACCACCTAGTTCATTGGTAACATCTGCTACCAATTCTGATTTACCAATACCAGGTTGTCCCCATAAGAACAATGGGCGTTGATGTTTAAATGCTTTGAGCAAACTACGACGAGTTTGTACTGTTGTGACTTGTCTTGATTCTGACATGGGCTGTGTTCCTTATTAAATGATTAAAATTAACTACTAAACTACATTGTATAATATTGTTGATTATGCGTCAACCTTGGCCTCTGCCATGAAACGATCAACTGCCAACTGCTGTCTTGTATCCAGGATTTTGTAGTCCTTGACCATTCTTTCGATACCACTAAGACTGTCAACTCCTTTGCTGATACAGTATTCTTCGATTATTTCCATTGCATAATCTAAAGTTATTAAGTCATGTAAAACCATATACTACTCCTTAATCTAAACGACTACCGGCATAAGCACGGAAACCATATTTTTCAAAAACCTTTGCGGCCGCTTCTGCACCCACTTCTAAGGTATCGATGTTCTGCACACCTAGGCCTGCTGGATTCCAGATTGAATAAGCACCATTGTAATTCTTGCGAATACCTGCGGCCTTGAAAGCCTTGCCCAAACGAGTGTTGCCTTTGACACCGTAGATCTCAACCCAGGCAAAACCACAGGAGTACTGATCTACACCACCTAGCTTCTCTTGGAAGTATTTTTCAGCGGCTTCGCGAGCGGCCTGTTTAGCTTCGTTTACGATGTTGTTTACTTGAATGATATTATCAATCTGGGTCATTTCGGCTCCTATTTTTTAACTTAATGTAATATTATAACAAACGGATAATTTTGGGTCAACCTATTAAAAGTGTGGGTCCATGTATTCGTGTTTACCTGGCATCAAATAACAGTATTTGCAACCAGTTTGGGTATAATATACAGTACCATCTCGAGCTTCTTTGCGTGTATATTGACGTCCAGCATCTGTAAAAATAAAACGCTTGGTAATACGAGTAATTTTACCATCGTAGTAACGATCTCCGCCAATTCCGTGGCTAACATCATCACCAATTTTGTATTCTACTGTAGTCATTTCAGCTCCTTATTGTTTACTATAATACTAGTATAGCAAAAAGGGCATTTTGGGTCAACCTTTTGGTTGTGGCTTTTTTACAACACTATTTGAGCAAATTCTGGGAAGGTTTTGGCGAAATTTTCGCCTCTTACGGTGTCTAGCGCGGCGGTTATTTCTAGAAATTTAGCCCATTCTGCAGGATCAGCGGGCTGTTGCATAACACGGATTAAATCGTCAAATTCTGGGTCTGTGGATAACTTAGCACGAACAGCTTCTTTAGCTGAATCCGGCATGTTTTTAATAAACAGATAGGCTGGATCTACCAGCAGGTTCCAGAATGGTGACAAGGGCAGTATCTCTTTGACAGCGGCTTTGATTTCGGGTAGATAATAGACATTAAGTATTTCTACTGTACTGATAGAATCTATAAAATATTTTACATTGTGCTCTGTAAAATACTCCTGCCACCTAAGAACATTTTTCTTTACAGTTTCGTATTCTAGTCCATGCCGAATGTAGTCAAAGTGACTGCCAACACCGTCGATGCTGACACCTATTTCAACTTCCTTAAAGTCCTTGATGCAGGGAACTTTTTCCGTTAGGTCTACACTACCGTTGGTATTAATGTACAAAGTGATATGCTGACTGTCCCCTGATTCAACAATGCGTTCTAGTAACCTATATACTTTTTTATTGTAAAGAGGTTCGCCACCAAACAGTTCTAATCGTTTTAGGTTACTGGCCAACTTGACAATTTCATCCAGTTGACTGTCAGTCCAGTTGCGTTCAATTTGATTTAATGAATAGTATTGTTGACCGGTAATTTCTTTAAGACGAACTGCATCTGCATGCCACCGACTGCTGTCACCTGGATGGCATACTCGACATTTGGCATTGCATACATTACCATTTTTGATAGTCAGTACTTCGGGTCCTTTGAGATAACTGCCAGTGGATAGTTTTTCTAGAATGTGATCGGTGAAAGTATCGGCGTCAATGAATGAATATTCGGAAGAGCGATTAACAGGATCAAACAGTCTTAATCTTAGACTAGGTTTATTGTTGGCTTCTTCGTGCCAGCATCTTTGGCAAATAGGGCTTTGTTTATTTTCAATAAAGTCTTGCCTAAGTGCTTCTAAATCCGTGCTGGTCCATTGTGCTAGAATGTTTTGTTCAGTTCTTGCCCATACAGTACCACCTAAGTATGGGCAAGGACTAAACGAGGTTGATGGATGTGTCGTGCATTGTACGAACGGTGCTACACAAAAGTTCTTGGGTAACTGTTTCATTACATTGCAGGACCATTGCCGTTTTGGAACCCTATCACACCACCTTCTGCACGAATACGATCTAAGACATCTTCGTACAGGATAGGTGCAAAGTCTGGCAGTTGTTCTACGCAGACGCAATGATATCGAGTATCAATGACATCTGTGCGCCCACTGGTAGCCAACGGCCTCATCACACGAGTAGCATGTAAATGACCATGAATGTTAACTCCAAAACGACCAATGCTATCCGGATGAACAGGTATGTGACTAAAGATCATTCCGTCCATGACATGGTATGCACGAAGGCTACGAAAGTACTTGCTGTAATCTTCATCCTTAAAGATATCATGGTTACCACGGATTAAAACTTTATCACCATTAAGTCTATCCAAGATAGGTAGTGCTTTCCTATTGATAACAACATCACCCAAATGATAAACTTTATCCCCAGGTCGAACACGGTCGTTCCAGGCCTTAACCATGGCTTCGTCCATCTCATCTGGATCAGTCCAAGGCCGTAACTTTACATTAGGATCCTTAGGATGTGTAAAGCGGCACACACCTGCGTGACCAAAGTGCGTGTCTGATACTAAAAATACGCTAGGCATAGTGCCCTCCTTTCTTTTAAGTTAACTACTAATTATACAATAAAACGGATTCTGTGTCAATCTGGTAACTGGCTATACGATACATAGGACTCAAATGCCCACGCAGGCCTTCTTCCACAGTATTATTGTTAAACCATTTTTTGCCACAGATTCTTTCCAATTCAAGCAGGCTGGCGACCCACTTGGTTTTGGCTTCAAACTCGCCTTCGATAAACCAACGGCTTAGTTCGTTCCAGACTGCTTTGGTAGGCTTTTTGATCTGCCAGGTGTTGATATTCCAGTCTGGGTATATGCTACGATTAACTTCTCTATAGTAAGCTTCATCATGAAAGCTGGCAATATTTTTTGTATGCTTGATCAAGTGAATCTTATTCTGAGACTTTAACCAGTTTACTACCACATGACTCTGTTTAACTGCTAACTCAGGCATGTTAGGAGTCCAGTAAAAGTATTCGTCATTTTCCCAATACTCGCCTAGGATATCATTGGTAGGTAATGTACCTGTAGTCATAATAACATCCAAGAACGAAAAGTATATGTCGGTGTTGTCACGCATGAGTCTAGGTTTATCTACACCATAGACAAAGCCAACACGACGACCTCGATGCAAGAGTTCGTTATGCTCTCGGAATATCTTGTGAAACTTGCTACGAACCATACAGGTAGGATCAAAGCGTACACCAGCGGTCCAAAACCAATCTGGATCATTGGCAGCCGCTAGTATGTGTTTGGTCCAATCAAATACATTAACCTTAATGTTTCGTTCTTCGGCTAATTTTTTTACCAACGGCAGTGATTGCTGAATCTCTCTAGTGTAGTATCCTGGAGTAGTATCAAATCCTATACGGTCGTTAACTTGTTCTTCAGCTTCAAAAGCACCAAAGATATAGATTTCATCCAATCGAATATTGTTGTCGATATAGGTTTTAAGTATGTTCCAAGAGTCCACACCGCCTGAATAAAACAACACCAAGTGATCGTATGCTTCACGCAACTGTAGTGCTCGCTGACGATACAGTTCTTTGAGTGCCACAGGAGGATCTATATCCCAACGAGCTGTGCCAAAAATATTGTCGTGATAGTCCCATTCAATGTAGCCACCATGTTGGTTAACTTCCATGATAGCTTCTAACTTGTTAAAGAAAGGCTTACCATTGGCACGGTAAACCCCTTTGTTGTGATATAGGTAGGTCAACCTACTGCACCTTCTTTGATAGCTTTGCCCCAATCAGAACGATTCCAGGCCCTTTCGTGTACAAAGTAAAGAACACTGTTAACTACCAAGGCAAAACTAACTACACCTAGTCCTACCCAGGGATTACCTGATGCGATCCATCCTCCAAAGAAATTAGTAATAGTAACTAATATACGCCAGGAAATAACCTTGGCCACACTTCGTGGGAACTTTTCGTAAAACTTTGATTTAAACATGATTTCTCCTAAATTAGATTAACTTAAGAGCTGGCAGATAACTGCTACGGCCCGGCGTTATGTATTGATAATACAGTAAAGACATCTATATGTCAAGCGTCAGTTTGTGTGCCGACGTCGGAAGAACCCGGCGTTGCTAGAAATATTTACCGTACTTCTTAAAGTAAGTGTAGTTTTCAAAAGTGTGTGTTTCTGTAAACTTAAGGCGATGTAAGATAGCACCACTCTTTTCATTGCCAACTACAATGCGAGCTGTGTAAGGTTTGTCGTCAGGAAGATCGTGTGTAATAACATCTTTAACACACATGGTCATTATGCCTTTACCTCTAAAGCGCAGGCCTAACCAATAACCAATAAAGTAACTGTCTTTTCTAGGCTCTACCTCAATAGCACCTGCTAGTACATTGTCCACACGGATAACATATATCCAAAGTTTATCGTTCTTAATTAAGTTAGTAAAGTGTGCTTCGAATTGTCTATAGAGACTAGTAGCTACCCACCCTAGTTCTTTGAGATGTCCTCTAGAGTTTCTTAGTTCATGATGCATAGCTGGAATGTCAGCTATGGTCATTCGATTGACTGTAACGGTAGCCATACTACCTACCGCGGCCAGCACTCCTGGTTGGAGGTTTTTTACTAGGACCAGCTGAAGGTTTTACTCGAACTTTCTTTTCCACAGTGGCATTGACTTCGCTACCATCCACATGATGGATACCTTTTTTCTTGTCTAATGCGGCCTTAAGTGTATCGGATAATTTACTCATAACTTCCTTTTTTTAGAATCTTGTCGCGTCTTTTATATATAGCCGCATTAGAAACATTTAACATTTTTTCTAACTCGCTTATACTTTTTTCTTTCAATAATTTTAATAAATCAATACTGTCCCAATCAACTTTTCGTCTATAAGTTTGAGCACATTTATGGCTACAATATTTTTGTTTTACAGGTTTTTGACCATTACAGGCTGGACAGATATCATATTCGGCTATACTTTGATATTCAGCAAAATTTTCATTAAATGTAGAATATTTTTTAGGAAGTTTTCTAACACCTGCATGTACTTCGCTGTGGCAATTATGACAGAGTAAAATACATTTCCTAAGTTCTTCTACTAATTTCAACCAAGATTTAGGATTTGCTCTTGTGGCTCCAAATCCTATGTCTTTTTTGGTTGGGTCAATGTGATGAAATGCTAATGCTTTTATACACTTGTTATATCCGCAACATTGACACTGGCCGCCCATTGAATCTACCATTCTTTGCTTGGTAGTTTCGCGCCACTTTTTAACTCTTTCGCTTGATGTTGACATATAACCTCTAACCTTTAATATATTTATTTATATTATTTATGGTTAGAGGTTATATTTTGGCTCCGTGTCTGGGATTCGAACCCAGCTAATCATTGATTAACAGTCAAGTCCGTGCGCCTAGCTCGGATTCCACGGAATATACTTCTTGGTGCCCCTTGATAGAATCGAACTAACAATTCAAGATTACAAATCTAGCGTTATACCATTTAACTAAAGGGGCGTAAAACTATTTACTACTACTCTGCTACCATTTCTAAATTTTCTTCCACTACTTCTACCACAATAGGATTTACGAATCCTTTGCGGCGCTCTAAGATCTGCATACGATTACGAATCTTTGCGGCGACTTTTTTCTTGCTTGACTTTTCAAGCAACTCGTTAAGTTGTCGATAACTTAAACTAACAATTTTAACTTCGCCGCCTTTGGTATAACCAGGCTTTTTGCGCTGTAATGATTTTGCCATGTCTTGTCCTTTATTTTACTTTAGCTAGATAACCAGCAAGATCAACCTCGCCAGCCTGTACTTCCATTAGTGCGTCAATCGCAGTAACATACTTATTATCTTCGCGATGACGGCGTTTAAGTTCGCGAAGGCGTTGAGCGGCAATTAAGATCAAATCGTAACGACCACCGCCTGCTTGTGCTACACACTTTTCGGTATCAATAATACCACTACGGCTTTCAATTCTTACGCCCATAATACTCTCCTGATCATTTATTAAAAAGTTAGTTTAACACAATTTTGTTTCAGTGTCAAATGCTTGATAGTAGTTGGTTCCACGGATTTCGTCTAACAAGGCCACATAGTTATGATACTGCTGGTGTAGCACAGGATCAAATTGGGCTTGATCAATAGTGTTAACAACTATCTGCCGTTCTTTTGGTTGTAAACATTTGGTATCAACTGCCCATGCTCTAAAACGAGCCAAGTCTTCGGGTGCTACCGAATCAAAGGTTAGAAATCTATCACCCTGCACTAGAGTTAAATTTAGATTAACATGCCCGCGATAGCAAAGTTCAGCCAAGGCCGGCAGTGAATACACACTGGCATGTTGAAAAGTATGATTTACACTTATAGTAGCACGAGGTATCCGATACTGTGCTGTAACTATGTTGTCGTAAATGTCTTGCCAACGACTAGGATATCTCAAGTAATCATTGTGTGCTTGGGTACCTTCTAAGCTGACAAAAATTGTTAACTTTTCAAATCTCTGTAACCTTTCAATCAAGGCCGGTGACAGTCGGGTAAGATTAGTGTTGAACGATATATGTACTGAACTAGGTAGTCGATCTAAAAACTTAGCTACTTCAGGAATAATAAATGGTTCACCACCGGTAATATTAATCCGTTGTGCGTTCTTTAACAGATCCTCACTGAACTGCCAGAACTCCTCAGTTTCCCAATAGTGTTCGTCAGTAAAGCCATCTGTATAGATTCCTATGCTACGAAAGCGATCACGATGTTGCTGTCGTTCCATGGCTAGACTAGTACTGGCTGCCGGAGTACACATGAAACATTTTAAGTTACAGTAGTTGCCTAAGCGCAATTCTATATGATAGATAGGATTGTCTGCACTGACTTCTGTGGAAGGATTGTCACCGTACCACCGGTCAAATGTTTGTCTTAGGGTCAACGGGTTTCCTAGATCTTCTTCAGCCCAGCATTTACTACAGCCAGTATGACGAACATTATCTAGTCCGTCTTGATGTAGCTTGGCCTGTACAGTCTGTTGATACTCAGCAAACTCAGTAAACCGTAAGGGACGAACTCCGTCAGGACGGTGGTATTGGCAACATGGATCAAGTGTTCCATCAGGATTAATACAGATCGAATGATATGCTGCCAAACACCTAGTAGACATTACTTGGCCAGGATCTGTCGATTTCTAAACGCTCGGTTGATTTCGTGTGTGCGTTTGTTTGCGGCCATGATTTGGCGAGCTGCCTCTTCACGCTTTTCGCTTTTACTCCATTGTCCTGCTAGGGTGCGTTGTAATTCTGTAGCGGTTTGTTGTGGTTTTGCCATTGGGTTTCCTTTATAGATAGTTAATTATAACACATACTTACTTGGTTTTCAAGAGCCAAACAAAACTGTCTCGCTCTAAAAAATTTAGCACAACAGGGCCATTGAATCCAAAATAGTTAGTTGCTCTATCAGGAGTCTGGGGCCAAGTTTTTAAAAAATAATCTCTAACCAACATGCGGTCTACTGTGACTCTTTCTAATAGTATATGCTTGTCGCGAATGATTACGCCATTGGAGTCTAACACAGTGTCGCGAGTCATATCCTTACCGCCGACTACTAACTCAATTGAAGTAGGAAATTCTATATTCACTACGACCCTGGCTCGATTATCTAGCCCTGGTTCAACAGGTTGTCCACCTATGGTCAAAGTCATATACTCATCGTTAATGTCGGTAAACTTAAAATCCAATATGACCTGGCTCATTTTTTCATCATCATTTCTAAAATCAAATGGTTATCCAAATCTTCAAACTGTTCGTAACCTAGTTCTCTACAGGTTTCTACTAGATAGCGTTGCCAACCAAATCGCATCTCTGGTGTACTGCCTGTTACTGTGTTGTTCCATTTTTGGTAAGGAGGACCAAAGGTAACTATGTTCAACTGTTCCTTGTGACGATCCAAATAAGTACCGGGCAAGATACCCAAGGTACCACCAAACTGTATCTTAATCAAGTCCTTGTATTCCACATGATCTCTAAACCATTGTGCGGCAAATTCAATGTCCTGTTCTGTTTCTGTTACATAGCCCACAATCATTAACCATACAAACTGTATGCCATATTTGCGAGCCATCTGTAGACTAAACAAGATATCGTCGTTGCTGAAGTGTTTGCCCATGTGATCGCGTATGTGTTCCGACATGCTTTCAACGCCAATTAATAAGATGTCAGCACCGCTACGAGCAGTTAACTCCCAGAGTTCTTCATTAAACTGTTTGACAGGCCTAAAAATAAACTGACTTGACCAGGTAAAACGATTGTCAGGATTCTGATCGTTATGTTCGGCCAACAGTCGAATTAATACTTTAAATTCTTTCATGTTGCCATTGATCAAGCTGTCCTGGAATTTAAAATGCTGTATGCCGTACTTCTTATTCTGATACAGCATTTCTTCGTAAACACCTTGTCCAGTACGCCAGGTAAACTTGTCCCAGTATTCAATTACATCACAGAACTTGCATTGTCTAACACAACCACGACTGGCCAACATAGTAATGGTCTTAGATGTGTAAAGATCAAAATTGTAGTCATCGTAGTTGGGATATGGAAATGAATCCAATTCTTCATTGGTCAACACTTGCCAATCTGATCCATCAATGCCAGGATAGCTATAGTTGCCAGCTAGGAATTCTGCAAATGCCCGCTCACCGTCACCGCGAATGTAGTGATCAATCAAGCCAGAATCTTTCAGTTCGTCTGAATATAAACTGATGCCACGCAGATTTTCAAATGCGCCTGTGCCACCGATCACAATAGTCACTGTGGGATCTAATAAGCGCAGATAATAACAGATGTATCTAGCACTGGGTTGACTTACATAAGTGAACAGGCTAAGTGCAACAATCTTTGGTTTGTGTGCCAAAACAATTTCAGCATAGGACCTATAGAGATAGGCCAGAGCTTCTTCTATTTCTGGGTAGTAAGTTTCATTGTGGAAAAATTCAATTAACTTGTCGCGCTCAGGATGCTGGCGAACCCAATGAACCACATTGGCATTTAAGTCTAGACCAGCACAGGAGTGTCCGGCTTCAACAGCAATACTTTTTAATATGGCAACACCTAGTAGTGGAAAGGTGCTACTGGTCCAAGGAACACTAGCAATAACAACATCAACTGGAGCGGGAGTAATGTCCTTGAATATTTCCATAAAATTTAATTGGCCGAAGGACTGGGATTCGAACCCAGGATAGAGTTGCCCCTATGTCCGCTTAGTAGGCGGATGCTTTCGACCGCTCAGCCATCCTTCGTGTTATTGCTTCTAAATATATTATACTAGATTGTTCCGTGAATTGCAACTGTTTTTGAGTATCAATTATAACTAACTCAATACCTTTATCTTTGCAAAGTTTTTTCTTTTGTTCATCAATTTTTTTAATGCGATTGAACTTTTCTTCGCCATATATTGGACGATAGTGAAAGGGACCGTTAAGTTCAAATGCAAGTTTCAGTTTAGGGAAATATATATCTAACTCACTGCCAATTGTTTGTTTATCATTAAACAAAATTTCTTCACTACTGAACTGCTTAGATAATGATTCTTCTATGTATAGTTCTAATTTTGATCTACGGGTACCTGTCTTTTTGTTTTTATTATTATAGGTAGTTGCACAAGATTTACTACAAAATTTTATTTTGTTTTTATCTGTAAGCAAACAGTTACATTCTTGGCAGTATCTAGGAGGTTTTTGCTTTGACTTTGTAAAGCAATTCCATCCACAATACTTTTGTGTTTTCATTTTGTTGGGTTGGAAATCAATTTGACATAAGCTACATTTCATAGCAATATTTATCTTTCCAATCCCACCTACTCCGCCTTTTTAATAGCTGACAAGTCTAGGCGAAAAGGCAAATGTTGCAGGATAATTTGCAATAAATGCCGCATTGGTAGGATCATTGATGTATGCTGGATCAACTAATGCACGAATGTTCCAACCAAAGTTCAAGTACAGGCACTTACCAAAAATATGCACAAAAAGAACATACTGGAACAAGCCTTGACCTTTGACCAACAGATGTCCAGGATTTTGTTCATTGCAATGTAAGTCACCGGAATAGGTCATTCCCTCTGTACCATGCAAGTATTTAACAGCAAACCCATAAAAAGGATTACGCCATAACCACTGTACCTTTGACCACCAGCAGGGATTGTGATTAGCACGGAATGTTTGATCGCCATCTAGGCTATTGTCTGGTGTTTGAAACCACGACAACCATGTCCACATACGAGGACCCGACTGCCATACAGTACCATTATTACACCAACCTGTTTGTGTGCTATACATAATGCCCAAGATAAATGCTAATGGGAATGTAAGTATAGTACCGATTAAGTTTACAGGAACTAAGACTAAAAAATACAAGAAATAAACCATGATAATACCTCCCAGGAAGTATTTAATGGTTATGCTAGTTGAGATAAAATTTTGACAGCTTGGTCAACATCTGTGATGTTAACATGTAAGCGATGCGCTATGTCGACAGCATCTAAGTTTCTACTGAGTAATTCTTTAACTTGAAGCAATAAGTTTGACATCAACAACTCCATTGTAGTTACTACATATATAACGCCTAACTACATTATAAAGTTGACATGAGTTTTGGTGCCCCCGGTAGGATTCGGACCTACAGATCCTGCTCTCTTAAAGCAGTGACTTTACCAGTTTGTCTACGGGGGTAATTGGTCTAGGGTTTTGTGTGTCGGGTACCCTAGGAACCCCGTGAGCCCAGCCCATCCTGTTTTCGGGTCAGCGGATGCGGAATATGGTTACAGGTCCGCATTGTTTGGAGCGGGATATCGGAATCGAACCGATGACGAAAGATTGGAAATCTTTAGTTTTGCCCCTAAACTAATCCCGCATAAGTGTCGTAACGGCAGGGCCCTTAGGATGAGTTACGACGGTACTACATTAAGGCATTGCACCATAGCCTGAGCTATCCCCATCAACTGCCTTAAACTTGGCTCCGAGCCAGGGAATCGAACCCCGTCCAACAGGTTTGGAGTCTGTTGTGCTACCGTAACACTTGCCCGGAATAACTGGCGCTCCCAGCCGGATTCGAACCTTTGGTAACGCCACGGGGAATCGAACCCCGATTGCCAGGATGAAAACCTGATGACCTAACCGTTAGTCGATGGCGTCATATAATTTGTACAGCTCTGATATTTTTAAATTGGTTTTATTTTCAACATATTTAAAAACATCTACTAAATCTTTTGGAAACAAAACATCAATAGGTTCTTTGACAGCATTTATTTTAAGATCTAAATCATTAGTATAGTAACCTTTAATTTCTGTAAGTTTTCCTTTAACTCTAAAATCTGGATAAAACTTACGATCTTTATTTGCCGAATCGGTGTAACTAAATGCGGTTTTATTTCTTACTATTTCTATATCATGATCTAAACAATATATAAGATATGCCAATTCATAATTGCTATCTAAATAAAATCCTTTAAACCATCCGTGTTTGCCTCGACCAGCTCCTTGGCGAAGACCTCCTGGTGTTAATGGAGGAACTTTTGTTTTATTAAAAAATATTAGGCATATATTTGAGCAAGTTTTGCGTCTTCCCTTAATTACGGTATTACATACAATACATTTAAAAAAATTCTTGCGTAATTTATTAGCAACTTTTTCTTTAAACAAATCGCTTCTTTTGCCACGCGAATTAGCACAAGTTCTAGAACAAAAAGTTCCAGATTTTATATGAAGCGCATTACACTTAGGACATGATTTCATATACCTATTTATCGAACTCTTGCTATCTCCGTGTTTTTAATAAGGTGCCCGGCTACCTATTGTCGTAAGGCCCCGGGCTAGGAATTCATCGTTAGCTAGTTCCGCACTAGTCAAGCGTAATAGATTTTAGGCTAACCTATCCAACCCTTGACATTCTGGCAAGTCCGCGGCCCCAAGTATAACCCCTTGGTCGGGCGACATTCTTGGCG
>Ga0316227_1002947_pt1 | contig 14367 bp, 25 predicted proteins | sample TBH18019metaG_FD_206012 | JGI IMG/M metagenome (GOLD analysis project Ga0316227, IMG submission 206012) | Freshwater microbial communities from Trout Bog Lake, Wisconsin, USA - TBH18019 | ecosystem: Environmental > Aquatic > Freshwater > Lake > Hypolimnion/Profundal zone | place: USA: Wisconsin... | reverse complement strand
CTGAGTTGGTGTTACTGTTTGAGAAGGTGTTATAGTTGATGTGGGGGTTACTGTATTACTAGGTGTAACAGTGGGTGTTATTGATGAGGTGGGGGTTATTGTATTACTAGGTGTAACAGTGGGTGTTAATGTATTAGTAGGGGTTGTTGTAGGTGTAACTGATGGTGTATAGAATGGTGTTAATGTTGGTGAAACAGATGGTGATGGTAATGGGTAAAATGGGAATGGGGTGTTTGGACTCCAAGCTGCATTTATACCCGTTAATGATAAATTATAATTACTAGAATCTGTTATATATGTTGATGGGCTATTAGCTAGTAATAATATACTAGTACCGGGTATATTTGTTAAAGGTAAAGATGGTACTGTAAATGGATTAGAAGGGTATACAGAAACGCCGCTAACCATTCTAAAATTAGTAATATATCCCGTAAAGTTGGCACTACTTGATGATGGGCTAAAAGTTTGACCGATTGTTAAAAGACTGATAATGTCGTTAATGTTTTCAGTCATTGAAACATCACCGCTTCTTTGTAAACCATTTTCAAATACTCTAATAACCCCACTTGTTCTTGTTATAGCAAAATGTATCCACTCGTTTAAAAACGGTGTAAATACTGTATCAGTGTAACTAGTATTATTATAATTTGTTAAAACGTTATAACCACCATCATAAGTGTAATAAGCGTTAAAGGTAGTGTTTGGATAGGTTCCTAAATTATATACATAATTGAACGTACCATCAACGTTATAATCATCTATACTAGTTGCATATTGAAACCACTCTATAGTAAAGTCTCCTGTACCAAAATTATAATTACCAACATTAGGTGCCAGTAAATAGCTTAATGCTACACCACCACCTGATAAAAATATACTACCACTTGTTATAGTTGATGGTGTAATGGTGGGTGTTGGTGAAGGTGTTGTTGTGGGTGTTATTGACTGGGTTGGAGTTATAGATTGTGTTGGAGTATTAGATGGTGTGATTGTTGGTGTAATAGATGCTGTAGGTGTAATACTATTTGTTGGTGTTATTGAATTTGTTGGTGTTATAGACTGGGTTGGTGTAACTGTCTGCGTAGGTGTCAATGATGGGGTAATAGATGCTGTAGGTGTTATAGACTGAGTAGGTGTTATAGACTGTGTAGGTGTTACTGTTTGTGTGGGGGTAACTGAAGGGGTAACAGACGCTGTTGGTGTAATACTATTTGTGGGTGTTATTGAATTTGTTGGTGTTGAAGTTGGTGTCAGTGAAGGGGTTGGGGTAACTGAGAAAGATGGTAATGGTGGTAAATTATCAACTTTTAATTTAATAATATCTTGCCAATTAGTTGAATAATTAACAGACCCAGATGTGCCAGAAAAACCAGTCCCGTTATTTACAAAATTAAACCCTGATTGCGCTTGTACATATAAAAAATCTGTATTGTTATCAAAATACATGTAGTTGTTCATTGACGATACACTACTACCAAACCCTGATGATGGAGGATATTGTGTACCAGAAACTGCATATAATAAAGTAGCTGCACCAAATCTGTTAGTAGCATTATTAATTTGCGGGGAAATTTTAGCTATAGCTTGATTACGACTTACTGACGAACCAACATATAAATTATTATATGCATCTATAGTTAGGTTTTTAGTACTAAATTGTTGACCTAAAGGAGCAAATGCGCTTAAAATTGTATAACCTACTACTTCCCCAGTTTGAGTAAAAACTTTACCTATTGTTGTACTTTGACCGGAATAATAAAGATTATCAAACGAGTCTATAACTAATTGTGCAAAATTAGGAGCACTAGTTGGGCCAAATTGATTTATAGCTGTGGGAGAAACTGTAAATGTTTGTGTAAATAACCCTGCTGGAGAAATTTTTGAAATTATAGCTCCTTGATTGGTACCAGCCGCTTTTTGAGAATTGTCAGCACAACTTAAAGACAAAGTATATACATTTTGCTGTGAGTCAACTACTATACCTAATGGCTCCATGAACCTACCCCATGTGACACCATTAATTGGATTGTTGGATGTTAAAGAAACGTAATCATTTGTTAATAAACCTGCAGATGTTAATTTAGATATAGTGCCGGGTTTCCAATAGTTTTGATTTGTAATATATAAGGTGTTAGACTTATCTATTGTCATCATTGAATATGGATTTGAACCAGATAAACCAGTTATAGTGGCAAAATACGTATTAACATTGCCTAAAGGATCTATTTTAGCTACACCAGCAACGTTTGGATCAATATAACCATGCCAGGAAACGTATATATTATCTGCAGTATCAATAGCTAAATAAGCTCTATTATCTATATTAGAAGTTGATAGTGTAGCCCATGCAGTTTGTAAAGTAACTCCTGTAGTAAAATTGGTTGGGGTAACCTTAGCAATATATGTTGGACCACCTGTTAACCCACCATTAAATTGGGTTGTATACAATGAACCTTTAGAGTCCATTATTAAATTACTAAACAATCCCCCACCGTTACCCGCAATTGCGGTATTACCAGAATTTATTATTGGATATACTATAGGCTGTACTGAGCTTAACTGTACAACTGTTACCCAAGGATCATATGATATAACAGGTACATAAGAGGGGGAAGGAGACGGGGTTAAAGAAGCTGTTGGTGTTAATGAAGGTGTAATTGAAGGCGTTGAAGAAGGCGTTATTGTAGGTGTTAATGACGGTGTTATAGACGTAGTAGGTGTTATCGACTGAGTGGGGGTAACTGTAACTGTAGGTGTTACTGTATTTGTTGGTGTTACTGACACGGTTGGTGTTACTGATGATGTAGGTGTTATTGAAGCAGTTACTGATGGTGTTTTAGATGGTGTTATAGTTGGTGTAACTGAAGCGGTGGGGGTTATACTAACCGTCGGTGTAATGCTACCGGTAGGTGTTATAGATGCTGTGGGTGTTATTGAAGCAGTTACTGATGGTGTTTTAGATGGTGTTATAGTTGGTGTAACTGAAGCTGTTGCTACAACACTTGCTGTAGGAGTGATACTATTAGTAGGTGTTAAAGATGGTGTAGGGGTAATGGATGGGGTTACTGACGCTGTAACTGTAGGTGTAACTGATGGTGTTGAAGAAGGTGTAACAGAAGTGGAAGGTGTTTGTGTAACTGTAGGTGTTATTGAAGCAGTTACTGATGAGGTTACTGAAGGGGTGTTAGATGGTGTAGTTGAAGGAGTTAAAGAAACTGTAGGTGTAACTGATACAGAGCTTGTAGGGGTTAATGATGGGGTCTTAGATGGTGTTAATGAAGGGGTTACTGATACTGTAGGTGTAATTGATACAGTAGGTGATAAGGTTGGTGTAACTGAAGGTGTGTTAGTAGGTGTTAATGATACTGTAGGCGTTAATGACGGTGTTAAAGAAGGTGTTACTGATGGTGATGGGGTTACAGACGGGGTTGTAGAAGAGGAAGGAGCCTCCCCACCATATATAAAAAATGTCGGTACTTTATATGATTGAGATGGTGTAGTGGTGGGTGTTAACGATGGTGTGTAAAAAGGAGTCAACGACGGTGACATGGATGGTGGCACCGGCACTGTTGGAAAAACTATAGTATTAAATGTAAAAAACGTACTATTACTCATACGTATACGCTGTTGTATCAAACCCAGCTTTGTTAAACGGCACAAATATTAACTTTGCATATGGTGTTCTGAAGTTTGGAGTTAATACCGGTAAGTTAAATGTTAAAATACTATCACTCATTACATTATACTCTTCTACTAATTGACCAGAAATTGAAGTGTTTAAAATGCCTTCTATATTAGTTGAAGTTAATTTAGTGAATAAAGTTATATTATTAGAAGATAATAATAAACCGTCCATAAACTTAAACCCATACCCCTCTAATAAAATAGTACCTGTCATTGGACCGGTAATGGTAATGTTTTGGTCAACTAATACACCGTTGTAGTACATATTAGTAATCCAAGGTGATCCTGATACACCAACTGTTTCAACATTGTTTACTAACCCAGAAGATGGTGGGAATGTATATGTGTCTTGAGACATTTGTTCATATGTCGTGATATTATCTCTAAGATAAAAATTGTTATCAACGTAATATATATTACCTGCAGCTAAATTATTGTTTTCTTTGAATAACCAACCTTTAATTGTAAAGGAAGTGTCTGCAGTTATTCTTGGTTTGGTAGTACCGTTTAAGTCAACTGGATACTCCATTGACATACTACCATTCCATAATACTTCTGTTCTTATTTCTTGCTCGGTAGGTAGACCAAACTCACTTGGTATCTTCCAACTTATAACAACATATGGATTAGAATATGGAATAAAATTACTTAAAATTTGATCCATATCTTTTTGAAATCTTGTAATGATGGACATATTAACAACAATGTTAATAGGTACTGGGGATCTCATTATAGCAGATGAACTGTTACTATTACTACTGTAATAAAAGCCATCTAACTTATTAAACACTCTTGTATTATCTCTTTCAATCCCACCTATAGTAACCGCTACACAAGGTAAGGTTATATTTTGAGCAGGATTAATAATATCATACAATACTCTCTGTTTAGGTGAATAAAGATATCTAACGCTAATTTTATCTTCTATTTTTTTATTTACATTATACCTATTAATGACAATATTATCAAACGCAGCAACAAACTGCGTAAGCATATCTTGTATTTCAAAGTAATAGGGTTGTTCTCTCATTATGACAAATGCTTAGCGAGGGTGCGTAATAATTCTAATTTTGGTTGTATTTCTGCTTTTAATTTACCGTGAAGCTTTTTTAAATCCTTTTTAGACATTTCACCGAAACCCTTAATAACTACTGTCTCTTCATTCTCACCAATACCGCCCATTGGAGCTAAGGCTCCTGGTTGATCTATCTTCTCACCACCAGTTGGTAAGGATGCAGTAGTAGGAGCTGTACTTAAACGATTATTTGGTTTAGCTTTTCTAAATTTAGCAAGTTGAGTTTTAGGCTGCATTTCATTGCCATACCCGTAACTAAAGCTTGCCTCATTTACTTGCTTATAAGCTTCATATATCTTCTTATACTCATCCATACATTTATTTAATAAAAAAAGCCGAGCGTTAAAGCTCGGCTTTGTGTTTTATTGTATAATAATTTATTAACCTAGGTATTGCTGAATTCTAGCAAACTCACCTTGGCAAACATATACTGGGTTATCTGATGGGAATGGTGTATTAATGCAATATGCGCTAAATGTAAGACTTGCTGTTGGGTAAGCATTAACACCATCAAACGATACTAATGGGTTAGTAACTGTTACTGGTATAACTGTACCTGCTGATGTAGCAGAAAGAGCTGTTGAACTTAACTGGTAGTACATTGTACCAATTTGTAAGCCAGATGCGCAAACTTGTCCTGTAGCACTTAAGCTATAACCTGTTGAGTTATTACCGTAACTTGCGTTATAGAAAATTTGGAATGGTAAGTTACTTAAATTTGTGCAATTATAAATACCATTTTGTTCAGCAACGTATGCTGCACCACCATTGTATACGGTCTGTGCAAAACTAAAACCGGTAATAAAAGCAGTTAAAGCTGCTGCTGTGGTAGGATCAATTTTTACCTGAGGGAAGTTAACTCCTTCTGGACCACTAGTTGCTGAAATGGTTGATAGAGCAGGTAGACCACCTCTGCCGTTTAATGTGTTAGCGCCAGCACCGCTTGCAAAAATTAGAGATACGTTAGTTGAAAAGCCCATATATTATATTTATATTTAAGTGTTTTATTTTCTTTAGCTTTACGATATTATTCGTCTCCTGTATGTGCTGCTTTAGCGTGCTTTTCTAATGCTTTGAGAGTTTTCTTTAACATGCCGATAATCTCTTCATGAGTCATATCAACGTTTTCATCTTCTTCTCTATTAAGATCTACTTGAGGTAAGCTAGCAAAGCCTACTTCTTGTTCATTGCCTTTGACATCAACGTTAGACATTCCACCTTTTTTAATTGAATTAAATGGGGTTGTGCCCGTGTTCTTCTTTAGAGAATCTAATGAAGTAGGTGGTCTTAATTTAGTTAAAGGTGCTTTACCTTTGTTGGTTTGAATGTAGCTTTCATTCAAATTATAGAAGTCTTTATCAATAGGCATATATTTTATTTATGCTATTGTATGTTATTTTAAAGCTAATACGCTATTGCAATAATGCCAGTCAATTATCTTTAAGAAGTCTTTAACATAGTCTTTTTTATCCGGACCATGCTTAAGATAGAAAGCATGCTCCCACATATCTATACCTAATACTGGGGTGCCTAAATTATCCATTAATGGGTTGTCTTGGTTGTGAGTTATAACTATATCAAGCTTACCAGCTTTTAAAACTAACCAGCACCAACCTGAGCCCATAATAGTTGTTGCCTTTTCTGAGAAAATTTCTGTAAAGTCTTTATAACTTTTGTACTTACTTTCTATAGCCTCTTTAATATCACCAAATATAGGTTTAGCATCTGGCGTCATCATTTGCCAAAATAACTGGTGGTTATAAGCTCCACCTGCATTGAATCTTACTTTATCGTTCTTACTACCTATGTTTGTTACAAGCTTATCTAAGGGAGTTCTTAACTTAGTTAATTCGTTTAGTTTATTAATATAACCTTTGTAATGTTTGTTGTAATGCAACTCCATTGTATGCTTATCAATGTAAGGTTCTAAAGCTCCAAACTCGTATGGAAGTTTAATAGGCTTGTAATCATCATTCTTACCTTCTAATAAAACCCCTTCCATGATAACAGTACTATTATTTTCAATTGCTTTTAATACGTTATCAAATTTCATATCAATATTTATATTAGTACCTCACGTCGTTCAAACTAAAAGTATTACCGTTTATTGTTATTTCGTACACTTTAGGTTGTATATGATCTGGGTAAAGCACTTTTAATCTTCTCGCATCATCAACCGCTTCTTGAACGGTGTTATATTTTTTAGCAGTTTCTCTTTTATGGCTGCCCCACACTTCTTTATCACCATCAAAACCGGCAAAAAAAATGCCAGCATCCAAAGGGGTTCTGGCATTGAGTCTAGCTATAGAAGCATCCATTACAACGATTTGTTTTTCCACAAACTATTATAACAGATGTTTTTAGTTAATCAACTATTAAGCGTAGTCGGTTGCTTGAGCAGGTAAAGGTGTGTTTACAATTTCATAAGAAAGACTACCATCTGGAGCTAAGATTTTAGCAACGTGATGATCAGCTTCTTCTGCAAATTGAATAGCCTCTTTCTTGGTATTGAAATGATGATGAGACCATTTCAAGGCACCATTTACCCATTTATGTAATTTTACGGTATGCATATTATTTTATATTAAAGTATTGAAGCCACGTTTTGCGTGTCTTACAAGTATATTTAGTTAAATTCTTTTGATTTAATTTAATATTATATTTTGCAGTGTAAAAAGTTTTAAGCAACGCATTGCAAATACTATTGCTACTAGCTGGATCTGCATTATAGAAACAAGATGACCAAGGTATCTCTTTACTTCCAATAATAGGTACACCCTGGCTAATTAAATCTGCAGAGACAATATTAAACGTTTCGCTAAAATTGCATTGCAACCCTATATCCATTTGTGCACAAAGTTTAAGGAAATCTTCTCTAGCTGCCCATTCATGTATAATCAATTCATGCCCCGTACCAGCTAACTGTTCAAACATACCCTTAAGGTTATGGAGTATAGGATCACCCTTCATTTCCAATCTACTTCCATTTATATGGAACCTTAATTTCTTTCCTATTTTATTAGCAAACTTTAAAGCAGCAAACGCTTGTAGTAAATGGTTCTTTAATGGTCTAATTGCACCAAAGCAAGCAATGTCTATGTGTTCCTTTTTCCTATTAAATTCCTTTAAATTGTATAATTGTGGGTAATAATTGGGAAGATAAACAACACGTTCCCGTACCTGTTTCTTGTTCCAATTGTTCCTAGTTCCTAAATACTCTCTCACTTCACTTAACATTCTTGGTGCATTAACACCAATACTAATTTGTGGGAACGAAATATAATCACCTAACCAATTCATTGCCATACCCTCACCTGCCATAAAAGGCATTTCAGAATGTAAACGTACTATCCATTTTACAGTCGGGTGTAGTGGAATTAATTCTGCAAATTTAGCTGGCGTTACCCAAAGAGCTTCTATAATAACATGTGAAGGTTTATGTTTAGTAACTAACCTATCAATACAATTATTATCAATGGCAACTTCCATCTCTGCATCTAACCAAGATGCATAAAGCATATCTTTAACGTACTTTGCAGAGTTGTATAACCCGGTGCTTAAACCTTCTGGTTTATGGTTTGTGGAGCTATAATCTTCCCGTCTTTTGAGGATGAACAATACTTTAGGTTTGGTGGCCATTTTACATTACTTATAATGCAGTTGCTTACTTAAAACTGGTTTTATTAAGTTTTTTTCCTAATTTTAAACTCTTTGCACTTCACCAAATCTTGCATCTAAATCACCACCAAGATGCTTGTCTACCCATTCTGCAAATTCTTCTAATGTAAGTTTTGTCTTTGCACTTGTTTGAATCTTCTCTAATCTACCATCTGGGGTAGTAACAAAGTGCTCAATATATTGGCGGCCGTCACCGGTATCACTCATTGATGGGTTGTAAATGAAACCTTTATACTGAATAGCATCTGGGTTATTATGCTCGGCTACTAAACTATAAGCCTCAGCTATTAAAATATCTTCTTTTACTTGTTTCATGAAATTTGTTCAAATCCTTTCGATCCGTATTGCTGGTGTAAATTATCTACAAATGCATCTAACTCACCTTGAGGTCCGCTAATCTTAATTTGATAATAAGAAGCCACGTCTCTATTACCACTTGGTTTACCCACTTTGGAAAGCTTTTCAATCTTTAGGCCTGCTTGTTGAGCTTCATTACTCAAGTCTTCAAATGACATTGGAAAGTGCGTGGCATTAATCTCACACATACTCTCTGCATTAGCGTTTGTAATCTCATCTTGTTCAGATTCTTTCTTCATACGCTCTAAATGAGCATCTTTACGTGGATGGTACTCAACGCGCCCGTACACGTATTCAGACTCTGGATCAGTGTTAATATTAGGCATTGGGTGCTTATCTTCCATTACCTTGGAATAAGCTTCTGCAATTAATTGATCCTCTTTTACCTGTTTCATATTATTATTTAATAGCTTATTTAAAAAAGTGCATTAACAGAGAAGATATACTACCGATGAACGCCACGGCCACTGCTGTCTTAAATTGCCAATTCATCTTGTTCTTTTCTAAGTTAGTTTTATGCTGAGCACATATAGTTTCTTTTAAATCATCTATAGAAGCTTTTGTCTCCCTTTGCATATGCTCAAAATTAACAGTCAATGCAGTAACTTGTTGTATTAGTGATGGTTGTCCATTGCCATCCTTTACAAGCTTATTAAGCGTTTGTAATTCTGTCTTTACGTTTACTATATCTCTATTAAGATAGTCGATGGCAGTGTTACGCTCTTCTGCAGTCTTTTTAGGCATGCTTTATTATTTATAAACTTTTAACCGCAGTTATAATGGCCGTCACCTGGGCCTTAACTCTTTGTTCTAAAGGAAACTTACTTGGTGATTCAAATGTGTAGTGTAAGCACTCCTTATAATTGTGATTTAACCACAGTAGTTCAGTCCAGTGTTTCTTTTTATCTTCAAAATGCTCACTACGAATAACACCATCCACCACGTGTTCACCATCCACGTGGTGATCACTCTCAATAGGGATAACAGTGCTTACTTCTTTTAAAATAACATTTGCTTCCGGGACCATATCCCTACTATGCCTTTCATAAAGATAAAAGCCATCTGCTTCGTGATCCTCATGCATTGAAATAGTGAGGTCAAAGTGATTAAACTTCTCCACCCACCTTATGTGATTATCAATCTCCGGGACTGTGGTGTCTCTATACTGCCTATTAAGATCAAAGCCCTCTTTATTACGTCTCGTAGCCTTGGATAAGCCGTAAGGGTTCATCGCTGGACACAGCACCCAGTTATAATCATCCGTAAAAAAATCGTTTTTTAATAGCTTTAGTAAAGCAATAGGAGGAGCAGGTTCATTGCCGTGAATGCCTGCGCTAATATAAACATAAGGAAGAGCACTATCCGTTTCTTTCCACATACCTAATACTTGCAAACCGTTTTGCTCAGCAAAGGCGTCCACCACAAAGCCGCGCTCCTCCCCTTCCGTTTTTAGGAGCTCAACCAACGCGCGCGCATTCAACGGCATCGCCACATACCGCTCCGTAACCACCCGGTACTTATCACTTAATAATAAGTCGTCTCTTACCTGTTTCATCAATCAGAGCTATCTATATCATAGTACATCTTTAAGGAAGGAGAGGCCTTTATCTCATAAGTGCCTTTTCTATTAGTATATACTATCTTCCAATCATTAGCCTTGTCCTTAATGCTTCTATCAAATGAAGGGCTGTTAGGTGTGCCAATATACGTATACCCTATTGGTTTGTTACCATTGTCTAACCCAATTATAGTGCCATCTTTAAAGTGTACCATGGTGGCGGGCTTCTGTTGTTCGTTCTCATCTTGCTGTGCAGTTTTTGAAGCCATGTAGTCATCGTAACCGTACGGGTGTCTGTACTTGTCGAAATTGTTCATGAATTCATCATAAGGCACGGTGTGGTCAGGATGGTGCATCTTAGAGATAGGCGTGTTACGCAATGCCACGTGTGTACCGAACATTGTGTGATTCATTAATGCCGGCTCATCTGCGCCTTTGCGCATTACCGTGGTTAATGGAGCTCTACCTTGTTCTTTCTCACTATCAATGTAGTCATCAACACGGCCTTCTACTAGGCTGTACATCTCACTCAGTAGCTTTTGGTCTCTTGCTTGTGGGTTCATATTATTGAAATATTTAATCACATGCATACAATATTAATATGGCATTACCTAAATCGTATAAAACTAATAGCAATTATAAAACACTACTAAATGAAGCTAAAGTGCAGAGAAAGACAAGACCAGGCTTCCGTAAACAAAGAGCTGATAAAGGCGTTAAGAGACGTTAAGAGCGGCGGGACGACGGAACGGCGGGGGTATATGGAGAAACGTGGGGGACGCGAAAAAAATTTGGGCATGGGGCCTTAGGACACGGCCCCGGAACGCTCTATATAATGAAAGGGCGATGACCGCCGCGAATAGATGCTTCTCTCGCAGAGCGGTTGTCATGCTCTCGCAAGCGTGTCAACGTTGCTAGGAAACAATATACAATATCGATAGGGTGTATAAAGTAAGGAAGGGTGGTACCTTCTACTCATAGTTGGTACCACCCTTGTTGTAATAATATGAACTAACCTAAAGTGTTTACTCAGTAATGATCTTTATGACATACATCATTAACATCATCTGAAGTGCAATCATATGTGGATGTATTTTCATATGATATGGTTACAGGATTACCTTCTTTAATATTGGTAATGTGATTGACTTGCTGTACAACAGCATTGATCAATCCATCAGCAGCTATGATTTCATTAGCTAGGTCATATGACTCAGCTGTGCAATATACTGTATCACTTGCGGTAAATATAATGTATGTCTGTTGTGGTCTCATATGATATATTGTATGGTTGTTCCTACACTTAGCATACACAGCACTCTACTTCATCCCTCACTACAATACAATTGCTCTTCTCTACAACACAATCACCTTCAATGATTGGATGATCTACCAGGTAGCCTATCTTGCCTTCTTTCCTAACTTCCATTACTGTGCCTACATGTAGGTCAATCCAAGTTGAATGCTCTGAGTGCAAGTATGTATTAGTTGGTTTGGTTATCATTATTTTCATATTATTATTATATAATAGTTCCAGTTACTTGCTGCCATCTTCAAATATGATGTAATCATCAACTACTTTGAAATCAAAGCTCTCCACTAACCATCCAGTATGATCTGATATTAGATCCACTACTGCATCTCTTAACGTCTCTTCATCCACTTCACCTACCTCCCACTCACCCTTCTCATTGATGAACTCATAATGCAAGTCATCATCTTCCACCTTAACGGTTAACTCGGTAGGCAAATCCTCTACCTCTTCACCATCTGTATCATATACTATGTTGTATGCTTCTACTATAATCATATAGTATAGTATATGATTGTTCCTGTTTATGTCAGCTGTAACATGCGCTCTGCTATATCAGCTTGGATGGTTGGATCACTATTGACGAATGTATCATCTAATGTACTTCCATCCAATCCCATCTCTAATGCTTCTTGTAAAAGCTCTTGTATGATTTGTGCTCTTGCTATGGTGTATAATTGTTCTGAACTCATATGCTTGTAAATTGGTTGGTGGAGTGGGTTGTGACTCCCACTCCACCTTATTTCTATCCTGGAGTAATAATATGTTGTAGGATGAAAATTAGTTTGCTAAGATTCTGCGTCCGAAGAACTCAGTCGTTAATGGACGGCCTGGGCGGCGTTTGGCTTTACGAAATTGCTTCATATTAGCTTCATTGCGTAGGTAATGTACATAATCATTAGCTTTGGAAATTGCATGCTCAATACCACCGAACTTACTTACTAAGAAACGTCTTGTGCGTCTAATGCCATTACGCATGATGCTAGCACGTACGCTGATTGGGTCTTGGCCCTTTAAATCTACTACAATATTGTTTGTAACTGTTTTTGTCTTCATTTGTATCTATATTATAAAATTGTTCCCTATTACTTTAATTCAACTATCTAATTATATTATTAAAAAGAATTGTGAGAAATTTCTCTTAAATTATTATAAAAATCACTTATATATTCTTCATACTTATTAATATATAAAGCATTTTTATTTCTAATCTCTTTATATAATTTTTGAAATTCTTTATCTTGTGATAATTTATTAATTTCTTTAAAAATATTATTAATTTTATTAGTATAAGTTTTGGTATTTTTATTTTTCATATTATTACTCCTTTATTATATCTCACTTCCTATTTTATAAAATTAAATTACAAAATACCCCCCATTATCATCTTTATCAAAAATCTTAAACTTCTCATTACTTCCTATTAAAATATACTTCTCATTTTTAAAATCTCCATCACTTAAATTTACTTCAAAATACTCTTTATTATTATAATTTACAATTTTTACATAACCCTTCATTTTAATTAATTTATTATTTTTAACATCTAATAAATTACAATTTATTAATTTAACTTCTCTTTTATTTTTATTCATATTATTACTCCTTTATTATATCACATTTCCTATTAATCTAAATACTCTCCTAATACCTCATCCACCTCTTCTTTACTCTCTAAACCCCATAATCTATCTAATCCATTTAACCCAAAATCCTCCTCATAATTCTCTAATATTTCTTTACTATAATTATTTTCTATATATTCTCTATTATTAAAATTATTATTATTTTTCATATTATTACTCCTTTATTATATCACATTTCCTAATACCACCATCACTTCATTCTCTAAATCAAAACAAACTTCTATCTTACAAAAATCTCTCATTACTTCTTTTACATAATCTAACTCTTCTCTATTATAATTACTATAATATTCATCTCCACAACACACTCTCACAATCTCACTTAACCCACAATCCTCACTATTCTCCCACATCTCCTCAACTATCTTATTAACATTAACATAATCAAAATCATAATTTTTATTTTTCATATTATTACTTTTTTATTATATCTTATTTCCTATTAACTACTCAACCCTCTTCTCTTAAATCTACTATAATATACTCCTCATAATCATACACATACCCATACTTATTTTTAACCTCTTTAATATAACCATCTTCTATTTCTTTAACTAAATCTACTTTTTTATTAACTAAATCTATTTTTATTATCATAATATTACTCCTTTATTATATTTTATTTCCTATTAACTACTCACCTTTTCAAATATCTCATTTATTTCTTCATAATAATCATCTAACTTCATATTATAATTATTCTTCTCACTAATCTTACAATCAATCTCATTATCAATAATCTCTTCACCACTCATCTTAAAATACTCACTATCTTCTCTAATAAAAATATAATTACAACTATCACAATCACCACCCTCCATTTCTTTATCTTCTATCTTAAAACTAAACTTACTTTCATCACACATATACTCTTCATTTAAACTTACATTTTCACCATTACAACCATATACATCTAACTTTAATATTTTAATTTTCATATTATTAATATATCTATTTTTATTATTTAAATCAATATTAAACTTCTATTCCATTAAACATTCTATCTCCATATTCTTTAATACATTTTCTTACATCATACCCCTCATCTACTACTAAC
>Ga0316227_1002940_pt1 | contig 14380 bp, 12 predicted proteins | sample TBH18019metaG_FD_206012 | JGI IMG/M metagenome (GOLD analysis project Ga0316227, IMG submission 206012) | Freshwater microbial communities from Trout Bog Lake, Wisconsin, USA - TBH18019 | ecosystem: Environmental > Aquatic > Freshwater > Lake > Hypolimnion/Profundal zone | place: USA: Wisconsin... | reverse complement strand
GCTTTCGCAAGCCGGACAGTCCCCCGCCTACGGAAGATTCCCTTCGCCATCAGAGCGTTCCGCATCTCTCCGACAGAGGATGTTGCGCTTGGAATTGACGCCAGACGTAGCCAGGCGCACTGCCAAAGCGGTAGAGGACTACCCGCACTCCAAGACGCTGACGCGACTGCCGAGCCCTTCCCGATTTTTCGCGCTTTGCCATCATCTAGCAAACCGAACTGGTCACTGTTACAGCCTACTAGGCCGTTGGCCCTGAGCTGCAGACACACACCGGACGTCATTGGCGCTAGACAGATAAGAAGCCCGCGCTCCCCTGCGTCGTCCACGTCAAGACCTGTTCATTAGCAGCTGTGAGATCCTTCGCAAGCTCACACCACTTCCACCGGGCACTGCGGCAGCGCCCTCAGAAACGCGCTTCCGTAGGACTTGGTCAGGATGCGCGGGTCGAGGATTACCACGATCCCCGTGTCGGATTTGGTGCGGATGAGCCGGCCCACGCCCTGGCGCAGTTTCAAGATCGCTTCCGGCAGCGAGTATTCCGCAAAAGCATCTCCGCCCGCGGCTTCGATCGCCTCCAAACGCGCTTCGATCAGCGGGTGATCCGGCACGGCAAACGGCAGCCGGGTGATGATGACATTGGAGAGCGCTTCACCGGGGACGTCCACGCCGCTCCAGAAACTGTCGGTGCCGAAGAGCACGTTGTGGCCGTCCTTCTTGAACTCATCGAGCATCCGGTGTCGGGACGTTCCCTGGCCTTGAACGATCAGCGTCCACTTCTTTTTCTCGAAGGTCTTGCGCATCCGGTCGGCCAGCGTCTGCATCGTTTTATAAGAAGTGAATAGAACGAATGCGCGTCCGCGGCTCAGTTCGACAAAGTGTTCGACGCGCTCCTCCAGCGCGTCCATGTACTCGGCGTCGCGCGGATCGGGCATCTTGCGGGTGACATAGAGCGTCATCTGGCGGGCATAGTCGAAAGGGCTGCCCACCTGCTCGCCGACGACCTCGTCCGCGCCGACGCGCCGCCGGAAGTAGGAGAGATCCTCGCCGCCGACCGAGAGCGTCGCGCTGGTCATCACACACGAGTGATTTTCCCGGAAGAGCAGCACGCGAAGATGCGCGGCGATATCCACCGGCGCGGCGTGGAGCGCGCAGAACTGGCCTTGTTTGCCGGTCTTCTCCACCCAGTAAACGTAATCCTCGGCGTTCTGGGAGAGGAACGTGGCGATGCCCAGCCGCGCGTCCCGGATGCGCCGGCCCATGTCTTGCAACTCCGCCTTGGTCATCTCGTCCTCCACTTTCTTGAGGATCGCGACGATCTGGGTTTGCAGTTCCGCCAGCGAAGCGGTGAGGGTGTCCGGGACGAAATCGGGTTCGCGGACGCGGTACTCGCGCCCCTTGGTGAAGTTCGCCTTGTCGGCCAGCGAGTCGAAAAACTGGTCGGTTTCCCCAACCAGTTCCGTCACCTTGCGCACTCCCTCGGCGTTGCGCAGGACGGTGAAAAGCCCTTTCTTGGAACGCTCGTTGTAGAGCCGTTGCAGGGCATATTTCAGGCCGTACTGGGAGACGGCGACGCCGATCTGTTTGGCCGCGACCCCTTCCACCGTGTGCGCTTCGTCGAAGATGACGAAGTCGTTGGAGAAGATGAAGCCGGTGGACGCGATGGCTTCCTCGATGGAGCCCGTGTTAAGGAAGAAGAGCGTGTGGTTCATGACAACCACGTCCGCGCTGACCAGCCGTTTGCGGGCGGCTTGGTAAAAGCAACGGGGATCGTTTCCACAGGTCTTGTTAGTACAGATGTGTTGTTCGCTGCACACCTGCGCCCAGACCGCCGGGTCGGGCTCGACCGAGAAATCCGCCAGGGAACCGTCCTTGGTGCGCTGCGACCATTCCCAGATGCGCTTGAGTTCCTCCTGTTCGGGAGAAGTGAACAGTTCGCCGGCGTTCTCCATCGCGCGTTGCAGTCGGCGCGAGCAGAGGTAGTTCTGGCGGCCCTTCCACAGGGCGGCCTCGAATTCCACCGGCAGCAATTTTTGCAGGATCGGGATGTCCTTGTACATCAACTGTTCCTGTAGGTTGATGGTGTAGGTGGAAATCACCGCCTTCTTCTTGTGCTTCAGGGCGAACAGGATTGCAGGGACCAAATACGCCAGGGATTTGCCGACGCCCGTGCCGGCTTCCACCACCAGATGCCGTTCCTCGGCGAGCGCCTGCGCCACCGCGACGGCCATCGCCTGTTGTTGCGGGCGGTACTCGAAGTTGCGCGCCTTGGCCATTAGCCCGTCCGGCGCGAAAATCTGCCGAACCTGGTCGACCAAAGCGTCCTCAGTGTCTTCGCGCAGGGCAATCATAGGGCGGTTAGTCTAGCGACGGATTACGGATTTGAAAGCATTGGTTCAGGAAGGTTGAAGCCACCGGGGGGGGCTTTGGCTGTCGCGCCAGCGTGCGGGGCTCCGTTCATACTCGTGCATCCGGTTGGCGAACTTGTGGGTAATGGAAAGACAGGCCTGCCGCACGCCAAGATGCTGGCGCGTTTCTCGGAAATCCTAACGCAATCCCGGGCGATCGCTTTCTTTGCTAAAGATTGGGGAATTTCCGTAAAATGCCTGAACAAAGCGCTTGCAAACCCGCCGTCTCGTTGCTTCTATCGGCCCCAGATTTTGCTTCTGGCGAGATCGGCGATGCGCTGTTTATCGAATCCGGGTTGAAATTCCTGGCATCCGAGAGCGGGTGCGGTTCGTTTCGCTTTTCCCAGTCCAGACTCGAACACAATGACGAGAACTTCTTCAGTTTCGCCGGGCGTTTGGAGCCGCAGGTTCCGCAGCGTACTGCTGTGCGTTTGCCTGCTGCTGGCAGGCGCGTGGCTTTGCGGCTCGCTGCGTGCGCAGGTGACTCCCGCCGATCAAAAAGAGACGCAGGTTGCGGCGCCCTCCGGGAATGCCCCCACCGAAGCCGGCAAGCTGGCTGAGCCGGAGATTCCGGAACTACGCAAGGCGCCTCCGGGAATGCGCTCGGCGGACGAGGAGGAGAAAGAGGAAGGATTGCCGCAAGCCGCCCCGATCCTCGTCAACACGAAATATTTCAAGGTAAGCAGCTCGATGGTCGTCACCTGGGTGGTTGCGATCTTGCTCATCGTCGGCGCCCAAACGGCCACCCGTCAGATCAAGGAAATCCCCGAAGGGGCGCAGAATTTCTGGGAGTGGGTTGTCGAGGGCCTTTACAATTTCTTGGAGGGAATCGTCGGGGATGAGCTCGTGAAAAAGACGTTTTGGTTCTTTGCCAGCGTCTTTTTGTTTATCCTGGCGACGAACTGGTTCGGGCTGCTTCCGGGCATCGGCTCGCTCTGGATCGACACGATGCGCAGTGGACATGTCGAGCACATTCCGTTCATGCGCGGCGCCAATGCCGACCTGAATATGACCCTCGCCATGGCGATGGTCTTTTTCGCTTGCTGGATTTTCTGGGCGCTCCAGGCCAACGGATTGTTCGGTTTCCTCCTGCATCTTTTTGGGCCAAAGGGTGAAACCGAGGGCTTCATGAAGGTGCTGATGGTGTTCGTATTCCTCTGCGTCGGCGTCCTGGAAGTCGTCTCGATCCTGTTCCGCCCCATCTCACTGAGCTTCCGTCTCTACGGCAATATTTTCGCCGGCGAAAACATGCTGGAGGCGATGTCGCACATGGGCGGCGTCTGGTTTGGATGGCTGTTGCCGATCCCGTTTTATTTTATGGAACTGCTGGTGGGCCTTGTTCAGGCCCTCGTGTTCATGCTGCTCACGGCCGTGTTCACGCTTCTCATCTGCCAGCACGAAGAACACGAACACCATTAACCAATTTCACACGCCGGACCGTGGCAAGACTGCGGGGGCGGGTGGATCAACCACAAATAGAGAAAAACATCATGACCACTGAAATCCTGGCGGAAATCACAGGTAATATTCACGTCGGCCTCGCCGCTTTTGGAGCGGCCATCGGCGTGGGCATTATCGGCATGAAGGCTTCGGAAGCGGTCGGGCGCAATCCCGGCGCGGCCACGAAGATCCTCGTGCAGGCCATTTTGAGCACTGCCTTCGCGGAAGGCATCGTGTTCTTCGCCCTCTTCCTCTGGAACGGGAAATAATTGCCTTGCGGCGGAGTCCCGGTCCACGGGGCTCCGCCTCTTCCGATCTCTATTCACATCGATGCTATGATTGCTCCTCTCACTCTTGCTGCCGGCGGGCTTGCCGATACCGCCAAAGACATCGCGATCCGTTTCGGGGGCGACCCCATTCTCTTTTTCTCCAACGTCATCAGCTTCGTGCTCGTCTGCTGGCTGCTGCAAAAGTTCGCCTACAAGCCGATCCTCATGGTGCTTGAAGAGCGCCGCACGAAGATCGCCGAAGGCCTTGCCGCCGCCGAGCAGAGCAAGCAACAACTTGCCGAAGCGGAGTCCAGGCACGCCGAAATCCTGGTCCGCGCCAACGAGGAAGCGCAGAAGATGATCGCCGAAGCGCGGGCGAGCGCGGCGGCCATCGCCGAGAAACGCCAGCAGGACGCGATCGCCGAAGCCGAAGGCATCATCGCCAAAGCCAGGGAAGCGATCGAAATCGAACGCGCCCGGGTGTTTGCCGAACTCAAGCGCGAAGTCGCCCGCCTGGTGGTGGCCACGACCGGTAAAGTCACCGGCAAGGTGCTAACCGCCCAGGATCAGGCGCGTCTGACCGAAGAAGCATCGAGGGAAGTCGCCGCGTAGAAAGCCGCCAATGAAAGTACCCAAGGAAGCCCGTTCTCTTGCCCGCTCGCTGTTCCGGAAGAGCTTTTCCGCCGGACGGCTCGATGGCGCCAAGGTTTCCGAGGCCGTCCGCGAGACGATCGCCTCCAAGCCGCGGCAATACATCGCCGCGATGAAAGAGTTCCACCGGTTGATCCGCATGGAACTGGCCCGCCGGCATGCGGTGGTCGAAAGCGCCACCGGCCTCGATTCGCCGACATCCACCAAGATCCTCGCCGGACTTCAGGCCCGGTACGGCGCCGACATCACTTCCGAATTCAAGACCAACCCCGAGTTGATTGGCGGCCTGCGCATCAAACTCGGCAGCGACGTTTGGGACGGCTCCGTGCGCGGACGTCTCAACGCGCTCGAAGACAGCCTCAGCCGATCCTAACTCTTTTTCCAATCTGACTTCCTTGCCATGAGCACCATCCTGCAAGACATCGAAACCCAAATCGCCAGCATCCAATCCGCCACCCTCAAAACCAACGTCGGCATCGTCCGGGAGTCCGGCGACGGCGTGGCCAAAATCGAGGGGCTCAGCGACGTGATGCTGAACGAAATGGTCGAGTTCCCCGGCGGCCTGTACGGGCTGGCCCTTAACCTCGAAGAAAACGACGTGGGCTGCATTCTGCTCGGCGACTCCACGGGGGTGAAGGAGGGCGACGAGGTCAAGACCACCGGACGGCTTCTCTCCGTGCCCGTCGGCAAGGCGCTCCTGGGTCGCGTGGTGGACGCTCTCGGCGTGCCGCTCGACGGCAAGGGGCCCATCAAGAGCGACGTGACGTATCCGGTCGAAAAAATCGCGCCCGGCATCATCAAGCGCAAGCCGGTCAGCCAACCGGTGCAGACCGGCATCGTCGCCATCGACGCGATGATCCCGATCGGGCGCGGCCAGCGCGAGTTGATCATCGGCGACCGCGCCACGGGCAAGACGACCATCGCCATCGACACGATGATCAATCAGGCCCGCATCAACAAGGCCAACGAGGGCAAGGCGGGGTTCCGCCCCATCTACAGCATTTACGTCGCCATCGGCCAGAAGCGTTCCAACGTCGCCCGCGCCATCGGGGTGCTTACGGAAGCCGGCGCGATGGATTACACCATCCTGGTCGCCGCCACAGCCTCCGATTCCGCGACGATGCAGTACCTCGCCCCGTTCTCAGGCGCTTCCATTGGCGAATGGTTCATGGACAACGGCATGGACGCGCTGATCATCTTCGACGATCTCTCCAAGCACGCCGTCGCTTACCGGCAGGTTTCGCTGCTGCTCAAGCGTCCGTCGGGCCGCGAGGCGTATCCCGGCGACGTGTTCTATCTCCACAGCCGCCTGCTGGAACGGTCCGCGCGCGTCAATGAGAAGAACGGCAACGGCTCGCTCACCGCACTGCCGATTATCGAGACCCAGGCGGGCGACGTTTCAGCCTACATTCCGACGAACGTCATCTCCATCACCGATGGCCAGATTTATCTGGAAACCGATCTGTTCTACCAGGGTGTCCGGCCGGCGATTTCCGTCGGTCTGTCTGTGAGCCGCGTCGGGTCCGCCGCGCAGATCAAGGCGATCAAGCAGGTCGCCGGCAAGATCAAGGGCGAACTGGCGCAGTTCCGCGAACTGGCCGCGTTTGCGCAGTTCGGCTCCGATCTCGACGCCGGCACCAAGGCAAAGCTCGACCGCGGTTCGCGCATCGTCGAAATCTTCAAGCAGATTCAATACAACCCGGTCGCGGTCGAAGAGCAGGTTGCCGTGCTTTGGACCATCCAGAACGGCCACATGGACGACGTGCCGGTGGACCGGATCAAGGAGTTCCAGACGAAGCTTCAGGAATTTCTGACCACGCGCAAGGCCGCCGTGCTCGGCGCGATCCGCGACAAGGGCGCGGTGGACAAAGACCTCGAAGGCCAGCTCGCCGCCGCCATCGCGGAATTCAAGACGACCTGGCGGTAACAACCCTGCTATTTCCGAAGTACACGCGAATCCCATGAATACCGGCAACCGACAACACTCCTTGCGCACGCGGCGTAAAGTCGCGAGTGGGGCGTCGGAGTCGCGTCAGCGTCTTGGAGTGCGGCAGTCCTGTGCCGCCTTCGGATGCCGGACCAACCCTCGTTCACCGCAAAGCTCGCTTGCCGCGACCCGCCAAGTTATTCTTCTTTTCATCTCAAACACGGACTCGTACCCGTTGCCAATCGGTATCTGTGGCGCTCGGCGGGAGATGAATAGCAAAGAAATGGTGAGCGCGGGCAGGAAAGCAACCTCAGGAACCGAAGCGCCATCCCAAGGCGGCACAGGACTGCCGCACTCCAAGACGCTGACGCGTTCATCGGGAGCCCCAATGCAAGCCGACATCGATTTTCCAATTTTCAACCGATAACCTCAAAATGGCAGCCAACACACGCGATATCCGGCGCCGGATCAAGTCGATCAAGAACACGGCGCAGATCACCAAGGCGATGCAGATGGTCGCCGCCGCGAAGATGCGCAAGGCGCAGGGCGCGGCGCTGGCGGGCCGGCCGTATGCGGATTTGATCAACCGGGTGCTGGTCTCGGCCAGCCGCCGGACCGATGTCGCCGCGCATCCGCTGCTGGAAGTGCGTGAGGTGAAATCGGAGTTGGTGGTTGTGGTCTCCACCGACAAAGGCCTCTGCGGCGCGCTCAACACGAACCTGCTGCGCGAGGTCAACCATTTCGATTCCTCCGTTGCCGGATTCATCAGCGCCGGACGCAAGGCGCAGCAGTATCTGGTGCGCGCCAAACGCCGGCTCGTGGCCGATTTCCCGGTCAAAGCCGCTCCGACGTTCCTGGACACGAAGGTGATCTCGAAGTACTGCATCGAGCAATTCCTGTCGGGCAATGTGGACAAAGTCAGCGTGCTCTTCACCCACTTCCTGAACACGCTGATGCAGAGGCCGGTAGTGCGCACGCTGTTGCCGATCAGCCCGTTCGATTTGCCCATTCAAACCGGGCAGCCGGAGACCGAGGAGAACGACACCGAATACCTCTACGAGCCGAATCCGCACGAGGTCTTGAGCGGCATTCTGCCCCACTACATTCATTACCAGATTTACGAGATGGTCCTCGATGCGCGCGCCTCCGAGCACAGCGCGCGGATGGTCGCCATGAAGAGCGCCACCGACAACGCCACGCAGCTCATCAAGGACCTCACCCTGGAATACAACAAAGTCCGCCAGGCCGGCATCACCACCGAGTTGCTGGAGATCGCAACCGCGCAAATGGCGCTGGCATGAGTATGGCTGTGAATTTCGTCATCGCTATTTCCGAAGGGGAGCGCGGGCATCCTGCCCGCTTCCTCCGGCATCTTGCCGGAGGGGAACACGCGGGATGGCGAGTTCCACGCTTTCACCGGGCGCCGGCAGGATGCCGGCTGTTGCGGGCAAGATGCCCGCGCTCCCCTGTTTCTTCAAAGTCGCACTTCTTCGGCGCTGAACCGCGCGACACTTTCAACTATTTGACATTCAACCAATGAACCAAGGAACCATCGTCCAAATCATCGGTCCCGTCGTGGACGCCGACTTCTCCGCGTCGGGGAAACTTCCGGCCATTTATTCCGCCCTGGAGATCGAATACGTCGTCAACGGACATCCCACCAAGCTGGTGCTCGAAGTCCAGCAGCACCTCGGCGAAAACTGGGTGCGGGCGATCGCCATGTCCACCACCGAAGGCCTCAGGCGAGGCCTGAAAGTCACCGACACCGGCGCGCCCATCTCCGTCCCGGTCGGCGAAGGCGTCCTCGGGCGCGTGTTCAACGTCACGGGCGACCCCGTCGACGAGCGCGGCCCGGTCAACTTCACCAAGCGTTATCCCATTCACCGCAAGGCGCCGACACTGGTCGAACAGGAAACCAAGGCGCAGGTGCTCGAAACCGGCATCAAAGTCATCGACCTCATCTGCCCGTTCACCAAGGGCGGCAAAGTCGGCGCGTTCGGCGGCGCCGGCGTTGGCAAGACGGTCGTCATCATGGAGTTGATCAACAACATCGCCAAGGGACACGGCGGCTACTCCGTGTTTGCGGGCGTGGGCGAGCGCACCCGTGAAGGCAACGATCTTTACAACGAAATGAGCGAGTCCGGCGTCATCAACCAGAAGAACCTGGCCGAGTCCAAGGTCGCGCTGGTTTACGGCCAGATGAACGAGCCTCCCGGCGCCCGTCTGCGCGTCGCCCTCTCGGCGCTCTCCATGGCCGAGTATTTCCGCGACGAACGCAATCAGGACGTGCTGCTCTTTATCGACAACGTCTTCCGGTTCTCGCAGGCCGGCTCCGAAGTCTCCGCGCTGCTCGGGCGCACCCCGTCGGCGGTCGGTTACCAGCCGACGCTCGCCGCGGAAATGGGCGATCTTCAGGAGCGCATCACCTCTACCAAGAAAGGTTCCGTCACCTCGTTCCAGGCCGTTTACGTGCCCGCGGACGACCTGACCGACCCGGCTCCCGCCAACACCTTCGCGCATCTCGATTCCACCATCGTGCTGGAGCGTTCCATCGCCGAGTTGGGCATTTACCCGGCGGTCGATCCGCTGGCCTCCACCTCCAAGGCGCTGGCGCCGGATGTCGTCGGCCCCGAGCACTACGCCGTCGCCCGCGGTGTGCAGAGGGTACTCCAGAAATACAAGGACTTGCAGGACATCATCGCCATTCTCGGCATGGACGAGCTTTCGCCCGAGGACAAACTCACCGTCTACCGCGCCCGGAAAATCCAGCGGTTCCTCAGCCAGCCGTTCCACGTCGCCGAAGTGTTCACCGGCAGCAAGGGGCAATACGTCACCATCGCCGAGACCGTGCGCGGATTCCGCGAAATTCTCGACGGCAAGCACGATGACGTGCCGGAAACGAACTTCTATATGAAGGGCGGCATCGACATGGTGCGCGCGTAACCGGGTTTGCCGCCGATCTCGCCTTTACCGAACCAACACCAACCGCCAATGGCCAACACGCTGCACCTCGAAATCGTCACGCCCGACGTGAAGGCGTTCGACGACGACGTCGATCTGGTCGTCCTGCCCGGGATCGAGGGTGAGATGGGCATCTACCCGATGCACGTCCCACTGATGACCCAGATCAAGCCCGGCGAGCTGCGCCTCTTCAAGAACGGGCGCGAAACGGCGATGGTCGTCGGCGACGGCTTCGCCCAGATCACGCAAACGCAGGTCACCGTCCTGACGGACATGGCCATCGAAGAGTCCGACATCGACGTGCATTCCGTGGAAAAGGCGATCGAACGGGCGGAGGCGTCCATGCGGGAGCGCCAACTGCTCAACGACGAAGAGATCGCGACGGTGGAAGCGTCACTGGAGAAATCGATCGCGCAGTTGCACTTCAAGAAACGGCGGACGGGGTAGGGGCGGCAGGTCGCGGTGGCTCGTCAAGAATGCGAGCTATTCTGGAAATAGGGCGTAATCAAAGGGACCTAAAGGACGAAAGGGACCGAAGGCACAAATGAGAGGACGTGCGCGGGTTTTTCGTTCTCTGTTGCCTTGTCGGCGCCTGATCGGTAATTCTTCCAGTCATGCGCGTCCTCTTCCGGCTTGCACGGCTTCTGGTGCTGCTCGTTGTCGCTCTCGTTATTCTGCTTTTGGTGGCGCAGGACGCGATGATTTACCACCCGCGCCCCTATCGCGGCGCACAGCCTGTAACTCGCACGGTAGCGGGGAGACAGGTCTTGCCGCTTGTGTTCTCCACATCGCAGGGACGGCAGCAGTGCTATTACGTGTGCGCCCGATCGGCTGGCACAACCCAAGTTCTCGGTCCGATTTGGGTGTTGTTTTGCGGCAACGCGTCGCTGGCCTTGGGTTGGCTGACTTTCGTAAACGCCACCTCCACGCCCGACGATTCATTTCTGCTCGTCGAATACCCCGGCTACGGAGTGTGCGTCGGGCATCCTTCGCCCGCGACTATTGAGGAAAACGCCAACGCCGCGCTCGCCGCCCTGGCCGAACGGTCGGGCGTTCCTGTGTCTGCGCTTACACCCAGCCTGCGTGTTTTTGGTCATTCGCTCGGAGCGGCGGCCGCACTCGTCTTTGCAGGCGAACACCCGGTTTCGCGCGTTGTGCTGGCGGCCCCGTTCACTTCGCTTCGCGACATGGCGCAACGAACGGTTGGCTGGCCGCTCTGCTGGCTGCTGCGCGGCAACTTCGACAACCGCGCCCGGCTGCGGGAAATCGGCGCGCGCACGCCTGCGCCGATCGTCGAGATTTTTTCAGGCACCGCAGACGAGGTAATCCCATTCACGATGGGCCGCGCCCTCGGAGAACTCTCGCCGTGCGCTCATTTCGAAGCCGTGCAAGATGCCGGCCATGACGACGTTCTCGATGTCGTCTGGGGCCGGGTCTTCAAAGCGACGACCAAGCTCTGATATTCGCGTTTCAAAAGAATCTGCGAAAATCTGCGTAATCTGCGGACTCTCTTCTTCTTTTCGTCCTGTAAGCGGAAATCTTACGCCATCCCCAACCCGAACGCGTCGTGAGCCAGGTTGGCTGCGTCGGCGGCTCTCGCCTCGTCGATCACGACGGCGATCTTGATCTCCGAGGTCGAGATCATCTGGATGTTGATGCCGCCTTTGCTGAGGGCGTCGAACAACGTCGCGGCCACGCCCGAATGGGAACGCATGCCGATGCCGACGACGCTGAGCTTGGCGATGCCGTCCTGGGCGACGATCTCCCGGCCCACTTCGCTGACGATCGGCTCCAGCGCCTCGCGCGCCCTGGGCAGTTCGTCCTTGTTTAGCGTGAAGGAAATGTCGGTGGTCCCGGCCAGCGAGACGTTCTGAACGATCATGTCCACCATGATGTTCGCTTCGGCGATGGCCTTGAATATCCGCGAGGCGCTGCCGGGCGTGTCGGCCACGTGCGTAACGGTTACTTTGGCCTGGTTGCGTTCGATGGAAACGCCACGGATGACAACTTGCTCCATGCTCATGGTCTCTTCTTTGACAAGGGTTCCCGGACTGTTGGTGAATGAACTGCGCACCTCGAAGGGCACGCCGAATTTCTTGGCGAACTCGACGGAGCGCGACTGCATGACCTTCGATCCGGAACTGGCCATTTCGAGCATCTCGTCGTAGGAAATTTCCTCCATCTTGCGGGCGTTTTTCACGAGGCGCGGGTCGCACGTGAAGACGCCTTCGACGTCGGTGAAAATCTGGCAGATATCGGCCTTGATGGCGGCGGCGATGGCGATGGCGGTCAGATCCGAGCCGCCGCGCCCGAGGGTGGTGGTCTGTCCCTGGTCGGTCTCGCCCTGGAAACCGGCGACGACGACGATGTTGCCGTCATCGAGCAACTGGTGGATTGCCTTGGGCGTGATATTGCGAATGCGCGCCTTGGTGTGGACGCCGTCGGTGACGATGCCGGCCTGTGCGCCGGTCAGCGACACCGCCTTGCAGCCGAGGCTCTGGACGGCCATGGCGGTCAGCGCGATCGTTGTTTGTTCGCCCGTGGCCAGCAACATGTCCATTTCGCGCTCGGCAGGCGTCGTTCCGGAACACACCTCCCTGGCCAGCCGGATCAGCCCGTCGGTGACGCCGGACATGGCCGACACGACGACGACCACCTGATGGCCCTCCTGCCGCGTCGCGAGTACCCGCCGCGCCACGTTCAGGATGCGGCTCGGATCGCCGACGGAAGTGCCGCCGTATTTCTGGACAATGAGACTCATGGAGAGCCGGCAACTGTGTTCAGCGAAACCCTGTTTGTCAACGGCAATCGAATTGGCCCAGCAGCTCGCTGACCGACTGACAGATGTCCCTGAGCGCCTTGTGGAACCGGTTTGGCGGGACGATTTCGAGCGCCGCCGCCGCTTCGGCCAGGAGGTTGCGCGCGAAAGCAATGGCGTTTTTTAGGGAACCGCGCGCCGTGAGCGCCGCGACCAGCTCGTCGACGCCCTCGCCCGAGAGGATGACGTTGTTCCAGCGGGCGCGCTCGGATTCCGGGCAGTTTTGGAGCAGGTGCAGGACGGGCAGGGTCAGCTTGCCCTTGCGCAGGTCGGTGCCGAGGGTCTTGCCGGCGTCGGCTTCGTTGCCGGCGAGGTCGAGGCAGTCGTCGTAAATCTGGTAGGCGGTGCCGAGCTTCAACCCGAAGGATTTCATCGCGCCGATGACCTCCGGGGAGGCTTCGTTGAGCATGGCGCCGAGTTCGGTCGCCGCGCCGAAGAGCATCGCCGTCTTCATTTCGATGATGCGCAGGTAATCGGCAATGCTCAGGGAAAGATCGAAGCGGCGCTGAGTCTGGATGATCTCGCCGGAACAAACTTCCGCCGTGGCGCCGGCGATGCGACGCGTGATTTCCGCGCTGGTGAAGCTGGTGGAAAGCCGCAGGGCGTGGGCGAACATGGCGTCCCCCAGCAGCACGCTGAGGGTGTTGCCCCACTTGGCGTTTGCCGTGGGCTGCCCGCGCCGGATCTCCGCCCCGTCCATGATGTCGTCGTGGACGAGGGTGGCCGCGTGGATGAGCTCCAGAATGACCGCCAGTTCCAGGTGCGCGCTGCTGACGTTGCCCGTCGCGCCGCCGGCCAGCAAAGAGAGGGCCGGGCGCAGCCGCTTGCCGCTGCTCTGGCACGCGTAGGCGACGTATCCCTCGACGGCAGGGTCGAACTCGCGGGCCTGCGCACCGATCCGCTCTTCCACGCTGTACAGCGGGGCGTTGATCAGCTTGAAGGCCGCCTGGATTTTTTTTGGGATATGGGCGGCCTTGGGCGCGGCCCGCTGAAAATGTCTCACGGGTTGTTGAAAATAGGGATCGTGCCGGCAAAGTCAATCCGCTCCCGGTGGGGTTTTGGATGCATCGGCAAATTGGGAAAGACCCGAAGGCGCGGTTAGCCTCTGAAGATAGTGTCAAAGCTGCGGTTGGAGGGGAAGCGCGGCGTTGATTGATGGGCAAGAACCTGGCATCGCTTGGCGCCTTGCCGGGCCAACGGCCTAGCCACAATGTAGCCTGTAGGCTGTAACAGTGACCGGTTCGGATCGCTAGACGATGGCAAAGCGCGAAAAATCGGGAGGGGCTCGGCAGTCGCGTCAGCGTCTTGGAGTGCGGGTAGTCCTCTACCGCTTTGGCAGTGCGCCTGGCTACGTCTGGCGTCAACTCCAAGCGCAACATCCTCTGTCGGAGAGTTGCGGAAAGCTCTGATGGCAAAGGGAAGCTTCCGTAGGCTGGGGACTCTTTAGCTTGCGAAAGCGGCAGAGGACTGCGCGCACTCCAAGACGCTGACGCGCTTATCGGAAGCCCCACTCGGCTCCATCGCCACTCCTGTAAAGCGAAAGTTATCGTGTTACAGCCTACTAGGGCCAATGCCTTTAAGGAAATCGGGAACTGTGCGAACGCATCGATCCGAAGGGGAGCGCGGGCATCCTGCCCGCATCAGCCGGCATCTTGCCGGCGTCCGGGAGAAACCGCTCGTTTGCGATCTACTGCGCAGGCCTCCGGCAAGATGCAGGAGGCAGCGGGCTGGAAGCCCGCAACAGGTCCCGCTCAATTCATTGTGCCAGGCCTACAGCCTGGGACGCCTCATTTGCGAAAGTCCTAGGGCGTTGCCCCACTGCCATTAAGTTAAGCTTGGAGGCTCTCGTAACGCGCGCTCGTTCCCAGGCTCCTGCCTGGGAATGCAGTATTCCCGGAGGCTCCAGCCT
>Ga0316227_1002925_pt1 | contig 14436 bp, 8 predicted proteins | sample TBH18019metaG_FD_206012 | JGI IMG/M metagenome (GOLD analysis project Ga0316227, IMG submission 206012) | Freshwater microbial communities from Trout Bog Lake, Wisconsin, USA - TBH18019 | ecosystem: Environmental > Aquatic > Freshwater > Lake > Hypolimnion/Profundal zone | place: USA: Wisconsin... | reverse complement strand
CAGCAGGTGTTCTGGAACCTGATTAGGAACGCGGTGAAGTTCACGCCTGCGGACGGGTGGGTGAGGATCTGGTGCCGGTGTGACGACAACGGGTGGGCCAGCGTGGAAGTCAGCGACAGCGGCGAGGGAATAGATCCCGGCGTGTTGCCGCGCATCTTCAATCCTTTTGAGCAGGGCGGCAGGGGAATGACGCGCCAGTTCGGAGGGTTGGGGCTGGGGCTGACGATCTGCCGAGCGTTGGTCGAGAAACACGGGGGCACTATAGGGGCCAGCAGTGGCGGCAAGGGGCAGGGCGCCACATTCCTGGTCAAGTTGCCCCTGCTTACGGCGGCAGGGCCGGGGCGAGAGGAGATGCCGGCAAAGACCGAAGCGGGTAGTGCGAAAGCGGCGGCCAGCAAGCCGTTGAACATTCTTCTGGTTGAGGATCACGCGGATACGGCGCTGATCATGCGGCGGTTGCTGAAGATGAACGGGCACGATGTGGAAACGGCTGGTGACGTGGCGGCGGCCCTGACGCTGGCCGAGGCCCGGCGTTTCGACCTGCTGATCAGCGACATCGGATTGCCCGATGGCAGCGGCGTGGATCTGCTGCGCACGCTTCGGTTTCGCGGTTGCCACATGCCCGGCATCGCCTTGAGCGGCTACGGCCAGGAAGAGGACATCCGGCACAGCAAGGAAGCCGGTTTTTCATCCCATCTCATCAAGCCGGCCAACCTGGATATGCTGGCCCAGGCCATCGCGGCGGTCGTGGCGTGCGAACGCCTGGACGCAGATGTAATGGGTTGACGTCCGCAAAGTCTCCGCGACAGGATTCGGACCTGTAACAGCCAGTATATAATCCTCCGAAAGTTCCATTGTCACGGGCAGGTGGGCAACAGGCGAAACGCCGCACGGCCGGTACGGACTGCGAAGGCGGGGGATTTCTCGCAGTAGGACCGAAGGCACGGCTTGGAAATAGTCGGGGCGCTGATAGAATGGTTGAATATGGTGCACGGCGGTCGCGGACCAAGAGAAGTTGGTGTCCAATGGTAAATCCCGGCGGAGAACAATTCATGGAAACGGCGTCTGTTGCGTGTTCCGCTACAAGTGGTTCGGCCAGTTCCGCAGCCGGGCCGGCCGCCCGGCGCATCTGGATATTTTCGGATCCCCAGGTTGGCCTGTGCAACAGCAACGACGGCAAGACCGGGGGCCAATGGCTGCAACAGGCCGTCCTTGACCTGACAAGCAATATGGGCGGAGCCGACTATGTGCTGGGGCTCGGCGATGTGGTCGACAACAGCGCTGACGCCGAGATGCAGGAGTATTTGGACATTCGCGCCGGCTCGGGCATTAAGACCTGGTTTGAAATCAACGGCAACCACGATTATATCGCCTCGACCATGCCCCTCTGGCACAAGCATCTGCTGCGGCCGGGCCGGTATGTTATCGAGGACGGCAACTGCGCGTTCATCATGTTTTCCGCCGAGCAGAGCTATGCCGCCGGGTGCGTAGGCCAGGCGACTTTCAACTGGGTCAAAGAGACCATAACCAGGTACCAGGGGAGCAACATCGTGGTCTGCAGCCACGTGCCCGTATATGACACCGTCGCTGGCTCGACCAAGACGCATCGGCATCTGTATGTCGGCCAGGTGGGAGTTGCTCTGGACTCGGAAGAGAAGATCGCTGCGTCGAAGGTGGCGGCGGCGCCGTTTGTGGAACTGCTTGCGAGCGTGCGCGTTGACCTTTGGCTGTCCGGGCATCTTCACAGCACCAAGCGCACGCCCACCCACGTCTTCAGGCGAAACGGGACCACCTTCGTCAACGTCGCCACCACCGGCCACGCCTACGGCACCCAGATGTCAGTGTCTTATCTGCTGGAATTGACGGAAGGTTCCCGCACTTTTGTGGCTCGCTGCCGGCGTCACGACGATGGCGTCTACCTGCCCGACTATGAAGTAAAACAGGATTTCCCCCACCCTGTCGCCCTCTCTCCCGACGGTCCGCGCCTCATTATTGAGACAGCCATCCAATCTGCCGCCGAGTCCACGGGGTAGCCAAAGTTACGGAGTTGGCCAGTCCGCAGAAGAAAGTTAGGGGGTGCGATCGGCCCTGACGCTATTGCCAGAGGCGTCATTTGTACACCACTTGTTTTCAAGTACCCGCGACAGGATTCGGACCTGTGTCCTCCGGTTTAGGGATCCTTCGAAGAAATCAGGCTAATTCAAGTTCGGAAACATTCACGCCATTTTGACTTACGTGCTGCCGTGGCTCTGGCTTTTTCCGTCCGGCCGGGTATGAAAAATCCTGTCACTCGCCCTGATTTGCAGCGTCTGTTTTCGATACCCATCAAATTGGTGCCACTCCTGCTTTTATACAGTGAGATGTGCCGTGAAGGAAGCAAACTCATCCTTGGCCTCCCCTTTTACCGGCAAACAGCAGCGCCGGTCCATCGAGGTTTTGACAATGTCCCTGGCAATAGGTTTGGCCGCGCTAACGGTGCGATGGGAGCGATCTTGGATACTACTCTGGTTTTTCCAGCAGTTGCGCGGTGGCCGTGTTGATTCGCATTGCCCAGGCGTCGCCGTTGTAGGCGAAGGAATAAACCAGTTTACGTTTAGCGTCGTACATCCATCCAGCGTTGAAGCCACCGATCACCGGCCCGGCATCGAGCAGAAACATTTTGTTGTTGGCGCAATCGTAAACGCGGGTATAGGTCTTGCTGTTTTTGGCGTCGCCCTGTTGAATCAGGTCTCCGATCAGCATCCAATCTGCGTGTTCGACATAGGCCAGTTCGCGGGCGCAGCCAGTCTTATTGAGCTCACTGTTTTCGGGCGTGACCACGGTGATCGCCTTAGACTGGAAATCGAACGCGAGGAACGTTCCGTTGCTCTGTTTGCCTGAAGTTCCGGGCACGCTGCTGAAGAGCATCCGGTCGCGTTTGGAATCGTAGGCCATGCCGTTGGAGTCGCAATAAGGGGCAAAGAGATTGCCCTTGGGTTCAAGCGCCGCCCAGCCTGTTTCGCGGTCAAAGAGCCAGAGGCCGACGCTGCGGTTGGCGGAGCCCCAGGCTACCGCGCCGTGCGGGCTCCCGGCGATGACGAGTTGAAAAACCTGATAGCGGAAAGGCGACTTTACAGGCTCGGACCGGACCCAATCCATGCGCTCCGGGTCGTAAAGGAAGCCGCGGGCGGTGACCAGCATCTTGCATTGAGGATCGTAGGCATAGAGATGGTAGCCGTGGCAGTGAATCCACTGTTTATTGAGGAGCGAGGAAGCCGGCCCGCACCAGCCGTTGATACAATAAGGCTCCTCGGCATCGTAGCCCTCGACCATTCGGTTGGAGACCGGCGAATAATGCAGAGGTACGCTCGAAGACCGCACACAGTGCCCGCCGCCCCACATGAGAATCTGTTCGCGGTCCGAATCCCAGACCGAGGTACCCCAGTCGCGTTGGCGGCATCCATGTGCCGGATTACGTTGCGCCGGAGTGAGCTTGATCCATTGGTTGTCGGGCAATGCCGTGAGGTCTTTAGCCTTGGGATCGTCAGCGACCTCTGAATAGTCGGCTCGGAAACAGAGCGGGCGGATCCGCCGGCTGTTGGGTGCTTGGCCGAATTTGTCACGCCCAGCGGGGTCAATTTTAGTCGGGTCGAAGGTCAGCGCCCACGTTGTATTCGAAGCGTTCTTGTCGCCGCGCACGGCCAGGCAGATCGTGTCGTCAGCGTCGGCGGCCATGGCGGGAACTTCGTACCAGGTTGCGTTGACGGCGTCAGGGCCGAAAAAGTTTCCGATTGAAGGTGGAGCAGCGCCGGCGTCGGCGCCCTTGCCCCAGGCGCCGGCCATGTCCCAGCGGTCGGCCTTGGCGTCATAGACCCACAGTTCGCGCGGGTCCAGCACTGACCAGGAACGGGTGGCATAGGCATCGCTATCGGAAGGTATGTAACCTTCGTAGATTGCCACGCGGCCGCTCTTGGGCAGGTAGCACGCAGCGTGGCCGGCGCGCGGCGACGGCGCGCGATCCGGATTCATCCGCTTCCAGGCCTTCTTCTCGATATCCAACGTCCATGTGTCGTTGACTTCGAAATCCTCGTGGTCACCACCGAAGAGGACGAACACCTTGTCCTTGTCGTCGTACACCAACGGTGCATTGCGGCGCGAGTGCGGCACGGGATATTGCGCGAAGGCGGCGTCATCAAGTTGTGGTTGAATTGCCCGCGCGGCCTTGAGGGCATCGAGCGTGGCCGTGCTTTTGATGAGATCTCCGACCTTGGCGAGTTCTGCTTTGAAGGCGTCCATGCCGGCGTGTCCGGCGAGTTTCCCGCAACGCTCTGCGAGTGCTTTGATCTCCTCGTCGGTACCGATGCCTTTCGGATCGCGGTACCAGGCGAGTCGCAGACGGCCGACCATATCAATGAGCGATTCGCTGGCTGCAACCAGGTCACGGTGACGCTTGACCACGGCATCCGGCGGCAACGGCAAGAGACTCCAGGTGCCCGCGGCAGCGTCAAGAATCACCGTGCGTGTCCAGCCGACATTGTCAATTCTTTTATCGGAACCGACGGCTACCACATGGCCCTGGCCGTCGGCGGCCAGCATGTGCCAACTCAGATCATCCAGAAGCGGCTCGGCGGGATTGGCCTTCCAGGTTTTGGTTGCAATGTCGAAGATATAGAGCACGTTTCCCAGCGACAAGCAGTAGATTCTTGCCGTCTTGGCATCATAGGCTGTCTGATAGTAGGGCTGGATGCCATCAAAATTAGGGGCGTCCTTGGCGGGAGGTCTTGCCGTGGAAAAGCTGGTCCAAGCAGGCGAATCGAAGGCCTCAATTCCATCGGTGATGAGCAGGAGCTTTTTGAGGTCTATGGCCCAGACCATGGTGACCCCCTGGCGGTGGTTTGTGGGGCCATCGGCGATTTTGGTCCACTGGTTGGCTTGTGTGGGAGCTTCCGCGAACATCCCGCTGGCGCAGGTGAAGAGGATAAGCATCGCCATTGGAATAATAAATGTTCCGGAGCGGTTCATGGAGGTCCTGGTTTAGCCAGAATTGTCGGTACGATTCTCGCCCACGACCGCTGCGGGCCGCAGGATCGGAGTCCTAACGAAACCTGCGGGTTCTTCAAGGCTATGCGCGGCGCCGAAATCGGACGGGAAGGCCGTTAATGATAATCTCGATGACCATGACATTGCGGCCATAAAAGCGGAGCCCGAGAACCTGCCCATTCTATTTAATTTCACAGGTACCCGTGGCAGCCCATGTCAGGTTCACCACGGCGATGCGGCGGCTCTTGCGGTCGACGATGTAGGCCTTGTTTCTGCCGGCCACCACGGCATTGGGTGAGACAAGGGGAATGGCCGGCGCCGGGATCATGCTCCTGGGTCCTGCCGAGTCCACGTTGCCGTAGGCGCCGAAACGTGTGAGTTCATTGCCGGCGCTATCCAGCACGCCGATTGAACAACGGAACACATCGGGCACGAAAAGGCGTTCGTATTCGTCCATAAAGAACCTGCTGCTCATGCAGGAACATCCCGGGTCGCCCCAGCCCTCGGTGCGGTTGGCGCAAATCGCAAAACCGCGGTATTCCCACTTGGCGCCAGAGAGCCAGATGACCGAGTTCAGGTAGGCATTGCGATATTCCTTAGCGTCGGCCGCCACATTGGCCGGGCGCGGGTTGGCGCCGGCGACGGGTTTCCCACTGCTGACAAGTTCGCCCCCCTCCGGTCCAAACTTGAAAATGGACCCGTACTGGTAAAGGTAAAAATTGAGATAGGGACGATTCCATGGCGGCCCATCCGGCAGTTTCCGCTGCGGCAAAGCATACCAGTTGGACTTGTTGTCGTAGGGGGTGTACCAGGCCAACTGGGGGATTTGATCGCCGAACGCCTCTGGATAAAAACTGTTGGGGGCATGAAGGTTAAGGCCCGCGTAAATGTTCCCGGCGCGGTCCACGGCCAAGCCGGTGCCGGAGTCAAACGGAATGCCCTTGATGATTTTTTCCTTCTTCAGGTTGCCATCGGCACCGAACTGCCAGACATCGACGGGAGATGTCATGTTATTGTCTTGATAGGCGAAGACATCGCCATCTGGCGCCACCGCCAATCCTTTGACGCCGACGTTGGGGAAGCCGGCGCGATACTTTATGCTCAATTTGTTGGTGCCAGTGGCAAACGGCAATGGCTTGCCATCGGGAGAGTAGCGGGAAATGGAGTTGGTGCCGATTCCGTCCAGGACATAAACATTGCCATCATGGTCAAGAGCGAAATCAGAAGACACGGTGAGGAATGGCTCAATCTTGTCGGTCTTCAGGTCAATGCGCAGGGTTCTCAGATTGTGACTTACACGGGGCTCATAGTGTCCGACATAGAGAAACTGCCGCTGCGGATCATGGGCCATGTAGAGCGGATATCCGGAGAATGCGCCGGGTGGCGCCACGATCACGTCGGCCCCGATTTCAAGCTTGCCGCCGGAATCGGTGACGGGAAACAGTCCGTCATTCGCCAGCCACAACCGCGCCGGCTCAGCGCCGGCGTCCAAGGCCAGGGCCGGGGCTATGCCAGTAAAAGCGGCGCGGGTAACTTCCTGACCGTCGATGGCTTTGTCGAATTTGACCAGGGCGAAAGGCCCGGCATCACGGGCGCCTTTTTTCCCCTGGGGAACCGGGTCCGTCAGGACATACATCGTTCCCGTCTTGGGATGGAGACAGACCATCCGCGGGCGATCCACCTTGGTCTGGCCCAAGTATTTGCCCTCGGGTGAAAATACGGCGACGCGTCCGTTACCGGAATCCGCCACCAGGATACGCCCCTGGCCGTCGCAGGTGACGCTGACCGGCTGCTTGAGGTGCTCGCCGTCATTGCCAGGTTCGTCAGGCTTTCCGATAAATACATCCGGCTGAGCCGCCTTGCTGTCCCAGGAGGTCTTGCCGATGCAATCATTGCCTTTGGCGGGTCTTTTCCCTGCGGCAATCACGCCCATGCCGCAGAAATAGATGGTCTTGCCGTCGGGGCTGACCGCCAACTGCTGTTGAGGCAGTCCGTCGCCGTACTGGCAACCATCGCCCAGGCGCGGACCAACGAAACCGGTCTGGGGCGGAGTGGTGCCGTCGGGATTGATCGTCAGCACGTAGCGTTCCACCGCCTGATTCCACATGTCGTTGCCGCCTGAGGCGAAGACAATATTGCCCTGCGAGGTAACGGCCAGTTGCTGGGCGCGCATGCCGGAAAGGAAAGGCGCTGTATCGCCGGTGTATCCCTGGTAAACAATCGGCACTTCCTGGCCGCCCGGCAGTTTGAGCCGGTCTAAGCCCTTGACCTGATCAGCCTTAAGGTTGGACGGGGACGGTAAAATCGTCCGCAGGTACTTTCCGTTGCGATCAAGCACAAACATATAGACGCACACCCCGTTGGTGTAGTTGCGTCCCGAAAGCACGTAAACATTTCCGTCGGCCCCCACGCCGATGGCCGTTGGACGACTCATTGGATCGGGAACCGAGGGAATGAACCGATCCAGGTCGGCGCCCATGCCAAGCTGCACCCGAACATTAAACGGTCCGGCTCCTGCCGGCTTGGCAAGGTCATCCTTGCCATCCCATTGCAGTGCCTGGGACAACCCCGCCTTCAGCGGTTCCGGGGGAGGGTTCTTCCCGCCCAGCATTCCGGCGGCCAGATGACGCACCACCTGCTCGTTGGGGCCCAGCACGGACACTTCGACATCGGTCGGTGCGGAAACACTGAAGGAGATCGTTGTGTTCTGGCCGTCCTTCACCGCCGACGGCCGGGAACTAAAATTCACGGTCTCTGCCGCGAATGTTGGGCCGCATATCAAAACCAACGCCGGAATAACCAGGTACGCCTTCATGTCTCATCTCCGACCAATAACCAGCGTCCATTTAATGTTTGCCACCGGTACTCCGCGCCACCCGGGGCTGTCGCCGGGGCTATGGCTACTGATTGGCCGGCCGGACTTCGCGAACGACATAGAGTGCGCAGTTGATAACTGCCTTGTTTTCAAGTACCCGCGACAGGATTCGGACCTGTGACCTCCGGTTTAGGAAACCAGCGCTCTATCCAACTGAGCTACGCGGGCGCGATGTGCAGAGAATATACCGGCTAGAGGGATTCCTCAAGCAAGATGGATAGAGACTAGACGAGGCCATGGTGGGGGGGGCGATGGGCAGAGTTGCGCGTTCATTGTCCCTTGTCAGGCTCCCCGCGGCGGCGTACCTTTGATCCAATGATCAAATCCCCATACCTGATCCGTCCGGGCAAGGCACTGAATTTTGCGAAATTGTCCACGGACGATACCGGCCCGTTCAAGGGGAAAGAGGAGGCCCAGGAGGCTATCGACAAGAACCTCCGCAAGCTGCGGCAACTCCAGGAGTTGCTTTACGCACAGGGCAAATACGCGTTGTTGGTGGTCTTCCAGGCTATCGATGCCGGCGGCAAGGACGGAGCGATCGACCATGTTTTCAGCGGGGTGAATCCGCAGGGGTGTGCAGTGGCCAGTTTCAAGGTTCCTTCGCTTGAAGAAGCGGCCCACGATTATCTGTGGCGCATCCATCTGGCCGCCCCGCGCCGGGGAAAGATCGGGATATTCAACCGCTCCCACTACGAGAGCATCCTGGTCGAGCGGGTCAAAAACCTTGTTTCCCTGAAGGTCTGGTCGCGGCGCTACGAGCACATCAACGCCTTCGAGAAGATGCTCGGCGACGAAGGAACGGTGATAATCAAGTTCTTTCTGAATATTTCCCGCGATGAACAGAAACGTCGCATGGAAGCCCGCCTGGAAGACAAAAGCAAAAACTGGAAATTCAGCCCGTCCGATGTCGAGGAGCGCAAACGCTGGGATCTTTACATGGAGGCATTCAAGGATGCCCTGGAGAAGTGTTCCACCGAACATGCCCCATGGTATGCGGTTCCGGCGGATCGCAAGTGGTTTCGCAACTGGGTGATCTCTGATATCATCGTCCGCACGCTGCAGGAACTGGATATGGAATATCCCAAGCCCGTCGAATGCCTGGACAAAATCAAGGTGGTCTAAGGCAAGCAAGCGAGGTTTATATGGAACGCGATGAACTGTTCAATCTGCTGGATGAATTCAAGATCGAGACGCCGTCCTGGGGCTATGCCGATACCGGCACGCGGTTTGGTAAATTCCTGCAACCAGCGGCGGCGGCGACGATCGAGGAGAAACTGGCCGATGCCGGGACGGTGCATCGCTATACGGGATGCTGTCCGAGCGTAGCAGTGCATGTATTGTGGGATTTCAGCGTCGGAGTGGACGCCAGCCAGACCGCCGAGACGGCTCGGAAGAACGGCGTAAGCATAGGGGCGATCAACCCCAACCTGTTCCAGGACCAGATATACAAATTCGGTTCGGCGTGCAGTGGAGACGACCGGGCCCGGGCTCATGCCAACCGCCATGTGATGGAGTCGATCGCCATCGGCAAGGCGCTGAAGAGCCCGCTGTTGAGCGTGTGGATGGCCGATGGGACCAACTACCCCGGGCAGGACGACATCGTCAGCCGGAAGCGGCGTCTAGAAGGCGCCCTGAGGCAATGGCACGATGCCATGCCCGAGGGCATGACCATGCTGGTTGAATACAAGCCCTTCGAACCGGCGTTCTATCACACCGATATCGCCGATTGGGGCATGGCCTACACCCTGGCCCGGCAGGCCGGACCGCGGGCCAAGGTGCTGGTGGACACCGGCCACCACCTCCCGGCCACCAATGTCGAGCAGATCGTGGCCTTTCTGCTCGATGAGGACATGCTGGGAGGGTTCCATTTCAATGACCGCAAGTTTGCCGATGACGATCTGACCCTGGGCAGCATGGATCCTTACGCCGTATTCCGCATTTTTCACGAAATCCGCAACGCCGTGGAACTGCATCAGAAGGATGTCTCGCGCCTGGCGTATATGATCGACCAGTCGCACAATCTCAAGCCCAAGATCGAGGCGATGATCCAGACGGCGATGACCGCCCAGGAACTGTATGCCAAGGCCTGTCTGGTGGATCGCAAACGCCTTCAGGACGCGCAGGCGCGCATGAATATCGTCGATGCCGAGGAAACCCTGCGAACGGCGTTTTTCAGCGATGTGCGGCCGCTGCTGGCGGAATGGCGCGAGGGTCACGGCCTGGACGGCGATCCGATGGGGGCCTACCGGGCCAGTGGCTACGAGGCCAAAGTCGCCAGCGAACGCGAAGCCGCCCGGGCCCAAAAGGGCGGACAGTCGAGCGGCGCGTATGCGTAGACGGTCGAGATTGGGTGCCGCGCACGGCAGCGTATGGAAGCCTCCGCCACTATTAGGTCACGTCATGGAGCAAACCCTTCTGGACTGGTTGATGCGGCATTACCCCAATGCCAAGAAGCAGACCTTCAAACGGATGCTTCAGGAGGGGCGCATCAGCGTCGATGGCCAGAAACCCATAAGGCTGAAGCATCCCCTGCGTACGGCAAGCGTGGTGCAGGTGGCGCGGGGCGAAAAGGGGACTAGCGCCGGAGGCAAAGCGGGCGACGGGGGCCGGGATGGAGCCCGCAGCGGTCGCGCTCCAGCCGCCGGGCCCAGGCTGGACATAGTATATGAGGATGGCGATCTGCTGGTAGTGAACAAGCCTGCGGGTTTGCTGACCAGCACGGTAGCCGACGAAAAGCGGGCCACCCTGGCCGAGGCGGTGCGGCAATATCTGCAGAGCAGCGATCCTCAGGCGCGCTGCGGGGTGATTCATCGCCTGGATCGCGACGCTTCGGGGCTGCTGGTCTTCGCGAAGAATCTTCTGGCTTTTAAGTCGCTCAAGGAGCAATTCTCGGCGCACAGCGTGGAGCGCATCTACATCGCGGTGGTTTATGGTCTTCCCAATCCGCCGGCGGGACGGATCGAGAATCGACTCCTGGAATTACCGGATGGGCGGGTGGTGAGCACGCGGCACCATGGCAAGGGCCAGCAGGCCATCACGGAATATGAAACGCTGCGGACCCACGGCAAGGTATCAATGGTGCGCGTCAAGCTGTTGACCGGCCGCAAGCACCAGATCCGCTCCCATTTGAGCGAACGGCGCACGCCGATTGTAGGCGATACGATGTATCCAGTGGCGCCATTGGCCGCCGCTGAGGACGTGTGGGAGACAGTGGGTGGCGAGAATGGCGGAAGGGGCCGGGGGAAGGATGAAAAGACTGGTCCTGAGGAACCAGGTAAAAACAATTCCTCGGAAAACCCCTCACCCCTACACTCTGACCGCAGTACTGGGGTGAGGGGGAAACCGGGGAGTTACTGCGGCGCACCTGCCAGCCGTACCCAGGGACAGCGGAGCAGGGCGGCAAGGGATGCCGGCGTGCGCAAACCCGACCCGGTTGGCCATGGCCGGCTGTTGCTGGCGGCGACGCGGCTTGGCCTGGATCAACCGCGTACCGGCAGACGCCTGGCATTCGAGATCAAGCTGCCGCCGGAGTTTCGCCAGGCCATTACCGGTCAGGAGCAATGATGTCGCAAAAGAAGAAGCGTGATGGGCGCGTTGGCGAAACGGCGGCGACGGACTGGGGCCAGGTGGCCGGCTGGTACGATCAACTTGTGGGGGAAGGCGGCAGCGAGTTCCACCAGCAGGTGATCCTGCCCGGCGTGCTGCGATTGCTGGCGTTGGGGCAGGGCGATAAGGCCATCGACATAGCCTGCGGGCAAGGGGTGCTGTGCCGCCTGCTGCAGGGGCGCGGGGTCGAGGCCGCCGGGGTGGATGCGGCGGCGGAGATGGTGGAGGCTGCCCGGCGGTATGGGCCGCCATCCATCCGTTATCAGGTAGGCGATGCCCGCGATTTGAGCTTTATGCCTCCCCATCATTTCACCGCCGCCGCCTGCGTGCTGGCGGTCCAGAACATCAATCCCCTGCAGGGACTTTGCCATGGAGTTGCGCAACTGCTGATCGATGGCGGGCGTTTCGTGATGGTCATGATGCATCCATGTTTTCGCGGGCCCAAAGAAACGAGCTGGGGTTGGGACGAAGTGGGCAAGGTGCAATATCGTCGGGTGGATCGATACCTGCTGCCACGGCGATCACCCATCGTAACCCATCCCGGCAAGGATCCGGAGGCGTATACGTGGACGTTTCACAAGCCCATGGAAGCGTATGTGAAATGTCTACGCAACGCCGGGTTGCTTATAGATGCCCTGGAGGAATGGCCCAGCCATAAAGTAAGCACCAGCGGCCACCGAGCCGCCGCGGAAAATACCGCCCGCAAGGAAATCCCGATGTTTCTGGCGATACGGGCGGTGAAGGTTCCACAGATAAGCCGGGGGGATGCTGAAGCGGCGGCCCAGTAGCCGCGGAGGTTGGCCAACACAGAATACGTTCAGGGCATTTCCACCACGGGCGGGTTGCGCAATTCGCGGCTGTGACGGGACAGGCAGTCCAGTGTTGCCGGAAGCGTGTCGTGACGGTGGATGAGGCAGATGTTCTCCTCTTCGTAACGTTCGCCTTTGGGTAGGAAGGTGGCGTTTTCGGGATGGAAACGGCGGTTGGTGTACGAGAAAGCGCGGCAGAAATAGAGCGACCAATCGTGGAGTTCGGTGAGGAGGGTTGGTCGCGTTGGGCACTCTCGGCGCAGGGAGTAGAAGCCTCGGTTCTCGACCTCAGCCGTCTTGCAGAGCCGCCTGAACGAATCAGCGATAGCATCCAGCTTGTATTCCGCACGCCGGACAAGCTCCAGGTTATTGCTGGTGAGAAAAGCCCGCCCCTTCGGATTGATGGCCTCGTCGTCTGGCGTCTGAGCCATCCGCTTCTTCACCATGGTGGCGGTCTCCGGCCACATCGTCCACTCGCCGTAAGCAGGTGCCGCGTTGCGGGTCTTTTTGTGGCGCTTACGGCGAACAATGCCATCACCCTGTTGGAAGTGCCGCTTCTTCGCCGTGGCGATCTCCTTCTGGCCCCACGCCATGTTCAAGCCGAGCAGCAGGTACAGCCGCTGATCGTCATTCGCATGGGCGTACAAGCGGGCCAGTTCGGCTATGGCGTAGGTGCGGTGGCGGTGCTCCTCATCGTCCTGTTCGTCCTCGCAAGCGGCCGTGCGGGCAGGCATAACGGCCTGAGCCCATTTGCGGGGTTCCACCCACCACTCCCGGTCTGCATACCAGCGGAAAGCGGCTCGGAGCATGTTGCATTCAGTGCTCACCGTGGCCCATGCTCTGCCGCCCTTAGCCTTGGGCAGCGTCAGGAGCTTCTGGTAGGCAAGCTTGAGGGTCTCCAGGTGATCTCGCCCCACGTCGGCCAGCGGCATGTTGGGCATCCTTCGCTTGATGCTCTTAATGCTGCTCTGGGTTCGGCTGACGTAATCCTCGCCACAGTCGCCCGCATCCCGGCGCTGTTCGAGATGCTTCAGGAAGTCGTCCAGGCTGGCGTGGAGCATACGGGGAGGGTCGGGTACAACCTTCTTGAGAGCCTTGACTGCCGTTGGGATGGGGGCCTCGCCAGGCGTCACCACCATGCCAGCACCCTCCAGCGCCTTGGTCGCGGAGAGCAATCTGGACTCGTAACTCCTGCGGTAACTGGCGATCCCACGTTTGCCCATCTCAGTGGCGTGTTCTGTCCAGAAGCCAGTTGGGCATTCCTTCTGGAACAACCCCCGGATGAGGTCCGCTTGTGACTCGGCCTCGGTATGGTCAATACGCCCAAACCACCAGACTTTGTGCGTTCGCTTGCCCTCAGCGGTCAGGCAAAAGCCGATCTGAAGGCGATAGCCCTTCTGCGGGTGGTAATTGAGGTTTGCTGATGTTGCGGCCATATCCGATCCCTACTTGATTGATCGGGCATTCTAAGGCCACTTTCAGGTTTCTTTTGATACGAGTTTTGATACCGCCCAAAAAACGCCCCCGTTTTGAGGTCTGGCGAAATGACGTAAGTCCTTTACGTCACATCAAATGGAGCCGACCGGGATCGAACCGGCAACCCCTGCCTTGCAAAGGCAGTGCTCTCCCAATTGAGCTACGGCCCCGATGCGGTTATAATTATAGCGGAAGGAAATCGAAAACGCTAAAGGCCATATGAGGAATATACGACCCATACGCGAACACGACTATGACTTGGTGATCGGCGTCATTAATGATTGGTGGGCAGGCAGGGAGATGGCCAATCAGGTTCCGCGCGAGCTTTTTGCCGCTCCGCATCCCATCAGTTGCATGGTGGAGGAAGAGAGCCAGATCGTCGCTTTTTGTCTGGTGTCGGGGCGGGCGGATGAACCGGAGTCATTATGGTGCAGGTGGATCGGAGTGCGCCCGAGCCATCGCAAGAGCGGGTTGGGCAAAATGCTATACGAACGCTTCGCCGTCGCAGCGAGCAAAATGGGGTACCGGCAAATCCGCGCCGGGACTTCCATCGTCAACAAGGCATCAATTGCATTCCATACACACATTGGGTTCCAGATCGCATCGGGTAATGATGTCGTCGATGGAATCTGCGTAACGCGCGGGGATTCG
>Ga0316227_1002910_pt1 | contig 14508 bp, 29 predicted proteins | sample TBH18019metaG_FD_206012 | JGI IMG/M metagenome (GOLD analysis project Ga0316227, IMG submission 206012) | Freshwater microbial communities from Trout Bog Lake, Wisconsin, USA - TBH18019 | ecosystem: Environmental > Aquatic > Freshwater > Lake > Hypolimnion/Profundal zone | place: USA: Wisconsin... | reverse complement strand
GAAATATTTTTAAAAAAACCAAAATTATTTCTTTTTAATTATATATTTAATTATTTTTTTGTTATTACAAATATACAAAAAATTTTTAAATAACCAAAATATTTTTTTCATTTAACCAATTTAAAAAAATATCCCATTCTAATTGAACTTTTTTCTCAGAATGTTTACCCATATCTTTAATAATATAAGGTATATATCCTAATTTTTCAATTTCTTTAACTTTTAATTTATCTCTATTTTGAGTTTGTTCTATTGAATGATCTTTTACTATTTTTTTATAGTGCCAAATTCCATTCCATAAAATAGCAATTTTTTGTTCATGTAATATTATATCAGAATCCCAACCATTAAAACATTTTTCATTTAGTCCAACATTATTAAATTTTTCTAAACATTTGTTAGCAAAAGATACTTCATTTTTACTTCTTCTATTTTGTGATGCTATACTATTTTTACCACCTTTTCTACATGAATCAATATTTTTCTTAGAAAATTCATTAGAACACTTATAACAACAAAATCTATTATGTAATTGTGTAGGCTTTGCTTTAAAAGCATTTTTACATTCTTCACATTTTTTTATGTAAATTGTAAAAATTCTTTGTTTTTCAAACTCGTCAATTTCTATATCAGTTATATTATATTCTAAATTATCTTTATTAAGAATTTTAAATTCAAAACTTCTCTCATTTATTTTTCTATTAAAATTATTATCTAATGTACTATTAAATTTAGCACTACAAGTGAGATCACAAAAATGTCTATTACTTGAATTTTTCTTAATTTTTTTCTTAATTACTAATTTATTACAATAAGCACAATTAAATTCAACAAATTTTTGTTCTTGTATTCTCCTATTAGGATTTTTAGAACACATAATAGTATGTCCACCTATTTGATTAGGTCTTTCAAACTCTTTTTCACAAAATTTACATTTATACATATATTATTATATATAAAAGTATTTTTTTGTTTTAACAAATATAAGAAATTTTTTGAATTAAAAAAAATTATTTCTTACAAAGATGTTTGTGTAATTTCTACGTCTTGCCTAAAGAACCAAGGTGAGATATAAACATATCTATTTTTTATTTTAACAGGATTTTGAATAAAACCTTCACCTATACCATCTGCCCATTGACCTTGTGTATATTTTTTTAATATTATACATTCTTCATCTGAAAGTTCTCTATCAGAAATATATTCAGTTATGGTATATAACTTATTATTTTCAAATAAAAATGACATGTATCCATCTTTTATATTTTCTTTAAAAGAAAAATCAGTATTACCAAATCCCAATGCGAAATTGTCTTGACACTTTACACCATTTAAATCAACTAATTTTTTATAGTTAGTTGATGCCTCACCTTTAACTATTAATTTAAACATATAATTATTTTTTTAATTATATGTTTTTTTATATTTTTTGTTTTAACAAATATACGAAATATTTTTGAATTAAAAAAATTATTTTTTAAAATACAAACCTCCGTTTACTTAAAAACCCTCGAAACTATTGTTTCGAGGGTTTTTAACCTAATTTTAATCTTGATTTTTATCAAAAAGTTTATCTAATTCTTTTTTTGTTAAATAAAAATAACAATTTGATTTTGATTTTGTACTTACCTGAATAAATATAACTCTTGTAAAGAATATTTTTGTTGTTTGAACTGCGAATTTAACTTTATTTAATTTATTGTTTAAATTAAACATATCAGTTTTATCCTTTTCTAAATCAAAATCACTTTTCAATTCTAAATACAGATCATTTATTATTTTGGAATTACCAGTAAAATACAAGTCATCAAACCAATCATTACAAGTCCCGCTTTTATATTGCTGATCTTTAAAATGAATATGGTATAATGTATCTGATAAATTATCATCATCTTTAATATAAGATAAAGTGACCGATGGTGGACAAACACCAAATGGATCTTTGTTTGATTGTCCTATTGATACTTCTTCTGTTGGTTTTACTTTTTCTAATTGTCCATAAGACAATACACTCATTATCATTAATGATAATGTAAACATTATTTTTTTCATAATTTAATTTCATTCAGATATGCTGTTTCCCAAAAATATTAATGGAAAAATTTAAATATCCAAAATAAACAAAAAATAGCACCTATAATAATTTTGGTAGTTAAACTTTTTTTAGTTGTATTATACAAACAATATAAACCTAATGGTAAAAAGAAAAAACAGGATAAAAAGATAACAAAATTATTATCAAACCATTTGGAATCATTATTGTTTAATTTTAATTCTGATAAATAAGTTTCTAAATCGGGGGCTTGTAATGCTTTTGAAGTATTTGATAAAATAATTTCTATATTTTCTTTACTTTTTTTAGTAACCTGATTTAAAAATGCGCTATTAGTATTAGCATTACTTGTTGATGAAATTATAATTTTTGTTCTTGTTGGATTTATTTCTATCAATTGTATTAATACTTCTTCCCCCCAAGAGAAAGAGCTTATACCAGTTTTAACTCTTAATCTACTTTGTAGTTTATCATAAGATATTAATTTCATTTTATGTATGGATGGTATGATAGAAACCATTACATCAAAAACTTTTTCCTTGTTTATAGGAAACTCACTCTCACTTTTATTGTCTAAAAACATAATTTAATTTCATTCAGATATGCTGTTTCCCGTTTAGTTATTATTTATACAAATATAAGAAATATTTTTGAATTAAAAAAATTAATTTCTTTTTCATTTTTTCAATTTGTGAAGAAGAATGGATTTGAACCATTGTAGAGCCTTTCCATAAGTGTCTTAACTGTTACTTACCACTTCCTCATTTTATTTTAATTATATGTTTTCTATTTTTATATTTAGCACATAATCTAAGATATTCCAAATATTCTCTATTTTCTACTTCTTCTTTTCTTCTTTCATCTATTGAAATTCTTTCCATATATTCTTCGTCAGTTTCTAAAACTTCACGAGTAACTATTACAACAGGTGCATAAGAACGAGTAGTATTATCATCATTACTACCAAATGAAGTACCTTCACTCATATCATAAGCTATACCTGTTATTATATCAGTCGGAAGAAGTTCTTTACAATTTTGGAACAAATCAGCAGTAAATGGTTTTTTTGTCCATGCTTCATATGGCGCTAATTGTACTCTAAATTCTTTTGTAAGTATTTTTTTCGGTATCATTATTTTCCTTTTTGTTTTAACAAATATACGAAATAATTTTGAATTAAAAAAATTATTTTAATATATAAATATATGAAAAGATTAATAGTTGAATATAATCAGTTTAAAACATTTAAAAAATATAAATTAGATAAAAATATTTATGTATCTACATTATCTAAATTTAGTAATAATTTACCACATATTAAAAATATTAATGAAATATTTACTTCAGAAATTTCTACTCTTTATAGAGTAGAAAAAATAAAAAGTCCTCATTATAATGGTTATGATTATTTTATGTTTTTTAAATCATCTTCAAATACAGAATATAGAATAGATTTATTGTTTATGGAAGATAAAGAAGTTATTTATAATAATATTTATTCAATATCTTTTTCATTAGCAGAAAATGATCCTTATTCAAGTTCTATAATTGAATATGAAAAATTAACAGATAAAAAAGAAATGATTGAATTATTATCAAGAATAAAATTCATTATTAAAGACTGGTTGAATTCTATTAATTTTAATATTACTTTTTGTATAGGAAAATCTGATATTGAAACAAAAAATAATATTTATGAATATATGATAAAAATTTGTTTTCCAGACTATAACATTAAATATGATTATTCAAGTCAATTTACAGGAAATAACGCATTATATATTTGGAAATAAAAATTATTTTATTTTTTTAATTTCATATTCTATATACTCTTGCGTATCAGAATGTTCTAGTATATCAATAGATATGCCAAATTCTTTTTTCAAAATAGCAGATATATTAGAAACAACCTCCATCACATCACTATCATGATACACAGTAACTATACTAGGTTCTTTTATATCAGATAAATTAATAAAAGGGGCATCATAGTTATTAAACGGTTTTCCTAACCATCTACCTTGAACTTGATTACCATAAAACCATCTATCAATTGGATAGTTTGGATAAGGTTTTTTATTAGGGAATGCTTCACTAAGTATTTTATTTAGTAAAGGTACATTATCATAATCCATATGTAATGAGTATTCCCCATTTTTTATTTTATCAATTGCTTCTTGGGGTGTCATAATTATAATTTATAAAGTTATTAAAACTTATTAACTCTTTCTTTTATTATGTTTTTTAGAACATTTCTTACACTTTTCCAGTATATTTTACCTTCTTTATCATTATTTAATTCACAATGTCCTATGAATTCTTTACATACTATTTTTGATGTTAAGACAGCATTTAAGTAAGTTCCATCAAATGTATCATTAACACTAACGGGTATAAACTTTACTATTAAATCTTGTGCTTTTTCTTCGGGGGTTAAATCTAATTTATTAATCATTATTTTTATTTTTTATATTACAAATATATAAAAAAAATTTGAAATAAAAAAATTATAAATTAACTCCGAATAAATGACCTGCTAAAGCAGATACTCCCATTGAAATAGTTCCCCAAATTACTATTCTTATCATTGCTTTTTTAATAGATGTTCCACCTGTTTTTGCGGAAACAGCTCCTAATATAGCTAAAAATATAATTGAGAATAAATATAATCCGTATTTTAGATATGATAAAGGAAATAATAATATTACGATCAAGGGTAATATTCCACCAGACATAAATGATAAACCAGATGATAAAGCTGCTTGTAAAGGATTTGCTCTATTTTCTTCGGTTATACCTAATTCATCTCTAACATGAGCTGCTAAAACATCAATTTCAGTAAGTTCTTTTGCGATTAAATCTGCTGTTTCTTTTTTTAGACCTCTTTTTTCGTATATAGATGTTAGTATTTTTAGTTCTAAAACAGGATCTTCTATAATTTCTAATCTTTCTCTTTCTATATCAGCTAATTCAATATCCGTTTGAGAACTAACTGATACATATTCACCTGATGCCATTGCTAATGCTCCAGCTACTAAGCCAGCAATTCCTGCTAATATTATTTGTTCTTTTGAATTAGATGCGGATGCTATACCGATAGCAATACTTGAGATTGATAAAATACCATCATTTGCACCTAAAACAGCGGCTCTTAACCAATTACTTTTGTGTATGTAATGTTTTTCTAAATAATTTTCAATTGTCATTTTATATAATTAATTTATATAAATATATATTATATAAATTAATTAAAGAAATGGAATTAATTCCCTTTCTTTAATTCATCTCTTTCTGTTTTTCTTCCATCAAACCACTCAATCCAAACCATTGGGGTTAGTAATAAAAATATTTCTAACCATCATAGACCTCTGCTTGATAAATAAGCATAAACAAAACCTCCGTATAAAATACTTGCTATTCTAATTTTTGACATATTATGATGTTGCGTCTAATCTTATTAATTCGGGTTTAGTAGATAAGAAAACTAATATAGAATTGTAATCTAATTCTGATATTTGTAATTCTTTTATCAATTCATCTTTTTCATCTTTAATGCTTTGAATAAAGTCTTTCATTTTTTCTTGATAGATTTTATCATTTTCTTCTTTATCAAAAGATAGAATAGCATCAATAAAATCAGTATCAAAATCAGTATCAGATATTTCAATACCTAAAGCAGATTCGGGATCTCCTCCACCATTATATGGCTTTATAAGTAAATCAGAGTCAAGATATTCTTCAAATATCTCTTTGTAATCATCAGGAATTTTAATTCCGTAAGCAATAATTGTGTAATTGTACATATTTTTTTATTTTTTTTTTAAAATATTTTTGATTCACTAATATATGATTTGAAACTCTTTGATAAGTTATCCAAATCAAAGTCAACTAACATGTTATCCGCAGCTCCCATGAATTGGATCTTATCCCAAATTCCCATAGTTTGCCATTCTGCTACTTGCTTTTGTCTTTTACTTTCTCTCATTTCTCCTAATTGGTGAAATCTCATATGATATAAACATATCAAAGATACTATACCAATATCACCACCTTTAGATAAAATCCATTCTTGGATTTCAGTTGACGCTAATATTAGTTTATATCCTGCTTCATCATGACCAGGACAAGTTGGATAACCTGATTTTGGGTTGATTCTAAATGTATCATATTTGCATATATCGTGTAAAACACCACAAAACATTAAATCAATATCACCTGTTTGAATAAGTCTTTCAGTTACTATACGAACGTGTTCATAGCAACTTGGTTCTGGGTGATAGTCAGGACGTTCCCTTAGAGTTTTTAATTGCTCTAATTTTTTTATTATTATATCGGGGGCTGTTTCTATAAATAGTTCAAATGTCATAATTTTCTTTTTTTAATTATTACAAATATAATTAAAAAAGTTGAAATTATCAATTATTTTTTTGGTTTATAACCAAAATTTAGATAAAAAAAAGAAATTAATAGATCTAATTCATAAACATTAGCCTCAACAAAATCATTTATAATCTCTATATTATCTTTATAAGTATTAATATTAAAGATAATTTCATTATCATTAAATAATTTTTGCTTAACTATTTCTAGTCTTTTTAGAATAGAAATTTCTTCTTTCTCTTTAAAGAGAGAACTATCTAAAGTAGATATAAAAAGTTCTAAATCTAGAAGATGATTTTTTATATAATTATTATAACTAAATACTTTTTTGTGTATTTCCTCATTACTCATAATATGATTATGAAAGATCATAAAAAAGTTTAAATCAAATTATTTTCACTTAAAAATCTTTCCGCATCTAAAGCCGCCATACACCCACTACCTGCCGCTGTTATTGCTTGACGATAATGTTTATCTTGTATATCACCTGCTGCAAATATACCCTGTATATTTGTTTTAGAAGTTCCAGGTATAGTTTTAATATACCCAATTTCATCCGTATCTATAAAATCTTTAAATAAATAACTATTTGGAGTATGTCCGATAGCTACAAAAAATCCTTCAATGTCTAATACTTGTGTCGTATTATCTACTAGATTTAATAATCTAACACCCTCAACCTTTTTCTCACCTAAGATTTCATCTGTTGCTGAATTAAAATGAATATGTATATTAGAAGTATTAAATACTCTTTCTTGCATTACTTTACTTGCAGTCATTTCATTTCTTCTAATTATCATATGAACATTCGTACATATTTTAGATAAATAAATAGCTTCTTCAGCCGCAGTATCACCACCACCTACAATTGCTACTTCTTTATTTTTAAAGAAGAATCCATCACATACAGCACATGCACTAACCCCATAACCATTTAAGCGTGTTTCACTTTCTAATCCCAACCATTTAGCAGAAGCACCTGTAGAAATAATTACACTATTTGCTTCTATGATTGTATCATTATCTACTTCAATTATGAATGGATAAGTATTAAAATCAACTTTAGATATTGTTCCGTATCGTATGTCAGCACCCATACGTTTTGCTTGTTCTTCAAAATTGGTCATTAGGTCATTTCCTTGAATACCGTGTGGGAATCCAGGAAAGTTTTCTACTTCGGTAGTTAATGTTAATTGTCCTCCCATTTGAGAGCCTGTATATAATACAGGTTTTATATTTGCTCTTGACGCATAAATGGCAGCGGTATATCCTGCTGGACCGCTGCCAATTATTAAGAGATTTACTTTTTCTTTCATTAAGATATTAATTCATTTAATTTTTCGTCTCTTAGATAAGTTTTGATATAGTTCATATCTATTTTCATAGACTTAGCTATTTCAACTTTTTCTTTAAGAACGGGTTCGTTTTTGAAGTTTTCTATAATATTACCCAACATTGAGTTATATCTATCCATTAGACTTTGATATTTTTTATCAACGATAAAATTGTAAATATCATTTAATACTTTTGGAGTTGGTAAAAATATATCAACTTCTTGATAATAGTCTGATATATCATCAAATACATCATTGCTATTACATAATTCTTCATCCAATTCTTCATATTTAGCTTTCTTAGTAAAAACTAAATAATTATATATCATAGGACTTAGAGGTATTTTATTCATAAGATATGAACGACCACCATTAATATCAATTTCATACTCATCTTCTACAGATCCTGATAAAATAGATTGGATTTTATCATCATCTAAATCTTCAAAAAACTCTATAACAGCTTCATACCCTTGTTTATTATAATGACCTGTGCTATCAAAATAGCCAAAATTTTCATCATCATAATATTCATCATCTTCATCCATAAAGTAATTCTTATCAATACGTTCTTGATATTCTGCTTTTATTTTAGATAAAATATGATTTTTTATATCTTCAATAGATACAAATTTTTCTCCAAAGATTACTTGTTTAGCAAAATCAGATTCTTCTGATAATTTATCATACCAATGAATAGTTGTAATAAATTTATCATAATCACTTTTATCACTATAATATGCTACTCTTTCATTTTTAATGAAATTAACAATTTTTTTATTGGCTGTTTCTAACCAATTTTGGACTTCTAAATACTTCTCTTTTAACATCTTAATACAGTTGTACTTGGTGAGTGATGAGATGGTTTAATTTTACCACTATGGATTTCATTCATTTTTTCTTGTATTTTTGGATCACTAGATGCTTTTGGATCTATGTCATGAAAAAATACTAAGTTAAGATGATTTTTAATCATCTCTGTTTGTTCTGCTGTTATTTCGGAAGGATTTGCTATTTCAAAAAATCCTTGTAACCAATAACAAAATTGTGTGCTTTCCATAATTATTTCTTAAATGGTTCATAAAATGTCACAACTTTATCAACAGGTCTTACCTCTTGACAACAACCCCAACCATCATAAAAATCCGTACCATAATACGATGTATAATAACCAACTACGGATATATACACATCATGGTCTACAAAGTGTTTTACACTTTCCCAGTGTGAACCTTCATCTTCTCCACCTTCGCTATGTACTTCTTTAATTTCCCCTAAATCAAGGTCAGCGGGATTATAATCTTCATAAGCAAATTCGCTTACTGAATTTATTTTTTCTTCTAAAACTGCTAAAATTTGTTCGTAACTTTTTTTCATTTTTTTATATGTTTTTATATACTGTAATTATTTTTTCAAATGGTCTTACTTCTTTAAGAGATAACCAACCAATATAGTTAGTATCATCTATATATACGACCTTATCTTCAAAGTGTTCATAATAACCTATGATTTTGATATAAACATCATGTTCTTCAAACCAAATAATTTTTTTGGCATTTCCTATTAATGCAGAGGCTTCTTCAAGAACTATATCTACAAAACCTAAATCTCTTTCATTATGAATACCTTTTGCAAAATCATTATAAGTCATTAATGACTTATAATGTTCTACAATTTCCTTAAAAGTCAATTTATTCATAAATAACTTTAATAACTTCTTTGGGTCTTACTTCTTTGATTTCTTTAGTATCCCAAGATGTATCATTAAATTCAACCCCTTCATAAGAAGAATAATAACCATTAACTCTTATATAGACATCGTGGTTTTCAAAATAAAATACGCTAACCCAATTAGAACCTCTATCACTACCACCAGATACGTGAATTTCTTTCCAATTACCTAAAACAGTTTTTAAGTTTTTATGCTTATCACTATTAGATATTTTTTCCACAGGTTCTTGTGAAGTTTCATTATCTTCATCATAGTCACCATCTTCATCATATTCATCATACCATTCGTCTATAAAATAGTTAATGGACTTAAAGTTTGATTTCAAAACTTCTATAATTTCGCTATACGTTTTTTTCATTTTTTATATTTTTATTGATAAATAACTTTAATAACTTCTTTTGGTCTTACTTCTCTAACATCACTACCTGTCCATGAGCTTGAATTAAATTCAACTCCATTATAGCTAGTATAATACCCACTTATTTTAATATATACATCATGATCTTGAAAATGATAAACTGTTACCCAATCAGATCCTTTATCACAACCACCTGATACCCATATTTCTTTCCAATCACCTACTAAATCTTGAACTGTCTTATATTCAAAATCTTCATGTACAAAATCATATATATTACCACAATGTTCATCTAACACTTCTATAATTTCACTATACGTTTTTTTCATTTTCTTTGTTTATTAATTTAAGGGCTAATTCCCTACATTTGTTTATTAAAAATTCTGTTTCTGTTTTATGATGTCTAGCTAATGCTTCATATTCATATTTCCATTCAACACAAGGATTTCTCAAATCGGCTTCACTATAAGCTCGAACTTTTATCCATTTATAGCTATCAATTATTTCTTGTAAATCCTCTTGTTCTTTATTCGGCATAGTTTAATTGTTTTAGACCATCTTCAATGATTTTGAAGTGATTGATTTTATATTTTAGTAATTCAGGATAATTTTCCACAATAAAAATAGCTTCCCAAATCGGTGCATGGTCAAGAATAAACTTCTTTAACATTTTACAATAAGCAATTCTAAAATCTATTTTAGACCATCTTTCCCAACTCATTACTTGAACTTCTTCTCTAACTAAATTACACTTATCTTCAAAAGAAAGTAAGTTGAATTTATTTTCACATACATCTACTTGAGCACCATCTTTTAATACTTTATTATAAGTTGGATACGGATTTAATAATGTGTGAATAAAGTCATGGTCATAATCTAGTTTAAGAGCATTGTCAAAAAACTTATCAGCAGACATATTTAATTCAGAACGTCTGTTTTTACCATGATATTCATTCCAGAAATTGTATAATTCATAGAATAATTCTTTGTTTAGAACACACCCTTTTTTACGCAAAAAGTGTATATCAAACATGTGTTTATCCCATTTAATATCCCATCCAATTACGTGAGATATTTTTAATGTATATAATGTATTTGGATCTGCGATACCTTCATATTTACCTAAAATAGGATTTAGTAAATATTCTATTTCTTTAGAAGATTTTATTTCTTTATCTACTGCCCAATCATTATCTTTGGGTTCTCTATGAAAGTCAGGAAAGTGATGTTTAATTGCTTTGCTACCGATTAATAACATTTATTTTAATTTATTGATTGTTTCTAAAATTTTTTCTACTATTAATATAGATGATTCTTTTTCACCATTTACTTCCAAATCAAAGTTTGGTAATAACTGATGAAAAAGTTCATCTAATTCTTTGGCTTCATCTTCGGTTTGATTTCTACCTGATGGATTATATTTCTTAACTCTTTTTAAGAAAATATCTAACTTAGGGCGTTTATTATATTCTTCAAATACTAATTCTTTGAATAGAGGAGAAGAATCTTCTTTACAATAGATAACACTATTTATTAAAGGAGAGTCTGTTAAAATAACATCAACTTGTCCATCTAATCTCCAAATACGATTTTGCTGTTTAGCAAAAATGTATAATTGATTTGAAAGAATGTGGAAATTCTTTTGCCATGTGGCATCTTTAGCGTATTCACTTGCTATTTCACAATTGATACCTAAATCTTTAAGTTCTGAGAAAACTCTTGAAGTCATTGTACTCTTACCACTTCCAGGGCCTCCTATCATGTTAACTACTAATGTTTTATTATTCATATAAATTTGATTATTTTTATATTATATCAAATATAAGAAAAAATATTCAAATAAAAAAATTATTCAATCTCACTTACATCTAAAACAATAGTTTTTTCTTCCATTTCTTCATACCTCATACTAACAGAATTAATCTCAAAAGTTAAAAAATCTCCTTCTAAAACATATTCACTTCTAAATGTTTCTTCTTCAAAGTAAGCACCTAAAAATTCATAACCTTCACTTTCAAATTCTTTTACAACTTCATCAAATTGATTATTAAAATCTGCTTTAATATCTCTGATATATGATGCACATTCTTCTAATTCAGTTTTAACATAAACACGAACACCCCTATCTTCACATTCAAAAATAATTTCTTCAAAAGAAAAATCTTTAGGTACTTTTATTTTGATATTACAATCATATTTGATATATTCTTCATTAGCACAATAATCTGTACCTTCAAAACATTTTGTTTCAGAAGAATAGATAGCTTCACCAGATGCTGAAAATTCACCTGCCCAACTACCATAATCTAATTCATAATAGATTTTGTCTAACAATGCTTCTGTATATTCATTATCAGCATCTTGTCCGTCTATTTTGAAGAAAGCCCATCCAGAGTCTCCTCCACCTTCCCATCCAATTGATAATTCTTTACCTTCTGCTACTTGTTGGTCACACCATTCTAATACTGTTAGTTTTTGTTCGCTCATTTTTTGTTTTTAAACTGTTTTATAATCTGATTTATCTTTTTTAATATCTTTCATTACTTTTCTACCTTCTCCAGGTTTATACATCCAACCAACTTGGTTCATATTATCCAAATAATCTTTGATAGTTGGTATAAATCCAATATCTTCTATAACATGTTGTTCGGCAATAGCTCTAACAGGAACCATTTTACCATCACTGTTGGTTATATAAGTACCAAACTTTTCTTCACACCAAAATATCCCTTCTGCGTGATGCCTTAAAGCACGGTGTCGCATATCGGGATAGTGGGCCTTCGTTTCATCAAACCAATTATGGATTGGTAAATAATCGTCTATTTCACCTGAAAATTTATTCTTTGAAGATATAGAGTGGTAGAGAGGATGAGACATGTTATTTATTTTTTGATATATACAAATATAACAAAAAAAATCAAGAAAAAAAATTATTTTTTCTTGATTTTATCTAATTCTTGTTTCAATTCCTTATTCTCTTTAGAAAGTTGTTTCAGAACTAATTCTATTTTTTCAAATTGTTTTTTAATAGCAATTTTTTCGTTATTCGCTTGAAAGAATTTATTTTTCAAGTTAATAACCTCATTTTGAAGAAGTTTGATATTTCTTTCTTTTTCTAAATCATTCATATTATATCTTATTTCTTTTTAGCTACTATTGTAATAAGAACTTTATCACTATCACTAATGATAGATTCATTATATAGCCATTTTTTGTCAAGTATTTCTTCTGTGGTAAGATTTACGATTTCGTAATTTTCTAAGTAATCTTTTATTAATTCAGTTGATTTCTGATGATAATTTTTCATAAATATTATTAATTTTTATATATATAAAAATTAATAATTTATATTTTACTAAAAATCAGAAAGTCCTATATAATTCTCTCTTTCTACATGTAAGAATCTAAATTTCAAAGTTATAGTCATAGCATCTTCATCAACTTCTTCTATTCCTAATAAAGAATCTTCTGCATTAATTGATTCTAATGCTTCTTTTAATTCAGAAGAAATTCTATCTCCTATTCTTTTTTGATTGTCTGTCATATTTTAATTTGTTGTTTGAGGTGTTCTTAAACTTATTAATGAACGTAGTTCATTAAATACTTGTGATAATCCACAACGATTATCTAATATCACATCTAAATTAGAGTTATTTATTGAACCATAATTAGCAAATATATTTTGCTTATAAAGATATTTACTTACATATTCTTTATTTAAAGTACCTATTTCATAGCAAATTAATTCACAACCTAACTTTTCTAAGTCTAGTAAAAGTTCTATTATTTGATTATAATCTTCTCCTGAACCAAATTCATTAAAATGAATTGTATCAAAGTTAAATCCTATAACAATTTTTCCTTTTGAATCAAAAGTAGATAATACTTCATTAAATGCTTTATCAGTATTTATGTACGTGTGGTGCATGTTTTTTATTTTTATTTTATAAAATTATATAAAATATTTTTATTTTGTTTTTATTAAAACAAAATAAAAATGGTAGGATTTACCTACCATTTTTTTAAAATACTAAATTCTTTCTTTTTTTAACTGAAATAACTTTAGTATCAGTACCTTTATTAAATAACATGTATTTAGCCTCGTATTTTGTAAAATTTACATAAGGAATTGAGTTAAACTCTCGAATTAAGTTGAACTCACGAGTTGTGATTACTTCGTTGCAAAATGTGTGTACGGTAAACTTATCTTCTTGTAAAGATACTCTAAAATAGGTGTTTGTTTTTTCAATAAAGAAGATGTGGTTTTGACATCTTTTTAAGTAGTTTTTAACTTCTGTTAAGTTCTTTTCTGTTTTTGTGATTGTTGTGTTCATTTTTTAAATTTTATTTTTTAATTATTAATAATTTGGAAGATTGTATAATCTCTCCATTGAATTTTATTCATTGTAAATAAAGGAACTATTCTATATTCCTCATTAATAAATTTACATTTATTTAATTGATTTAAAGCATCAATTGCACTTTGTTTGGTTTTATAAAACCTTTTAGAGTAATAAATATGCCACATTATAGACATCTTAAATTCTATGATATAACCGTATACAGTTATATTTTCGGGATACTCACCTATTGATATTGAAAATTTTTCTTCTAGTGAAAATTTTTCTTTATAAACATAATTATCCTTTTC
>Ga0316227_1002896_pt1 | contig 14562 bp, 3 predicted proteins | sample TBH18019metaG_FD_206012 | JGI IMG/M metagenome (GOLD analysis project Ga0316227, IMG submission 206012) | Freshwater microbial communities from Trout Bog Lake, Wisconsin, USA - TBH18019 | ecosystem: Environmental > Aquatic > Freshwater > Lake > Hypolimnion/Profundal zone | place: USA: Wisconsin... | reverse complement strand
CCCGTAAACTTCAAGGCCGATACATGGGCGTGCGAGGTCGCATGACGGAATCGGTCAGCATCGTCTCGGCCCTGGCTGCCGGGGCGATCATCGACTATTTCCGCGCTCAGGCAATGGAGCGGCACGGCTTTGCCTTGCTCCAGTTCATCGCCGCCGCGGCGGGAGTTTGCAGCTTCCTGCTCTTGCGACGGCAGCCCGACCCTGGCCACCGGGCGCCTCCGGGCAAGGTCGGCAGCCGCTCCCTATTTGGTCCTCTCGCCGACAGGCGTTTCCGCTGGCTCGTCGCTTTCAACGTCTGCTGGCTGGCCGGTCTCAATATTTGCACCCCGTTTCTCACGGCCCATCTCATCAAGAATATGCATTGGGACTTCCGGCATCTCTCCTGGCTCGCGGTGCTTGCCTCGGTGGCGGCGATTCTGGTGAATCCGATCTGGGGACGCCTCGCCGACCGCCACGGGCATAAACCGGTGCTCAAGGTTTGCTGGCTCGGCCTCCTGACTGTGCCGGTGTTTTATATCGTGTGTCCGCTGAACCTCCATTGGCCGATTTACGTGGCTAACGTTGCCAATGGTGTATTCTTGAGCGGCTTCTCGCTCACGATGTTCAGCCTCTCCCTCAAAGGACTCCCCGCCGAGGCCCGCACCATGGGGGCCGCGGCGCTCAGCGCCGTGGCGGGTCCGGCGACCTTTCTCTCTTTGCTCGCAAGCGGGGCGCTGGCCCAACATCTGGCCGGGTTTCAATGGAAGATCGCTACGACGATGTCCGTCGGCAACTACCAGTTCCTGTTTCTCTTATCCGTCCTGGTGCGCGTCCCGACGCTCGCCTTGCTCCACCGCATCCATGAGCCCAGCGCGCATCGCGCGCGCCACCTTTTGCGCACCGCGCTCTTTGCCGGCAGAGCTTGAGTATCGTTTAGCGCCGACTCAGGCTGAAGGCCCGAAGCAACGCGAGCGCATGATGCTCCGGGCTTTCAGCGGGCAATGAACACGGAGCATCTCACTCCTGCTGCTTCACCACGCTTCAAGGAATATCGGAGGAAGTAACATTCCAGCCTTCGAGAGTGATATGGAGCTGGTCGCGGTTCAGCGGGGAGGTCGTTGGAATTTCAACGCTGAGTTCTGTTGTTTCTCCTGAAAGCAGCGTCACATAATTGTCGCTATAGAAGGCGGGGAGGATGGGTTTCCCTTTGGCCGCGTCCCGCACGGTGACCGTGCTCATGATGGCGGGGGTCTTGGAGGGGTTATGAAGGTTGATTTTTACAATCGATGCGCCCTCCTTCCGGGTCAACTCCGCTCTTGCCTCGAGCTTTACTTTGGGTAAATCGTTCATCATGCGCATCTCCTTTTCCCCAGCACGCCAGTAGAAGTTTGAGGAGAGCAGTTGCCCGGCCTTATTCCGCAGCTCCAGTCGCACAAAGGATAATAGCTTGTCATATTTCAACGGGGGAATGATCATGGCCTCTGTTACAGCGGAGGGGGCAGCCGTTAGGGACGCCTTCAATTCGTTGACGGGATTTCCTTTCTCGTTGAGGACTTTGGCGGTGACGGTCAACCCTTCGAGGGCCTCGAAGCCGTGGTTGGCCACGACGACCTTGTTATCCAGGGGACTCATCTGCACATGCACCGGCTCGTTGGCGTGCTTTGCTCCAAAGTAGGAACCGTGGGCGTCCCCCTGCCAGCTATAGAGTTGCCAAATCATGCTCGGCCAGGCGGGGTGGGTCATCCACACGCTGATGCCGCTCGTCGCATCCTTCTCCTTCGTAAACATCTTCTGGATAGCGGATTCGTAAATGGCGCGGTAAACTTCGTAATTCGCCATCTGCGCCTTCTTGCAGAACTCATCGAGTCCGCTGGAGGGGCCGAACGACTTTTCAATGTTGCCGACATACCATCCCCTCCACGCCACGGGGAAGTCGTGGTAGCCCCAGGTGTCGTTAATCGGCCAGGTGTCGGACGCCGGCATCATGGCGCGAATGGCATCGGCACTCGGCACTGAGGGTGAGCCGACCTCCGGGCGAAAGCCCTTAGCCTCGGAGAAAAGCCCGGACGTTGCCTGCCAACCCCACGGCCCGCTCCCCCCCATTCCTGCCCCATTGGATGATCCTTGATAGTAACGGGTGCCATCCAGAGAGGAAGTGATCTCTCTGAGATACGCGTCTGTTTCTGGGAGCGGCATCCCTTCGTTGCGCCCCTGCCAGACGACGATGGAAGGGTGGTTTCGATAGCGGAGAACGCTATCTTTGAGGTTCTCTTCCATCAGCTTCTCATCCAGGTGGTCATAATTGGTGCAGTGGGTCGTCATCCAAAACTCGCACCACACCATGATTCCGTATTCGTCGCAGAGTTCAAAGAGGGCGGGCTCAATGCTTTGCCCGCTCCAGGTGCGGATCATATTGAGATTGGCGTCGTGTTGGAGCCGGATAAATGGCTCCAGGCGTTCCTTTGACACCCGCTTCATGGCATCGTCCATTCCCCAGGAGCCTCCGCGCGGGAAGATCGGTTTGCCGTTGATCTTGAGGCTAAAACTCGGATCGGTCTTCACCGAGATTTGCCTCACCCCAAAACGGACCTTGCGGCTCTCGCTCAGCTCTCCATTGGCATTGAATACTTGAAGTCGAATGGTGTAGAGATTCTGGGCTCCGTAGCCGTTGGGCCACCAAAGGCGGGGGTTTTGAAGTTTCAGGGCGGGGAACTTTTGGGGATCGAAGCTCACCGGCACGGTGCCGCGGGCTGGCACTGTGACCGTTTGCTCAAAGGAGCGGTCCTCCATCGTTCCACGCAGCGTGACTCTCTGCTCGGCGGAGGTGTGGTTCGTGAGGCTGGCGGAAACAGATAAGTCCGCCGCGGAGAAATCCGGCTTCGGAAAAGATGGTTTCACGAACGGGTCCGCAATAGTCACCGAGCCAGCGGCGGCAAGCACCACATCCTGCCAGATGCCGATGCTGCGGTCGCGAATGCCGGGAATCCAATCCCAATTTTCAGTGGCGAAGAAGGTGGGGCCATCGAGCACCAGCCACCCGCCGCAGGGCCTATTGTGGATCCCCAGCGACAACTCCACCGGATGGCCGACATGAGGCGGGGGGGTGATCTTCACTGCCAGGGCATTCATTCCTCCCTGCTGCGCTAGGAGCTTGGAGACATCGTACTTGCCACGCAGGCCGATCCCCTTGAGCGTGCCGACCCGGCTCCCATTGAGCCAGATCTCGGCGTTATAATTGACACCCAAGAAGTCCAGAGAGAGGGTCTTATCGCGAAAGGAGGCTGGCGTGGCGAATTCCGTGCGATACCACCAGTCCTGCCGGCTGAGACTCTCAGGAATCGAAAGGTTATTGAGGCCGTAATAGGGATCGGGGTAAATTCCCTGGTCCACTAAGGTTGTCAGGACCGTTCCGGGTACCGTGGCGTCATACCATGTCTTCGTGTCGACTCCCGGCTTGGAGAGCTTGGCCCCATCCAGCGAGGTGCGGCGTTCCTCGATCAACTCCCAACCGGTATTGAGGACCATTCGGCCGTCACTGCTTGCGACAGGCTCTTTCTGTTGGATTAGCTTCGCCTTGCGAACCGCGCGGGAGGGGGAGGACTGGGAGACAGGCTGGGTGCGTGGATCCTGGGGTTCAAACAAGCCCGGACAATTGAGCATTCGGTAGGGCGTTGGTGCGGTGGCAAGCGGCGGCTGGAGGGGAGGAAGGGTTGCGGAGTTCGGTGCTGATTGGGCCAGTCGGGCGATCTTTTCCGGCGGGAGTAGTTGATCCGAGGCCGTAAATTCGGCGATGCTTCCCTCAAACCGCTTGAGATTGTTCCACACGAGTGCGGGTGCGAGCGTTATCACCGACGTCGCTTCACGAAACCAGAAAACCCCGGATGCGCTCAGCTTGCCATCTTGATAGATACGAACTTTTTCGCCATCGAAGGTGGCTGCCAGAAACTGCCACTCTCCAGCCCGCAACGGGGTGTGGCTGTAGATGTAATCCTGACCGTCCCAGAGGCTTAAGCCGGTAATGGAAGCGAGGAACATGCGTTGGGTTCCCTGGGTGTTTTCCCCCGAGCCGACTCCTCCGATCAGCATAAATTGCGGAGCATTGTGTGATTCGCCCTTGGGATAGCCGGGATGGTAGTTGGGTGGAAGCTCTGGGATGGATGTGGGCTTGACCCAAAGCGAAATACTCCAAGGGCCGTCCCGTTTGACAACGCTCCCCGGCACCTGCCCGGAAACCACCAGCGGCTCCGATTTTTCCTCAAATGTGGCCGAAAGTCCCTGGCCAAATGCAAAGGAGCGTGAGCCTAGAGACATTAGACCGAGAACGGCTAGGCAGAGAGTCGTCAAGATTTTCATGAATAGCTATCGATCGCACGAGGGAGAGCTTGGAGGGCTCGTGCAGAGGTTGAGAACTAGAATCACAACCAATGAAGTAAAGAAGAAAAGCGACGTCAAAGAAATCTTGTGGCAAATAATTGACATGAAAGTGAAAAAATGAGAATTTTTCAAAATCGACTGTCATCTATCTCCCAAGCCCATCGTTTTCCCAGTTCCTGCCTCGCCCCTCCCTGCCGCTCTCAAGCTCTTCATCAGTCTCCAAATCTCCAGTTAGACCAAAACCAAGCCATCCCATATGAAATCCACCAATCGCCCAAATAATCCTCGGTCCTCAAAACGCTCCTTCTCCCGCCGAAAATCGCCGGCAGCCTCAAAATTCATCTTGGCCGCCGGGATCTCCGCTCTCGTCGCCGCTCCCAACCTGATCCACGCGGCCACCTACACCTGGGATTCCGCCGCCAGCGGGGGCGCTCCCGTGGACGGCACGGGCGCCTGGAGCACCGGCACTGCCAACTGGTGGAACGGAACTACCGATATCGCCTGGACCAGCAGCACCGACACGGCGGTCTTTGGAGTGAATAACGGCACGGCAGGGACGGTCACGGTTGGGGCAGTCTCCGTGGGGGCCATGACCTTTAACTCCACGGCGTCGGGAAACTACACGCTCAGCAGCGGGACCATCACCCTGGGCGGAACAATGGCGACAATCACCGCCAACACCGGCGCGACGATCGGTTCGCTGCTGACGGGAACCGCGGGCATGACCAAGGCCGGCGCGGGCACGTTGACCCTCACCAATTCGAATTCCTACACCGGGGCGACCAAAATCACCAGCGGCACGCTGGCTCTCACGGGAGGCGGCGCGCTCCCGCTCGCCAGCGCCATCACCATCAATGGCGGCACCCTCGATATGGGTTCGCAGACTGCCGTAAACAACCTCGGCAACAACACCGGGGTCACCTTCGGCGCCAGTGGCGGCACGCTGAACGGCAGCGGAACGCTCAACATTTCTGGAACGGGCAACGGCGCGACTGGGTTCACCGTGCCTGCGAATGCCACTGCGGTCGTCAATGAGAACATCTTACTGATGCAGCCCTTAGCCGGTTACCAGACGCTGGCGAGCGTTGGCGCCGGCGCCAACCTGACGATCAATGGTGTGCTCAAGGCGACGGGCACCAATGGAAGTTCGGAAGCGCTCTGGCTGAGCGGCGGCACCCTGACCCTGACGAACACCGCGAACAGTTTCAATGGCTTTAACATCAATGGATCCGCAGCTACCACCGTGTCCGCTCCCAGTTTTGCCGCGCTCTCTTCCAGTAGGTTGCTCTTGGAGCAGCACACCTCCGATGGAGCGGCTACCATGATCTACACCGGGACGGCTGTTTCAACCTCATTCGCATTTCAGTCCGGTGGGCTTTATCCCGGCGTCACCAATAACGGGAGCGGCACGGTGACCTTCACCGCCAGCCCCTTCCTGAACGCGTACGGCAGCAACGGAACCAGTGGAACCAGTGCAATCAACCAGACCTTGACGCTCGGCGGGTCTGCCGACATCGCCGTTTCGGGTGGAATCTCGGATGTTAACACAACTACCCCGGGTGCATGGCGCACCAACCTAATCAAGACCGGCGCGGACACTCTGATCCTCGGCGGGGCGACCACCTACACCGGCACGACGACCATCTCCGGCGGCACGCTGCAAATCGGCGCGGGAAGCACGGCGGGTTCGATTTCCGGCAGCGCCGGTGCCATCGTCGATAATGCAACGCTGGCATTCAACCGCACCAACACGCTTACCCAGGGCACGGACTTCCCCGCCACCATTTCCGGCACCGGCAGCGTGGTGCAGGCGGGCAGCGGGCTGACGATTCTCTCCGGCAGCAATAGCTACACCGGCACGACCATCGTTTCCAGCGGCACGCTGCAAATCGGCGCAAGCGGAACGACGGGTTCGCTTTCTCCAAGCAGCGCGATTACCGACAACGGCGTTCTGGTATTCAACCGCTCCAATCTGGTCACGCAGGGAACGGATTTTGCGGCCACCATTACGGGCTCGGGCGGCCTCACGCAGGCCGGCGCAGGCACGTTGATCCTCAACAGTTCGAATTCGTTCACCGGCGCGACGAAGATCTCCAGCGGCACGCTGCAAATCGGCGCTGGCGGCACGGCAGGCTCGCTTTCGACCAGCAGCACGATCACCGACAACAGCGCGCTGGTGTTCAACCGCTCCGACACCCTTGCGCAGGGGACGGGCTTCGCGGCCAATATCCTGGGAACGGGCAGCCTCACGCAGGCCGGCGCGGGCACGCTGATTCTCTCCAGCAGCAATAGTTACAGTGGAGGAACCATCGTTGCCAGTGGTTCGCTACAACTGGGCAACGCCGCTGCGCTCGGGGCCGTCACCGGGAGCCTCGCGGTCAATGGCGGGACGTTGGATTTGGACGGAAACAGCCTTTCGGTGGGGGCGCTCAGCGGAAACAGCGGAGCGGCGATCACCACCAGCACAACGGGTTCGATCACTCTCACCGCCAGCAGCGCAACCAGCAGCACCTATGCGGGCTCGATTCGGAACGACGCGGGAACCCTGAGCCTGAACAAGGCGGGCACGGGCACCCTGACGCTCGCCGGCAGCAACAGCTACACCGGCCCGACGACCATCTCCAGCGGCACGCTGCAAGTGGGCGGCGGCGGGACGACGGGCTCGCTATCGCCAAGCAGCGCGATCACCGATAACGCCGTTTTGGTGTTCAACCGCGCTGATACGATCACGCAAGGGACGGATTTCGCGGCGAACATCTCGGGAACCGGGAGCCTCGCGCAGTCCGGCGCGGGCACGTTGACCCTCACCAGTTCGAATTCCTACACGGGGGCGACCAAGATCACCAGCGGCACGCTGGCTCTCACCGGCGGCGGCGCGCTCCCGGTTGTCAGCGCCATCACGATCAATGGCGGCACCCTCGATATGGGGGCGCAAAATGCCGCCAACAACCTGGGCAACAACACCGGGATCACCTTCGGCAACAGCGGCGGCACGCTGAACGGCAGCGGCACGCTCAGCATCGTCGGTACAAGCGCCGGGGCGAACGGGCTCACCGTGCCCACGGGCGCCACCGCAGTCGTCAATGAGAACATCTTACTGATACAGCCAGCAGGCGGCTATCAACAGTTGGCAAGCGTCGGTAGCGGAGCCAATCTGACGATCAATGGAGTGCTCCGGGCGACCGGCACCAACGGGAGCTTGGAAGCACTCTGGCTAAGCGGCGGAGGCACCCTTATCCTGACGAACACCGCAAACAGTTTCAATGGCTTTAACATCAATGGCTCCACAGCCACGGCTGTGTCCACCCCCAGTTTTGCCACACTAGGAGGTTCTTCCTACAGGGTGCTCCTGGAGCAGCATACCTCTGATGGGCCTGCTACCTGCATCTACACCGGAACGGCTGTTTCAACCTCAACCGCGTTCCAGTCCGGCGGCTACTTTCCCAGCGTCCTCAATAACGGCAGCGGCACGGTGACTTTCACCGCCAGCTCCTTTATGAGCGCATATATTACCGGAACTAATGCTACCAACCAGACCTTGACCCTCGGCGGCTCGGCGGGAATTACCGTTTCGGGGGTGATTTCGGATGCTAACACAGTAACCGCCGGTGCATGGCTCACCAACCTAATCAAGACCGGCTCCGCCACACTGACGCTCGGCGGGGCGAATACTTACACTGGCACGACGACAATCTCCGGCGGCACGCTGCAAATTGGCGCGGGCAGCACGTCGGGCTCGATTTCCGGCAGCGCCGGCGCCATCGTCGATAACGCGACGCTGGCGTTTAACCGCACCAACACGCTTACCCAGGGCACGGACTTTCCAACGACGATCTCCGGCTCGGGCAACGTAGTCCAGGCGGGCAGCGGGACGACGGTTCTTTCCGGCTCGAACAACTACAGTGGCGGCACGATCATTGCCAACGGCACCTTGCGGATCAGCAACACCAACGCGCTTGGCACGGGCGCAACCGCGGTCAACGGAGGCATTCTCCAATACCCTCAGCCGCAGTTCCTCACGAGCGGAACTTCGATCACCATCAACAGCGGGGGCGCTTTGAGCCTCAACGTGGGCGGCACCAACGAGTTCACCAGCGCCAACCTGGACAGCGTCTTCAGCGGGAGCAGCGGCGTGACCTTTAACGCGGGCTCTACGGTTGCCCTCGATACCAGCAACGCCGGCGGGACCTTTACCTACACGAGCGTGATCTCGGGAACGCAGGGCATCTCGAAGCTGGGAACAGGGAACCTGGGGCTTTCCAGTTCCAACACCTATCTCGGGGCGACGCAACTCAGCGTGGGCACAATCAACGGCGTCACCCTGGCCAACGGAGGTCAGCCCAGCAGCCTCGGCGCGAGCGGCAACGCCGCTTCGAACCTGGTCTTTGGCGCCAGCGCCGGCAGCGGCAGCACCATTCTGAGTTGCACCGGAGCGGGATCGGTCAACACCGACCGGCTCTTCACCCTCGGCAGCCAGCTTGTCGCCAACGGGACCACAACCCTCGACAACTCCGGCGGCGGCACGCTCAGCTTTACCAACCCAGGCACCATCGCGGTTTCCGCAACCGTCGCGACGACCCTGGCGTTTACCGGCTCCAGCGCGATCGTCTTCGCGCCCGTTCTTGGCAACGGCTCCGGAACGGTGGCGCTCAACGCCAGCCTGGCGAACGTTCTCACGCTGACCGGAAACAATACGTACACCGGTTCGACAACCGTAAGCAGCGGCACCTTGCAGATTGGCAATAGCGGCACGACTGGAGCGATCGGTTCGACCAGCGGCGTCTCGCTTGCCTCCGGAGCGTTGCTGGCCTTCAACCGGACCGACAATTATGGCGGCAGCTTCGCCAAGAACGTTAGCGGCGCGGGGAATCTGGCGCTCAATTCCGGCACGCTCACGTTGACTGGGAGTAACACCTTTAGCGGTGCAACGACGGTCGCCTCCGGTGCGGCATTGCAGGTGGGCGACGGCTCTTCGGGATTCATTTCGGGAACTGGGGCGGTGACCGTCAACACCGGCGCCACGTTCACTGTGAATCTGGCGAACAGCGGCACACTTGGTAGTTTTATCAACTCCGCCGGCGGAGCGGTGAACTTTATCGGAAGCGGCACGAACACAATTGCGGGGCAGATCTCAGGCTATGCCTCGGGAACAGTCAACCAGAGCGGAACCGGTACGACGATCCTTATTAATACGAATCAGTTCAACGGAACGACCAACATCACCGCTGGGGTGTTGCAATTGAGTTCGCTCAATTCGGCGTATAACATGACGGTCAATGTTGGGTCCGGTGGCACGCTGGCGTTTGGCTCGAGTGCGGTGAACGTTGGCGCTCTCGCGGGCAGCGGCAGTGTTGTATTGCTGAATGGGGGCAGCGGCGTGACGCTGACTGACGGCAGCAACGGCCAGAGCACCGTTTTCAGCGGGAACCTGAGCGGCGCAAACGGAGCGCTGGTCATGAATGGTACGGGCGCGCTCGCTCTCACCGGTTCGAGCAGTTACAGCGGCGGCACGACGGTCGTCAATGGAACCCTGCTGGCCGGCAATACCTACGCGCTCGGCACGGGCACAACAGGGGTCAGCGCCGGGGGGACCCTTCAATACCAGCAGCCTGGGTTTCTTCCCAGCGCTTCCGCAATCACCGTCAACAGCGGAGGGACTTTGGGCCTGAACGTCGGCGGCACGAACGAATTCGCAAGCACCGATCTGGACAGTTTCTTTGGCGGGAGCGGCGGCGTGACCTTCAAGGCAGGCTCGGCGGTTGCCCTGAATACCAACAATGCCGGCGGAACGTTCGCCTACGGAAGCGTGATTTCGGGAACACAAGGAATCACCAAGGTGGGTTCGGGAACCCTGGTGCTTTCCAATTCGAGTTCCTACCTCGGCGCAACCACGATCACCGGCGGCACGCTGGCCCTTTCAGGCAGCGGCGCGCTCCCGCTCGCCAGCGCGATTACAATCAACGGCGGCACCTTTGACATCGGTTCGCAAACTGCCGTCAACTTCCTCGGCAACAACACGGGGATTACCTTCAGCGCCAACGGCGGCACGATTAACGGCAGCGGAACACTCAGCATCGTGGGTGTGGGCGGCGGTTCCTATGGCTTCACGGTGTCCGCCAGCGCCACCGCGGTCGTCAACGCGAACGTTCTTCTCTCCAACACCGCGAATTACAACTACCAGCAAGTCGCCAGCGTCGGCTCCAACGGAAATCTGACGATCAACGGAAAGATCACCGGCCCGGCCCTCTGGCTGAGCGGCGGCACCCTGACCCTGACGAACGGCAGCAATGCCTTTAACTACTTTGGCATTGGTGGCTCAGGCGGCATTATTACCGCCCCAAATTTTGCCGCGTTGGGAACCGCGCAAAATATAACCCTCGGGCAATACGGCTCGCCAGCCACCTTGATCTACACCGGAACGACCGCCACAACGCCGCTCACCTTGAATGACGCAATTCTGGCGCCAAGCATCTTCAACAATGGCAGCGGCACGGCGACCTTTAGCAACGCCACCTTCATTGCTCCCTATACCAATCAAACCAGCGGAACCCAGACCTTGACCATTGGAGGATCGGCCAACATCGCGATCTCGGGCGTGATCAACGATGCGAACTCGAACCATTACGGCTGCCCCACCAACCTCTTGAAGACAGGCGCGAACACGCTGATCTTCGGCGGGTCGAACGCTTACACCGGCACGACGACGATCACCGGCGGCACGCTTCAAATCGGCGCGGGCGGCACAACGGGTTCCATTTCCGGCAGCGCGGGCGCGATCATCAATAACGCGACGCTGGCATTTAACCGATCCAATACGCTCACCCAAAGCACGGACTTTCCTGCGACCATTTCCGGCACGGGCAGCGTGGTCCAGGCGGGCAGCGGGACGACGGTTCTCTCCGGCTCAAACAGTTACAGCGGCGGTACGACGGTCGTCAGCGGAACCCTTCGGGTTGCCAGTGTCAATGCGCTTGGCACTGGCGCGGCAACCGTCAATGGAGGCACTTTGAGCCTCAATGTGGGCGGCACGAACGAGTTTACAAGCAGCAACCTGAGCAGCGTTTTCAGCGGAGCGACCTTTAATGCAGGCTCGACGGTCGCGCTCGATACCAGCAATGCCGGCGGGGCGTTCACTTACGGCGGTGCGATCTCGGGAACGCAAGGAATCACGAAGGCGGGTTCAGGCAGCCTGGTGCTTTCCGGTTCCAACACCTACGGCGGCCCGACTACGATCGCCGGCGGCACGCTGCAACTGGGCAACGGGGGAACGACCGGCTCGCTTTCGCCAAGCAGCGTCATCACCAATAACAGCGCGCTGGTGTTCAATCGCTCCGATACGATCACGCAAGGAACGGATTTAGCGGCGGCTATTTCAGGCTCGGGCAGCCTTACGCAGGCTGGCGCGGGCACGGTGGTTCTCACCAGTGCGAATTCCTACACCGGCGCGACCGCCATCACCAGCGGCACGCTCTCCCTCTCGGGCAGCGGCACCCTTCCGCTCGCCAGCGCTATCACCATCAACGGCGGCACGCTCGACTTGGGTTCGCACAACGCCACCAACAACCTTGGCAACAACACCGGCGTCAACTTCGGCGCCAATGGCGGCAGCCTCATCGGCACCGGAACTCTCACCATCGTCGGTTCGAATGGCTCCGCGACAGGCCTGACCGTGGCCGCCGGCGGCACCGCCGTCGTCAATGAGGCGATCGTTCTTTCCAATACCGCGGGCTTCACCTGGCAGTCGCTGGCCAACGTCGGTAGCGGCGCCAATCTGACCATCAATGGAAAGATCGGCGGAACGAGCCAACTCTGGCTGTATGGCGGCGGCACCGTGACCCTGACGAACACCAACAATAGCATTGGAAGCGTCAACTTCTGGCCCGGAGCCGGCCCTGTCACCACTCTGACCACCGCCAACTTCGCCACATTGGGAACCGGGAAAACGATGACCTTGGGACAAACTCCCGCCCAAGGACCGGCCACCTTTATTTACACCGGGACAACAACCTCGACCTCGTTCTATTTTCAATCCGACGACCTCGCGCCGAGCGTTCTCAACAACGGCAGCGGCACGGTGACCTTTAACGGTGGCAGTTTCAATACCCAGTATACTACGATGAGCAGCGGAACAAACCAGACCTTTACCATTGGCGGCTCGGCCGACATTGCGATCCAGGGGGTGATCCACGACGCGGTCAGCGTTAGCGGCACTATGTTCCGCACCAACCTTGCGAAGACTAGCGCCGACACGCTGACGCTTTCGGGGTCGAACACATATAGCGGCGTGACGACAATCAACGGCGGCACGCTGCAAATCGGCAACGCCAACGCGCTCGGCACGGGCGGACTGACGGTCAACGGCGGCGCGCTCGACCTGCACGGCAACAGCGTGAGCGTTCCGGCGTTCAGCGGCACGGGCGGAGCAATTACCAACACAGTGAGCGGCACGGGCACTTTGACCACGGCTGTCGCCAGTGGCACTGCGACCTATGCGGGGAATATTACCGACGGAACCGGAGCCGTGGTTCTCACTGATTCCGGAGCTGGCACGCTGATCCTGAGCGGCTCTATCACGATGGCGGGCCTCACTGTGAGCAGTAGCGGCGGCACGGTTCAACTGGCGCAGTCCGGCTCCATCGGCGCGGTAAACGTCGGCGCCGGGGCGACCCTTTCCATGGTGGCGCACAGCGGCAGTACCTACCACGTCCTCGACATCTCCTCGCTGACGCTCTCCGGTTCTACTGCGGGACCCGCCATCGCCGCCTATACACCAGTGGGCGCCCTCGCCCAGCAGAACGCCGGGGTGCTGACGGATAAGGGGATTGCGGTGGCGCAGGCGGCTGCATCCAGCGCCATCGAGCCGGCCTCGCCCGAGGCCGTGCCCGAACCGGGCACGCTGGGCCTGCTGCTGGCGGGCGCATCCGCGATGCTCGGCTTGCGGCGCAAGGCGAAGAGGAGCATCCGATAAATCGATTTAAGGTTGACCAGTATTTGCCGGTGGGGACCGGCTTGGGGGTGCGAGTCAATCGAGGTCGCCGCAGCGTTTTGGGGGCGCTGCGGTGACCGCCAATCGGCTCCACATCTTAACAAAAATAGACGAAAACCAAGATTTGGGGGAGTTTGCGAGTGATGTCGATTGGGATTCGACTGGGGTACACGCGCAAACGAACAAAAGCTGCCGTGGCGTTTTAGGGGCGCCACGGCAGCAATTTCTAGACATATGGACAAAGCAACCAACTAATGAATAAGATCGCATTACTGAATGTTACCACTCTGCTGCTAGCGCCGCTGGCTGTATCGCACGCCGCCGGAACGGTTGGGCAGAGTTCGAAATCCGGAGCCACGCAGAGTGTCGAAGTGATCAATGTGCCGATCGCCAAGGGGCCATGCGAACCGAGTTGGAAATCGCTGGGCGATCATTTCAAAACACCGGCGTGGTGGCGCAAGGCCAAGATTGGCATGTGGTTGCATTGGGGGCCGCAGGCAACCGGCGAGGACGGCGATTGGTACGCAAAGTGGATGTACATGGCCCATAATTCCTGGCATAAAGACTCCCAGGTTTATCAACATCATCTGGCCCGGTTTGGCCACCCAAGCGAGCTGGGCTACAAAGACATGTTGCCGCTCTGGAAGGCGGAAAAGTTTAATCCTGAAAAACTGATGGCCCTGTATAAGCGGGCCGGCGCGCGCTACGTTATCGGCCAGGGGATGCACCACGACAATTTCGATCTTTGGGACTCAAAGTATCAGCCTTGGAACGCCGTGAAGATCGGTCCGCATCGCGACATCCTCGGGGCATGGGAGAAAGCCGCCCGGAAGGAAGGCATACGCTTCGGGATCGCTTTTCATGGTGACTATTCGCTGTGGTGGTACCAACCGGCGTTTCTGTCCGATCTCGAAGGGCCGCGCAAGGGCGTTCCTTACGATGGTGCCCAGAACTATGAAAGCAAGAACGCTTGGTGGAAGAAGATGGGGTTGGATTTGAAAGACCTTTATGGAATCGATTTGAAGGACGATGTGGAGTTCCCCGCCGGTTTCAAGGGCGACCCCTTCGAGTTCCGTATGCGCGATCCGCTTTCGCACGGAATTCCCAACGGCAATCTGCGCGTGCATCCTGAGTTTGCCACGTGGTTCGCCACCAAGTGGACGAACCGCGTAATCGATGCGATCGACCAATTCTCGCCTGACTTTATCTACTTCGACGGCGGC
>Ga0316227_1002894_pt1 | contig 14565 bp, 12 predicted proteins | sample TBH18019metaG_FD_206012 | JGI IMG/M metagenome (GOLD analysis project Ga0316227, IMG submission 206012) | Freshwater microbial communities from Trout Bog Lake, Wisconsin, USA - TBH18019 | ecosystem: Environmental > Aquatic > Freshwater > Lake > Hypolimnion/Profundal zone | place: USA: Wisconsin... | reverse complement strand
ATGGTCTAGTCCCCCCTATGAAATAGGGGGGAAGCTGAACGTAAGTGAAGCAGGGGGGTCCTTCTTCCGGGAGGAGGACCCCCCTGTCTCGCTGCGCGAGCCTTCCCCCCTGCTTCGCAGGGGGGACCATCCCGTTCGCGCTAGACGTCAAGAAACAGGGAGAGGGGGTCTAGTCCCCCCTATGAAATAGGGGGGAAGCTGAACGTAAGTGAAGCAGGGGGGTCTTTCTCCCGGGCGGAGGCCCCCCCTGTCTCGCTGCGCGAGCCTTCCCCCCTGCTTCGCAGGGGGGACCATCCCGTTCGCGCTTGACGTTAGGAACAGGAAAAGGCGGGGATAGCTGCCCCGCCTTTTCCTTGAATTTCAACGATAAACTGCCGCGCCTTCCGCCCGTTACTTTTTCTTCTTCTCCGCCTTCTCCTTCGGCAGCTCCAGCTTCGGCTCCTTGGCCGCGCGGTACAGCAGCAGGGTCCTGCCGAGCACCTGAGCCAGGTCCGCCCCGCAACTGGTGCTGAGCTCCTCGCCCACCTGGTGACGGTCCATCATGCAGCTCTCCAGTATCTTCACCTTGATCAGCTCGTGGCTCGCCAACGCATCGTCGGTTTCCTTGATCAGCGACTCGCTGACGTCACCCTTGCCAACGGTGATGACCGGCTTCAGGGCGTGCCCGAGCCCGCGGAGAAATCTCTTCTGTTTTCCTGTCAACATGCCTTCTTCCTTTGGTAACCTTTGCACAACCGGGCAAGCGTCACCCGAAAATGCGCCAGCCGCTGCAAAAAGCCTTTTTAATTTTCCGAATCGGTCGGTGATGTATAGCATTTTGCACGGCATATGGCAAGAAGGCAGATTAAACCGGGGTTTTCGGGGCAAGCCCGCGGCTTTGTCCCAGCCGCCTTTTTTCGTCCAATCCGTCGCCTCCGCGTGCGACGCCTTTGGCTTTTTATCGAAGAAAAACTTAACGATAACCTCCCCCTCCGGCCTGCAGATTGACCTTGACTCTCGCAGGTCGCGATGGTAACTTTGTCCAAATTCGAATACCTTTTAAATTAGCCCCGTGAGGTTATCAAAGGTGAAGCATAAAGTACTCTTGAACTGATTAAGTGAGAGCCTTTTCGCCTTTTGTGCGGAGAGGCTCTTTTAATTGCAGGGTCCATCGGGCCGAATGGGACGATGGAGCGCAGACCTACCTCTTGTTGGAGCAGATTCAATCGGCGCAGGCGCCGGCAAAGGAGAATCGCCATGGCAGAAAACACCGTAATTCTCGACGGCACCGGGGTTAAAAGGGCGCTCACCAGGATCGCCCATGAAGTTCTGGAAAAAAACAAGGGTGTCGAGGGGCTGGTGCTGGTCGGCATCAGGACCGGCGGCGTGCACCTCGCCCACGAGCTGGCGGCTCGGCTCTCCGAGATCGAGGGGGTCACGGTTCCCGTCGGGGCTGTCGACATCACCATGTACCGCGACGACATCAAGGGGTGCGCCGAGCACCTGCCGGTCGGCAAGACCGAGCTTCCCTTCTCCGTCGAAGGGAAGAAAGTCGTGCTGGTGGACGACGTGCTCTTCACCGGGAGGACCATCCGGGCCGCCATGGACGCCATCATCGACCAAGGCCGCCCCTCCTGCATACAGCTTGCGGTCCTGGTGGACCGCGGCCATCGCGACCTGCCGATCCGCGCCGACTTCGTGGGGCGCAACGTGCCGACCAGCAGGAGCGAGAACATCATGGTCGCCTTCGACGCCGAGAACCGCCCGACCGAGGTCATCTTGCAGAAATAAGCGAGGCCGCCGCGCCATCCTCCCCTTCCTTGACGGGAGGGGGGCGTGAGTGAAGCTCCCAACGCAGGCTCGCGTGGTGCCTTCCCCCTCACCCCGCCAGGGGGGAGGGAGGTTTACCAAGGCGCGGCACGAGCAAAACTGGTGGTAACACCAACACGGTATTTTTCGGGAATCACTCGATTCCATTGAGCCATGCAGCATTTTTCAGGGGAGGAATTCATGGGGTTCAGGCACAAAGACATCATTGCCCTCAAGGATTTGACCAGGGAGGAGATCGAACTACTCCTCAACACCGCGGACAGCCTTGACGAGATCAACCGCCGCGACATCAAGAAAGTGCCGACCCTGCGCGGCAAGACGGTGGTCAACCTCTTCTACGAGGCCTCCACCAGGACGCGCACCTCCTTCGAGATCGCCGCCAAGAGGCTCTCCGCCGACACGGTGAACATCACCGCGTCCACCAGCTCGGTGACCAAGGGCGAGACCCTTTCGGACACCGCCCACAACGTGCTCGCCATGAAGCCGGACATCATCGTCATGCGCCACGCCGTCTCCGGAGCGCACGAGTACCTGGCCAAGCGGGTCTCCTGCTCGGTCATCAACGCCGGCGACGGAGCGCACGAGCACCCTTCCCAGGGGCTCTTGGACCTGCTCACCATGCGGCAGAAGTTCGGTACGCTCGCGGGGCTCAAGGTGGCGATCGTCGGGGACATCACCCACTCCAGGGTGGCCCGCTCCAACATCTACGGCCTCACCACCATGGGGTCCCACGTCTTCCTCGCCGGCCCGCCGACCATGATGCCGATCGGGATCGAGCGGCTGGGCAACGTCACCGTCTGCAAGGACATGCGCGAGGCGGTGGACCAGGCCGACGTGGTGATGATGCTGAGGATCCAGCTGGAGCGCCAGGGGAAGACCCTGTTGCCGAGCATGCGCGAGTACTCCCGTTATTTCGGGCTCAACCCCGAGGTGCTGGCGCTGGCGAAAAAGGATGCCATCGTCATGCATCCCGGTCCCATCAACCGCGGAGTCGAGCTTTCCTCGGCGGTAGCCGACGGGGCGCAGTCCTACATCATGAAGCAGGTGGCAAACGGCGTCGCCATCAGGATGGCGATGCTGTACCACGTCTGCGGCGGCGAGCCGGCGGCGGAATAGGGTCACTGGGGATCGCTCCCACACTCCAGGGCGGGAATGCAGCCAAGGGACGCTCCCGCGTCCCGGTTTTAGCTTAACCTAAACCTCAACCTTAACCTGATTTATTCGAGGTGCTTTGAGATGAATCTGTTGATAAAAGGCGGGCGCTTGATAGACCCCTCCCAGGGGATAGACGAAATCATGGACGTCCTGATCGCCGACGGCGTGGTCCTCGACCTGGGACACGGATTGGGCGCACCCGAAGGGACCCAGACTATCGACGCCACCGGGCTTGTCGTCACACCGGGGCTCATTGACATGCACGTGCACCTGCGCGACCCCGGGCTCGAGTACAAGGAAGACATCGCGACCGGAAGCCGCGCCGCCGCGGCAGGCGGGTTCACCTCGGTCGCCTGCATGCCGAACACCAAGCCGGTGATCGACAACAAGGCGGTCACCTCCTACATACTGAACAAGGCGAGAAACGAGGCGGTCGTCAACGTCTTCCCGGTCGGCGCCATCACCCAGGGGAGCAAGGGCGAAAGCCTGGCCGAGATGGGCGAACTCAAGGAGGCGGGGTGCGTCGCGGTTTCCGACGACGGCAGGCCGGTGGCCAATTCCGAGCTGATGCGCCGCGCGCTGGAGTACGCCAAGGGGGTCGGCATCACCGTCATCTCCCACTCCGAGGAGCTCTCGCTGGTGGGGGAAGGGGTCATGAACGAGGGATTCACCTCCACCGAACTCGGTCTCAAGGGGATCCCCTGGGCCGCCGAAGACGTCGCGGTCGCGCGCGAGGTGTACCTCGCCGAGTTCGCCGGCGCGCCGGTGCACATCGCCCACATCTCCACCGTCGGCTCGGCGCGCATCATCCGCAACGCCAAGGCGCGCGGGGTGCAGGTCACCTGCGAGACGGCGCCGCACTACTTCACGCTGACCGACGAGGCGGTGCTCGGCTACAACACCAACGCCAAGATGAACCCGCCGCTTAGGAGCGCCGCGGACGTCGCCGCCATGAAGGCGGGGCTGGCGGACGGCACCATCGACGCCATCGCCACCGACCACGCGCCGCACCACCCCGACGAGAAGGATGTGGAGTTCAACATCGCCCTGAACGGCATCGTCGGCCTGGAGACATCGCTTCCCCTGTCGCTGCGGCTGGTCGAAGAGGGGGTCCTCGACCTGAAGGCGCTGGTTGCCTGCATGTCGTGCAACCCGGCGAAGATTCTCGGACTGGAGCGCGGCACGCTGAAGCCGGGGGCCGTGGCCGACGTGACCGTCATCGATCCCGCGAAGCAGTGGCAGGTGATCGCCGAGAAGCTCGAGACGAAATCGAAGAACACACCGTTTCTCGGGTGGCAGATGAAGGGGGCCGCGGCCTACACTATCGTGAAGGGGCAGGTGGTGCACAAAGGGGTTTGACGTCCAGTCACATTTCAGGCCGCGCCCACCGGGCGCGGCAGAAGCAATACACCGATTCGGGAGATAGATACATGAAAGCAGTACTGGCTCTGGCGGACGGCCGGATCTTCACAGGCAAGGCGTTCGGCGCAACGGGAGAAACAACGGGCGAGGTGGTGTTCAACACCGCCATGTCGGGGTATCAGGAGGTACTGACTGACCCCTCCTACAAGGGGCAGATGGTCACCATGACCTACACCCAGATCGGCAACACCGGCGTCAACCCGGAGGACGTGGAAAGCGGCCAGCTCTACCTGTCGGGCTTCATCGTCAGGGAATACCTGGACTGCTACTCCAACTGGCGCGCGACCATGAGTCTGGACGCCTACCTCAAGGAGCACGGCATCGTCGGCATCCAGGGGATCGACACCCGGGCGCTGACCCGGCACCTGCGCGACAAGGGGGCGCAAAACGGCGTCATCTCCACGGTCGACTTCGACACGGAAAGCCTGGTGCGCAAGGCGCGCGCCATCCCCTCCATGTCCGGGCTCGATCTCGCTTCGGGGGTCAGCTGCAGCGCGCCCTACCACTGGAGCGAAGGGCTCTGGGACCTGACTGACGGCTATCCGCAGGTCGACCGGAAGGACCTCAAGTACAAGGTTGTCGCCTACGACTTCGGCATCAAGCTGAACATCCTGCGCTGCCTGGTCTCGGCCGGCTGCGACGTGACCGTGGTCCCCGCGACCTTTCCCGCGGCTTCCGCGCTCGCCATGGAGCCCGACGGCATCTTCCTCTCCAACGGCCCGGGAGACCCGGAGCCGATGAAGGAGGTCATCGAGAACCTGAAGGCTTTCGTCGGGAAGAAGCCGATCTTCGGCATCTGTCTGGGGCACCAGCTGCTCGGCCTCGCGCTGGGCGGGCGCACCGTGAAGCTCAAGTTCGGGAACCACGGCTCGAACCTCCCCGTCATGGACATGGCCACCCGCAAGGTCGAGATCACAGCACAAAACCACGGCTTCTCCGTGGACATCCTGTCACTCTCCCACGCCTGCCAGTTGGCGCATGAAAACCTGAACGACCAGACCGTCGAGGGGATGAGCCACCAGGAGCTTCCCATCTTCTCCGTGCAGCACCACCCGGAGGCGTCGCCCGGTCCGCACGACTCGCACTACCTGTTCGACCGGTTCGTGGAGATGATGGAGAGGAACCGTTGAGTGGGGTACGGCGTCGAGTCGTCGAGTAGATCGAAACAGGTACTTGATGGTGGCATTGCGGGTCCGCCTCCAGCGGGACGCGGCTCTGCGATAACCACATAACGACTCAACGACTCAACGGCATTAAGCATGTCATACCTGGATTTATACCATAGCGGCGAGCTGATCCGGCGCATCAAGTCCGGGTTCAACCCTCGGGAGGGCAGACGGCCCGTAGATTAACGAAAGGACTTTTGCTGTATCCCCCCTACGCAGTAGGGGGGAAGGCTCGCGCAGCGAGACAGGGGGGTCTCCCCGCTGGCGAAAACACCCCCCTGCTTCACTGCGTTCAGCTTCCCCCCTATTTCATAGGGGGGGACAGAACAACAGCCTGCGGAGGTAAACCAACACGGCTTTAAGCATGTCATACCTGGATTTATACCATAGCGGCGAGCTGATCCGGCGCATCAAGTCCGGCTATGCCCGCCTGGAGTGCTGCGACCTCTGCCCGCACGGCTGCGGGGTGAACCGGCTGGCGGGGGAAGTGGGGATCTGCGGCGGCGGCAGGTCGCCGCGCATCGCTTCCGCCAGCGTGCACCGGGGCGAGGAGCCGCCCATATCCGGGAGCCGCGGCTCGGGCACGATCTTTCTGTCGGGCTGCACACTCAACTGCCGGTTCTGCCAGAATTTCCCGATCAGCCAGCTGAGAAACGGCACGGACCTCTCCACCGGCCAGCTGGCCGACAAGATGCTCGGGCTGCAGAAAAAGGGCGCGCACAACATAAACTTCGTGACCCCCAGCCACTTCACGCCGCAGATCCTGGCCGCGCTCTACCTCGCGGTCCGCAAGGGCTTCCGGCTGCCGATCGTCTGGAACACGAGCGGCTACGAGCGGCTCGATACCCTGGCCCTTTTGGACGGTGTCGTCGATATCTACCTGCCGGACATGAAGTACGCCTCCCGGGACCAGGCGGTCCTGCTGTCCGCTGCGCCGGATTATCCCGAGCTGAACCGCAGGGCGGTGGCCGAGATGCTGCGCCAGGTGGGGCAGCTTCAGTGCGACGAGGAAGGGATCGCCCTGCGAGGAGTCATCGTCAGGCACCTGGTGCTGCCGCAGGGGAGGGGGGGGAGCGCCGAGACGCTCGGCTACATCGCGGAGCATTTCGGGGAGGAGACCCACATCGCCCTGATGAGCCAGTACTTCCCGGCGCACCAGGCGCCCGAGACGCCGGGGATCGGGAGGCGAGTGACCCCGGAGGAATACGCGGAGGCGGTCGATGCGCTGGAAGAGTGCGGGCTGGAAAACGGCTGGGTCCAGGATGAACCTGACAGCTAAAGGCAGGGGCTAGGGGCTGGGGACTAGGGGCTAGGGGCTAGTCAAAGGCCAAGAATCGAAGATCAGGTGCGGCGGGGTTGAGCTGAGGTTGTTGCTAGTCCCTTGCCCCTAACCCCTGCTGCTGGATTTACACTGACATTTAAGAGGCGGAGGTTCCGCCCTACAGAAGGAGATAGTTGCAATGCCTAAACGTACTGACATCAAGAAGATCCTCATCATCGGCGCGGGACCGATCGTCATCGGCCAGGCCTGCGAGTTCGACTACTCGGGGACCCAGGCCTGCAAGGCGCTCAAGGAAGAGGGCTACGAGGTGGTACTCCTGAACTCCAATCCGGCGACCATCATGACGGACCCGGACTTCGCCGACTTCACCTACATCGAGCCGGTCACCCCGGAGATCCTCGCGGCCATCATCGAGAAGGAGCGCCCCGACGCGGTGCTGCCGACCCTGGGCGGACAGACGGCCCTCAACACGGCGGTCGCGGTCGCCGAGAACGGCACGCTGGAGAAGTTCGGCGTGGAACTGATCGGCGCCAAGCTCCCCGCCATCAAGATGGCCGAGGACCGCACCCTGTTCAAGGAGGCGATGCGGCGCATAAACCTCGCCGTGCCTAGATCCGGTCTCGCCCACAACTACACGGAGGCGATGGAAGTCATCAAGATCGTCGGCTTCCCCGCCATCATCCGCCCCTCCTTCACCCTGGGCGGCACCGGCGGCGGCATCGCCTACAACATGGAGGAGTACGAACGGATGTCCATGGCCGGGATCGACGCCTCCCCGACCGACGAGATCCTGGTGGAGGAGTCGCTCATCGGCTGGAAGGAGTACGAGCTGGAGGTCATGCGCGACACCGCGGACAACGTGGTGATCATCTGCTCCATCGAAAACTTCGACGCCATGGGGGTCCACACCGGCGACTCCATCACGGTCGCCCCGGCCCAGACCCTCACCGACAAGGAATACCAGATCCTGCGCGACGCCTCCCTGAAGATCATCCGGGAGATCGGCGTGGACACCGGCGGCTCCAACATCCAGTTCGGCATCAACCCGAAGAACGGCCGGCTCATCGTCATCGAGATGAACCCGCGCGTCTCGCGCTCCTCGGCGCTCGCCTCCAAGGCGACCGGCTTCCCGATCGCCAAGATCGCCGCCAAGCTCGCCGTCGGCTACACGCTGGACGAGATCACCAACGACATCACCAAGGAGACCCCGGCCTGCTTCGAGCCGACCATCGACTACGTGGTGACCAAGATCCCGCGCTTCACCTTCGAGAAGTTCCCGGCGGCCGACGCCACCCTCACCACCCAGATGAAGTCGGTGGGCGAGGTCATGTCCATCGGCCGGACCTTCAAGGAGTCGTTCCAGAAGGCGCTCCGCAGCCTGGAGATCGGCTCCTGCGGCTTCGAGTCGCGCTTCTTCGGCGTGGGGGGCGACACCCGGCGCGGCCTTTCCGACAAGGAGCGCTCGCAGCTGCTGGACAAGCTGCGGACCCCCAACTGCGACCGGCTTTGGTACGTGGGGGACGCCTTCCGCTGCGGCATGACGGTAGAGGAGATCTTCGCGCTCACCTTCATCGACCCCTGGTTCCTGCACAACATCCGCCAGATCATCGAGAAGGAGGAGGAGCTTAAACAGGTTAAGATTGAGGTTGAGGCTAAGGAGAACCTGCACGACATCCTCTGGGAGGCCAAGCGCTACGGCTTCGCCGACAAGTACCTCGGGCAGCTTTGGAACATCCCGGAGCTGAAGGTGCGCGAGCTGCGCCTCTCCGTCGGGGTGAAGCCCGTCTACAAGCGGGTCGACACCTGCGGCGCCGAGTTCGTGGCGCACACCCCGTACCTCTACTCCACCTACGAGGAGGAGTGCGAGGCGGAACCTACCAACAAGAAGAAGGTCATCATCCTCGGGGGTGGTCCCAACCGTATCGGGCAGGGGATCGAGTTCGACTACTGCTGCGTGCACGGCGTCTTCGCGCTCGCCGAGGACGGCTTCGAGACCATCATGGTGAACTGCAACCCGGAGACGGTCTCCACCGACTACGACACCTCCGACCGCCTCTACTTCGAGCCGCTGACCCTGGAGGACGTGCTGAACATCGTCGACGTGGAAAAGCCCTTCGGCGTCATCGTGCAGTTCGGCGGCCAGACCCCGCTCAAGCTCGCCGTCGCCCTGGAGCAGGCGGGGGTGCCGATCATCGGCACCTCGCCCGACGCCATCGACCGCGCCGAGGACCGGGAGCGCTTCCAGGAGATGCTGCAGAAGCTCGGCCTGCGCCAGCCCGAAAACGGCACGGCGCGCTCCTTCGAGGAGGCGGAGGTCGTCGCGGACCGCATCACCTACCCCGTCGTGGTGCGCCCTTCCTACGTGCTGGGCGGACGCGCCATGGAGATCGTCTACGATGTGGAGAACCTGCGCCGCTACATGCACACCGCCGTCCTCGCCTCCCCCGAGCACCCGATCCTGATCGACAAGTTCCTCGACGAGGCGATCGAGATCGACGTCGACGCCCTGTGCGACGGCACGGTCGCCGTCATCGGCGGCATCATGGAGCACATCGAGGAGGCCGGGATCCACTCCGGCGACTCCGCCTGCTCGCTCCCTCCCTATTCACTCTCCCCGGAGATCGCCGACGAGATCAGGCGCCAGACCAAGGTCATGGCGCTGGAATTGAACGTGAAGGGGCTCATGAACGTGCAGTTCGCCGTCAAGGGGGACGACATCTACATCATCGAGGTGAACCCGCGCGCCTCGCGCACCTCGCCCTTCGTCTCCAAGGCGACCGGTCGCCCCCTGGCCAAGATCGCCGCCCGCGTCATGGCGGGCAAGACCCTGGTCGAACTCGGCATCACGGAGGAGATCGTGCCGACCCACATCTCGGTGAAGGAGTCCGTGTTCCCGTTCGCCAAGTTCCCCGGCGTGGACACCATCCTCGGGCCGGAGATGAAGTCGACCGGCGAGGTGATGGGGATCGGGGCGACCTTCGCCGAGGCCTTCGCCAAGGCGCAGTCGGGCGCCGGCGTCAAGCTGCCGGTCTCGGGAAAGGTGTTCATCAGCGTGAAGGACGCGGACAAAAAACATATTGTCAGCGCTGCCAAAAAACTGTATGATCAGGGCTTCGAATTGGTCGCCACGCGCGGCACCGCGACCTATCTGCAGGAGAAAGGGATTCCCGTGCAGGTGGTGAACAAGGTGCTGGAAGGGCGGCCGCACATCGTCGATGCGATCAAGAACAACGAAATCTGCATGGTGATCAACACCACACACGGAGCCCAGGCAGTGGCGGACTCCTTCTCGATTCGCAGGAATACCTTGATCAACAACGTGGCCTATTACACCACGGCCTCGGGAGCACGGGCCGCAGTGGACGGCATCATCGCCACATCGCAGTCCAAGCTGGAAGTGAAGTCGATCCAGGAATACCTGAAGTAACAAGCTTAAACAGGGAACGCTAGGTATAGCGTTCCCTGTTCCTTAATATACGGTGCTAATAAAAACGGGGGGCCTTCTGGCCCCTCTGCAAGTTCATCAAGGAGTAGAGATCGATGTCACAGACCTTACCATTGACCAAGGAGAGTTACGAGGCACTCCAGGAGGATCTGAAACGCCTGATAAAGGAAGAGCGTCCCAAGGTTATCCAGGACATCGCCGAAGCCAGGGCGCACGGCGACCTCTCGGAGAATGCCGAGTATGACGCTGCCAAGAACCGCCAGGGTTTCATCGAGGGGCGCATCATCGAACTGGGCGACAAGCTGGCGCGCGCGTACGTGGTCGATCTCTCGAACCTGAAGCCGGACAAGGTCGTCTTCGGGGCCACGGTAACCGTCTACGACACGGCAACCGAAGAGGAAATCACCTACAAGATCGTCGGCGAGGACGAGGCGGACATAAAGCTGCTGAAGATTTCCTGCACCTCCCCCGTCGGCAAGGCCCTGATCGGCCACAAGCTGGATGACACCGTGAAAGTCAGTGTCCCCTCCGGCACCAAGGAGTACGAGATCCTCGAGATCCGGTACGAGTAGGAAGGCAGGGGCTAGGGGCTAGGGGCTAGGGACTAGGGATTTTAAAACATAACAACTCAACGACTTAACCACTCAACGTTTCACACAATCAGGAGGTTCATATGAGCCAGGTAACGAAGGATATGACTTTTGCGACAGTGATGAGGATGCACCCGGACGTTGTCAAGGTGCTCGGCAAGTACAACCTCGGCTGCATCGGCTGCATGGGCGCTCAGAACGAGTCCCTGGAGCAGGGCTGCGCCGCTCACGGCATCAACGTCGAAGAGATCCTCACCGACATCAACGCGCTGTTCTAGGTCTCCGTCAGCTGCCGGGCCCGGGGCTTGCCCCGGGCCCGGCACTCTCGCCTTTTCCCCTCCATGCCCATCATCACCCTTTCCCCAGACGGGACCATTGCGCTTCCCGAAGAGCTCAGGGAATCTCTTGCCATCAGGCCGGGCGACCGGCTCAGCCTCGAAGTCGTCGACGGCGTCCTGCGCGTTTCACCACAAAAGCCAGCTCAAGCCTCCCTCAGCTCAACAGCGGCTCGGACCGATCTGCCGGATCGGACCGATCGCGCCGATCAAGCTGAGAAGGGGAGGGGGAAGGTTGCCAAGCCGGGTAAAGCCGGCAAAGCCGCTGCGCCCGCCCAGGAAGCACCTGCCGTAGCCGCTCCCCGGGAGGAGCTGAAGACCCCGATCCGCTTCATCAAGGGTGTGGGGCCCAAGCTCGCCGAGGCCCTCGCCAAAAAGGGGATCGCCACGGTCGAGGATGCCCTGTACCTGCTGCCGCACCGCTACGAGGACCGCCGGGAACTCAAAGAGATCGCCATGCTGCGCCCCGGCGGCACCGAGGCTTTCTTCGCCACGGTGGTTTCCGCCGAGCCGCAGACCACCAAGGGGGGGAGAGGCTACTTCGAGGTGGTCGTGCGTGACGGCACCGGGAGCCTGGTGCTCAAGTGGTTCCACTTCCACCCGGTGTTCATGAAAAAGAACTGGCTCCCCGGCAGGCGGGGCATCTTCATCGGCGAGGTGGCGCAGTTCGGAGCGCAGCGCGAGATGCACCACCCCGAGGTGGAGTGGGCCGCGGACGGGGAGGATATCTCCCAGGTCATGGCACGCGACCCGGACAACTTCGGCAGGATCCTCCCGGTCTACCCGCTGACCGAAGGGGTGAGCCAGAAGCTGATGCGCCGCATCATGCGGGACGTGGTCCAGCTTTTCAGCCGCTTTGTCGCCGGGACCCTCCCCGAGGAGGTGGTGCTGCGCCAGGGGCTCCTGTCGCTCCCCGTCGCCCTGCGCGAGGCCCACGCGCCCGACCCCGCCAGTGCCGTGGGTGAGCTCAACGAGGGGCGCGGCGAGGCGCACCGCTCGCTTGCCTTCGACGAGCTGTTCTTCCTCCAGCTCGGGCTCGCCCTGAAACGGCGCGGCGTAGCGCTGGAGGACGGCATCAGTTTCCAGGTGACGCACCGCTACACCAGGGAACTCCTGAAGCTCCTCCCGTTCAGCCTGACCGGCGCGCAGCGAAGGGTGCTCTCCGAGATCAAGGAAGACATGATTTCGCCCCACCCGATGCACCGGCTGGTGCAGGGGGACGTCGGCTGCGGCAAGACCCTGGTGGCCCTTTTGGCCGCCCTCATCTGCGTCGAGAACGACTACCAGGTGGCCATCATGGCGCCCACCGAGCTCCTTGCCGAGCAGCATTATCTGAACATCCACGGCTACTGCGAGCGCCTCGGCATATCGGTCGCCCTGCTGACCGCGAGCGTGAAAGGGAAGGGCGAGACGCTGGAGCGCATCGCCTCCGGCGCCATCCGGATCGTCGTGGGAACGCATGCCGTGATCCAGGAAAAGGTCGAGTTCAAGCGGCTGGGGCTCGGGGTCATCGACGAGCAGCACCGCTTCGGCGTCGTGCAGCGCTCCCTGTTGAAGCGCAAGGGAGCTAACCCGGACATCCTGGTCATGACCGCGACGCCGATCCCGCGGACCCTGTCCATGACCGTTTTCGGCGACCTCTCCCTCTCCGTCATCGACGAGCTGCCGCCGGGCAGGACCCCGATCGAGACGCGGGTGGCCCGCGAGGGGCGGCGCAGCCAGGTCTACGACGCGGTGCGCGACGAGGTGGCGAAGGGGCGCCAGGCCTACATCATCTATCCGCTGGTCGAGGAGACCGAGAAGAGCGACCTGAAGGCGGCGGTCCAGATGGCGGAGCACCTGGCGCAGGACATCTTCAAGGAGCTGCGGGTCGCCGTGCTGCACGGCAGGATGAGCGCCGCGGAGAAGGAGGCGGTGATGGCCGGCTTCAAGGCGGGGGAGACCGACATCCTGGTCGCCACCACCGTCATCGAGGTCGGCATCGACGTCCCGAACGCGACCGTCATGGTGATCGAGCATGCCGAGCGTTTCGGGCTCTCCCAGCTGCACCAGCTGCGCGGGCGGGTGGGGCGCGGCAGCGAGCGGTCGCGCTGCATCCTTTTGTCCGGCGACAAGCGCTCAGAGGATGGAGCGAGGCGTCTGGAGGTGATGGTGGGGAGTTGCGACGGATTCGTCATCGCCGAGGCCGACCTTCAGATCCGCGGCCCGGGAGACTTCCTGGGCACCCGTCAGGCGGGACTCCCCGAACTGAGGGTCGCCGACATCCTGCGCGACGGCGGAGTGCTGGAGCAGGCGCGCCGCGAGGCGTTCTCCCTGGTCGAAAGAGATCCCGAGCTGGATGGGGTAGGCAACGACCGGCTGCGCGCCGAACTCATGCTACGCTGGGGCGGCAGGCTGGAGTTGGCATCAATTGGATGAGCACTCCACCGGACCTTCCTCCGTCTAATGGACGATGTCCTGGAAGGTCATTTCTGCCCATTCCAGCGCTTCCGCTTCCCTCCCCGTGTCGTTCGCCATTTCAGCATAACCCGATTCCAAATTGGGATGCACGATAGGTGAATGGAGCAGTTCTTGAATGAATTCGCTTATGTTGCCAGGGCCTATTACTTTTCGTAGCCCTTGATAGACCTCGGTGTCAACCATTATGGTCAGCTTCCTCTGCATGGCGGCGTCTCCTTATACATGTACTTTAGGCGATTGGCACCAGATTCGTCAATCTCCGTTGGAGTCACCCCCAGCTTCTGTACTTTGATACCTACCTTTCCATGTTCAATTCAATCGGTTTTCCGTCAAGGTGCAAGGTGCCAGTGCCTGTAATCGATATTTCGGTCCCCTGAATGGTGATTCTTCCGCTCTGGTCCAGCAATATGCTGGCATTGCCACAGACGAGACGCATCTGCTCGCCGGCGGTGATTGTTGCCGTCTTGGCGACTTGGGTGACCAGGCAATTCCCGATGTTTTTCGTCTCGGTGTTCTTGATCTCGATGTTCAGGTCTTTCTCCGCCTGGAGATACACCTCCTCGCACCCGGATTTGTCGTCAAAGCGCAGTTCGTTGAAGTTGTTGGGACCTCCTCCGGGGGTGCTTCTGGTTTTGATGCCGCTTTGGGCCCGGCTGGCGGGGAGTGGATAGAGTGCAGGTGATGCGGCGTTGTTAACACTGCCCACGACTATGGGCCAATCAGGATCGCCGTTAATGAAGTCAACAAGCACCTCGTCACCTATGCGCGGCAGAGAGTGTAAATCGGCGTGCAATAATGACCCACTTTGGGGGGTAATAGGCGTCCAAAATTGACCCACCCCAGCACTTCCTTCATCCTGTCCGGATCAAACCGGAGGGAGGAAAAAAAGGAGATGCTGACC
>Ga0316227_1002861_pt1 | contig 14701 bp, 9 predicted proteins | sample TBH18019metaG_FD_206012 | JGI IMG/M metagenome (GOLD analysis project Ga0316227, IMG submission 206012) | Freshwater microbial communities from Trout Bog Lake, Wisconsin, USA - TBH18019 | ecosystem: Environmental > Aquatic > Freshwater > Lake > Hypolimnion/Profundal zone | place: USA: Wisconsin... | reverse complement strand
AATACACATAGTAATCCTATATTGTCAATACCATACTTAACAATGTATGGCTACATATGAAGACATAAAACAGGGTTACATCCTTGCTGTGTCAGAACTTACCGAGATTTATCGAAGGCAAAATGCGATTAAGGAGCGCGGATCCAGATTGTCGATCTCGAACTGCCCCCGTCATCGCCCTGTGGCTCCTCCTCCTCCTCCGGGTTGGCAGCGCGGGCACGCCGCCGGAATCGCTCCGCGAGCCTGGCTTTACCGCGATGTGGTAGCGGCGAAATGCAGGCCCGCATGGACGTTTCGCTCTTGCGCAGCGATGATTACGTGCGGGCCTGCCTTCGCCTGCGCCATGACGTGACGCGGCCGGTGAAATGGCAACGCCTGCCCGAGAAGCCGTGGAGTAATACGCAGGGCACTTGAACCCCCCGATAATGAACCTCAGGCTCTCCCCGCATGCCACGCAGCCCCAACGAGGGATATGTGCAACACCGCCGCGCTCGATATGTGCCGGACCTCTTTCAGGCTGCCCCCGGGACGCGGGAAACGTGGAGCACGCGACCCGGCCTATTTCGTCGCCGGGTCCGCCGGCTTCACGTCATTCACGGTTGCCTCCGGCCAGCCGTCGGCACCCCAACGCAGCGGCATGATGGCCAGCGTAGCTCTTCCCTCCATTCGCAGGTCCCCCTCGAAGTCCGAGGTGAACCAGTCCTTGCCCAGCGCATTCAAAGTCCCCGCGTGTCCCGGGCCGATCAACGGGCCGTTGGTCGTGGCCAGAAACAGACTGCCGCCGTTCCGCAGCATGTCGACACCCGCCTTGTCGACATAAGGCCCCGTGACGGCACGGCTGCGCCCGATCCGAATGTTGTAGGTGCTCTTCGGCCCCTGACAACAGCTCCCCCAGTTCACAAACAGATAATAATAATCGTCGTGCCGGCACAGATACGAAGCCTCGATGGACTCATTGAACGCGAGGGGGAACGGTTTTTCCTCCGGCGCCAGGCGTTTGCCGGTCTGCGGGTCCAATCGAATCAGCTTAATGCCGGTCCAATAGGAGCCAAACGTCAGCCACAGGCTCCCGTCGCGGTCGTGAAACACCGACGGATCAATGGCATTGTAACCGTCCCCCTCCTGCGTGCGCACCACACATCCCTGATCCGTCCAGTGATACGCCGGATCGTCCGGGTCCAAAGTGGCATTGGTTGCCAGGCCGATGGCGGAAGTCATTTTGCCGAACGACGAAACCGAGTAGTAGAGGAGATACCGGTCGCCAAGTTTAATGATGTCGGGAGCCCAATATTGCAGATTGCGGTTTTCCGGCACCACCCCGGCAATCCATTCCGGCGCCGCCTTGAATACCGCCGGCCCGCGCTCCCATTTCACCAGGTCCTTGGAACGGTACGAAGGCACGCCCCGGCCCGTGTAGAAAACCCAGTATTCTTCTTTGCATTTCACGAGGCTCGAAGGGTCCCGGGTGGTAATGCCACGGCTGGCCGTTTGTTCCAGCGGCAGGACGAGCCCGGGCCTGGGCCCACCCGGTCGGCTGGCCTCCGGTTGCGCGTTGGCCGCGAGGGAAAGAGCCGCCACGCCGGCGAGAAGCCCGGCACAAGAAATGCCCCGTCGGTGCGAGGTGCGCTGTATGAGTTTCATGGACCCAGTATGAAGAAATGCCGCACCGGACTCAAGCCTGCAGGCCGGGGCATTATCTGAAAAGCGCCGATCTTGAAACGGCGCCCCAGGATACGCGCAGGACGATCCTGGGGCGCCAACAGCGATGCTCGTTGCCCTTGGTGGCGACGCACTTCCAGCCCCCGGCATCGGCTAGAGGTGCACGCGATAGAACATGGCCGTGCCGGCGGCGGTGGTGCGATAGAAGGGGGCAACCGCGCCGGGCACCGGGGTGTAAGGGCCGGACGCCTTGCTGGATTGGAGGAGCGTGCCGGCCTGCCAGCTCAGATCGAGATTCGAGCCGGAAACCTGCAAGTGAAGTATGACGGGGCCGGCGACATCGAAGCTCCGGTGATTCTGGCCGGCGGCGTAAATGCCCGCGGCGTCGTAAGCGGTCAGCACCCGATTCCAGAGGCCCACATCGTCGATGGCGTAGGCGCCGGTCACGTTGTACCCGTAGGTGGGGTCCTGGCCGATGGCAATGGAATTGCCGTAGTCCAGCGTGTCCAAGCCGGCGATAGACCAGGTGCCGGCCAGGGTGCCATCGACATAGACGGCCGCCACCGCATTGGTGCGGTCAATCGTGCCCACGACGCTATGCCAGGCGCCGTCAGCGGTGACGGGGCTGTTGGGCAGCGGGTTCATGACGTAGGCGCCACTGTTGGGGGTGCTGGCGAGCGAGCACTCGATCTTGCCCCCGCTATCGGTGAAGGTCCAGCCCAGTTGGTAGGTGGAACCTACGGCGTTGCCAATCATCGGCAGGTCATCGGGCAAGCCAGTGTAGCTCACCCAGAACGCGACCGAGAAATTATCCGTCGGGCCGAAGGTGAGGTTGGTATTGGGGTTGACGTAGATCGAGTTATAGGCGATCGAGTTGGTCGTGCTCACATAGATGGCGCTGGTGCCGATGATGCCCGGGGCAAAGGTGGGCAGGCCGCTCATCTGGGCGTCGTTGCCCGAGCCCGAGGTATCCGTCAGTTGATTGCCTTCGAACGGCAGGTGGAGGACCAGGCCGTTGGTGAGGTTGGCGAAGGTCGGCGGCGGCAGGACCGACAGGGCGGCCGGCGCGCTCGTAATCGAGCCGGCGCCGTTGGCGATGACAAGGGCGTAAGCGCCCGCGCTGGTGAAGTAAGCATTGGAGACCGTGAGGGTCGAATTGGTGGCTCCCGCCAGGGGCGCGCCGTCGAACTGCCATTGGTAGGCGAGCGGCGGGCTGCCGGCCCCGGCCCCGGAGAAGGTCGCTGAGCCGCCCACCACCGCGCTCTGGGACGAAGGCGACTGGGTGACGAACGGCGGCGTGTTGGTGCCGTAGAGGCCGAGCAGGTAATGGTAGGTGATCAACGAGGGCGACATGGCGGTGTTGTAGAGCGCCACTTCGTCCACGTCCCCGTTGAACCAATAGTTGCCGGCGGTTTCCGAGGCCCCCGAGCCGATGCGCAGCGGGAGCGTGACGGTGGGCAGGTAGGTGGTGGCCACCGAGCCGACGAGGACGCCGTTCACGTAGAAGTTCTTCGTCGTGCCATCGAAAGTGCCGGCCAGGTGGGTCCACTGGCCCGTACTGATCGCCGGGCCGTTCAGGGTTTGCCAGGCCGAACCGTTACCGGTCCAGAAGGACCAAATGTTGGCCGGGGTGGCGTAGAAGATAAAACCGCTATAGATGTTCGCGCCAGAACTCGCGCCATTGCGCAGGGTGATCGGCGACTGGTAAGCCCCGGTTTCGGTGGCCATTTGCACCCAGCATTCAATCGAGAAAACCGGGGTGCTGATGTCGGCCGAATAGGGTACGTCCACTTTGGCCGAGGTGCCATCGAAACCCATGGCCGTGTCCGGGTCGCCGAGCAGCGCGCCCGGCACCGCGTAGGTAATGCCGCCGTTGGGACCCCCATTGTGGCCGCCCCATTGGTCGTAGATCGTCGGGCCGTTGGTCTCGTCCAGGCGCCAATAAGCGACCGGGTTGCCGGAGACCACAGCGGCGGCATAAGGGCCTGCCTTGATGACGGTCAGGGCCGCAGCCGTGCTGTTGGTCAAACCGGCCAGGTTGGTGACAGTCACGGAGTAACTGGGCGTGCCCCAGGCCGCCTGCACATTCGTAAGCGCCAGCACGGAGTTGGTGGCCCCGGCGATCACCACGCTGTTGGATTTCCACTGGTAGGCCAGCGGCGGCGTGCCGGCCGCGGTCACAGTAAACACGGCCGTGCCCCCAGCCAGGGTGCTGATGGGCGAGGGGTTGACCACGATGTTCGGCTTGGCGCCGTTGCGGGCGCTGTAGAGCGCCGCAATTTCCGCTGGCGTCAGGGCCCGGTTGAAGATGGCGGCCTCGTCCACCTCTCCGTTGAAGAACTCCTCGCCGCCGCCGATGTCGGGGTCGCCGCCCAAACGCAAGGGCTCCCCGCTCTTGATGATGCTAAGCACCGTGCTCGTGCCGGCCGAGACGCCATTGAAATACAGAGTCACGCTCGTCCCCGACCGCACAGCGGCCAGGTGCTGCCATTGGCCTGTCACCGCGGCGACCGTCAGGCCGACGTCCACGACGCCGAAGGAGGTGAAGCGGAGTTGGGTGGCGCCATTGAACCCGAAGCCAAACCCGCTCGGCGCGGTATTGCTCGCGTAGCGCCGCACGGAGAAAATGCGCTGCACCCCGGTCAGAGCCTCTGGCCGGACCCACGCGGAGAGCGTGAACGCATTGGTGCCGGAAAAGTCGTACGGCGCCGCATTGCTGACGATGACAAAGCTGCCGGCGCCGGTAAGTTGCACCGCGCCGTCGTCGTCCAACCCCAGCGCGCCGGGGGTGTAGTGCTGGCTGGCATTGACATACACGCCGTTGTTGCCGCCCCAGTAGTCCACCGCGATGGTGGACGGGCTGGCTTCGCCCAGCCGCCAGTAGGAGAGCAGGCCGTTCATCAGCATCGTGTTGGCGTAGCTGGCGGGGTTCGGAGTTACTACGGTTACGGTCGCCGCCGTGCTATTGGTAGTGCCATAAGGATTGGAAACCAGGACCTGGTACACGCTCCCATTGAGCGCCGCCTGCACGTTAGTCAACTGCAGGATCGCGTTGGTTCCTCCGGGCAAGGCCACCCCATTCGACGTCCATTGATAAGCGAACGGAGCGGAGCCAGCGGCGGTGACCGAGAGCTTCGGACTGGCGCCGACGAACAGGGTCAAGCTGGGCGGCAGGTCCACCGCGATGCCCGGCAGGCCGGCGGGCAAAACCACCACGGCGCTGGTGGAGCTCAGCGCGCTCCCCACTCCGTTGGTCGCGCCCAGGTAGTACCCGCCGCTGTCGGTCACGCTCGGGTTGGGCAGGCTCAGCACAAAATTCGTCTGCCCGGGCACGGGGTTGCCATCCTTGAACCATTGATACTGCATCGGCACGCCGCCATAGGCGACGGCGTCCAGCGAAAGCCCAACGCCGGTTTGAATGGTGGCATTGGTCGGGTTGAGGACGAAGTACGGCGCGGTAACCTGGGCCGGCGGCGCGCTGAAGGCCGCAGCGTAGTGGTTGGCGATGGAGCTTTGCGGCAGCGCCGCGCCGTACACGGCAACTTCGTCGATACTACCGTTCACGAAGTAACTCCCCGCCGGATCCTCGCTGTTGCCGCCGCCGATACGCAACGGCGCCGTCGTGTTGGGCACATAGGGCAAGATGGGTTTGGTCATGCCCACCAGTTCACTGTTCACGTAGAGGAACTGGTAGGTGCCATCAAAGGTCCCCACCACGTGGTTCCAGGCCCCCGTGATCAGCGTGTTGGTGGCCACGACGCTATTCCACGAGTTGAGCATACGCCCGGTCCAGAACTGCCAATTGCCCGCGTTATTGGCGTAAAGGATGAAACCACGGGAGGTCGACGAGATCAGATCGCGCGAGCACACCACGGCCTGGTAATCGCGATAGAGAGACGGCAAATTGACCCAGGCCTCCACGGTCAGGTTCGAGGGGTTGAGGCCGGAATTGTTGGGCACGTTGATTTTCGCGCCGTAAGGCAGCGTGGTGGCATTGCTCAAGGCCACGGCAAAGTCGGGATCGCCGCCCAGCGCCCCGGTTTGGCCGGGCCACAGGGTCGCGGCCGATCCGAGATAGGCGCCGTTGGCGACCGCGCCGAGGCTGCCGATGTTGGTAGCGGTGAGCGCGGGGTTGGGGGCGGCGTCGTCCAGCCGCCAGTAACCCACCGCCCCGTCATTGGTGATCATTTGGCTGTAAGGCTGCGAACGGGCGGCATTGGTCGCACTGGAATAATGCGCGGCGATCTGGGCGGCGGAGAGCTGGCTGCCGTAAAAGGCGACTTCATCGATCCGGCCGGGCCAATAGTAATTGCCCGCCAGGCTCTCGTTCGCCCCCGCGCCGATCCGGAACGGCTGCAACAGGTTGGCCGCGAAGGTCGGGGCGCTGTTGCTCAACACCGGGAGGCCGTTGATGTAGAGCCGGTTGGTGCCCAGCGAATCCCGCGTGGCCACCACGTGGGTCCATACGTTAGCCGTCACGGTGGGGCCGTTCATGCTCACCCACGCCGTCCCCGAGCCAATCCAGAAAGACCACTGATTGGCGCTGTTGGCATAAAGGATGTAGCCGCGTAAGTTGTCCCGGCAACTGACCGGTGAACGGTAGTTGGCGTTATAGGCCGTGTTGGTCACCATGGCCCAGCACTCGACGCTGAACGGCCCGGCGGGGTTGAGCGCCGCCGCGTACGCCACCTCGACCCGCGCCAAGCCGGCGAACGACCCCGCCGTGTCGGTATCGCCGACGATTGCGCCGGGCGCACCCGAGCTTGCCCCGGTCTGGTACACGCCGTTCAGCGCGGCCCCGCCACTGCCCGAATTGGTGGCCACGGCAAAGTTCGTCGGCCAATCCGACAGCCGATAGTACCCCGCGGGCGAATCCCCGAGGATGGTGGATTTGTAGTCCGCCAGGGCGGACGTGGAGACGAAGGCGGCGCCCATAAGGGCGAACGAAGTCAGGAGGAGGCGTTTCATGATGCTCTGTCGGCCCGTGGAGGCCAGATTCTGTATCTTTTGATGGCGTTCAGGTCGTTTACTCAGGATTGCTGCGTGTGCATCTACAACAGGACTGGGAACCCTGTCAAGAAATATCCCGGGCTTTGTCGCGATCCCGCGGCAAGCTGTTCTGCCGGTTGATAGGGCAGGTCATGCAGGTCGAGCCGTCCCCTTATAAAGAGATGGTGGGCGGGAGACCACTGCCAGCCGACTCCCAGCCGCTAAAAGTACTGGCATCATCTGAAATGATCCTAGTCGAACGGCGCCACCGGCCGGTTCCCTGGGGGGTGGAATGTCGTAGGACTGCCACTCGCCCAGCTTCCGGCAGGCGACTGGGAGGATGGTGCGGGTGTGAGGTTAGAGCTTCCAGCCTTCGCGGTAAGCCGGTGTGACGAACGCGTTCGCGGCCTCGTGGTTGGTGAAGCGCCCCTGCTGGTCGTCCCACTGGAGCCTCACCCCGGGGAAACGGAGGGCGATAACGCCGAGGAGCGCCGCCTGCGAGAGCGGCCCGCCATAACCGAAATGGCTGCCCGCTTGCCGTCCGGTGCGGATCGCGTCGACCCAATCCCAGTGGTGGCCCTTGAGCCGTGCCAGTTTCTGAGGGGGGGCGTTCTGTCCGGTGTATTGTTCCTTCCGTTTCTCCGGCGTAAGGTAGCAGCCGCCGGCGCCGTGGGAGCCGTGGATGATCATTCCCTTGTCGCCAAACAACACCGCGCCGGTGCCAGGAATCTTGTCATCCGGTTCAAAATCCGCAGGACGCGGGATGGTGGTATTGCCGTCGTGCCAGACCACCTTCACCGGACCCCGATCGTTCTTCGCGGGATACTCGAAAGTGATCTTCGAACCCGGCGGATAGGTTAGGCCCTGCGTGGCCACGTCGTAGCCCGTCACCTCCGCCTGGATCGAGGTGGGGGCATCGAGGTCCAGCGCCCAGAAGGCGGGATCCACCACGTGGCAGTGCCAATCGCCGAGCGTCCCGGACCCGAAATGCAGCCAACCGCGCCAGTTCCAGGGCACCCAGAACGGCGCGTAGGGTTTGAAGGGCACCGGCCCCACCCACTGGTCGTAGTCCAGCCCTTTGGGCACTTCGTAGGTCTGGTTCAGCTTGTCCAGATTCCGGATTTGGCAATAGACGTCCTTGAAGGCATCGCAACCGGCGTGGACCGTATGGACCTTGCCGATGGCTCCCGCCCAAACCCACTCGCAAAGCTGGCGGATCGTGCCGAACGAATGGCCTTGGTTGCCAAGCTGAGTCACCACCTTGTGCTGCTTGGCGGCGGCCATGAGCCCGCGCACCTCGCCAATCGAGTGAGCGAGCGGCTTCTCGCAATAGACATGCTTGCCTCGCCGCATCGCCTCCATGGCGATCACCGCGTGAGTGTGATCGGGCGTGCCAATGACCACGCCATCGATCTCCTTGCCCAGCTTGTCGAGCATCACCCGGTAGTCCTTGAAAGTCCGGGCTTTGGGATGCCTGCCGAAGGTCTTGGCGGCGTAATTGTCATCCACATCGCAGAGCGCCACGATGTTCTGACCTTCGCCGGCGATCGCGTCGATGTCGGCCCCGCCCTGGCTGCCCACCCCAATGCCGGCCACGTTGACCTTCGTGTTGGCCGCTTCCGCTCCGCGCAGCAAGCCGCCGGGCAGGGTGTTGAACAGAACGGCGCTCGCGGCCGCGCCCCGAAGGAAGGCTCGGCGAGGAATCCCAGTCGTTTCGTATTGGCTCATGGCCCCAATCCTAGCGGAAAATCGCCGTTTGGGAATAGCCCAAATCCACTTTTTTTGGCGCTAATGGCGGTTTCTCCGCGTAGCAGATCCGCGGATTTCACCCGTTGACCAAGGGGCAGTGTGAGGGCTACGTTCCTAGCCGTGATGCGTTTCGATATTGGATTTGAACGGTCCGCGGCGCGAGCGATCGGCTCGACGCACTGGGTTGAGGCCCCAACTGTGAACCGACAGACTTTCGCCCGCTGGATAGTCGCACGGACCGGACGCGCGGCGCTCACTCTGTCCGCCTGCCTGCTGGCGGTCGCCCGGGTGCGGGCCGGAGAAATCGAACTGACCCTCCAAACCCGCGATCCGAGCACCGGCAAGGCCATCCTCGCTACCGAGAAAGTCGACCCCAAGCGCGTGGGCGTCATTGCGGTCGACGTCTGGAACTGGCACTGGTGTAAGACGGCAACCATGCGGGTGGACGCGATCGTGCCACGCCTGAACCAGGCGCTCGCGGGCGCTCGCGAATTAGGCATGACGGTGATGCTGTGTCCGAGCGACGTGGTTGATAACTACGTGGGCTATCCGCAGCGAGAGGCGGTCTTCGCCCTGCCGAAGTTCGCGGTCCCTTCGCTGCTGGAGGTCACTTGCCCGCCCGTGCCCGATGCCGGTGGCTGTGCCTGCGGCCGGGAACGCTGCGCGGTGAGCTACGGCTGGGATGGCATGCATCCCGCCTTGCACATGGACGACGCGGACTGGATGCCGGATACCCAGGCGGAGGTCTATGCCGTCTGCAGGAAATTCGGCCTCACGCACCTGATTTACGTCGGATTCCACACCCAGGTCTGCCTGCTCGGGAAGTCGATGGGTTTGAAAGCGATGAAGTCCGCCGGATTCCGTTGTGTGTTGGCGCGCGATATGACGGATGCGCACCCGGGATACGACCCTGCGCGAAACTTCACCCCCGACCTCAACACCGAGCAGGTCGTGGAGCATTTCGAGAAATACCTCGCGCCCACCATCAGTTTCCAGCAAGAGCTGGCTAAACTGGGCAAATGGGATGCCGCGAGGGTGGTCGATCCGGTGCGCATCGCTCCCTGGGGCACATCCATGCGTCCGCACCTGTTTGAAGAGCCGATCTCGGTGACCCTCACCACGCCGCTGCAACCCGGCTCGGAGATTCACTACACCCTGGATGGTTCCACGCCGACGGCGGTCTCGCCGCTCTACACCAAGCCGCTCGTCGTTAGCGACACCACCCGGCTCCGGGCTTCGGCCTTTAGTGGCGGGCGTGCCGTCTGTCTCGAATCGGCAGGCTTTTTCGCGCGTCTCGCAGCGACGCCGGCGATGCCCGACCGGTTCATCGGCGACCTGCCCCCGGCGCGAAGCGTTGGCTTTGGCCACAGCTACGGCGGGGTCGTCCGCTATTCCGGCAACACTCAGCCACCGCAGAAGGACAAATCAAATCTCGGCCAGGAGCTCCGGATCAATCGCCAGAGTTATCAGCACGGGATAGGTGTGCATGCCCCCTGTGAGCTGATGTACGAGCTCAAACCGGAGTACCAACGCTTCGTCGGGCTGGCCGGGGCTGACGAAAACCTGATCCGCATCAGCAACGGTTCCAACCTGGCGAAGTATCCCAGCGTGGTCTTCAAGGTGTTTATTGACGGCAAACCAGCCGCCGCCAGCCCGGTGATGTGCATCCAGTCGCTGGCTTGGCGCTTCGACGTGCCGATCCCCGAGGGGGCGAAGCTCATCGGCCTGGTCGCGATGGATGCCGGCGACGGTTCGCGCGAGGATTTCGCCGACTGGGCCAATGCCGGGTTTGTCTTGAAGCGATGATCGCAGCGCCGCAACCAAGGGAGAATAAATATGAACCTGAAAACGATGACCCGCAGAGTGTTTCTGGCCAACTCCGGTAAAGGGATGGTGGGAGCGGCCGTGACCGGGATGGTCCTGCCCGCTCTCGGGCAGGAGCGCGCCCAGGGCGCCAACGACAAAGTGGTGCTGGCGCTCATCGGGGCCGGTAGCCGCGGCACCGGGGTCGTTATGGGCATCCTCAAGAACAATCAAAATGTCGAGGTCAAGTATGTCTGCGACGTCAATGACCAGCGCGGTGGCGAGGCCATGGCCGGGCTGACCAAGTTGCAAGGTTACGCCCCCCAGCGCATCAATGACATGCGCCGCATCTTTGATGACCGGGAAGTGGACGCGGTCCAGATCTCCACGCCTGAACACTGGCACTCCGTGGCCGCGGTCTGGGCCTGCCAGGCCGGCAAAGATGTTTACGTCGAAAAATGCCCTTCAACGACCATCTGGGAGGGGCGCAAGCTGGTCGAGGCCGCCGAGAAATACCACCGGATCGTGGAAATCGGCACCCAAAACCGCAGCGCCGATTACGGTTGGTCGGCTCGCGATTACATCCAGAGCGGCAAGCTGGGCAAGGTCGTCATGGTAAAGGCCTACAATATGCTCGGGGGCGGCAAGGTGCGACGCTTCCCCGATTCCGCCGAGATACCCAAAGGGCTGGACTGGGACGCCTGGCTGGGGCCGGCTCCCTACGTTCCCTATAACCGGGGCATCCACGACCTGAAAGAACGGGGCGGCTGGGGCAATTTCTGGGCCTACAGCGGCGGCATCCTCTCCGATGACGGCAGTCACGTCATCGATTTGGCCCGGCTGGCTCTGGGCGACCCGGACCACCCCAGGTCCGTTTGCTGCATCGGCGGCAAATACGCCTTCAACGGCGAACGCGAGACTCCGGAGTTTCAGTCGATCGTTTACGATTACGGCGATTTCGTGCTCACCTTCGACAGCGGCAACGCCTCGAACTACCTCAAGAAGGCCGGCAACAACGTTCGCTACGGCAAGGATTGGCCCTTCTGGCCCCAGTATTCCTGCCGCACCGAGATCTATGGGACCGAGGCGATGATGTACCTGGGCCGCCACGGGTGCGGTTGGCAGGTGTTTGGCCCAGACCACAAACTCCTCGCCGAGCACAAGGGCTACTTTCCCGATGACGCCCATCAGAAGGATTTCATTGCCTCCGTGCGCACACGCAAGAAACCCAACGGCGACCCGCTCCAGGGTCACTTGAGCGCCTCCCTCGTGCATCTGGGCAATATCTCCTTCCGTGTCGGAAATAAACAACTGCTCTTCGACCCCAAGACCGAGCGCTTTACCAACAGCAACGAAGCCAACCAGTTGGTGACCAAGCCCTACCGCGCCCAGTACGCCATCCCCGACCAGGTTTGAGCAACCCCGCAGCGGAATCATTCTGAGACATGAGCAATATGAACATCAAACCCAGTCCGGTGACATTGGCCGCCTTCGCGCTGCTGGTGATGGCGATCAAGACCCCGTCCACTGCGGCGGAGGCCAAACCCCAAAAGGCCATCGCGTTCATCCTGGCGGAGAACGAATACCGGGCTTGGCAAACCATCCCGGAATTCGGCCAAACGCTCGAAGACAAATATGGATTCAAGTGTGATTACCTCGTCAGCAGCACGGACGACAAAGATACCAACCGCTTCTTCATCCCGCGCATGGAGAAGGTCAAGCAGGCCGATCTGGTCGTGGTGTTCGCCCGCCGCCGGGCTCTGCCCCGGGAGCAAATGCAGATCCTCCGGGATTACATTGGGAGCGGCAAACCCCTGATCGGCATCCGCACCGCCAGCCATGCCTTTGACGCTAACCTCGTCGTGCCCAAGCAAGGCGGCTCCCCCGTCGCCGCCAACCTCGCGCTGCCCCCCGATTTGGAGCAATGGACGACCTTCGACCAGGACGTTTTGGGGTGCCGTTATCACGGCCACTACGAGCCTGGGATCGTCACTGTGGTGACGGTCAACCCGGAGAAAAAAGGACATCCCATCCTGAGGGGTGTTCCTGAGACCTTCGAGAGCCCGAGCTGGCTTTACGAGGTTGCGCCCCTGGCCCCGACCACCGAAGCCCTGCTGCTGGGCAAAATCCCCGGGAAAGCTGCCGAGGCGGTGCTCTTCACCAACATCGACCGACAGGGCGGCCGCACGGTCTATACCACCCTGGGACATTGGGACGATTTCAAACTCTCGGCCTTCCGGCGCCTCCTGATCAACTCCGTGTTCTGGAGCTTGAAGCTAGACGTGCCCAAAGAGTAAAGGGAAGCCCCTCCCCGCAGGTTTACGGGAAGTCCATCTGCCCGAACTGGGAACGGCTGGCGGTGATGGGCGTCACCGAGCAGCGGCTGCGCGACCATGGCGGGTTGAATTGAAATGGTTACTGGCCAGATTGGATTGCCGCTCGGCGCGGCGGAAGAATCTGTGCCTGCACCTCGGACGTTCCTGGCGGTGCTGAACCTGCTGCTAAAAGCCTAAGCCCGCCATCCCCACCTTCAACGTCGAGGCCGGGCGGCCTATCCTCGATGAACCGCGGCGGCAGGTTGCCGCGGAAATCAAGCAGGCGAAACGCTACCGGGCGTGGGTGTTGAAAGTGATCCACGGGTACGGTTCCTCGGGCAAAGGCGGGGCGCTTTGCATCGGGTTACGGAAATCGTTCGGGCTGCGCAAGAAGGAAGGGGCCATCGAGGGTTTCATCGCGGGCGAGGACTTTTCTATTTTCAACGACACCGTGCTGGCCCTGGTGGAGGCCGTGCCGGAGCTGCGCGGCGACCCGGACCTCGGCGCCACTAACGAGGGGGTCACCGTCCTCTGGCTCAAGTGATGCCGATCGGAGGCCAAACGAACCGGCGGACGTTCAGGAAGCTCCAGACGCGAGCCCGGGATCACTTTGGTCGGGTTCCTTGATGCAAGCAAGAGTGGTTCAATGGTTTCCCGTCTGCCGGCTTCCGTTTGCTGCCGGGCCTTGTCCGGCGGCATAAACTCTGCCGGCCGTCGAGTTGGATGCGAGCGAAACCAATGAGACGATACCACTGAGGCTGATTATAAAGCCAAGCGCAACGAGTGTCGGCAACAGCACCTGGTCCTGCGCACCCCAAGACGTCTCCACAAATTGGAGTGCCGGCTCAATAACCATGGGCGAAGTTATCGCCAGCGCAGTCAGCGTCCACGCTCTTCCCGCTTCTGGCCGCCAGCGCCTCACCGCGAGTCGGCGTTCGGCTGCGATGAGTAGCGGCTGCACCAGAAAGAAAGCACCGAAGACCACGGCGATTTTCCACCGTCCAAGTGCGAACAAAGCCATGAGGGCGTGACCCACCGCGCTGATAGTCAGCCGCAAGGTAAAACGAGCCGAACCGGAAAGCGAGCCATTCAGCTCGCCGGAAGGTCCTCCGCAGCGAGGCGGAGATCAGATCGTGACATGCCTCAGCCGCTTAGCGATGCTCCAGCGCGTAAATCTATGAAAGCGATTCTCTTTGACCTGGATGGCACGCTGTTGGACACCCTGCGGGACATTGCCGACGCGTGCAACGCCGCGCTTGGCCGGCACGGCTTCCCACCCCACCCCTTGGACAGCTACCGCTATTTTATTGGCGATGGGGTGCCGGTGCTCATCACCCGCACTGTGCCGGCTCAGCAACAGACTGCCGAGATCCTCGCCAGCGTCGCGGCGGCTTACCGGGAGGAATACCAACGCTGCTGGAACGCCACGACCACTCTCTACCCTGGTGTCGCTGAACTGCTTGACCAAATGACCTGCCGTGGCGTTCCCCTGGCGGTGCTGTCGAACAAACCGGATGAGTTCACGCGCCGCTGCGTGGCTGAATTCCTGCCCCGCTGGACCTTCTCGATCGTCTTGGGAGCCTCCGTCGCCTTTCCACCCAAACCGGACCCGGCCAGCGCTCGACATATCGCGCGTACGCTCCATGTGCCCCCCGAACAATTCTGGTACCTGGGCGATACCTCCACCGATATGCAAACCGCGGTTGCGGCCGGGATGTTCCCGGTGGGCGTGCTGTGGGGCTTTCGACCGGCGGACGAACTCCGGACGGCAGGGGCCCGCCGATTGATCTCCCATCCGCGGGAGTTGCTTGAGCAGGAACGATAAGGCAGCGGGCAGAAGGGCAACCTCACCTGCGAGCTGGTGCCAAAGATCGTCGAGGCCAATTTCTCCGCCAGAAATCTCAGCCCTTCGGATTGCATCTTTTCATCGCCGAGTCGCTCGATCCAGGTCTCGGTCGCCACCCGGTGCGCCCCCAATTTGGCCTTTGCGCTGATTGAGGCCCTCGGCGATTTGGGGTACCTCCCGGCGGTGGGTGAATTGTTCAAGCTGCGCGGGACCGACTACGATGGCGCCGCCACTCGTGCGTTGAGCGAAATCGCTCCCGAACGTCTTGCCGCTGAGTTGCTGGCCACCGCCAAGGACACCAAAGCAGACAGCTACTTCCGTGAGCGAGCCTTGGTCACCC
>Ga0316227_1002860_pt1 | contig 14708 bp, 14 predicted proteins | sample TBH18019metaG_FD_206012 | JGI IMG/M metagenome (GOLD analysis project Ga0316227, IMG submission 206012) | Freshwater microbial communities from Trout Bog Lake, Wisconsin, USA - TBH18019 | ecosystem: Environmental > Aquatic > Freshwater > Lake > Hypolimnion/Profundal zone | place: USA: Wisconsin... | reverse complement strand
CGGATTTCGCGCTCAAGGGATTCCATGCCGACGCCACCGTCGCCCCCGGTGAAGTGGTCGCCGCCGCGGCGGCACTCGACCAGGCCGGCTTCGCCCTGGATACCATCACCGGCGTGGATTGGCTGGCGCAGGGTCAGATGGAAGTGGTCTATGATTACTTTCACCCGGTCACCGACCTGCGGGCCGTGGTGCGCGCTCGCGCGCCGCGCGAGAATCCGGAGTTCCCCACCATTTCAAAGGTATTCCCGGGGGCCAATTGGCACGAGCGGGAGACGCGCGATTTCTTCGATATCCACTTCACGGGTCAGTCGAACCTGACGCCGTTCCTGTTGCCCGAGGACGCCACCTACCACCCGTTGCGGAAGGACTTTACGTCGTGATACCCAAGGAACCAACCGGTGTAACCATCGTGGACGGCGTCCCCCGGGAGACGTTCGTCATCAACTTGGGGCCGCAGCACCCGGCCACCCACGGCGTCTTGCGCGTCAAACTGACGATGGACGGTGAGTATATCGTGCGGGCCGAACCGGTCTGTGGCTACATTCACCGAATGCAGGAGAAGATGGGCGAGAATCGGACCTACGCCCAGTTCCTCCCCAATACCAGCCGCATCGATTATCTCTCGGCGATGACCTATACCCATGCCTTTGTGGGCGTGGTCGAGCGGGCACTCAAGATCCAGGTCCCGCCGCGCGCCGAGTATATCCGCGTCATTACCTCGGAACTCAACCGCATTTCCAGTCACCTCGTCTGGTGGGGCGCCTTCCTCCTGGACCTCGGCGGGTTTACCCCCTTGCTCTACGCCTTCGACGATCGTGAGAAGATCCTCGACCTCCTCGAGGGCATTACTGGCGCGCGCCTGACCTACTGCTACTACCGTTTCGGCGGACTCTGCAACGATGTGGACGACCAGTTCCTGCAAGGCACGCGCGAGTTCATTACCCTCATGCGGTCCCGGCTGAAGATGTACCGCGAGCTCGTGACCGGCAACATCATCTTCCGCAAACGCGTCGAGGAAGTCGGCACTATCAGCGTCGAAACCTGTCGCAAATACGGCGCCTCCGGCCCCGTCATCCGCGGATCGGGCGTCCCCTACGACGTGCGCCGCGCTGAGCCTTACTCGGCGTATCCCGAGTTCGATTTCGAGATCCCCATTCGCTCCGAGTGCGACTCGATGGCCCGCTACCTGGTGCGCATGGAAGAGATGGTTCAGAGCCTGCGAATCATCGAGCAGGCTCTGGACAAACTGCCCGCCGGACCGGTCATGGCGGACAAGGTGCCCCGAGTGCTCAAGTTGCCGGCGGGTGATTATTGCTACGCCGTCGAGGCGGCGCGGGGACGCTTCCTGGTGCGGATCGTCAGCGACGGCAAAGAAATCCCCTACCGTGTCAAGCTGCGGACTCCCTGCCTTTCCAATCTGAGCCTGTTCGAAGAGGCCAGCCAGGGCATGCTCCTGGCCGACGCGCTCGCCCTCATGGGCAGCCTGGACCTGGTCATCCCCGATATCGATCGCTGAGAGCTGCCTATGACTTTCCTATCGAACCTGCTCAGTTACCTGGCTACCGAACCCTTCCGGTTGGCCTTTGCCGTGGTCGTGATCATGTCCTTCGTCGGCCTGAACGCGGCCTACCTGGTCTGGCTCGAACGCAAAGGCGCCGGCTGGTTCCAGCGCCGCCCCGGCCCCACCGAAGTCGGCCCCTTCGGTTTGTTGCAGCCTATTGCCGACGCGCTCAAACTGATGTCCAAGCAACTCATCGTGCCCTCCGGGGTGGATTCGTTGCTCTTCCGCGGCGCGCCCCTCCTGGTGATGGCTCCCGCCCTCATGAGCCTGGCCGTTATCCCTTTCAGCCAGTCCCTGACCGCCTGCCGGTTCAACGTCGGCCTCCTCATGATCTTCGCGTTGGGCTCGGTCAACGTCATGGCCATCATGCTCGGCGGATGGGCCTCCCGAAACAAATACGCGATTATCTCCAGTGCGCGCGTCGTCTCCCAAAACGTCGCCTATGAAATCCCGATGCTGCTCGTGGTGATTACGTTGATCATGGTCAGCCGCACCGCCAACCTCAATGAGATCGTGGATCAGCAGAAAGGCTGGTTTTGGCATTGGAACTTCTTCCGGCTCTGGGTCAACCCGCTAATGCCCGTCACTTTCCTCATCTTCTACATCTGCATGTTAGCGGAGACCAATCGTGCCCCCTTTGACATGGCCGAGGCCGAGAGCGAATTGGTGGCGGGTGCCTACACCGAATACTCCGGCATGGGATTCGGCGTCTTTTTCATGGCGGAATACGCCAATATCCTCCTCGGGTGCAGCCTGGCTACCGCCCTGTTCCTGGGTGGCTGGCACAGCCCGATCAACGGACTGCCCAGCAACGTCCTTTGGTTCCTGGTCAAACTTTATCTCCTGGTCTTCTCGGTGATTTGGGTGCGGTGGACTTTCCCCCGGACGCAGTTTTACGGTCTGCTCAACCTGTCGTGGAAGATCCTGATCCCGGTCTCCCTCTTCACGTTGCTGCTGACCGGCGGGATGCTCAAGGTGGTGCGGTATTTTGGTTTCTGAGTATGAAAAAGGCGCTCAAAGACATTTTTGGCGGATTCGGCAGCCTGGTCACAGGCATGCGCATCACCCTCGGCCAGCTCTTCAAACCGGAGGTGACGGTGCGTTACCCCCACCAGTCGTTGAAGATGTCGCCTCGCTTTCGCGGCCATATCGAACTGGTGAAGGACCCGGAGACGGGCAAACCAATTTGCTTTGCCTGCAAACTCTGCGAGCGCGCCTGCCCCAGCGACTGCATCACCGTCGAGGGCGCCAAGCTCGAGGGCGCCAAGAAACGCTCCGTTTCGGGCTACATGCTCGATTTCACCAAGTGCAGCTTGTGCGGCTCCTGTGTCGAAGCCTGCCGCGACGGCGCAATCCGCTTCTCGCACGAATACAACCGAGTCACCCTGAACAAGGATGAACTGGTCATGGACCTCTTCAAAAAGCTCGAGTCCGAGGCGGGTGTGGAGGGCGTGGTTGATCAACCTGGAACTCCCACGCCCGCCGCGGCCGCTCCCGCTTCTCCCGCCCCTGCGCCTCCGGCCTCAGCGACCGCCCCCGCTCCTGCGGCGTCCGCGGCTCCCGCGGCCGCGCCGGTTCCGGCCCCCGCCCCCGCCGCCTCGCCCGCCGCGTCCGGAGGTGTGAAGCCATGAGTACCTTTCCCGCCGCCCAATGGATCGCGGTCGCGATCTTCCTCCTCTGCCTGGCTACCACGGCCGGGGGTGCCCTGTTCGCGGTGCTCACCACCCGCCTGATTCGCAGCGTCTGCGGATTGGCGATGGCCTGTGTCGGCTTGGCGGGGCTTTATTATTTCCTGCACAGCCCCTTCCTCGCGATGATGGAGATCCTCATTTATGTGGGGGCAGTGTGCGTCACCATCGTCTTCGCAGTCATGCTGGCTGAGCCGGATGAACCGAAGGATGACGAAACCTCCGGCGCCGCCCTGTTTTGGGGGGGCATGGCGGTCCTGGTGGCCGTTGCCGTCTTTTGGGGCTTATGGCGGCTCGGGGTCGGCGCGAATTGGACCCTTGCCCACGACCCGGTCAACGACGCGTCGGTCAAGGCCATCGGCGTCTCCCTGCTCACTACTTATAGCCTGGCTTTCGAGTTGATCTCACTGGCCTTGCTGGTGGCCATTTTGGGGGCGCTGGCCATCGCCCGAACCGGGAGGTCAAAACCATGATGACGCCACTCTACGACCGCCTGGAGATTTACCTGGCGGCCGCCGCCTTTCTGCTCGCCGTCGGCATCTACGGATTCTTGCGCCGGCGCACGCTCATTGGAATGCTCATCTCGGGCGAGATTATCTTCGCGGCCGCCTCGCTCAACCTGATGGCCTTCAACCGCTTTACCGTGCATGACCAGACGGTGGGACAGATCTTCGTCCTGTTCATCATGGGCTTGGCCGCCGCCGAAATCGCCATCGCCCTGAGCATCATCATCGCGGTCTATCGCAACTATCGCTCCATCAAGACCCGGGAGCTGTCCGAACTCAACGACTAGGCCATGCAATCCCCACCCATTCACGACCTCCGCCTGCTCCTGGCGATCCTGGCCCCGCTTTTGGGCGCGGGCTTCGTCATGGCCTCGGGCAAACGTCCCAACCTGCGGGAGGGCTGGTCCCTCCTCGCCTCGGTGACCCTCTTTGCCCTCACCGCCTCCATGATCCCGGACATCGCCGCCGGTAAACGGCTCCACTACGAGATCTTCCGGTTGTGGTCCGGGTCCGCCGCCGACCACCTGGGCCCGCTCAGCATCGCCCTCCGGGCCGATCCGCTGTCCATGGTCTTCGCCGTATCCGCCTCCTTTTTGTGGATGGTCACCGTCTTCTATTCCGCCGGCTACATGCGCGGTCTCCATGAACACGAGCAGACCCGCTTCAATACCTGTTTCGCCCTCGCCCTCTTCGGGGCCGTCGGCGTCGCGTTCTCGGACAACCTGCTGACCCTCTACCTGTTCTACGAGATCGTCAGCGTCTGCACCTACCCGCTGGTGGCGCACCACCAGGACGATGAGAGTTACGCGGGCGGCCAAAAATACCTGACTTACCTCACCGCCACCGCCAAGGGGCTCATCCTCCCGGCGATGGTGATGATCTACGTGCTGAGCGGCAACCTCGATTTCGCCGCCAACATCACGACCGGCATCCTGCCCCCCGACGCCAACCGCTGGGTCGTGACGGTGCTTTATGCCTGCTGCATCCTGGGTTTCGCCAAGAATGGCATCATGCCCTTCCATAACTGGCTGCCCAGTGCGATGGTGGCCCCCACGCCCGTCAGCGCCCTCCTCCATGCCGTCGCCGTCGTCAAGGTCGGCGTCTTCTCCACCGTCCGCGTCATGCTTTATGTGTTCGGCGTGAACCTGATGGACGCCTTCAACCTGGGCATCCCCACGGCCTATTTCGTCTCCTTTACGATCGTGGTGGCCTCGATCATCGCGCTGAGCAAAGACAACCTCAAGGCGCGGTTGGCCTACTCCACGGTGAGCCAGCTTTCCTACATCATCCTGGGCGTGGCGCTCCTCAAACCGGAGGGGATCGAGGGCGGCATCATCCACATCGCCAACCATGCCTTCTCGAAGATCACCCTGTTCTTCTGCGCGGGCGCCATCTACGTCGCCACTCACAAAAAGAATATTTCCGAGATGAACGGCCTCGGGCGGGTGATGCCGTTCACCTTCGGCGCCTTCGCCCTGGCCTCGCTAAGCATGATTGGGGCGCCCCCGGTCGCGGGCTTCGTCACCAAATGGTATCTGCTTAACGGCGCGATGGCCGCCAGTTCCATCGGCATCATCCTCATCCTGTTGGTCAGCACCCTGCTCAACACCGCCTATTTTGCCCCCGTCGTTTACAAGGCGTTCTTCGGCAAACCATCCGACCAGGACGTCGCCCACCATTATACCGAGGCGCATCCGGCCATGGTCATCCCGCTCACCATTACCGCGGTGATCTCCGTGGTCATTGGCCTTTACCCCGGCTTCTTCATGCAATTTGTCCAAGCGGTCCTGCCGCACGCGTTATGAACCTGGTCAAGCTGATCGAGTTTTTGCAACTCCGCCTCCAAGCGGTCCTCCGGGTTTGCTGGGTGGTCCTGGGATTGCTCCTGGTTTGGAGCCTGTTCTTCGTCAAACCCGAGCATCCGCCGGGGGAGGGGACTGAGCCGCTGGGCTTCCTCGCGCAGGCTTACGCCGTGTTCGAACGGTGGCCCATCCTGTGGGCGATCTTCGGCTTCCTCGGGTGCGCGCTGATCATCTTTGCGTCGAAGGCCTTCGGCCATGCCGGCATCATGACTCGGGAGGATTACTACGATGAATAATTTCTGGCTCCATCCCTCCCTCATCCTGCTGGCGGGCGCGCTGCTGCTCCCGCTGGTTCCGGCCGCGCTCAAAAAGGGTTACCTCATCCTGGTTCCCTCCCTCTTGTTCGTGCGCATCCTGTTCATGTTGACGAACCCGGGCGAGTTCGGTCATGTGAATTTCCTCGATTGGGAACTCCGCTTCGGCCGGGTGGATCCACTCAGCTCGGTCTTCGGCGTCATCATGGGCTTGATGTGCCTCATCGGCACCCTCTACGGCCTCCACGTCAAGGAAAACGCCCAACACGCCGCTTCCTGGGTCTACGTCGGCGGCTCCATCGGCGCCATCTACGCCGGCGACTTCATCACCCTCTTCCTGTTTTGGGAACTGATGGCTTTCTCGTCGGTCTTCCTGGTCTGGTTCCGCCGCCGTCCCGAATCCCTGGCCGCCGGCTACCGCTACTTGCTGGTCCACGTCGCCGGCGGGTTGGCGTTGCTGGCCGGGATGGTGCTCAACTATAAAGCCACCGGAAGCTGGGCCTTCGACCACCTTGCGGTCGGGCACCCCACCGCGGCGATTTATCTGATCATGATCGGCTTCATCCTGAACGCCGCCGTGCCGCCGTTCCACGGCTGGTTGCCCGATGCCTACGGGGCCGCCACCTTCAACGGCTCCGTCTTCATGTGCGCCTTCACCACCAAGACCGCGGTTTATGCCCTCTGCCGCGGGCTCGCCGGGATGGAAATCCTCGTCCCGCTTGGCGTCATCATGGCCCTCTACGGCGTGGTCTATGCCGTCTTGGAAAACGACTCGCGCCGCCTCTTGGCCTATCACATCATCAGCCAGGTCGGCTACATGGTCGCCGCTGCCGGCCTGGGCACCCAGATGGCCATCAACGGCGCCTGCGCCCACGCCTTCGCCCACATCCTTTACAAGGGCCTCCTCTTCATGGGGTGCGGCTCGGTCCTCTACATGACCGGCGAAAGCAAGTTCACCGAGCTCGGCGGCCTCTGGCGGAAGATGCCGTGGACCTTCGTCTTCACGCTCATCGGCGGACTTTCCATCTCCGCCTTCCCGCTGTTCAGCGGGTTTGTCAGTAAATCCATGATCGTCGCCGCCGGGTTCGAGGAAAAGAAATACTGGGTCGGCTTCCTGCTCATGCTGGCCTCGGTCGGCACCTTCCTCCACACCGGCCTCAAGGTCCCGTACTTCATTTGGTTCGGCAAAAACCGCCCACGGAAAGAGACCCTGGACCGGGCCGCCGAGCCGCCCTGGAACATGATGGCCGCCATGGCCGTCGCCGCCTTCTTCTGCATCTTTATCGGCTGCTGCCCGTCGGCCCTCTACAAACTGTTGCCCTATCAAAAGGAGGCCATGGAGTATGTCCCCTACAACGGGTACCACCTTTCCGAGACACTCCAAATCCTGTTGTTCACTGCTGTCTGCTTTTTCATTTTCGTCAAGAAACTCGAGCCCGAGGCCAAGATCAGCCTGGATCTCGATTGGTTTTACCGCATGGGCGGGCGGGCCTTTCGCTGGCTGGCCGTCCATCCGATCCAGGCTGCGGATACCTTCGTGGGCGAACTCTACCGTCTGGCCGGGCTGGCCCCGTTGATGATCACTTCCCGGGTCGCCGCTCTCTTCGACAACGAGGTGATCGACGGCGCGGTGGATGGCGTGGCCTCCGCTGTCCGGGGGGTAGGCCGGCGGTTGCGTCTCGCCCAGCGCGGCCAGGTGCAAGAGAACCTCGCCTTTGCCTTCGCCGTTGCCGCCGTGCTGCTCATTGTGTTTGTCTTTTTCGTGCATAAGTCATGACGACCTCATACCAAACTTCCGTCCTGACCCTGCTCATCTTCGCCCCGCTCCTGGGCGCCGGGATCGCCGCCCTGCTGCGCAGTGAGAACGCCATCCGCTGGTGGACCTTCGGGTTCACTACCGCCCTGGCCCTGTTTTCGCTGCCCCTCTATTGGCTGTTTGACGTGGACTCGGCGGCTTTCCAGTTCCGCACCACCGCTGCCTGGATCCGCGCCCTGGGCATCCAGTACGACGTGGGCGTGGATGGTATCAGCCTGCTGCTGGTCCTTTTGACCACCTTAATCATGCCCCTCTGCGTCCTCTGCTCCTGGCGCTATATCCAGACGCGGGTCAAGGAGTTCATGATCTGCCTGCTCATCATGGAGACCGCCATGATTGGCGTCTTCTGCGCCCTGGATTTCGTGCTCTTCTTTGTCTTCTGGGAGGCCATGCTCATCCCGATGGCCTTGCTCATCGGTGTCTGGGGCGGGCCGCGCAAGATTTACGCCTCACTCAAGTTCTTCATCTACACGATGTCCGGCTCGATCTTCCTGTTGGTCGCCATCATCGCCTTGCGCGTCAACCAAGGCACCTTCAGCATCCCCGAACTCATGGGCAAATCCTATCCCGCCATGTTCCAATACTGGGTGTTCCTGGCGTTCTTCATTTCCTTTGCCATCAAGGTGCCCATGTTCCCCTTCCACACCTGGTTGCCGGCCGCCCACGTTGAGGCCCCCACTGCCGGCAGCGTGCTCCTGGCCAGCGTCCTGCTCAAGATGGGCACCTACGGCTTCCTCCGGTTTTCCCTCCCCATTACCCCCGATGCCACCGCCTTCTTCACCCCCTACATCCTCTGGCTCTCCGTCGCGGCAATCCTCTACGGCGGCCTGACCGCCCTGGCGCAGACGGACCTCAAGAAACTCGTGGCCTATTCGAGCGTCGCCCACATGGGGTTTGCCACCCTGGGCATTTTTGCCCTCAACCCCCTCGGCATCAAAGGCGCCTTGCTGGTCATGGTCAACCACGGCATCACCACCGGCGCGCTCTTCATCACCGTGGGCATCATTTACGAGCGGCTCCATACCCGCGACCTCGGGCAAACGGCCGGCATGGGTAAGACCATGCCCATCTTCGCGGCCTTTGCCGGGGTCTTCGCCCTTTCTTCGCTCGCCTTTCCTGGCACGAACAGTTTCATTGGGGAATTCTTTGTTATGGCCGGCGGCTTCGGCCGCGTCTGGGCGGCCGACTCCCCGGTCTCTAAAATCCTCATCCTCTGCCTCGTCCCCGGCGTCGTGCTGGCGGCGGCCTACATGCTGCGCATGTTGCAAAAGGTGGCCTACGGTGGCACCAAAAACCCCGACCATTCCAAGGTGCTCGACCTCGGGTTCCGCGAGGTGGCCACCCTCACCCCGCTGGTGATCTTCATCTTCTGGATCGGCCTCCACCCTGAGCCCTTCACTCGGGTGATGGATAAGACCGTGGCTCATCTGATCGATCAAACCCGGCGCGCCAAGGTCCAGGTGACGGTTTACCGTCCGCAGGCGGCTGGCGTTGGCTCGCACGAGATGAAATGAACTCATGACGAACTCCTTTACCGCTTTTCTTCCCGAACTGGTCCTGCTGCTGGGCGCGCTCGTCCTCTTCGTGATCACGTTGGGCCATTCCTGCGGCCGCCAGGCTCGGACGGCCGCACTGGCCACCGCCGCCGCCGCCATCCTCGCGGGGATCTTCTGCCTCGGCGACCAGGCCACGCTCTTCAACGGCGCTTATCGCGTCGATCTCTTTTCCCAGGTCCTCAAGCTGGTGTTTGCCTCCGGTTTCGGCCTCATCCTCCTGCTCAGCGGCGCGTTGGAGGATATCCGGGAAGACGTCAAACCCGAGTATTACTTGTTCCTCACCATCAGCGTCAGCGGCCTGATGATGCTGGTCAGTTCCGTGGATGTCATCACCCTCGTGGTGGCGCTGGAAGTCTCCGCCTTCCCGCTCTACCTCCTGGTGCCCATGCGGCGCGAGCGCCAGGGCCATCGCGTCCAGATGGAATCCGCCATCAAATACATGATGTTCGGCATCGCCGCCAACGGCATCATGTTCTTCGGCCTCAGCTATCTCTTCGGTCTCACGGGTTCCACCTCGCTGCCGGTCATGATGGCCAAGCTCCAACCCTTGATGACCTCACCCGTAGCCATCGCCGGCCTGGCCCTGACCCTCAGCGGCCTCTACTACAAGCTGGCCATCTTCCCCTTCCAGTTCTGGACCCCGGATGTCTACCAAGGCGCCGCCAACGAAACGGCCGCCATGATCGCCTCCCTCCCCAAAGTCGGCGGCGTCGCGGTCCTCGTGCGCTTGGTCTCCCTCGCCACCCCCGATAACCACAGCCTCGCCCTCCTGCTGGCCATCCTCGCGGCCGCCTCCATGTTCTACGGCAACCTCATCGCCCTCATGCAGACCGACTTCAAGCGGTTGCTGGGCTTTTCCGGCATCGCTCACGCCGGCTACGCCCTGGTGGGGTTTGTCGCCCTGAGCGACGAGGGTTACTCCGCCGCCCTTTATTACATCATCGGCTACCTCTTGATGATCCTGGCCTGCTTCGTGGTCATCTGCAAGGTCTCCCAGGACGGCACCAACGTCGCCATCGAGGAATTCGCCGGACTCCATCGCCGTTCGCCTTTGCTCGCCGTCACCCTCGCCGTGGGCGTGTTCGCCTTGGCAGGAATCCCTCCCTTCGTCGGCTTCATGGGCAAACTGAGCTTGCTCAAGGCCGCCTTGGCCAAGGGTTGGCTGGCCTTGGTGATTATCGCCATGATCAACGCCGCCATCGCCATTTATTACTACTTATCGGTGGTCCGCGAGGCCTGGTTCCGCGACCCCGGCGACCGACCCGCCATCCCCCTCAATTGGCCCACGCGCGCCCTTTGCCTGCTCCTCATCGGCGGCATCCTCGCCCTCGGAGTTTTCCCTTCCCCCGTCATCGATCGCCTCCAGCAATCGGTGGCCCAGGCCGCTCACCCGGCCTCGCCGGCAGTGGCCCTCGCGGCCGGGCAGGGGAGTTCTCCCCGCGCGGACCAGGTCCCCCCTTCGCCCTGATCGCTTCCCCGTCATAGGCTCGTCCTGGGCCCCGCCTGTGTGCATTTTTGTGCAAATTTCTTTGTTGCATTTTCCAGGAATCTTGGTAGATCACTAGTGGTTTTGTTTTTTGTCGGTGCATAGCTGGTTGAGTTTTGAACAAATTCCGCTTGGGCGATTCTATTCCTCACGACCAAGTCTGCGGAGTCATAGCGAGATCGTGTCGGAATGAACGTACCTATTTTATTAGCGGCCGCGAGTCCGGGCGGAAGTGCGGGCGGGTCCCAGATGGAACTGATGTACATCTGGAGTGTGGCCACCCTCGAGGCCAAGGCCATCATCGGGTGTCTCCTGGTTTTTTCCATCATCGCCTGGTCCGTGATGATCGACAAGGCCCTCCAAATGCGCCGCGCCAAACGGCTCAATAACCTCTTCAGCGGCGAATTCCGCGCTCAAAAGACCGTCCTCGATATTTACGACCGCCGGGTCCGCGCCGAGGGTTGTCCCATGTTCGTCGTCTATCAGGCCGGGAGCGTCGAATTGGACGCCCGCTTAAAGACACCCGATGGCGCCGGGCGGAAACGCTGGGTCTCCCTCAAGAGCATGGAGCATGTGAAACGCGCCGTCGAAAACTGCGTGGCTCAGGAATCACTGCGGCTTGAGTCCGGGCTGATCCTCTTGGCGATTGCCGTCAGCGGCGCGCCGTTCCTGGGTTTGCTCGGCACCGTCTGGGGCGTCATGAGCACCTTCGGCCACGTCGCCCAGCAGCAGAACGCCAGCCTCACTGCCATGGCCCCGGGTGTCGCCGCCGCTCTCATCACCACCGTCGCCGGCCTGCTCGTCGCCATCCCCTCCATGTTCGGTTACAATTGGCTCGTCCACAACCTGCGCGTCCTGACGGTCGAACTGGACAATTTCGCGCAGGAACTCGCCTCCAAGATCGAGACCGAGTACCTTGAGGATGACAACTAATTAGTCCGCTATGCGCCGGTTTTCCCAACGCAGTGCCCTGGTCACACTCAGCGAGATTAACATCACGCCCTTGTTGGACTTGGCGTTCGTGCTGCTGATCATTTTCGTGATCACCACCCCGTTGATCGAAAAGAGCCTTCCCCTGCGGCTCCCCAAGGTCGAGGGTGGCCCAAACCCGCGCGTGGACCTGCACGACGTCCGGACCGTCGAAATCGGCGCTTCGGGCGAGTTGCGCCTCAACGGGAAGGCCATGTTCCTCGGATCCCTCGTGCAGAAGCTCGCCGATGAGTTCCATTCTAACTCCAACCTCGTGGTCGCCATTCGCGCCGATGAGAATGGCCGGAACAAAGACACCTATGCGGTCATCGATGGCCTGCGCAAGCATGGCATTACCCGCATGGACCTGAAAACCGAACCCCCGAACCGCCCATGAACCGCTCTCAGAAGAGATCCGTGGTCGTCTCGACCGGATTGCACCTGTCGCTGTTCCTCCTGGTACTCTTGGCCGGCCCCGCCTTCTTTTCCGCCAAACCGAAGACCCTGGACCTGCCGCCCATCGATTTCACTCCTATCATCACCACCGACACCGATCAGCACGGTGGCGGATCACCCGGCGCTCACGCCCCGGCCCCGCAACCGGTGGCGCGGCCCGTCGTGGCCCCCGCCCCCGCCGTGGACCGGCCCATCCCCGTTCCGACGCCTCCGAAGCCCATCCCGCGTCCCGTGACGCCGCCCCATCCCAAACCGCCAGTCGAGGATCCCGAGCCCGTCAAGACCCCCATTAAGGAACCTATCAAGAATGTGGTTAAGACCCCGGTGAGGGAGCCGTTCAAAGATTTCGTCGAGGATCATGCGAAGCCCACACCGGTTAAGCCCAGCACCGACTCCCTCGAACCCGCTCGCCCCGCTCGCCGCAAACCAAACATTGATCCCCAAATCACCACCCGCGAAACCGCCTCGGAGATCGAAAAGCGCAACCAGAAGTTGGAGGCCGACCGGAAACTTAGAGAGTGGAAGCGGCAGCAGGAGGAGGAGGACCAGCAGGAACGCGACCTCGCTCGCCGGGCCCAGCTCGCCGCCAAGGAGCGCCGGGACAAAGCCCTTGGCTTGCTTAAGGACCTGAGCCATTTCAGCGAGGGCGTGCCTTCCTCCGGCACCGCCGTTCATCTCGAGATGGAAGGACCGGGAGGCGAAGGCGTGCCCTACGGCAATTTCCTCCTCGGGGTCCAGCATGTTTACCAGCGTGATTGGCAGCCCCGCATCCCCCATGGCGCCACCGACACCGAGCTCTCCGTCCTGGCTACCGTCACCATCGCGCGGGACGGCGCCGTTTTGGAGGCCAAGCTCACCCAGTCCTCGGGCAACCGCGAGGTGGATGATTCCGTCAATGCTACCCTGAACAACGTCCGCCAGGCCGTCCCCTTGCCCGAGAAGGCCAAGGAAAGCCAGCGATCCATCACCATCGAGTTTAACGTCAAACCAAAGCGATTAGCCGGATGAACACAACCTCTTGGATTACCCGAATCGCCCTGGCCGCCTGCCTGGCCAGCGGCTGCCTCCCCGTACTCTCTCAGCCTCAGGTCATCGTCCCCGGGGTTGCCGAAGGCACTCTCGGTGAGGAAAAACCGACCTTCGTCTCCGTGAGTGGCTTCACCGGCGAGGCCGCCGAGGTGATTCATTTCGACCTCTACGTTCAGGGCTTTGCCTACACCAACGCCGAGGCGGCCCAGTACCTCCTCTCCGGAAGCAACGACGGCAACCTGCGCGGCCTCGCGACCGATGCCGTCAATAAAAGCATCCTGGTCAATCAGAGTTACACCGGCGCTTCCGCCCGCCGTCAGGCCCATGCCTTCGTGGATGATTTCTTGCGCAAGCTCAACCGCATTGGCATCGGCCACACTCAAATCGCCTTTAAGGCTGAGAAGGGCCTGGCCAGCGAAATCTACATCGCGGATTTTGACGGCCATGGCGGGCAAGCCGTCACCAGCGACCGTGTCATCGTGGCCGCCCCGTGTTGGGTCCCCGGCCGCATGGGGCTCTACTACACCTCCTACCTCCAGAACCACCCCGACATCTTCTACCAGAACGTCGCTACCGGCGCGCGCCGCGTCTTCGCCCGCTACGGCGGTTGCAACATCAGTCCCGCCGTCTCCCCCGACGGCAGTCGCGTCGCGATGATCCTCAGCAAGGACGGCTGGATTGACCTCTATGTCGGCACCTCCGACGGCAGCACCCCGCTCCGCCTGACCAAATCCCCGCAGGACGAATCCTCCCCCTGCTGGTCGCCCGATGGCCAGTTTATCTGCTACGCCTCCAAGGAGAGCGAGCGCCGTTCCCTCTCCGTCATCCCCGCGGGCGGCGGCAAACCTCAGCGCCTCGACACTCACGGCATGCCCAATCCCAGCGAGCCCGACTGGTCCCCCGACGGCAACTACATCGCCTTTACCTCCCAATCCGGTTCCCATTTCAGCATCTGTGTCATGGCCGCCCCCGGCCGCCACGAGCCATCCCCCACCCAATTGGTCGAGGGTGAAGACCCCTCCTGGTCCCCCAATTCCCGGACCCTGATCTTCGCCCGCCGCCTCGGTGGCAAGGGAAACTATGTGCTCTCTCTGCTTGACGTGAAAACAAAACAAGTCAAGGATGTCTCCCGAATTTCGGGAATCAGCTCCCAATCACAACCAAGTTGGGCTAAGTAGCCCGTGGAAGAAAGTTAGAATATGATGCCGATCAAGTTTGCTAAGTTTTTGGTCCTCGCCCTCGCCCTCACGGTCGCCGCCGCGGGCTGCAAAAAAACCCCCATTAAACCTACCGAGATCACCGGCGGCTCCGGCGGTACCTTGCGGCCGCGCGGGCCCGAGAAACCGATTATCTCAGAGCCCCCCGCCGCGCCAGTTGCCAAGGTGGACGACGCCCCCGTCAGAACTACCGACGACGGGACCTCACTCCCCGGCCGGCCCGGCAACTTCGGCTCCAACCCGGGCGGTCGCAATACGGGGCCGGGAACCGGTTTCCCGATTCCTGGAGGCACTCCCACCACACCTCG
>Ga0316227_1002828_pt1 | contig 14878 bp, 35 predicted proteins | sample TBH18019metaG_FD_206012 | JGI IMG/M metagenome (GOLD analysis project Ga0316227, IMG submission 206012) | Freshwater microbial communities from Trout Bog Lake, Wisconsin, USA - TBH18019 | ecosystem: Environmental > Aquatic > Freshwater > Lake > Hypolimnion/Profundal zone | place: USA: Wisconsin... | reverse complement strand
GCCGCAAAATTAGGTCCTTTGTAAGTAACTTCAAGATCGGTCATTTGCTGATAAAAACGCTTCCAAGTACGAAGTCTACGAGTCTTAGCATGGGCAGGCCATGTGATCATTTTACGTTGAATCAAAGCCTGAAGGTGCTTCCACCTCTTAGATTGCTCACTTGGGCTAGAGGTAAGGGCTACAACTTCAGAGCGTGGCATCAACAATTTTAAACGTTGAGCCACAGCATCGCCTACACCGTTGCCGTCTACTCCTACGGCAAGTACATCGTAGTTTTGTAAGAAGTTAACGATCTGGAAGTACTGTTCTTCCCAGTCATCTCCTTGCATCTCTAACCAGTTGAGGATTCTGTGCTCAAAATAACCGAACTCATCGGGGCGTTCCCAGTCAACAAACACAACAGTGACTACAGTTGAGTCGGTTTTACGTGCTGGGTCAATACCTACTACTACAGGGGTTTTGTGCCAAGACTTTACTAACTCGGCAGATGTGTCTCCCAGGTCATCCATGATAGTAGAGGTAACAAACATGCCTCGCTCAAGAAGCCACTTACAGTTGTATGACATCTGAAACTCATCGGAGTCTTCACCGATTCGAAGCATCTCTTTACGGATAAACTTCTCGTAGTTGGATTGAATCTTTGCAACGTCTTTCCAATCCCATTGAAAGTGGTTTTGCCGTGAGTTCTGGGTTGTTTGTCTACGCTTGTTTAGTTGAATAGACCTATAAAAGTTGTTCTTAGAAGTAGTTGGTGTCCCTGTTTTTACCATAGTACCTGCGTAGTACGCGAGCATTGGGGAAATTGACTTTGATACAACGAAGTCGTCTGCTTCTTGACACTCATCAATGACGATAAGATGGAAAGACTTAGACTCAATCTTAGCGCGAGGGTTAGCGGTCATCATTGTGATGGTAGAACCAGACTTCTTAAGTTTAATTTGTCGAGTTACTCCGCCGACACGTGCAGCGCTATCATCGATCTCAGGGTCTCCTAGTATCTCTAGGGCACGTTCTGAGGTTAGTCGAGTAACTGTACGTCCAAAAAGAGTTTCAGCCTGACCTTCGGTAGGAGCAAAAAGACCCACCCAAATACCATCTTTAAATTTACCCAATAGATCTGGATATAGTTTTGCAAGTCTAGGTAGAAGGATCATAAGTGTGGCTACTGTATCTGCCACTGTTTCAGACTTTCCTGACTGACGAGAGGCCAGGGCGGTGATCTCTTCACCATCATTGATAATTACAGACTCGATAATACGACGAGCCAAAGGCTTTTGGTACGGGTGAAGGTCATGGCCTACAAGTACCTTTAGAAAATCCATGATCTTTTCGATCAACTTGTTAACGAACTCTTGCGACAGTTCGTCGAGTTCAACTTGAGAGTCGCCTTCTACAGGCTTGTCTTCATCAGTTAAGTAGAACTCTGGATTGATTTCCTCAAATTTGTTCTCGTCATAGTTTTCCATAGTTACAGTGTATGCTCAGATCGTCTCTTAAGTTCCTTAGCGATAGCATAGAATGCTTCTGCTCCCATAAGTACTTCTTCTAGATCGTCTTTACTCTGCTCCCTTTGCCAAATTGTAATATGTCGACCAATCGTATGCATCGACTGCTCCATCCACATTATTAATTCGGGCGTAGAGATCTTCGAGACTCTCTTCTCCACTTTCGTCTGGGGCTGGAACCCATCCTGCTTCTTCTTTAAAATCATCGTATGTTACTTCCCTTATTCCGAGTAGTTCTTCAACTTCTTGTTGTTCCTTTACTCCAGTCCATTTACCAAAGACTAACGCCATATAGTTAGGAAGTCTTAGTATTAGGGGAGCGGCTGATCGATATGGTTCTTCAGATTCTTGAGTCCAACCACGTGTTACCACTTTAGTTCCCCAAGTATAAGGGAAGTTAGTGTATTGAATAAACCTGTGTTTACCGATATTAATGAGCCGATTCTTACGCATCTATCTCCGTTTGGTATTGAGTGGCTTAAACTTAGCACCTTTAGATTGAATTTGGGAAGTTCTTGCCAATTTGTAAAACGCCTTACGTGCAGTGGCAGAAATCTTAGTAACATCTGCAAGCCCGCGAGGGTGAAAGTCTAAGTATTTATAAATGTACTGACCCTTGGATACACGGGACTTAAAGGCGGCCCATTCAGAGGGGCTGCACTCATAGTAGTTATAAAAAGTTCCGTCTCTAAATACAACGGTAATCTTCTCTTCTTCAGCATCATATCCTGCAGCAACTGTGCGAGGACGTTCGTGGTTTGTCGTTGAAGTAGGTACCACAGTGAGTTTAGCAGGGGATTCATCCTCGTCTAACTGAGCACCGTACGATCCAGGGATGATAGGATTTTCTTCACCATTGGTGACGTCTTCCCATTGACGTTGGTATGAAAGTTCTGTTGGCATACCTGCCATGTTGTTGTACTCTACTTGACCCTCGTAGTGTTTCATAGTGTCGCGAATACTGATGATCTCTTGAAACTCACCAAACTCTGCGGTCTGGGCAGTTGTTGGTAATCCTGCAAAAGGATTAGCAGCACCTGTTATTTTGGCAATACCTTCGCTTTGACGTGGACCAAAACCGTAGAAGGCTCCCAGTTGTTCTTGGGCAGACGGAAGCGCTACACGGGTTTTCCGCATAGCGCTACCACCTGTTGGACGCTTGTTAGGCATTAGACCCTATTAGGCAAATGGTGTGATTGTAATCGCAGCACCTGCTGAGATGCTAGAAGCACCAGCAGCAACGCTTTGAGTCTTAATGGTTCCAGACAAGCCTGCGGCTGTTCCTGAAAGTCCTGTAAGAGACAAAGAAGTTGTAGGAGTTGTTCCAACTACAAGTGTGTTGGTAGTTGTAGACGAATCTACAACCCATGTTCCATTTGCTGTTGCATCTACAGAGGCTACGACAACAAGTTGACCTGCTGAGAAGCCGTGTGAAGTAGATGTAAGAGACAATAGGTGTGAACCTGATGTACGACTTGCAGCGGTAACTGTCTTTGGAGAGTTAGTTGCTGCTCCTGCTGTTGTAATTGTCATTTCAACATCTTGGAGTGTGTCTTGTGCAATTGCTGTAGTCAAGCCAATAACAGAAGGAACTGTGATGTAGTCAACTCCACCTGATTGAGTTCCTGAAGTGTTTGGAGTATAAAGTGGGAAACCATTCCATGCATCTTCTGCAATGTTGTGGGTGTCCATACCGTAGGTAAGTTTTGATCCTACAGGACGAACGTCATTTGGTTGAAGAGGCATGTTGCCCCATACGAAATCAACTACAACGTTTCCTGCGGAATCGAGGAGGTGACCATCATTATTTGTAGCCATTGTTAAATCCTTTCACAATCATGATTGGTTAATTCGGTCTCTAGAAGTACTTCTTCGCAGTCGCGACATCTGAAGAAGCGTACATTGTCTAATCCTACGTGTAAGGAGTCGGGGTGTTGTTCCTCGTGTTCCATCCTTGGTTGGGCTAGAACTTCAGGCGAAAACGGTCCTCTAGGGCTGTGCGCTACTGATGGTACAGCATGACCCTGCACCGCGAACTTGCGAATGATAGGCATTTTATTCTGCCTTCTTTGGTGCGGCTTTCTTCTTAGCGACTTTAGGCGCTTCTACTTCTGCTTTAATAGCAACTTCTGGAATAGAAGAAATTGCAGTTAGACTATCTGCTCTATCTGCTTTCCACTGCTCTGTTGTTTCTAGAAGGCCAGCACGTTTGCGCTTATCAAGAAACTGAGGAAGGTGGTTTGGGCAATAATGAACGCCTACCTCTTTAGTAAGTCGGTATACGTAATGGGATGGCTTATCGCAGTTTGCACAAGTCATGGGTATTGCTCCAATCCAAGTCCTACGTCATAGCCACCAGTCATTGGTCCTGGACGTGATGGCTCTGGCATAACTTTATCTAATCCTACGCGTTGTTCGTCTGAGACGTCTGGATGTTGCGCCAATGCTTGGGCGCGAGTCCAAAACTCTGGTGGATACATTCCAAAGTTTCGAAGTATCTGACCATGTGTAACAAGTACAGGCTGTTGTGCTGTTTTTATAGCAAAGTCCAGCATGTGTTTATCTTGAGCGGTCAGTGGAGGTACACGAGTGTTATACCCATCAAAAAAGTGGGTATACGAGTCATCATCTCGACTGATCTCTCCAGCCATTGTTACTTCTTTTTAGGTTGGGTTCCTGGAGCAGTTGGCTTAGCGCCGCGTGGCTTAACAGGTACCTTGGTTGAAGATGAAGAAGACATTCCAAATGACTGTGCTGGTGTAGTTGTTGTTGCTTTGTTCTTTAGTGTTCCTGGCATGGGTGCTCCTGTATTAGATGGGGTAATGTATGAACCACGTTTACGATACCCAGGTACTGGTGCTCCAGTACTTTGAGGTGTCGGTGTTGGCCTGTGTGCCATCTGCATACTAGTAGCAGTTTCTTGCGCCTGCTTGGTATACTTCTTATGAACTCCAGGATCTGTAAAATTCATACGCTTTGTATTAGGCAACTTATACGCAGCCCAAGCAATGGGGTTAAAACTGCTATCTGCGATTGGCATGCTCATGGGCTTAATTCTCCTCTAAATCTTCGGAAATTGGCTCGTCAACATCATGCGGAATTCCTAAGTGGTCTTCGATCTTTATCATACGCTCAATGACGTTTTCAAAGATACTCATAATGCGCTCTTGGTTGGCAAACAGTTTGTCCACTACATCTTTGGTGGATTTACCACCATTATTGCTTAGTTCTCCATCTAACTTGTTCAACCGCTCCATGACACCAGGTATACGGTCTCTTCCTGGCTCCTCTGGCTCGCCTGACCAATCCCTCATGAACTTGTCCACCCATTCACTAAACTTCTTGACCTTTGTATGAAGCGGTTTAAAGATCTGATAAATTGCAACGATGGCGGCAAGGACGCCGCCTATCGCTGTCAGTGTGATGGCTGTATTGCTATTCATGAAGTTACGAGACTACTTTGCTGGGTCTACTGGTGCGTCAGTTGCTGCGTCTACTGCCTTGGTTGCGTCTGCAACTGCAGTGCTTACTGCCTCTGTAACGAGTGGTGTTGGAAGGTTTGTATCCTTGACGATTGTGTTAACAAGGCTCTTTTGATTAACTTTAGCAAGTACTGGACCAACAAGGCCTGCTGCAAAAGCAAGTACTACAGACTTGTATGAACGATGTGCATGTGCGTCTTCAACTGCCAACGCGAATGCTGAACCTGCTGTTACGTAGATATAGTGCTCGATGTATGCTTTTGTCTTTTTGCTGAGTTTCATGTGTCTCCTTTAGGTGTGCCCTTTAGAGAATTATGACAAACAGGTTCTAGAAAAGAAGATTAAATAGGGCGCCAGTTTTTGTTGATAACCTGAGAATCGTTTGTAGACGATGAGTTCACTGACTCTCCCTCAATACCCTTTCCTGGACCTGACCAAGTAACAACAGAAGGATTGGCTACAGATTTAAGCATAGGTTCAACGTATTGAAAATGTTGCTTGATACTTACACGGTTATTGATCTTAAGAACTTTACGATTAAGTTGCTTACTCATGCTGGACTTCCACCTGCAGCACCTGCAGCAGATGCCGCCGTACCGCCTTGACCTATTCCATTAGCAACATTAAGTCCCATAGCACGCTCTGCAATTGCCTTGGCAGGCCATTGAGCCGCTTGAACTGCTGTACCAGATACCAAGTTTCCTGCAGCCATAGTTCCAACTACATAAGGGTATGCTTGACGCTGATTATTACCCAAAGTTCTATTTCCTACGTAACCTGATTGGCGACGCTCTGCACGTGCAGCATGTATTCTTTGAGATGCCTGTACTCTATTAGAGTTTTGAGATACTGCGCGAGATAGGCTACTCACTTTGGCGCTCACGATCTTGCTTAAAGTCTGTTGGGTCAACTTGTGGACCAACGCTGTAATTGCCGTAGGTTCCATTTACTCCACCAAACATTCCAAGACCAACATGATCCTGAAACTCTGGAACTGATAAGTTATTCATCCCCATGCTGTATGTATCCTTCTGGATCATAAATCTCTACGGATTGTAGAGCCAACTTGTAACCTGTTTCGCGTGCATGATGCCCACAAAAAAGTAGTTCCCCTGTAATGAGACGTGCACGAACCCGTGCTTGCGCTCCGCACTTATCACAGCGATCTAAGGCTGTAAACTCGCCTTGAACATTAGCAACAGTAGTCACTGTCATAGTTTGCTCCTTTTTTTAGCCCATGTATTGGCATACTATACCTATCGACAAGTTCACTGCTTCCTACCGCTGCGGCCTTTGTGATAAGGTCTACGTAGTGCCGTCTTTGGCACGCCATTGCGAAATTAAACACATAAAGGAAAACGATGATTCATCTAATGAAAAGATTATTTTGTAAGCACTTAACTACTGACTCTGCATCCTGTCCGTTTACTGGTAACACGTATGTAAGTTGTTCTAAATGCGGTACTCAGTTATCCTCTAATAAAACTGCTTAGTCGGCTTGAATCCCCATAGACTCTAAGAAGATTTCTTTTTCTGACATAATAAAGTCTTTAATTTGTGATGTACGAGCAACAATGTGCTCTTCTGTTTGCTTGATAATTTCTTCGTCCAATTCGTCTTTATGAGCCTCGTAATGCTCGATCGCGTAATCTAATACCGATTGAGCAGAGGCGGCTTTAATCTGGGCATCTTCCCAGCGTGCTTTTGCACGTTCTTCTTTTGTTTGTAAAATAAAAGCGTCTGCTTCTATTTGTTTTGCGATACGTTTGTCTTCTGATTTACTCATGTGCACTCCTTGCAATCTTTAGATGTTTTAAACTCTGCGTACGTAACAAAGTTAACCCTACTACATGTTCTGCAGACTACTTTAATCGTAGCGGTATTTTCAATACTCATCGTGAGTCTGTTTTATAAAATCCTGAACCCTTAAACTGGATTCCAGGAGGAGATGAGTATATCTTGCTCATCGAATCGCTGCAACATACAGGTAAAGAGTCATCACCAAATGATCGGTACAGTTCTTGAATTCCACCGCAGGTATTGCACTTAAAATCATAATTAGGCAAGTTATGCTCCTAGTATCGGTACTGTTCTTCTTTTTGTAATGGTCCAGATGAGTACACACTAAACTTACAAGAAATGCTTACCGCTTGTTCAGGGCCAGCACCCGCGGCTAATGCCCCTAGTGCGTATGCCGCTCCAGAGCCTACTGCATAGAACCCATCTTCTGTTCTACAAACTGACAGGTCATCTGCTACATCAAAGAGTTCTCCGCCTACGCAGAGTAGGAAATGAAAACGTTGCTCATCACTCTTACCCTCACCTTTACCTTCATTAAAATCAAACCCGTTGTCTACCAAGCACTTACGCATCGATGGCATTGCTTTAGTAATAATGAAGTGGTAAAGATCACGTTTATCTGCTGCAGTTGGTTTAGGTGGATTCCAGAAGTGTTGAACAACATCACACGGCTGAACTTCACCACTACCTGCGATAAGAAACTCGCCTCTTTTGGCAATCTTCTTCATATCAGGGTGTATAAAACGACGACCTTCACCATCAGTAACTTGGTTATCGGCAACAAGAACAGACTTATTTCTGTACTGAATCCCTACGATCGTTGTCATAGGCCAAGAATACCAGGATTACTGATAAATTAGGCGGAAGGCTAGATCTCCAGGGGTTGTCAAATAGTCGGGTTTGTCCGAAATTGTCCTACCAGCCACGTCGTAACAGTGGTCAACTAGTTCAGAGCAGATAAACCCGTCTTTTTCGGCCAAACGTTTCAAAGCGTACATATTGGACAAAAGTTTGATGCCTAAAATACGCAGGGCTAGAACAAGGATGGTAAAGAAGTCATAGGGCTTGCCCACCAGTTTATGTGCTTCGGCTACGATGGTTGTTCGTTCATCTGGGGATATGCCCTCGTGCTGGTTCCAGGCAATAGTTCCTGAAGGGTATTTGGTTACAGGGGAGATAATTACGCCTTTAGGGGTGGCCTCTACAACTTCGTTGTTACCTATGTAGATAACTGCATGATTCCAACGGCTAAGGGTTCCGATCTGGATAAGACGACCAAAGATGCCAGTAGTACCAACAACTCCGTAATCTCCGTAAACAGGCTGGTAACTCATTCTTTATCCTCACTGATCAGATTGTGTATGAACTTTTCGGCTTCAAAGTCTGCGGCTGCTGCGTGGTGGATTCCTCCAACACCACGATGGTGACTCTCGCAGAGCCACTCCAAGTTCTCGGCGCTTTCTACCCATGCCCCTACTTCATCAGGGTTACTAACTCCTGGGTAAGCAGTTTCTAGAAGAGAAAGGTCTACAGAGTTCATTAGGCTAAACTCGATGTGACTGTGGTGGAGTTCTAGGCCGCCAAAACACTCTGACATATCCCCACGGGCAACCCCAAAGGCGCACTTTGCATCCTTCTCAGTTTTGCGTCGAAACGCATCAAAATCCTTGTAGTGAGGATCATCCTCACGGGGTGTATGGTCTGGAAAATGCACTACATAATGATTGGTGGTCTTTTGGTCGTGAGCGTCAGTCATGCTTCCCCTTGTTTTGCGCCCCTTGGAGAATGGTATAGGATGATCAGATGAGAACACACATCAATGGAACACTATTTCGGATCAAGAGAGTAAAAGGTCAATACGGATTAGGTATGTTTTGTGATATCTACGAGAAAAAAGGCGGATTCCAATTGGGATCAATAATGTTTCTTGTTGGAGGTAAAGGATGAGCCACATCGTTAAGTTATCCAAAGAAGAAGTCCGTGCATGTGCAGACGCTGCCTTAAACCGCTGGATGATAAAGTTCGGCAGTGAGGACCGCCCCAACTACGCAGGGGATAATAAGGCAAAACTAGAACCAGAAATCGCAGCCACCGTTCGCACAATCGTTGCTGAGTACGCTGTAGCCAAGTTATACAAGAAGTCTTTTACGTTCCCCTTTTACCCAAATGCAGAGCACTCTTATCGCAAAGACATTGCAGATGTAGGAACTAACATAGAGGTAAAGTCGATCCGTACTAAAGATGAGATCCCTGTATTTCCTAAAGACATACGTGATGGATGGGTCCTAGTAGGTGCACGCGTTATTGACCGCGACTATTACTCAGAGGTTGAGATTTTTGGTTGGCTTCCTATGGAAGATGTACAACGTAATGAATGGATCTACGCACCTGAAGGATCGTGGCGTATACCTTTAACTGAATTTAATGACTCTTTAGATATACCAGAAACGATTAATACTCTCCTGCTGCACTAGTCGCTGCGGCGGCAGGGTGTTCATCCTTGATAGGTTCTTGATTAGACATCTTCCAAGCCTGACCGCCCCACACATCCATGTCCATCTTGTTGTGTTGACCAAACTGTGAGTTTGATAGATTTAACATTAAAGTTTCACCAACTGACCTGTTGAAGTTTTGTAATAACCATAGCCGTTTTTTGTTAAAGTAAAAGGTGTTGTAACTGCATTGTACAGGCTAAAAGGTGCTGTTCCTTTTAAGTTATAAAAAGAAGGAGTAGTTACATCTGGAAGAATGCAGTTTGTTGTTCCTGATACATAATTAGAGTAAGAACCAAATACATGGTCACACACCTCTACCAACCAAGTGCGCCCCTTGCTGTCAACTGCAGAAAGTGTACCTATCTGTGGATCACAAAGCATCTCTGCTAGTTCGTGGCAGATGGTCGTAACAAGTCCTTCAGTGTATGTTGCTCCGAGTAGTTGCTTCTTTCCAATAAAGATTGGCTTAGAGTAATGCCCAAACAAACGGTAAGAAGCAGTGGGTGAGCAATACGCGGTGGGTAATCCGTTTTCAAACGTATGGTAACCAGTTGCTCCTTGAACTCTTTTACGATCTGTAACATAGATTAACCATGCTCCTGGAGTAGGGACTGTGGTTATTACAACGTCAGGCAATCCCCAAGGTTTTGTAACTAAAGGTGCAAAATGTTTTACAGAGTCAACAAGGATACTAAAGTCAGTTTGAGCAAGGTTTGCTTCATTAACTAAACAGACTGTTGTCATTCTGAAGTTTCTGTCTCACAGATACACTTGCAAGAGTCAACGCTACATACGCCATCAATAATATAGTGGAAGCAAAGTTTGCAGGTATTTTCATCAGTCATTCGTAGTGTCGATCTTCCTGTGCTTGTTCCAGGGAGTCGAAGTGTTTCACTGGAAAGATGTGGTTTTTAAATTGCTCTGATGCCAAAGCAACTCTGTGATGCCCACCAAGTACTTGAGGCTTACGCTCTGTACCCATCGTCTTTGTTTCAACTGAAACATGTCCTTTGATGCCATGAACTTTAGCCATGTTTTCAATAGATGTGTTAGGGCCGATACCTTGACGAGCAAGTGCTGGTCCACGAAGGCTTCTCCACGCACCCCCGCTATCTCGTTCAAAAGACTCTTTGCCATAACGCTCAGTGCCAGTCATCTTGGCCTCTTCGCCTTTGCGTGCCCAGGTTTCAGCATCGCTCTCTGGTTCAAAGACGTTTCCCTTTGAAGGGTTCTTATCGCCTTCGTATGGTACGTAATGCTCTTTAATTTCTGGTCCAGTCATGAACATAGGCATGTTGCCTGTCTTGATCTCATGTCCAAGACCAAACTCCTGTTGACGACCGTAACTACGCTTGGGTGTGTACGCAGGCTTCTTCTCGGCTTCTGGTTTGCGTTGTGGCTCCCAGTTGCCTTCTACCGTGCTCTGTTCCCATGTCATACACCTATTATCGCCAATTAAAACGATAAGCGCCTGATAAAATGGTTTATTCTTCCAGAAACGGGGACTTAATGACTGCTGGAATCGATATAGTAAATATCGCACAGAAGCAAATAAACTTTTACGGTGGTACAACAGATAAGAATCCTTATTCCGAGTGGTATGGAATAGGTGATGTTCCCTGGTGTGCGTGCTTCGTATCGTGGTGCTTTGCACAGGCTGGAGCGTCTCATCTCGTTGCAGCAGAAACAGACAAGGGATTTAGTTACTGTCCTGCTGGTCTTACCTGGTTTCAAAAGAATGGTCAGGTAGTAGATAAGTACAGTGGACAACCTGGAGACCTTGTCTTCTTCTCATGGGCAGGTAACGGCCAAGCAGATCACGTAGAGATTATCCAAGCAGCCTCTAAAGATGGCATCACTACTATTGGTGGCAACACTGGGCCAGAGCACATGCTTAATGCATCCCAATACGATGGTCATGGGGTTTACCAACGCCATCGTGCTTACCTCTATGTATTGGCAATCGTTCGCCCTAAGTACGACGCTGGATCAAAGCCAACAACAACAAAAACGTCTACTAAGACTGCAGCAGCAGGAGTTGCTGGGGTTACAGCCTTAACAGGTGGCGGAGCCGCTGTGGTACACAACTCCTCTTCCACACCTGTTAAATCTACAACTGTATTAGTTGCACCACCATTTCCTGGTGCATCTGCATTTAAGGTTGGATATAAAAGCCAAACAGTTCAAATTGTAGAAAAGGCCTTAGAAAATGCAGGACTACTTCCTGCAAATATGGTTACAGGAACCTATTCTTTGGAAGATGCTGGCCTTATCCCTGCTTATCAAGCAAAGTTCACTGCCTTAAAAAAGTCTAAGGGACTTGATGCTGCTACTTATAACTCTATGATCAAGGAGGCTGGAGCCTAATGAAGTACTTTCAAAAGGCATCCGACTGGTGTGCTACAGCCTTTGGTTCTCCATGGTTCCTTATCATCCACATGATCTTTTGGGTTTTGTGGATGCTCTTTGCTACCTTTGACCCATATCCATTTAACTTGTTGACACTAACGGTGTCACTTGAATCGATCCTTCTATCAGGATTGTTGTTGAACGCAACTAACCGTTCTGGAGCAGAAGATCGTAAGATTATGGACGTAACACTTAAACTCGACCATCAAACACACACGATGATTCGTGAGATATGGGAGAAGATGAACGATGGGGATTAAGTTTAACTTTACTAGCCCTGCTCACCTTGCGCTATCAGGTACAGCGGCTTTAGGTACATGGGCTGCTACAGGTTACTCAACAGACCCAAAGCATCTTGCTGCTGTCGTGTTGGCCGCGGGTGCTGCAAACGCATCTGAGAACAAGCCTATGTCTAGCCCTAATGTTCCAGCAGACTCACACATTATTACTCCGTATGTAAACAACATCAATCCAGAGGTTTAAACCTCTTCGTAATAACCATCATCCGCTTGCTCATCAGTAGTGTTGATCTCGTTTATCATTTTACGGCGTTTGTGTGTACGGATAGCATGGCAATTAGCGCAGACGATGTCGCATTTGGCTAGTTCAATCATAATCTCTTCTAGTGTGTTATTACGAAGCATGTGAGATACATTGGCAACTTTTGTATCCCAAACATGGTCTGCTTGTAGTACGTAGTATGGGTGTTGATAGAAATGACCACGACGCTTACAGTCGGCGCATCCGCGAGATTCTTTGTACTCTATAACAATTAACCTACGACGCTCTCGTTCATTTTTGGTTGTTTCACGGGTCTTATCTTTTTGACCCTCACCAAGATGGTAGGACATAGTTCCCTTAGATAGCCCTGTTAGTCTTTCGATTTCACGGTAAGACTTGCCCTCATCACGTAGACGAAACATCTCATCTACCTGTGCTTTATTCTTCTTGAAGCCCATTGTCATCTCTTAACCAAGTACTTATCTCTTTCCACTGTTCGGGAGTAAGAAGGGCAGTTATTCTACCCAACACGTAAGGATAACTGTTAGCGTACAAAGGCTCGTACTGTCGCACTAATGATGTAACGACGTCTATAGTGATGTCACGCTCAAGTGGATTCACTGGCATCCTACGCAGTAAAAAGGGGTTCTGATATCTTTTTTCCAAATAACAAAGGGCTTTGAGCAACAGATACACACTGCTAAGGCCTCATCAGGACCTACAACAGGTGGCAGTGGATTGTGCCAGTCAAGAGGTTCACCTCGTAGGATCTTCTTAATAGTATTTAAGATACGCATTAACCCATCCTCACCATCACTGCTACATAGATCGCAAGCATAGAGAGCAGTACAATCAAAGGAACAAAAATTTGATCTTCTGGTGATTTATTCAACATTGGCCTTCTCCCATTCAAGGTAGTAAAGGGCAAACTCTCCGATATCTAGAGAGCCACCTTCATACGGTGTTTCATCTTCAAGGTACTCAAAGAAAGCATCATCTACTACTACTAGTGGTAGGTCAAATCCAAAAGGCTCTCCATCAAAGATTGCTTTCATCGCAAACTCAGCCATCTTCCTAACCTCCCCTTTCCAAACCCATCGCATGATGGGCATATACCTACCGATAAACCGATTCTTGAGTTCAAGAAGTATAAAGCAGTATCGTCACCAATGACTTCTTCCTTGTAGGTGTCACGTAACTCTTCCAAGTACATCCAACCTAGACCGTCGCAATCATAACAAGTCATGCCAACCTCTTCTCAATGGCTTGAATGGTTTGGCAGGGGTAATCAAAACCATCGCATAAAATACAATTAGTTCCCCATTCGCCATTAGGCAAAGTAATTTCTTGTGGCTTATGCAATTCCACTACTGCGCGAAGGGCATCGAGCATGAAATCATGCGAGCCATCAAAGCAATTAAAGTCGTAGTCGTACTTGCTGTTATCTATTGCAAAGTCTATCTCTGCCAGCAATTCATCGTGAGTCATTAGAATAACTCCTTAGCAATAGCATCAAGCATTTTGGTTAAGGCTAAGTTGTACCCGTATGAATACCAAGCCACTTCTTGTGCAGGCATGTTTTCTGTATCCAGTGGTTGATTGGCTAGTTCCACTACTGCGCGAAGGGCTTCACGCCTTGGCTTTTCATTTGCATATCGTAGTTCCATCGAGTAAATCTTCTTAAGCAAATCATCTTGGGCCATGTTCTCATCGTACTCATCGTGTGTCATGCGTTCCCCCTTGCGATCTCGGCAGCGTGTAATAGAACGGTTTTAATGTACTCAGCAATGGCGAGTGTGTCAACGCTCTGTGTCATTGCAGCGCCTTTATAGCCATCATTGGCGTATTGCTCAATCTCTTGGGCGATTAACTCGCGCACGTCTTGTTGCGTCATGGCTTGACTGTCTTTTCAAGGTACTCAATGACTTCGCAGTCTACATCGCATAGATCATTGCTAATAATTTCGGCAACGTATGTAGATGCTACAGATTGTCTAATAGCCTGGACTAGTTCTTCACCAAGGTCTATTTCCCAATTAACATGTTTGGTCCAAGGCTTACGCAGTGTGTATCCGAGTAGTTTCATGTTGCCCACCCTATCACAACCAAAACCTAACACCCCCAATGTGAGGTTTTACAGGCTATTGCTTCCAAACATAGACTCGAACTATGATTCACGGCTTCAAAGGCCGTTGTCCTTCCATTGGACGATCTGGAACTAAGTATCGCTGGTCATCTTGGACTCGAACCAAGAACATCCGCCTTAACAGGGCGGCACTCTGCCATTGAGTTAATGACCATTGTGGGAAGAGTTTACGTCGTGTTCCCAAGGACGAGAAGGTTCACTCACATGGGATCCGCTTCTTAGGAGATAGTAGCAGACTTTTCGTCGGCGCTCCACTTCCTGATATTTCTCAGGTATACGAAGATATAAGATAAGCAAAAGACAATCAGACCATATTGTCTGGCCAGAACCGAATAGGCAATCCATAGGAACTCATTAAGGATCAGTATTCCAAACGCCCAGATCTTTTTATGTCCGACGTAAAAATTTCCTAATGTGCCCAAAATGCCTAATACCCAGCCCCACCATTGACTCATTGGTCTTTTTGTCCCTTTTTCTTTTTTACGCCAAAAAGCGCCCGAATGATCTTTTTAAAAGAAGTCTTCCTCTAGAGTCTGCCTAA
>Ga0316227_1002817_pt1 | contig 14930 bp, 15 predicted proteins | sample TBH18019metaG_FD_206012 | JGI IMG/M metagenome (GOLD analysis project Ga0316227, IMG submission 206012) | Freshwater microbial communities from Trout Bog Lake, Wisconsin, USA - TBH18019 | ecosystem: Environmental > Aquatic > Freshwater > Lake > Hypolimnion/Profundal zone | place: USA: Wisconsin... | reverse complement strand
GGAGGTCAACCTCAATCCCCAATGTAAGGAAATATCATGGACTTGTACAAACCCAAAGCCGGTGGCGCTCCTCGTCGTCCTACAGACAACAATCAGCAACACGGTCAAATTACTAACACACCTCGTTTCTCGCAACTGGGTGGCTTGTCGGGTGCTTCTAAGTACGACAAGAACAAAATGCGTGTCGAAAAACCTGGTGATGGCCGCAAGGTTATCTAATTTTTGCTAAGAGGGTAATACTATGTCTTTAGAAAATCTATCTCTGGAAGCCCGTGACGAGTTAGCTTCGCTATCTCAAAAACTGGCTGAAAATCCACAAACTCGCAAAGAGTTTCTGCGTTTGACCAAGAAAGTCAACCCTGATTTGCCAATTCCTGAATTGGAGATCGAGGACAAAACCAATTCTGCCATTGACCAGATCAGAAGCGAAAACGCACAGCTTCAAGCTAAGTTGCGTGAGCGTGATGCTATGGAGGAGTTAGAGCGTCGTCGTCAAAGCCTTGTTAAAAAGGGTTTGGCAACTGAAGACGACATCGCAGACGTAGAAAAAATCATGTTGGAGAAGAAAATCTCCGATCATGAGACAGCAGCACAGTATCATGCGTGGATGAAGCAAGCAGCCGTTCCAACATCTACGGGTTACAACCCAAGTGCAGTCAAGAACTTTAACTTGAACGCATATTGGAAGAATCCGCAGGCGGCAGCTCGTAACGAAGCGTTTAATGCACTCAATGACCTGCGTAAACCTACGCGGCCTATTGGGTTGTAAGAGGGTAGGCGGCATCTCTTAGTTGAGATGCTATTTTTTTATTTTTTAGGAGTTTGCTATGGCTATTGGTGGCGGGATTCTCCCGGCAACAGGTTCGTCGCAATATACGGAATTAACGTACGTAACGCGCCGGGCCTTTATCCCAAAGCTGGTCGTCCAGCTTTATAACTCAACCCCGCTGATGGCTGCGCTTATCGCTAACAGCCAACAAGCATCCGGCGGTGTGTCCTCTGTCACGGTTCCCGTGCAAGGCGCACAGTTTGTGAACGCCCAGTGGTCTGACTATTCTGGTTCTTTCAACCAGCCTTCAGTCCAACAAGGTGCGTTTAACGCCGAGTACAACTTGAAGTTGATGATCGCTCCCGTGCCTTTCCTGGGTATGGAAGGTGTCGCGCAGCAAGACGCTGCCATTATCCCGTTGATCGAAGCTCGTATGAACGATGCTACCAACGTGATGATGGACGCTATGGCTACCGCTTTGTACACCAACACCACCAACCAACAACAATTTATTGGTTTGCCTGGTGCTATTGACGACGGTACTAACTTGCAAACCTACGGTAACATTAACCGCTCCACCTACACTTGGTGGCAGTCGAAGGTGTATAACGCTGGTAACGTGAACCCCACCCGTCAAAACATCTTGCAGTACATCTCTGGTACTGTTAAGAAGGGTGCTGAAATGCCTTCATTCGGCGTTTGCGGTTTCGGTACTTGGACTCTGTTGGCACAAGACTTTGTGGGCCAAGAGCAGTACGTTATCACCCCCGGTTCTGGTTTCGACGGTGATGGCAATGGCCCTCAAGCCGCTTTCCGCGCTTTGATGGTTGCTGGTGTGCCAATCTACCCCGATCCATATTGCCCCGAAGGTACTGTGTACTTTATTAACACCAACTATCTGAGCTTGTACATCCACGAGCAAGGTTCGTTTGTGTTCACTGGTTTCGAGTCCACTCTTCCCAACTGGCAGATTGGTTACGTCGGCGCTGTGCTTATGATTGCTGAGTTGATTAGCACCAAGCCCAAGTCGATGTCTCGTGTGTACAACTACAACTCTCTCTCACTGTAAGGAGTAATAGTCATGGCACTTGGTTTAAATAAAATCGTTCTGGCTAACGCCTCTACCAACACGCCTGGTGCGTATTGGCAGTTGACTAGCGTTACCGCCAACAACGCAACCGTCCTGATCCCCGCCGGTACTTACCTGGCGTTCCCCACTGGCAACGTGACCATCGAAGCTGTGTCTGCTTATAACTCAAGCAACAGCACTGCTACTTGGTCTACTCTGTTGGCTAACAACACTGGTGGCGTCATCATCTCTGATGGCGTGAACGTCCGCGCTAACGTGACCGTTGCTACCGCTACTACGATGACTCTGGCTACCGTCAATGGTGGTCAAGCCGCTAGCGGTACTTACAACTCTTAAGGAGAGCTAAATGGCTAATCCAGATTCAGTTGCACAGTACTATCTGGACAGCTTTGGCGGTGGTCGCATTGCTTCTGTACAAGCCACTCAGTTAAATACGACTGGTAACGCTGTAGTTACCATTCCAATTCTGTCTGGTGGTTTGACCAAGGGCGCTAATGTGGGCAGTTCCGGTGGTGTCATTATTCGTCGTATCACGGTGAATAACCCCACTGGTTCCGTCTCTACCGCTAACGTGTCTATTACCACGAGTAACGATGGCAATGCCAGCAACGCTGTTGTTGCGGCTGTTGCCCTTGCCAACTTGACTGGTACGGGTACATATCAAGACTTGACTATCGCATCGCCCTATACCGGCAATGTTGTGTCTGGTTATAACACTAATGCCTTGTACGTAAATGTGGGTACTGCGTCCGGTAACGGTAACGTGGTCAGCATCCAAGTATACGGCGACGTTGTGAGTTTCTAATGCCTAATGTCTACGTCACCAATAAAAGCGACATTGAACTGACCGATGGTTGGAACGGTGTCATGTACGAGTTTAAAAAGGACACAACTGTAGAGTTGCCGTTTGAGATTGCTCGTCATGTTTTTGGTGTCGGAATGACAGACAAAGAGAAAGAAGAAAAGCTAGCACGTCTAGGTTGGATTCAATCTCGGGCAGAACTGAAAAAAGGACTGGAAATGCTGGAGAAGTTTGAGATTTCTTCAGAAGCTCCTAAGCAGAACCACTCGTTACCCTCGGTGGTAGAGTTAGTACCCCAATCCGGTGAAGGCCGGAGCGGGGGAAAAGTCTCTCGTCGTGCAGCATAAAATGAGTAATACATGGCAACTCTGTCGTCCTACCTTACTGACTTGCAGACAATCCTGCACGATCAGAACAATAACTTTTGGACTCAACAAGAGTTAACCAACGACATTAACGACGCTCGTCAGCGTGTATGTCGTGACACTGGCTGTCTAAGAACACTTCAAGGCGCAGGTGTGGGTCAACCACTCTCTACGCCTATCGCTGCCTACAATCCTTACGCAGGCAACTCCACAAACCAAACTCCTGCAACCGCCTGGGTCGCAAACACGGCTGTTACTGCGGGTCAATACGTATTCAACAATGTATTTATCTATCAGTACCAAACGTCGGGAACATCTGGCTCTACAGCGCCAGCTTACCCAACTCAAAACAACGTGTTTCCCCCAGCAACTGCTTTTGCAGACGGTACTGCTACCCTTAAGTATGTTCAGCCTGCTGAGCAAATTCAGTACGCAAGTCTCCCCTCGGGCACACAAACGCTTGATGTTCTGAATGTGACGCTGTATTGGGGCAATTCACGCATCCCACTACGCAATTTGAACTGGACTGAGTTCAACGCACAGCTCCGTTACTGGCAAAACTATGTTGGACGCCCTGTTTGCTTCTCAACATACGGTCAGCAGACGCTTTACATCTCTCCTGTGCCGGATCAAGCCTATTACATCGAAGTGGACACCACTTTGCTGCCTACACCTCTTACTTTGTCTAATCCGAGTGCTGTAGACCCTATAAACGACCCGTACACAACTCCTGTAGTGTTCTATGCCGCATACAAGGCAAAATACAAGGAGCAAAGCTACGGGGAGGCCGAGATTTACAAGCAAGAGTACATCAAGCACATCCAAGCTGTGTTGAACTCTGTATTCACGCGACGTATCCCTGACGCTTACTCTTACTTCTAAACATGGCAGCATCAGAACAAAAAAAGTCCTATGCTGTCATTAAGAGCTTTAAAGGTCTAAACACCAAGGCCAACCGTACAGCTATCGAAACAGAGGAGTTCTCGTGGATTGAGAACGTCCAGCCTGTAGGCTACGGTAATTTGCGGGTTGTACCAGGTCAGACGACCATCAAGACGGGTGCTTTTAGCAACACAGTTAGCTATCTCACCTCGTTTAACATTAACAACACCGAATACATCTTTGCTGCTGAGGCTAACGGGGCTGCACAGTATTGCACTCCTGCTGGCACAACGGGTAACGTGGCCTCTAGTGGTACGTTTAGCAGCTCAGGTGTTACTGCAACTCAATTTAACAACCAGTATGCCCTTATAGGAGACCCCAATAACGGGTTGTTCTCTTGGGATGGGGCTAATCTTGTCTCTATAGGCTCTGTAGGTGTTATCGGCATCACAAACCCCGGTGCTGGCTACATTACAGCTCCTACAGTCACGATTACGCCCCCAGATCAGACTGGTGGTGTGCAAGCAACCGCTGTATCTACCATCACAACAGGTGCTAGCGGCATTTCTTACATCACGCTCAGCTCTGGTGGCTCAGGATACACATCTGTACCGTCTGTCACCATCTCTGCACCTACTGTTTCAGGCGGTGTGCAAGCTGTAGCGTATGCCACTATTCAAGCTAATGCTGTTGTTGCCATCACGCTGTCTAACGCAGGGTCAGGATACCTGTCTCCACCTACCATCACAATCTCTGGTGTGGGGTCTGGTGCTAATGCGACTGCGGTGCTAAACACAGGTACGGTCAACACAATTACCATCACCAACGGTGGCAGTGGGTATACGTCCTCACCTACTATTACGATGGCTCAACCTGTTGTTTTTACAGGGAATTGCAGCATATCTGGCACAACACTGACGATCAACAGCACCTCTACAGGGGCTATGCAGGTGGGTGCTACCCTGTCAGGCACAGGTGTTACTGCTGGCACAACCATTGTCAGCGGCTCAGGATCTAGCTGGGTGGTCAGCGTATCTCAGACAGTAAGTTCTACCATCATCACAGCCAGTAATGGCACGGCTGCTACTGCTATCTGCCAGTTGTCTACCTTTAAAACGGGCACTGTAGCGATTGCAGTAACGGGTGGTGGGGCAGGTTACGGGGCTAACGGTTCTTTCCCAGTGACAATTACGGGGGGTAACGGAGCTAATGCTGCCGCTACAGCCATCGTGTCGGGGGGTGCAGTTACTCAAGTCATCATGACTAACCCTGGTACGGGGTACACAACCCCCCCTACTATTAGCTTTGCCCAAGGTCAGGGGGCTAACGCAACTGGTGTTGTGGTGCTAAACAGCAATCCTATAGTAGATGTGGCCTCATTTTCTGGTCGTGTTTGGGTTGCACAGGGTCGTACAGTCACGTATTCCTCTTCTGTGTCCTTCTCAGACTTCACATCTGTTTCTGCGGGGTCGTTGACGCTTACTGACTCGACGCTAACGGGCAATATCAACAGTCTGCTTTCTGCCAACAACTTCTTGTATATCTTTGGGCCAGACAGTATTAACGTGTTTTCCAACTTGCAGGTGACGAGCACGGGTACAACCGTGTTTACGAACACAAACGTGTCTGCAAGTATTGGTACACAGCTTTCTTACGCTGTTTTTCCGTATTTCCGGTCTGTTTTGCTGATGAATAACTACGGTGTGTACTCTCTTGTGGGGTCTACAACGTCAAAAATCTCAGATCCGCTGGACAACATCTTCCCGTATATAGACTTTACCAACTACCAGGTGTCTGGTGGGCAAGTCATTATCAACAACCTGCTGTGTGCGGCTTTTAACTTCTGGTACACGGGTGGTCAGGGCTACTCAAGCTCACCTCGCTTTATACAAGCAGTGTTTTTTGAAAAAAAATGGTTTTTGTCGTCCCAGGGTAGCCTGACAAACGTCACTTCTGCTCCTTATCAAGGCAAGATCAACTTGTACGGCACAGATGGCACTAACTTGTACCAGTTGTATGCTTCACAGTCTGTAAATGTGCCTATGTACGTGCAGACTGCGCTGCAACCTATGCAGGATGCTATTCGTACTAAGCAAGCACTGAAGTTTGCTATCGAAGCGACTATTACGAACGCTACTAGCCTGATGGTGACGGTGGATAGTGAGACTGGCAGTAGTCCTACTTACACACTTAACAACTACGTTACGTGGACTAATAATGTTGGTAACACTATAGGCTGGACTAACAATAGTAGTGCGACTGTTGCGTGGACTTTCTCTGCTGGTTATGCGCTGTACAAGTCAGACGCACAACAGTATGGCAAATACTTGGGTTTAACATTGACTGCAAACTCGTCACCGTTCACAGTGAACACGTTTGAGTTTGAACATGAATTAAGAGTGAGGTTCTAAGATGTCTGTACCGTATACCTTTGCTACCGCGACAAGCTCTATCCCGCTGTCGCAACTGGACTCTAATTTTGCTACCGCTATCACGCTAGGTGGCACTAACCTGTATCTGGGTAATACCACCACAACTGTTACAGGGTTAACCCTAACAGGCTCTACCTTTACGGGTAACGTCACTACAAGCAATGCAGTCATCACTGGTGGCAGTATTGACGGTACAACTGTGGGTGCTACTACTGCTAGCACGGGTGCGTTTACCACGTTGTCGGCCTCTAGCACGGTGTCAGGCACGGGGTTTAGCACTTACCTGGCTTCTCCTCCTGCAATAGGTGGCACAACTGCGGCAGCAGGTTCGTTCACCACTTTGTCAGCAAGTTCTACGACTACGTTGTCAGGCGGCACAGCCAACGGTGTAGCTTATTTGAACGGCTCTAAGGTGCTGACTACGGGTTCTGCGCTGACGTTTGATGGGACAAACCTTGGGCTATCAAATAGTGCCACCGCAACTGTTGTAAAAATTGACGGCTCTGGTCGATACAAGCAGTTTGAGACTTATTCGTCTGGAACTCGACAGTTCTACATGGGATGGGACAACACTAGCCAAGTTGCAAACATCACCAACGATAACAATTACCCGATTCTGTTCAACATTACTGGCTCCGAACAAATGCGCCTGACCAGCACAGGTCTGGGTATTGGGTATTCAACGATGTATGGCAAATTGAATGTAAATTCAATGGCTGCGCCAGCATCTTCTGGGAACATGAATTCTGGTCTTGTAATTGGCAATGGTTCAAGCGGAACAGGAATTAACATTGGCACATACGATTCTGGAACTACGGCAACATCATACGGCTGGATTTCCGCTGCTTATGTAACTAATGCTGGTATTACCAACTCACTTGTATTGCAACCTAACGGCGGCAACCTAGGACTAGGGGTTACGCCTAGTGCTTCTGCAATTTTTGATGCTCAAAGCACCACTAAAGGCGTTCGCTTCCCAAACATGACAACAACTCAAAAGAACGCAATTAGTAGCCCTGCTGCTGGTCTCGTTGTTTTTGATACAACTTTGTCAAAACTTTGCGTTTATAGTGGTTCTGCATGGCAGACCATTACCTCTATTTAATTGAAAGGCTAATCATGACTACCATCAACTGGACTATCGATTGGCTTGACCAATCTACCCAAACCATTAACGGCTTTACCCAAGTGGTTCTGACCGCTGGATGGCGTGCTACTGGTTGGGAAACCGCTAATGGCAAAGACTTTAGCAACAGCATCTATGGCACTTGCTCGTTTCCTGAGCCAGAAGCTGGAGGCTCTTTCACCCCATTTGCTCAACTGACCCAAGCTCAAGTGGTTGGTTGGTGTTGGGAAAACGGCGTGAACCAAGAAGCTACCGAGGCTGCTATTAACGCTAACTTGGCTGCTCAGATTACACCCGCCACTACGCAACCACCCTTGCCTTGGGTAACTGCTTAAGTACAATCATGATGCCCAATATCGGGTATTCACCGAGGATACAAAATGTTTAATTTCGAGCATACTGAAGAAGAGTTGCGTGACATCATTCAAGCACTAGAAGCAAAGGTGTTTGGTCATCAGCAACACATTAAGAAACTGGTTGCACAAGCACAAGCACAAGCAAATGCCGCTACTCCTGCTGCTGTTCCTGCTGTCAATACCGCTACAGCTCCTGCTGTTGCCGATCCTATTGTGGATGCTTCTGCACCCGCTCCTGTAGCTGAAGCGCCAGCTCCTGTTGCGCCTGCCGACCAGCCAGCCGCTGACTCGGCTTCGGTTCAGCCTTCTAACTAAGTTACGCAACCTGTTTCACTAGGAGAATTAGATGGCTATTCAGTATTCCATTGTTCACCGCTCTAACGCTATGGCGACGTTGAACACCGACATCGGCAACGCAGCGTCCGTAACAATTTTTACTGGATCTCTGCCATCTAACGCTGGTGCTGCCAACTCTGGTACAGCTCTAGTCACCTTTACGGGCAATACCCCGTTTGGTTACTCAGAGCTGACCTCCACCAACGGCGGTATGTCCAGCCTGCAAATTACAGGAACTGCTGGTCAGATCTCCTTCACCCTGTCTGCTGGTGCAGCCACTGTCGCTACAGGTATGGGTGTGCTTATCAGCGGCACATTCGGTGGATCAGGTAGCATCTCAGGCTACAACTCTGCTGGTACGTTGTACTTTATCGTTGCCACCAACGGCACGACTACCGCCACTCTGTCTACAACACAAGGTGGATCTGGTGTCACTACCACTGCTGGTACACCTACAGGGCTGACATACACGTTGATGTACGGCGTGCTCTACGCCAATGCTATCGGTAACGCCAACGCTACAGCATCTGGCACAGCAGGCTATTTCCGCATCTTTAACACGACTAACACCAACAGTTGCGTCGTGCAGGGCACTTGCGGGACATCTGGTGCTGACATGATTCTTACTAACACCAACATTGCTACAGGTCAGACCTGTACGATAACCAGCATCACGGTTACAGCCTACGGTGCTTGATGAAAGGGCGGGTCTATAGATGGCTGGCCCGTCAATCTCAGTTGCCGTTACAGACGGTGCAGACTATCTAGGCTCTACCAAGCCTCTATCTTATGTTGTTGGCTGGATAAACAACAGTTCTGCCACTGTAACGTGGACGAATAACAGCTCAGCCCTTGTTGCTTGGACAAACACAGTTCAGGTTAACGTCAACCCTGATCCCACCCCGTCCATCACGGTTACAGATGGTGCTGACACGTTTGCTGGCAATTTCTCTCCTGTAGCCAGCGTTAGCTTAGCGTACACGGATGGTGCAGACACGTTCACGGGTAGTGCTGGCCCTGTGGCGGGTGCGTCTCTAACGTACACAGATGGCGCAGATACTTTTGCGGGCAACTTGTCTGTTGTTGCTAGTGTCAGTATTAACACCACTGACGGGGCAGATACGCTGTCTGCTACCTTTACCAGCACTGTTGCGGCCTCTATAAACACAACAGATGGTGCAGATACTCTGTCTGCGGCTGTTAACCCGCTAGCAAGTGCAAGACTTAATTACACAGATGGTGCTGACAGTTTCCTAGCAACAGAGAGCGTTCTTATCAGCGTCAGAGTTAATGACACTGATGGTGCTGACGTATTTGCAGGAAATATCCAGCAAACAATCGCTATCAACGCCCCTATACAAGAGGGTAACGATACGTGGAACATGTTTGTCAGTGTTCCACAGAACGTCAATGTCCAGCCTAACAACTTGGCTTCTGGGGCTGCTAACGCTGGTATCAATTTAGACGCCCTATCGTATGTAGAGTTTGGCGATATAGACGGTTTACAAGAGTTTTTGTTCCACAACGCTATACAGCACAGGGTGTTTTATGAAACAATGATGCGTCGGGGACAGGCGACCCCAGATTACCCCTTGTTCGACGCAGACCCCAAGAACTTGGATGACTGGTTGTTGCTACATAATCAGCAGCATGAGGCTGTAGCTAAGATCTTGGGGCTGGATAATCCGTTCCAGTTGTTAGACGCAGATTTTAATGTTGAGAGCGACTTCTACGACTGGATAGGCGTTCACCAGACGATACATGAGCAGATAGCGGCATCTTTAGGAGTGACGTAAATGGCAGGCGGTTCAGAAAATTTTACATCGACAAATACTCAAACGAGTGTTTGGCCTTCTGGCCTTGCTTCTTCTACTCTTCCGGCAATCCAGCCTGGTCAAACGCTAGACCAAAACACGCTTTCGCAACTGGATTCATTGCAAGGGCAGTTGCCTGCAACGGATACAAAAAACCCTCAACCAGGCTGGAGTGTTCAGGCCGGTAGCGATGGTGGTGTTCCTATCTATTACTACACAGATCCCAGTAGTGGAGCTGTGACTGAATATGACTCAGGAACATCTCAACCCCGTGGTACTTTTACTGCCGATCAATATCAAACCTCCATTGCTAATTTAGCAAAAGCCAGTGATAACTTCAGTTCGATATTTACTTTGATTGCAGATGCAGTTGCTTTGATTGCTGAGCAACCAGAGCTTATCCCGTTGATTAACGGTGCTGGGGCTTTAATCAGCGGAGATAGTCTTGCTAAAGCTATTGAGGTTGCGGCGGTGTCTTACATCACGCAACAGTCTACTGGGCCTATTCAGCAGTACTTTCAGAACACTTTAGGTCTTAATGCAGCGACTGCAAAAGCCTTGTCTAACGCTGTTGCAAACACGGTTGGCACTGCTGTCACTGACCCCCAGCAAGTTGTTAATGCCTTGACAAGTGGTTTGCTCACTTCGATGGTGACTGCCACAACCAGCCAGATACCTGACTTTAACAAACTAAGTAACGCAGCTCAGCAAACTGTTAACACCTCTATCACGGACTTTATTGAGTCTTCAACAGGCAAAGGTCTGTCTACACAAGACTTGTTAAGTCAAGCTATTAGTATTGGCACAACAGCAGGTATAGACGCTCTGCACAACGAGACTGCCACTAACGCAGGCTACCCAGACTACAAGACTTACCAAGCAGCTCAGCAGGGTGGTTTTACGTCTTTTCAAGACTACCAGCAGGCTAGTTCTTTAGGGTTCACCACTGAAGCGGCTTTTAATGCTGCTAAAGACGCTGGGTTTACCAATGCTACCGACTACAACGCTGCTCAACAATTAGGATTTAACAAGGCTGACCAGTATCAACAGTATCAGAGCTTGGTGCAAAGCGGTGTTTCTGCTGATGAAGCAAAAAGTATTGTCAACATGTATTCGGGCACTAACCCGTCTACACAAGTAGGCCCAGGGTACAACGTGGCTGGCCCAGGTGCAGCAGGTTTGTCAGATGTTGCCGGAATTATCAACAGTCAAGTGAAGTTGCAGGCTGGCGAGACGTTTGGGCAGCTTCAGAACAACGGTGACGGGTCTTTTTCCGTAGAAATTAACGGCAAAGGCAAAGATGGCAAAGAATACTCTTACACGGTAACGTATGACCCTCAAGACCCTAAAGGGGCTATAAGTTACACGATTGGTGGAGAGATTGACCCAACAACAGGTCAAACTAAAGCGACGCAAATCACCACGCATACCCAGCCAAACATGGCAAATCTGCCCACAGATGCCATAGCCACAACAGATGCTGGTGGAAATCCTATATTCTGGAGTCCTGGCTCTAAACAGGCTTTTAACGGAGACGGGTCTGTTAATCAAGCAGACACAGATGCAATTCTTAAGACGCTAACAGGCAATATTGCTAATGTAACGAGCAATTTGGCTAACGTGACCAACGTAACTACAAATGTTACCAACGTCGCTAACGTCACAAGCAACGTGACTAATGTGACGTCAAATGTTTCTAACATTGCAAACGTCACTAGCAATATTACAAACGCAAGCAACGTCACCATTACATCTGGTGGCCCTAACAACACAGTTGCCAAAACACCTCCGTCTAGCAACGTCACTATTGTTGCAAATACCTCAACAGGCAATACAAGCTCAGGCAATATTACTGGAGGCAATGTAACCACTACTCCTCCTGGGATTACAGGAGCAGGCGGTGGAAATGTAACTATTGGCGGTGGAGTTGTAAATACCGGAAGTAATGTTGCAAATGCTGGCCCTATAGGTGGTGGCACAAGCAATATCACTGGAGGCACAATTGCTGGGGGTGGCGGGACTACTAATACTTCCCCCATCCTTACAGGTTCTGGCGGGGCATCTAATGGGGGCGGTATCGTTGTCGGTGGAGGTGGCGGTAATGGTAGCAATACCACCACAATTTTAGGCGGTGGCGGTAACGGTGTTACTGGCGGCGGTATTGTCACCGGCGGTGGAGGTGGTGGCGGCACAGGTGGTGGAAGAGACCCAATTACGGGTATAGGTGGATCTGGCGCTAACGGGGGAAATGTTGTTGTTTCTACCGGCGGCACAAATAACGTGTCTACAGTGACTGGAACAGGTGGCGGTGGTGATGGCGGGACGGTTGTACAAAACGCTTCTCCTAACTTGACCACAATTACAGTTACTGCTGGCGGTGAAGATGAAGGCAATACCAGTTCTAACCTGACATCTAGCACCATAACGGGCGACAACGTAGCACACGTTGAGGCAAATGCTGCACCTATCATTTCTGGGGGAGGGCCGTTGTTCATTCCCTCTAAATACAGTGCGTTAGCTCAGGCTTTGAGCGTACAGCCTCAACAAAAGGTAGGAACAACACAAGGGTTGACAACAGGCGACGAAGGCGGTGAAATACAATCTCAAGAGACTGGCGGCCCTCGTAGAAGCGTTTGGAACGAGTCATCTTTGCGTCTGCGTGACGCTCTAGGATTGGAATAATGGCAACACATCTCAGCAGCATCACCGGAATCGGCAGCAGTGCTAAAAAGCTAGCGGCCCTGTTACAGAAGAAAGCTCCTCCGGGAGAGAAACTGGCGTTTATCAACGACAGAGAGGCTGCTCTCCTAAAGCGGCACGGCGGTAGCGGCAAAGAGGTGGAAGACACCGGCATTAAGAGCTACGACGATACAGAAGGGTTTGACCTTCAGCCTACCAACATAGCAACAGGTGAGCCTTCCCCTACTCCTATAAGTTCTGAACCTGTTACCAATGTCCAAGCTGGCGGCGGTGTAAGTAATGCTCCTGTCTCTGCACCAGAAGCTCCTGCCGCTCAACCATCTGGTGGTTTTGATGCGGCTAACGCTTATTTGAACGCCCCTTCAACCGGTCTGCCTGGTCAGCAAAGTTTCCGTCAACAAGAGATTTCTGCTGAAAACGCCGCTTATGGCCCAGCAGCAGCAACACCAACAGGCGATGTTGCTTCTACTCCTGATGTTACCTCTCAACAACCTCCAGTAACTAAAGACCAGCAAACTGCACAAAAAACTGGATTGTTCGGTGACGCAGCTAAAGCTCTGGGTATTAGCTCAGATGCTCTGGGTAAAGGTCTCGGTGGTGGCTTACAAGCTCTACTGGCTGCCAATCAAATGCGTCAAGCACGGGCACAAGGTCAACAAGCCAAGCAAGAAACACAAGCATTGGCGGCTCCTTATCAGCAGCAAGGTCAACAGTTGCAATCTCAGGCTAACGCAGGCACTCTTACACCTGCTAATCAGCAAGCTCTGCAAGCAGCGCAAGCTCAATTAGCTCAGCAAGTGCAAGCTAGAGGTGGTGTGGGTGCTGCACAGATGCAGACACAGATTGCTACGTTGACAAACAACCTGTTGCAACAGCAAATGAATCTCGGTCTGCAATTACAGCAGATTGGCGACAAGATCGCTCAAGGCGCTATTACTGCCGGTGTTCAGGCTGACCAGTACGTCAACACGCTCACTTCTAACTACGCCAACAACATTGCTAGAACGGTGTTTGGTGCAGTTGGAGGTGGCAATACGTCTAGCCCCACAGGAGGTAATCCTTGATGGACACATCTTTGACCGGGTTTTACACTGACCCCGCTACTAAGGCGTTAAATTCGACTACTCCTAAGCCGACTACTGATGACCAGCTTCAGTCTGCTCGCCAGCAGTTAACAGAGGCTGGCAAGAGCAAGGGCATGTTGCAACAAGCTCAAGCCGGAGAGAAGGCTGAACAAGCAAAGATGCTGTCAGAGGCTGATGTGCAAGGCCGTGAGACATTTCAGAAAGCTCTGGAGACAGATCCTTTCCGCGCTGAGTACCGTGAAAAGGTGAAAGAGCAGGCTGATACCAAGTTTGTGCCTACACAAGAAACTGCTGGCGATCTGGGCCTCTTGTTCACCCTGACTAACATTCTTGGTTTTGCTATCGGTGGCAAGAGCAAGGGTAATGCCCAAGCCGCTATGTCTGCTATGAATGGGATGCTTGAAGGCCACCAGAAAGGTCGTCAGGACATCTACAAACAAGAGAAAGACAAGTTTGACGAGAACTTTAAGGCGCTGGACAAGACCATTCAGAGCCTGAAGACTCAGTACGAAGACGCCATGAAGACGTATGCCAATGACCGAGAAGAAGGCATGGCTAAAGCTCGGATGGCTATTGCTGAGCACAATGCGCGTTTTATTCAGGATTCGCTAGAGAAGTTTGGCCCTGCTTATGCTTACGATCAGATAAGAGATACCGTAAGTATGCTGGAGAAAGCTAAGGTTGCTGAGCAGAAGTTGCAAGATGCTGAAGAGCGTCGCAAAGAAACAGAAAGACGGGATGCTGAAACAGCTCGTTCTCACAGAGAGACAGAAGCATTGCGTCGTGAACAGATGGGCCTGACCAAAACGCTAGCTCAAGACCGACAAGGCAAAGGCGAGATCTTCCAGGGTAAAGACGGGGCTATGTACCGTGTTACGCCTGACAACAAAGTTGTCAAGATTGAAGGTTCAGAAGGTTTTAGCAAGCCTGGATCTATGGGTAAAACTGGCGCAGCTCAAACAACAGCTCAGAATGTTCTCAAGGAAGACGTTGATAACGCCACTTACAATTTTGATCGTATTCGTGAATTAAGCCAGGGTAAAGACAAGTTGCCTGGTGGTTCTGTTGCTTTTGCTAATGCGTTCAAGGGCGACTTAACATCTGATATTGGTCGATACCTGACAGGTCAAACCATTAGTCCTGACTTGCAAGGTATGGATGCACTGATGCTTA